>ERZ772960.129-NODE-129-length-73075-cov-5.610668_pt1 | contig 73075 bp, 59 predicted proteins | sample MGYA00580678_ERZ772960 | MGnify/ENA primary metagenome ERZ772960 (study PRJEB29015, sample SAMEA2737930) | human oral metagenome | biome: human oral; feature: human-associated habitat; material: dental | place: China | collected 2059 ...
ACGCGCGTCTCTTGCGGAGCGATACTCATCGGAACCGACGCGTAGCCGAGTTCGGCAGCCTGTATCATAATACTCTGTGCGGCAATACCCGCGTCGAGTGCAGCCAAATCGTTGTGTACGATCGTTTTTTCATTTACGGCGATGACGATCACGGTCGATGCCGTATTGAGCTGGCTCGCATAGGGATTGCCTTCTTTTAAATTAATAATTTTATTTCTGTCCTGTACGACGATGAATTCGGCAGCTCGGGAATTGTCCGCCGTCGGAGAAGCGAAGGCCGCTTTTAAAATCAGCTGAAGATCGCTGTCTGGAATTTGCTTTGACGCATCGTATACGCGGGAAGTTTTACGGCTGAAAATACCGTTTTGTCCTACGGCGTTTTTTACAGACGGTTTTGTTTCGGCTTCCGCTTTTTTTGTACAGGAAATGTATGCTGCCAGTAGGGTGAGGCAGAAAACGATGCCTACATGTTTTTTCACGGCAAATCTCCTTGATCGATACTCTCTACAAATAAGAATATATGTGAATTATAGCGAAGACGCGCTTTTTTGGCGAGCGTTTTTTGTGTGGCTGCAAAAACCGTATATTTATGCAATATTGCAGAGATCGAAAATTAATAATTTTTATTGCAAATTTGCAAAAAAGTGCGGAAAATCGACCTGTTTTGAGAGGTTCCGGACGATTTTTGCCGAATGATTTGATTGTATAAATATGCGATATTGTAACATATTTATGCACTCGGACACAATGCTTTCATATTATTTGCGCCGGGCGGCGTATTGATTGGCTGCTCTCTCACAGTACATATCCCGACATCATAGAATTGCAACCTTGATTGTGCGCGCCTCTTGTGATATAGTTCGTATATGAAAGTCGCAATCTTTTTCGGCTCGAAATCCGATACGGCCAAAATGGCAAAGGCTGCGGACGTGTTAAAAGACTTCGGCGTCGAATACGAAGCGTTTATCATCTCCGCGCACCGTGCGGGAAGCCTGCTCCGCTCTACGGTCGAAAAAGTCGAACGTGAAGGCGCCGACGTGATCATCGCGGGCGCAGGCCTTGCAGCCGCCCTTCCCGGTGTGATCGCAGGTATGACGGTGCTTCCGGTTATCGGCGTACCCCTTGAAAGCGTATCGGAAGGATCGAACGGTCTTGCGGGTTTCGACGCGCTCCTTTCCATCGTGCAGATGCCGCCGCAGATTCCCGTCGCGACCGTCGGCATCGGAAACGCGAAAAACGCCGCCTACCTTGCCCTTGAAATTCTTGCATTGAAATATCCCGAAATAAAAACAAAGCTTATCGAATTTCGCAAAAAACTTGCGGATGACGCCGCGCAACAAGGCGGCAATGGAGTATCGCTATGAACGAAAACGTCGTTAAAAAAGAACAGCTCTACGAAGGCAAAGCGAAAAAAATTTTTGCAACTTCCGATCCCGGCCTCGTCATCATGGAATACAAAGATTCCGCGACGGCGTTCAACGGCGCAAAAAAAGGCACGATCGAAGACAAGGGCATCATGAACAACGAAATCTCGGCAAAGCTCTACGAGCTGCTCAATTCGTGGGACGTGCCGACGCATTTTATTAAAAAACTTTCCGATCGCGAAGTGCTCTGCAAAAAAGTGAAAATCATTCCGCTCGAAGTGATCGTGCGGAACGTCGCCGCAGGCTCGTTCAGTAAACGGCTCGGAGTGCCCGAAGGTACGGCGCTCAAAACGACGGTTTTCGAAATATCGTACAAGTGCGACGAACTCGACGATCCGCTCATCAACGACTACCACGCAGTCGCTATCGGAGCCGCAACGTGGGATGAGCTCCATCGCGTTTACGAAATCACGGCTCAAGTCAACACGATCCTCACGCATTTCTTTTTGCGCTGCGGAGTGCGCCTTATCGACTTTAAGCTCGAATTCGGCAAGGACAAAGACGGCGTCATATTTCTCGCCGACGAGATTTCGCCGGATACGTGCCGTTTTTGGGACGCAAAGACGAACGAAAAGCTCGACAAAGACCGCTTCCGCCGCGATCTCGGTAACGTCAAAGAAGCCTATGTCGAAATGCTCGGCCGCATCGAAAAAGAACTCTGATTATTAATTAATAATTTTACGGACGGCGGCGGTATGAACGATTTAACCGATGAAGAAGATGTTCTCCACGACGAATGCGGCGTCGTCGGCGTATATTTGAACGCCGACCCGATCGATACGTCGGCAATGAGCGCTTCTTCCCTCGCCTACTACGGCATGTATTCCCTGCAGCACCGCGGACAGGAAAGCGCGGGGATCGCCGTGTCGGACGGAAGCGACGTCAAAGTGCATAAGCTTATGGGTCTCGTCGCCGACGTCTTTAAACGCGAAAACCTCGATTCACTTTCGGGACGAATCGCCGTCGCACACGTCCGCTATGCGACCGCCGGCGGCTGTACGATCGAAAACGCACAGCCCATGGTCTACCGCTTCAAGCTCGGCACCGTCGCCGTTGCGCACAACGGTCAGCTTGTCAATTACGAACAGCTTCGCGAAATGCTCGAAGAAAGCGGCTCGTCGTTCAATTCGACGAGCGATACGGAAGTGATCGTCAAATTCATCGCGAAAAGCTATAAAAAGGGACTCGAACGCGCACTCACCGATACGATTCAGCTTATCAAAGGTTCGTTCGCGCTCTGCGTTATGACGCAGGACTGCCTCATCGGTGCGCGCGATCCGAACGGTATCCGCCCGCTCTGTCTCGGAAAGCTTTCAGGCGGCTGGGTGCTCGCAAGCGAAAGCTGCGCGATCGACGCGATGGGAGCCGACTTCGTGCGCGATATCCGTCCCGGCGAAATCGTCATCATCAACGGCGACGGTGTGCTTTCGTTCGAGTTCGGAGAAAAGACGTCGAAGCGTTCGTGTATTTTCGAATACGTGTACTTCGCCCGTCCCGATTCGGTACTCGACGAAATCCCCGTGCAGGAAGCGAGGCTTCGCATGGGAGCGATGCTTGCAAAAGAAAATCCCGTATCGGCGGACGTCGTCATCGGAGTGCCCGACAGCGGACTCGGAGCGGCGCTCGGCTATTCGCGGGCGGCGGGCATCCCCTATGCGACGGGTATCGTCAAAAATAAATACATCGGCAGATCGTTTATCGCGCCGACGCAAAAAGAGCGGGAAAATACCGTATTCGTCAAACTCAACACGATCAAAAACGAAATAAACGGAAAGCGCGTCATCGTCATAGACGATTCTATCGTGCGGGGTACGACGAGCAAACGCCTCATTCAAATACTGCGCAAAGCGGGCGCAAAAGAAGTGCACTTCCGCGTCTCAAGCCCGCCGGTAAAATTTCCGTGCTATTTCGGCATCGATACGCCGCGCAGAGCGGAACTCATTTCATCGATTCATGACGTCGAAACGATACGCAAAGAGATCGGCGCCGATTCGCTCGCGTTTTTGAGTATGGACGGCATGCTCGAAGCGCTTCGTTCGTGCAATCCCGAACAATACGGTTACTGCAAGGGCTGCTTTACCGGTGAATATCCCGTAGCGGTGCCCGGAGAGATCCGAAGCGCACAGCTGCGGTGCTAGTTAAAATTATTAATTAATAATATACGACCGAATGCGCGACTGCCCCTAAAAGCAAGCGTCTTTTGAGACAAGTCCGTTTTCGGAAGACGGTTTTTAATTATTTCGATAAAGGCGGGATGATATGGCGAAAACCATGGACTACAAAAAAAGCGGCGTCGACGTCGACGAAGGATATAAGGCGGTCGACGAATACAAAAAATCGGCGGCGAAAACCGCGATCCCGGGACTTTTGACGGGTATCGGAAGCTTCAACGGTATGTTCGCCGTGCCGAAACACATCAAAGAACCCGTCATGGTAAGCGGTACGGACGGCGTCGGCACAAAACTCGACATCGCCTTTAAGATGAAAAAATACGATACCGTCGGCATCGACTGCGTTGCGATGAGCGTCAACGATATCCTCTGCTCGGGTGTGCCGACGCTTTTTTTTCTCGACTACATCGCCTGCGGCTCGCTCAATGCGAAGATCGCGGGCAAAATCGTAGAAGGAATCGCCGCAGGCTGTAAAGATGCGGGCTGCGCGCTGCTCGGAGGCGAAACCGCCGAAATGCCGGGCTTTTACGACAAGGGCAAATACGACGTCGCGGGTTTCGGCGTCGGCATCGGTGAAAAAAAAGAGCTTATAACCGGGAGCAAAATACGAGCGGGAGACGTACTCATCGGTCTTTCGTCGACAGGAGTTCATTCGAACGGCTATTCGCTCGTGCGAAAACTCGTTACCGATTTCAACGAACCTTTTTGTTCGGACGGAAAGCGGGAGCGAAAAACGATCGGGGATGTGCTTTTGACGCCGACGCGCATTTACGTGCGGCCGGTTATGGACGTGCTCAAAACGTACCGGACTTCGATACACGGCATGGTACACATCACGGGCGGCGGCTTTTATGAAAATCTTCCGCGCATGTATCCCCGTGCGAAGGAAAATCAAAAACAGCTCATATCGATTATTAAAAACGGAAGCTGGGACGTGCCCCCTGTTTTTGCGGAGCTCGTAAGACGGGGAGCCGACGAAAAGCGCATGTTCGAAACTTTCAATATGGGAATCGGCTTTGTGCTCGCGGTAAAAAAAACCGACGCGGACGCGATCGTCGATCGGTTCAACAAACACGCAAAGCGCTTTTCGGTCAAAGGCATCCCCGATATGAAAGCGTATACGATAGGGCGCGTCGCAGCATCCGAAAAAGAAATCCGCGGAAACGTCAAAGGCAATAAAGCGATGACGCTCTTTGAGGGATGAAATGCTTTCGATCGCAGTGTTCGTTTCGGGAAGCGGCACGAATTTGCAGGCGCTCATCGATTATGAAAAATCCCACGCTTCGTGCCCGTACCGCATCCGTCTTGTCGTAAGCGACAAAAAAGACGCATACGCTCTCGAGCGCGCAAAAAAGGCGGGAATCGCGACGGAACTCGTAAGCGCGTACGCGGTACTCGGAAAAGAAAAAGCGGAGGCCGCATCGCGCGATGAAAAGCGCCTCTCCGTTTCGAACGCGGCTCTCGCCGCATGCAAAAAGCACAAAGCGGACGCGATCGTGCTTGCCGGCTGGCTTACGGTTTTATGCGGCCCCATAATAAGTGAGTACGGCGGAAAGATCATCAATCTGCATCCCGCCCTGCTTCCGAAATTCGGAGGTGTGGGCATGTGGGGACGGCGCGTACACGAAGCGGTCATAGCCGAAGGCGAAAGGGAAAGCGGCTGCACCGTGCATTTTGTGGATTCGGGCTGTGACACGGGGGCGATCCTCGTGCAAAAAAAAGTGCGCATCATGCCCGGCGATACGGCGGACACATTATACGCGCGGATAGCGCCGGTCGAACACGAAGCGATCGTCGAAGGCGCCTGTCTCCTCGCGGAAAAGCTGCAAGGGAGCGCCGATTAAGGGGCGGGGTAATTAAGCGTGAGCGTTTTTGTATCGGCGCGAAAAAATACAAAATTGGCGAGAAGTTATTTATTAATACTTTACTTTCCGCCGCCTACGCTGTATACTGTAAGCGATGAAAAACGTATTTGCAGCGTATATGTCGTACGGGGTACTTGACACGAATACGCACATCGCGCAAAATTCACGGCTTCACGGCTTCACGGCTTCACGGCTAAGGGCGAAATCTATCTAAAATCGAAAACATACAATCATCTCACACAATGCGGCGTAGGAAGGGTATCTCTCATACGCCGTATCTGTTTGTTTCGGAAAGGAATCAAACCATTTGCACGGCTTTGCTTTTCGTACGGTTTATTGTCGGTTTCAAAGCGGCATACCCCCGTTTTGAAGGGATCGCTCTTTTTTCCGAAAAGAGGAGATATAAAATGACATTGGACGTTACAGACGAACAGATGAAATTATTGAGCTGCTTAATTGCAAGATTGGGTGATCAGGATGTGACCGAATGGCTTGGGCAAGAAAAAGCGATATACGATTCTTGGTATCCCAAGTCAGATGAAAAAGGAAAAGAACAGATTCAAAAAGAATTTGATAGGCTCGCCAAAAAAATCGAGGATGCAATAAACGCTATGAAAAGGAGGGACGGCTCGCAATAAAAAAGGTTATCACCTTCGCTTACTAAAATATATACAAGAAAACTATTTTCCATTCGCATGAAAAATCGATTACGCACGTAAGCAACCAACGATCGGAGAAAGTCTTTCTGCAGAGTGATACCGTTTATTGTTTCAATAAGCAGTATTGATTCGATAAAGGAGGCGGTATAAGCGACTGTGTTGTCCGCTTTTTCCTTAAATTAATTACGAGGAGAAAAAAGAGGTTTTTTATGAAAAAAGCATTTACATGGCTAAGGATTACGTTTTGCTCTTTTGCCGCATTGTTTGCGCTGGCAAGCTGTCAAAATGCTGCGGATGAACTCTATAAGTCTTCCGAGCAAAAGTGTCTTGTTAGTTTCATGGTCGGCCTTTTTGGGACTGAAGGCGGCGGAACGATTACGGCAAAGGTTGACGGAAAGGAAATTCAACCGAATTCTTGGGTAGAAAAGGATAAGATTGTCGAGTTCACCGCTCATCCTAACTATGGAAAAGTTGCCGGTTTATGGGATATTCAAGGAGGTGACGTTTTTGAAAAGGGCAGCGGAATTAGAAGAAGCGATACAGCAAGGGTAAAAGTTAACCAGGGGATGCTGGTTCGCATGTACTTTACTGATGCCACTCCGTATATGCGCATCGTAAGCTTCGGTATAGAGGGGAATGCAGGTAAAAGTCGTCTTACCGCACGATATGCGGGCGGCACGGCGATTTTAAGCGGGAACGAAGTTTCGGACGGGAACATCATCGAATTTACGGCACGGCCTGAAAACGGGAAAACCGTGGATAGATGGTTTATTGAAGGCGGAAACTTTGAAGCGGGAAGCGGAAATCAGGGAAGCGATACGGCAAGGGTAAAGGTGTCGAACAATATACGCGTACGAGTTTCCTTTAAAGATGCCGATCCGAATAAGCGTATCGTAACATTCGGCATAGAGGGAAATGCGGGAGAGAACGGCATTACGGCGGCGGTCGCAGGCGGTACGACGATTGTAAGCGGAAACGAAGTGAGCGACGGCGCCGTCGTTGAGTTTACCGCCGTACCCGCACCCGGCTATAAGGTAAAGTCGTGGACGATCGTAAGAACCGACGATAAGAGTCCTTTGACGTTTGAAGCAGGCGGTACGGAAGGAAATTTGAGTGCAAAGGTGAAAGCGCTCTGTAACCTTACTGTAAAACTTGAGTTTGAAAGAATTAGCTATACCGTCGTCTTTTCAGTTCCTGACGGGGACGGTGTTCTTACCGCTCAAAGAAACTGGCAGGCGTTCGATCTGGGCAGTAGCGTTTTTTACGGTGATACGCTTACCTTTACCGCCACGGCGGAAGAAGGTTATAAAGTAAAGTCGTGGACGCTTGTGAATACGGACGACAACAGTCCCGTGCAGTTTGGAAGCGGTACTCATCAGGATGGGAGACCCTTTGTATCAATACAGGCTACGTGCAATCTTACCCTAAAAGTAGAGTTTGAAAAGTGTGAATACTCCATTATCTTTGCGGTAGAGGGAGAACATGGATCTGTTACGGCAAAAAAGAAAGATGGCTCTGATTTTACTTCCGGAAGTAAAGCTTTTTACGGTGACGAGCTTCTTTTTACCGCCGTGCCCGATACTGATTATAAAGTAAGGGAGTGGACGGTAAACGGGCAATCTGTCGGGACGGATACGGCATACCGTCTGACGGTAACGAACGATGCAACTGTTTCGGTTAAATTCAAAGGGGCACTTTTTATTACGCTGCACGGCGACGATCGCGTCGATGAAACTGCTTCAGGTTATATTAATATAGCCAAAGGAGAAACATGGGCACAGGTAAAAACGCAAATGGAAGCGGCTCTTATATTGAAAGGAGTATGGCAAGGCGGCGATTACGGCGCATATCAGTGGAAACTGAACGATAAAGACGGTAGTCTACTGGACGATAATTATACATTTACCGACGATACGGCGATTTATGCCGTTACGAACTATCTTAAATTTAAGACGAACGGAACCGTGCTTACCGGCTATAACGGAGAGCGACCGCGCGGCCGTATAATCCTAAGCGGTACTATTACGGATATCTATGGATCTGCATTTAGGGATTGTACGGGTATAACAGCGGTGGACTTTTCTGCTTGTACAAACCTCATGACAATCAATTGGCGTGCCTTTTCGGGCTGTGCCGGTATAACAGAAGAAATAAAGCTGCCACCTGGTCTTACAAAGATTGGCAGTTTCGCTTTTTCGGATTGTACCGGTATAACAACGGTGGACTTTTCTGCCTGTACAAACCTCATGATAATCGATGAGTCTGCCTTTTCGGGCTGTACCGGTATAACGGGAGAAGTAAAGCTGCCTTCCGGTCTTATTGAAATTGGTAGTTCTGTCTTTTCAGGCTGTACCGGTGTAACAGGGTTGGATTTTTCCGCCTGTACGCGTTTTACGAAAATTATTGTAGGAGCATTTTCGAATCTTACAGGCTTAAAAAAAATTATTTTGCCTGCAAGCCTTACCAAGATTGAAGGTTATAACAATGCAGGTGCATTTTATGGATGTACGGGGCTGGAAACTGTAGATTTTTCAGCCTGTACAAATCTTGTAGAAATTTACGGGGATGCCTTTGCCAATTGTACGAGCTTAACGAACTTGGACTTTTCCGCCTGTACAAGTCTTGAGTATGTTTCTGGATTTAAAGGCTGTACGGGTATAAGGAAGATAAAATTATCCCCCGCGCTTTACAAAATCTTTGACGATGCTTTTATCGGCTGTACGAATCTGACAAGTATAGACTTTTCCGCTTGTACAAAATTGACCAAAATTGATAACAGATTTGGAGATTTTACAAATCTAAAAGAGTTGATTTTACCTGCAAGTCTGAAGGAAATCAACGGGAATGTTTTTAGTAACTGTAATAACCTAAAAATAGTAGACTTTTCTCGTTGTACAAAACTTATTACTATTTCAGGTTTTAATGATTGTAAAGGCCTGACAAATATTGATTTATCTGCCTGTGGTGAGCTTAAGGAGCTTAATGGTTTTCGCGATTGTGAAAATCTGGAAAGTTTCAATTTATTGGGCTGCACAAAGCTTTTGTATATCACCAATCGACTTTTTTATGGCCGTAAAAATCTCAAGAATATCGATTTGTCTTCTTGTACGGAACTTAGCTCTATCGGAAGTGAGGCTTTTTTCGGCTGTAAAAATCTAAAGAATATCGATTTGTCTTCTTGTACGAAACTTATGTATATCGAAGGGGGCGCTTTTTCCGGCTGTGAGAATCTGACGAATGTTAATTTCCCCGCCGGCACAAATTTTACAGACATTTATGATCGTGCTTTTTATGAATGTACTAGTCTAACAAATGTAGATTTATCCTCGTGTACGGGACTGACCCGTATTGCCTTCGAGGCTTTTGATGGCTGTATACAGGCAGAAATTAAATTGCCTGAAAGTATTACCTCTATAAGTGGTGATGCATTCGGTCCCCGTTTATTTTTAACACGCTGGTGCAAAAAAGTAAAAATAAAAGGAGGTAAAAATTTTAATCGCATAAAAGCGATCGTAGTAGCTTCCGGTTATCCTGAAGATAGAATCGAGCAGTATTGAAAGTAAAGCGCTTGCATTGCATGTACCGCATGCGCATCTTCCCGTGTAAAGCTTTGCACGGGAAGATAGTGTAAAAGTGCGGCATTGCGGGAAACGTGGCTTTTGAAAGCGCCGTACTCGGTGTATTCTGTTTTACGCGTACGGTGCGGATGCGGCATAATTATTAATTATTAAAACAAAACGACACACCCCGCATTTCGGCATCGTCGGTCAAAATCCGAGCGTTTCTCCGATGAGGACGACTTTGATCCTTCCCGCGGGTTTGCACAAGCGCGTGCGCACGATGTACGAGCAGATACTGTCGGTGCTTTTGCAGTCGGCGCAGCTTCCCGTCGTTTTGCAGGGTGTGCGTATGTCGAAGCGCTGCGCGTTGACGGGAGCCGCCGTATTGCGCGCGCGGGAGATCGCGTCTTCGGCGGTCTTTACGACTTTGTTCATACCGCACGCGACGATGACGCTTTTCGGACCGAACGTCATCGCTGCAACTCGGTTGCCGTTTCCGTCGACGTTGACGATTTCGCCGTCTTCCGAAATCGCGTTCGCTCCCGTCAAATACGTATCGCACAAAAGAGCGCGCCTCATGATTTCGATTTTTTCTTCCTGCGACTGTGCCGTACTGCGGTCGATGACGCGCCATCCGCCTTTTTTTACGCGATCTATGACGCCGAGCGCTTCCATCGTCACGGAGCCGCCCCAAGACACGACGTCCGTCTTCGGTATGAGCGAGAGAATTTTTTCGGCCGCTTCCGCGCATGACGCGCAGTAATAAGCGTCGAAGTGCCGAAGCGAAAGCGCTTTTATGAGGCCTGCTCCGAGTTTTTCGTTTCTGATCCGTTCCGCCTTATCCATAAAATCCTCCGCATAAAAACATATAACGACGCACACACGCCGAGTCAAAGGCGCCGGCCGATACGCTTACGCGTCGATTTCGGAAGCGAGGTGATGTACGATAAAGTTTCTGCGCTCGGGCGTATTTTTTCCCATATAAAACTGCAGCACTTTCGGCACGTTTTTCAGCGTTTCGATCGACACGGGTGTCAAATGCATACCGCGGTCTTCACCGTCGCCTTCTTTCCGCGGATGAATAAACTGGCCGAATTCGTTCGGACTGATTTCGCCCAAACCTTTAAATCGCGTCACTTCCGCGCCGGCTCCGAGCGCTTTCAATTCTTTGTCACGGGACGCTTCGCTGTAGCAGTAGCGCGTCGTCGTTTTATTGCGCACGCGGAACAATGGCGTTTCGAGGATGTACACGTGCCCCCGTAAAACGATCTCTTCGAAATACAGCAAAAAATATGTCAGTACGAGATTTCGGATATGGAAGCCGTCGTTATCGGCATCGGTTGCAATGACGATCTTATCGTAACGAAGGTCTTCGATATCCTTTTGAATGCCGAGCGAAAAGGTCAGATTTTTCAGTTCTTCGTTTTCATAGAGCGCCGACTTCCGCCTGCCGTACATATTTTCGGGCTTTCCGCGGAGTGAAAAAATCGCCTGCGTCGCAACGTCGCGGCAGCCGACCATAGAGCCGGTTGCCGAATCGCCTTCCGTTATAAATATCATCGACTCCACACCTTCTTCTCCGTCCTGCACGTGATAGCGGCAGTCTTTGAGTTTGGGGATTTTGAGCGTAACGCTTTTTGCCGCTTCACGGATCTGCTTGTCGGTAACGTTGTTGATTTCGGCGTGCGCTTTTTGATTTTTAATAATTTTTTCTTCGATCGCGCCTGCGACGTCGGGATTGTGACGCAGCCAATCGTCGATCGCGAACTGCGTTTCTTTCATGATCGGCGAGCGCACTTCGACGTTGCCGAGCTTGTTTTTCGTCTGGCTCGTAAACATGGGATTGTCGATGCCGATCTTGAGCGCGACGAAAAGTCCCCCCGCCGCATCGCGTACGTCGTATTCTTTTTTATAAAAGGCGCTGATACCCTTCGTAAAGCCGTCGAGAAAGGACGTTACGTGGGTGCCGCCGTCTTCGGTGCTCTGTCCGTTTACGAACGAATAAACGAATTTGTCGAGGCTGTTCGTATGCGTGAGGACGAATTGAATCGCTTTGCCGTTATACGAAAACATCGGATAGAGCGGCTTGCTCTTTCCCATTTCGTTTAAAAGCAGATCTTCCAATCCCTTTTCGCTTTTATATTCTTTGCCGTTGCAGCTGATGAGGAGCCCCGGATTGAGGTAAGCGTAATTCCACAAACGCTTTTCGACCATGTCCATATTGAACGTGTACGGGCCGAAAATTTCTTCGTCGGGAACGAATTCGAGATAGGTGCCGTTTTTGACGCCGTCTTTCGCTTTGCCGAGTTTTTCGCCCGTCTTTTCGCCGTGCGCGTATTCGACGACGGCCATTTTTCCGTCGCGCACCGACGCTGCACGGAAATACGAAGAGAGCGCGTTCGTCGCTTTGATGCCGACGCCGTTCATGCCGATCGCCTGCTTGAACACCGTATTGTTGTACTTTGCGCCGGTGTTTACGTTCGACACGCAGTCGTCGAGTTTGCCGAGCGGAATGCCGCGCCCGTAATCGCGGATTTTTACGCGCCCGTCGCGGATATCGATATCGATTCGCTTTCCGAAGCCTTGAGAAAATTCGTCGACCGCATTGTCGATACCTTCTTTTAATAAAATATAGATGCCGTCGTTTTCATTCGATCCGTCGCCGAGACTGCCGATATACATGCCGGGCCGGAGCCGTATGTGTTCGAGCCCTTCGAGATGCAAAATGCTGTCTTCGTCATATATGCCGTTTTTCGGAGTCGGCTTCTTGGCGATGTCGGATAGTTTTTTCACAGCCGCCGAACGCGTTCCTCCGGAAGCGGTTTTCACCGCCGTACGCGGAGCTCCGGCTGAAGTTTTCGCAAGGTTTTTTTCCGCAGCGCTCCGAGTCGTTTCCGCTTCTTTTGCCGCGCTCTTTTTGCCTACGGCGGAAGCCGTTTTTTTCGCTTGAGTTTTCGGCTTTGCGCTCTTCGATTTTGCGGATTCTGCGCGCTTTTCTTTCGCCTGAGTTTTTTTCACCGCGGACGCTTTCGCACCGCCCTTCACATCGGTCTTTTTTGCGGCCGCCGCAAGCAGTCCGCCTTTTTTTTGAATACCACCCATATAATCAGTATATAACAATTTCCCGCATCATCGCAAGCGTGCATAAAACGTGTGTGCATAAAACGGACAGAATATATGCACGGCTGCCGTTTTCCGAGTATTCGGCATCTCATCACACCGATCGGCGCTAAAGTACAAGCTCCGCTTCCGCTTCGAGTTCATCGCCCCGCCGTATCGCATCGATACACGGCGTGAGGATGTGCACACGGATATCGCTTCCCGGACGCGGCACGGGAAGTTCTGAACAGCGGACTTTGCAGTGAATGAAATTTTCGGTTACCGCTCGGATATGAAAAGATCCGTCGCCGGCTTTTGCGTTTTCCGCAATCGCGCGCACCGTCGTACCGCAAATCGATTCGATATAAGCCGTTTTACTTTGCAGGGCGAAATCGGAAAGCAGACGCACACGCTCGCGCACCGTAGCCGAAGGAACTTTCGGCTTCATCGAAAAAGCGCGGGTTCCCGGGCGCGGGGAAAACGGAAAGACGTGAACGTATGCAAAGCCGCACGCACGGCAGAGTTCGATCGTCTTTTCAAAATCCTCATCCGTTTCGCCGGGAAAACCTGCGATGATGTCGCATGCAAAAAATGCGTTGCCTTTCGCCCGCCTCAACATTGAAACCGATCGGAGAATATCGTCCGCGCGATAGCTTCTGTTCATGGCGGCGAGAATCGCATCGCTTCCGCTCTGTACCGAAAGATGAAAATGAGGACGCACGAGCTCGTCTTTGACGATGCGGCAAAAGCGGTCGTCGACGAGTTCGGGATACATACTCGATATGCGAAATGCAAGGTCGCTCGTTTCATCAAGCGCTTTTTCGAGGAGGTCGGCGAAGGTATAATACGCGCCGTCGTATTCTCCGCGGTACTGGGCGATATTGACCGCCGTAAAAACGATTTCGTTTTGTCCCTCCGCTTTGAGGGAAGCGATTCGGGAAAGTACGTCGCGTACCGGAAGCGAAACCGATTTTCCCCGAGCGATTCGGATCGCACAGTACGAGCAGGCGCTCGAGCAGCCGTCCTGTATTTTAAGGGATGAACGCGAATGCGCAAGAAAGGTATCGGTCGCCAAACGGAAAGACGCTTCGGCTTTTCCCGAATGCGATTTCGTATCGGCAAAAAGCGTCGATTCAAGGAGAGTCGAAAAATCTTCCGCAGAAAATATTTCGTGCGTTTCGATAAAATCCGAAAGGAGAGACGGAACGTCTGCGAGCCTGTCTTTGCAGAGCCCCGGAAGGACTGCGACGCGGGGAGCGAGTTCGGCGATTTTATCCGCGGCGAGCTGGGCATAGCAGCCCGTAACGATGACGGAAGATGACGGACACTTTTGCAAAAGCAATCGGATTTCGCGCCGCGCTTTTTGCTCCGCCTTTTGCGTTACCGCGCACGTGTTTACGACGCACACAAGCACATCTCGAAGAACTTCGCTTGCAGCCGTCGGGGGTGTCATGGAAACGGAAAAACGGGCATCGACAAAAAAACGCGCCGCCGACTCGCTTTCGATTTGATTGAGGCGGCAGCCCAAAGTTTCAAAGATGATTTGCGGCAACGTACACCTTGACGATTATTGCAGACGGGAAGCGACGCGGGCTTTGCCGCTTTGCGCGTCGGAAGAAGCGGCATTGAGCAGGAGCGCTTCGTCGTAAGCTTCGGCCGCTTCGTAATAATTGCCCGCCATTTCGCGCGCATACCCCAGCCGTGTCCACCAACGGTCGAGCAGCGGCTCCTTTTTTACCGCAGCGGAAAGCGAAATATCCGCGTGCTGATAGCGCGCTTGGCGGATATAGATTTCACCCATAAAATAATACGCCGCTCCGACGCGTGAACCGCTTTCGGGAGCGTTTGCAACATAGCGCTGAAACTGTTCGAGCGCGCCGTTATTTTTTCCGAGATAATATTTCGCTTCTCCCAATATTTCAATGAGGCGCAGATCGTAGGGGCTCACTTTCAGTCCGTCCGTCGCACGCTGCTCCGCTTCCGCGTATTGCCGGTTTCGAACGAGCGACCAGCACAAAACCACATAAGATTCGATGCGTGACGGATTGCGCGCGATTTCCGTTTCGCAGATTTGAATCGCCGCCGCATAGTCTCCGTTTTGATAGAGAACAAGCGCATCCCGCCGCTGCGCGCTTTGCCTGCGCTGAGGAGATACGGGAGGTGCCGCCTGAGGGGAAGGCGTCTGCGGCGGAGCGGCTTGCACAGAAGGAGTCTGCGGCGATTGCGGAGCGGGCGTTTGACCTTGCGCTTGAGGCGCGGGAGCAAGCGCGTCTCCGGGTACGGCTTGTGCTGCAGGCGTTTGTGGAGAAGGAGCCGTTTGAGGCGAAGGAGTCGGCTCGGCTTCGCCCGACGTTTGAGAAAAAAGCGGAAAGGCAAAGGCGATCGCCAATGCCCAGATAATCGACTGTCGTAAAAATCGCTGCATATTATTTTACCATTGTACATTTGCCGGTAAAGGTACTGCCCGGCTCAAGCACCACCTGTTCGGCCGTAATATCTCCGTCAATCGAGCCCGAAGCCGTAACGAATACCATTTTTTTTGCGGCAACGTTGCCCTTCACTTTTCCTTTAACAAGCACGCGGAGCGCCTTTATGTCCGCTTCGACGGATGCGCCGCTGTCTATAACCAAATCGCTCGTCGCATCGATGCTGCCTTTTACCTTGCCGCGTATCATAAACGGCTTTGCAAAGCGGATGCTTCCCGTAAACGCGATATCGCTTTCTATGACGGTATCGAACGCTTCTTCTTCGAGATCGAACAGATCCATATCTTTTACATCGAACATGACTACACTTTAACGTGAAAAAATTGCTCGGTCAATACGGCGGGCAATGACATATCCTTTATTTTCCGGTGCCTTTGCCGGCGGCGTTTTTTCCCCTTATTAATAAAATTGCCTATCCCTTGCTATTTTATGTGCGAGGGTTTATTATAAAAGCGTACGCATCGTACATTCGATCAATTGTGGCAAAACCGAAGCGACGCTCTTTGCTGTAAGGGCGTATGGAGGATGAAATATGGCTGTTGTGAAAAAATCCGCCGTAAAAAAAACGGCGGTAAAAAAGACAAGCGCCGGTAAAGCGGCAAAAAAAACGGCTGTCAAAAAGGCAGTACTGAAACCGGCAAAAAAGACGGCTGAAAAAAAAGCGACCGTAAAAAAAACGGTAAAAAAACTTTCCGCTAAAAAATCCGCCGTAAAAAAAGCGGTACAGGCAAAAGCCGCCGTAAAACCGAAAGCGAAAAAAAATGCGGCAAAGGGCGGTATCGATTTTACCGCGGAAATGATCAAAAAGGCGAAAGCGTATCAAAAGTCGCTCGTGCTTCCCGAAGGCGATGAAGAGCGCACGATCAAAGCGGCCGCGAAGATCGCCGCAAAAAATATCGCAAAAAAAGTGATCCTGCTCGGCTCCCGCGAAAAAATCGAAAGCGCGGCACAGGCGCTTAAAGTTTCGCTCGCAGGCATCGACATCATCGACCCTGTATCCTCTCCGTGGCTCGACGATTTCGGTCAAACCTATTTTGAACTCAGGCAGGGAAAAATCAATAAAAAAACGAATCTTCCCGAAGTGAGCGACGCTGCGGCGGGAAAAGCGTATATGCTTTCCGATTATTTGAGCTTCGGTGCGATGATGGTGAGAAAAGGTTATGCCGACGCTATGGTAAGCGGTGCGCGCTCGTCGACGGCAGCCCTCCTCCGCGCAGGATTAAAAGTTATCGGCACGGAAAGCAAAACGGCATCTTCGTGCTTCGTCATGGATATGCACGATTCGGCGTGGGGCTATAAGGGCTTGATGATTTTTTCCGACTGCGCGGTCGTCCCCGAACCGGATGCCGAACAGCTTTCCGACATCGCAGTCGCGGCGGGAAAATCGTGCAAAGCGCTTTTGGGCTGCGATCCGTGCATTGCACTCCTTTCCTTTTCGACAAAGGGTTCGGGCGGCGCTCAGCCTTCCGTCCTCACGGTGCAGGAAGCGGTGCAAAAAGCGCACGCAAAAGCGCCTTCTCTTTTACTCGACGGAGAGCTGCAGGCGGATGCGGCTCTTATCCCGTCCGTCACCGACAAAAAAGCTCCCGGCTCTCCTGTCAAAGGCAAAGTGAACACGATCGTATTCCCGAACCTTTCGGCCGGAAACATCGGCTATAAACTCGTGCAGCGCCTCGCCCATGCGGATGCGTACGGTCCGATCCTGCAGGGATTTGCCAAGCCGATAAGCGATCTTTCACGCGGCTGTTCGGTCGACGATATCGTCATAACGGCGGCGATCACACTCGTACAGGCGGGAAGCGCCGCATAAATGAAGAGTCGGAACAGTTTTCACCTGCTTTTTTTCATCATCGTCCTCGCTTCGTGTAAAGCTGTTCCGAAGCAAATGTCCGAAACGGAAGCGCCTCAAACGCCGAGCGGACAAAGCGTTTCCGTTTTAAACGAAGAAAATGGGACATCTTCGCTTGAAAGCGAAAAAAAAGCATCCGAGACGCTGCAGCACAACCTTACGCTTTTGTTCGCAGGCGATATCATGGCGCATAAGCCGAACTATTCGATGAGCGATTATTCACTCATCTGGAAAGATATCGCACCTCTCGCCCGCTCGTGTGATTTTTCGTTTGCGAATATCGAAGCTCCCGTCGATGACAGCATCCCCTATGCAACCTATCCGCGTTTCAATATGCACCACGAATATCCGGAAGCTGCGATCAGCGCGGGCTTCAACGTCTTTTCTCTCGTAAACAATCATTCGAACGATCAGGGACTCTCGGGCATAAAGCATACGCGCGAGTGGGCGGAAAAAACGGAGAGCGCACACAAAGGCACGAATCGCGAAGTTTTTTTTTCGGGATTGAAAGAATCGGGCGGAGATGCCATCGGGTATAAAATTATTAAAAAAAACGGATGGACGATCATCTTTTGCGCAGTGACGGAATTGCTGAATGAAAAAAAATATACCGAATATATGGACTACGTGCCGCCGGCAGCGCGGGAAGCGTTGGAAAACCGCATACGGCAAATCAGAGCGGAAAACCCGTGCGATATTTTTATCCTTTCGATTCACGCAAACGTCCCGGAATACATCCGAAGCGTCTCCGCTTCGCAGCGCGCGTATTATTACAAACTGCTCGACTGCGGAGCCGACATCATTTGGGCGAATCACCCGCACGTCGTGCAGGAACGCGAGTTTATCGGAAAAAAATCGGAGCGGCGTTTTTCGAAGCTCATACTTTACGCGAACGGCAATACGATAAGCGCTCAGCGCTATAAACCCGCCTTCGATACGCCCGATGCACCGCACGAATATACGGGCGACGGGCTTTTATACAAAGTGCTCTATTATAAAAAAGAAGAAGGCGGCATTGCAATCCTGCACGAAGCGGAAGCGCACTACATAACGACGTACATCACGACGGCATATCAATTCGTCATAAAATATCTCGACGACGATTTTATCGATTATTTACGAGATGTGGAACGGATCGATTGGATGCGCTATATCGCCGCGCGAAAAACCGTCATGGAAAACACACGGGTACGAAAAACATGGCTATAGACTATAAATCGCTTCCGGTATACGAACAAAAGCGGCGCATTTTGGACACGCTCGCACATAACCAAGTGATCGTCGTGCAGAGCCCGACCGGCAGCGGTAAAACGACGCAGATCCCGGTCATCCTTTACGAAGCGGGTTACGCCGAAACGGGCGTCGTCGCGGTGACGCAGCCGAGACGGATCGCCGCCCTTTCCGTAAGCGAATTCATTGCAAAGCAGCTCGGCACGAGCTACCCCGGACTCGTCGGATACAAAATGCGCTTCGAAGATAAAACCGACGCGACGACGAAGATTAAAATAATGACCGACGGCATTTTGCTGCAGGAGATGAAGCTCGACCCGTGGATGTCGAAGTATTCGGTCGTTATGGTAGACGAAGCGCACGAGCGCAGTTTGAACATCGACTTCGTGCTCGGATTGTTAAAACGCGTTTTGGCCGAACGCAAAGATTTCAAAGTCATCGTTTCGTCGGCGACGATGAACGCCGAAGCCTTTTCGTCCTACTTCGACGGATGCCCCATCGTCACGATCGATACGGTCACCTTTCCCGTAACCCTCGTTTACGATCCGCCGGCAATCTCGGCCGGCACCGTATCGGACGCCGCATGCGACGCGCTTTTGACGAAAATCGAAAACACGGTCGGGCGCGTCCTCGACAACAGAATCGACGGCGGTATCTTGATTTTTTTGCCGGGAGAAAAAATTATTAAGGACTGCCTTTTCCGCCTCGACCGTTCGCCCTTCGCTCGGAAAATCCACACGCTGCCGCTCTACGGCAGACTTCCGAAAGAAGAGCAGGAGCGCGTTTTCGCCCCTCCCCCGTTCGGGAAAAAGAAAATAATAATTTCCACGAATATCGCCGAAACGTCCGTCACGATAAGCGACATCACGACCGTCATCGATTCGGGACTGGCAAAGCTCAATTTTTACAATCCGCATACGTACACGTCGAGCCTCGTCGAAACGCCCGTTTCAAAAGCGTCGTGCAATCAGCGCAAAGGAAGGGCGGGACGTACGTGCCCCGGAACCTGTTACCGCCTCTATCCGCGCAAAGATTACGAAACGAGGGAAATGTATACGACCGAAGAGATCTACCGCACCGATTTGAGTGAAGTCGTTTTGCGCATGGCCGAACTCGGCATTACGAATTTTTACGATTTCAATTTCCTCTCCCCGCCTTCCCGCGAAGGAATCGCAGGCGCGGTCGATACGCTCGTTATGCTGAAAGCGATAACGAAAGACAATACACTCTCTTCGATCGGAAAACTTATGGTCGAATTTCCGCTCGAACCGAGGATAAGCCGCATCATCGTCGAAGCGATCATGAAATATCCCGCCGTTCTCGAAGAAGCTCTCGTCGCAGCCTCTTTTCTTTCGACAAACTCGCCGTTCGTGCTTCCTCCCGGAGAAGAGATGGAAGCGAGACGAGCGCATCACGCGTTCCGCGACGTACAGGGTGACTTCGTTTCCTACCTGCACATCTTCCGCGCGTACCGCGGCGCTTCGAATAAAGCGCGCTTTTGCAAAAACAGTTTTCTTGACGAACGCGTTATGGCGGAAATCGAAAACATCGACATACAGCTTTCGCAGATCGTCGCCGATATGCGGATCCCGATCACCGGAGGCGGAGCGATGAGCGATTATCTATGCTGCATAGCCGCGGGTATGATGCAGTTCGTATGCGTGCGCGAAGGAAAAGACAATTACAAAACGCTGACGACCGAACACATCTGCATCCATCCGGGAAGCAGTATGTTCCGAACCGATCCGCTGTACATCGTCGCGGGGGAAATCGTACGCACATCGCGCATGTTTGCCATGAGTGTCTCTCCCTTGACGAGGACACTGCTCGACGCGATCGATCCCTCGCTGCGCGAAAAACTTGAAAAAAAATGCACGCGGAAAAGCAAAGCGTACGAAACGGATATCCTTTCCCCGAAACAAAAGGCGAAAGACGAAAACGGAAAACCGAAAAAAATTATTAAAGAGATAAAAGACGAAGAACGCGTTTCGTTCGGCGGAAAAACGTTCGAACTGAAAAAAATCAAAGGCAAAAAAACCGCGCTCCTGCCCTACGAAAATTTTATCAAGGCGGCAAAAAGCGAAGCCGACGAAAACCTTGTAAAACAAGTCGGAGGACTCCGCTGCAAAATACTCTTTGAAAACGGCTATACGCTGCTCGACGGTGAAAAGCTCGAACTTGCTTTAAAGCTTGCAAAATCGATTTCGCTTTCTCCGATGCCGGAAAACAAATTCGACAAAAAGCTCAACATAAGCCTCGCCGACGAAGGTGCGTCCGCTCGCCTTTCCGATGCGCTCGACATCGTGCTGGGCGTGGCGGTTGCAAAACAAAAGAGCAAAGAGTACGGCTTCGTGTGTCTCTTTACCGACGGTAACGGCACCTATTGGTTTAAAGTATCGCGCGGCTTTACCACAGCGCTCAACGAAAGCCTTTCATCGCTCGAATTGTTAAGCGACGACGTAAACGCCGACTTTACCGAAGCGCAAAAAGAAAAAGCGAACCGCGTATACCGCGCCCTCCACTCGCTGTACGAAAGCTGAGGCATCCGTACCGCAATTTACAAAACGCTCCGTTCGGGTTATGATGGATTGCAGGAAAGAATATTTCCGAACAATTAATAGGTCGAAAGTCGAGTTTCGAAAGTATTTCTAAATAAAGCTATGCTTTCGGCGAGAACCCGTCCGCTTAGCCGCGGTCGAGCTTGTAGGGTAGGCTTCCGCAAGCCTAACGCTCGAAACGGCACGCAGCCGGAACCTCGCCTCCGCATGATTTTATTCACTTTCGAAACTCGCCGTTCAGTTGGTGAACGAAACAGTTGGAAAATTTCGAGTTTTAGAAAACTCGAAATTAAACCTAATAATTATACTGCTACGGAGGTACAAACAATGACTTGCAATGAGACTCAATCGAAGGAGAACACACACGCAGAGATGAAAGCAAAGCGAAAACTGATTTTGGATGCGTTTGACAACAAAGCCGTCGAGCGCGTCCCCGTAGGATTTTGGTGGCACTTCGCCGACGAATACCGGCAATTCCGCGGACTCATGGATGACGGAATCATTCAAGCGACGATCGACGGCACGAAAAAAATGTATGACGATCTCAAGCCCGATATGGCAAAGGTTATGTCCGACGGTTTTTTCGGGCATCCGTCGATCATGGAAAACGATATCAACACTATCGACGACATAAAAAAAATCAAATCGATAGGTGCGTCTTCTCCGTGGTACGATAAGCAAGTCGATATGCTCAACGAAATTCTCAAACATTTCAACGGAGAAATCGCAGCTTTTTACAATATCTTCGCGCCGCTCAATTATATCCGCTTATATACCGAGTGCTACAAAAAGCGACCCGAATTATTTGCCGAGTTGTTTATCGAAGACCCCGATGCGATGCTCGCAGCTTCTTTGGAAATCGCGAAAGACCTCGAAGTTCTCGCCGATAAAATCAAACGGAATACCGCCGTCGACGGTATCTATTACAGCGTGCAAAGCGTACAGGCAAAGCAAGTCGATATAAACTTCCACAAGCATTACGTGGAAAAATCGGATCTCCAAGTTTTACATAAAATAAATACGTTATGGGATAACAATATTTTGCATATATGCGGTTACGGAAGTACGACAAACAATTTATCATTCTATACCGACTACAAAGCCAAAGTATACAACTGGTCGATACACGCGGAAAAAATGTCGCTTTCGGAAGGGAAAAAATATTTCGGCGGCGCTTGCGTTTTAGGCGGCTTTCCCAACAGCAAGGGCACGCTGCTCGATATCGGCCCCGATACCGAAATCGAAAATCGCGTAAAGGAGCTCATAGCGGATGTCGGAACCGTCGGCGTCATTATCGGAGCCGATTGCACTATTCCTCCGCAGGTAGGATACAAACGGCTTGACGAAGTAAGACGTTACGCCGAAAAATACAGCAAAAAATAATATCGCATAGTAAAAAAGCCGTCCGAAAACTGCAGCAAAAAAATAACGGAGCTTATCAAAAAAGGGAAACTGTCCAAAGGCTGAAGTTTTTGGACAGCCCTTGCATACCTGTACACATAATCGGCAATACCGAATCGTAACATCGGAAAGCCGCTCTTACTATCGCCTCATCGATAAGGTCAATTGCCCCTGCAACAATCAAGCGCAAGTCAATCGCTTGTCCCTGCAGCACGCGCACGACGGCCGCCCCTACTGTTCGCTCATGCCGAGAATCTTCCGAGCACGTTCTCCGTTCGCTCCCGATTTTTTATCGTTCGCAAGAGAGGAGACGACGGCGGCGGCCGAAGCGTATTTCGCTTTAGCGTACATATCGAGACCGAGACTCACCGTCGCCGCATCTTTTGAAAGCAAAAAATCGCGGCAGATATCCGCATAGCCCGCTCTCGCGTACTTTGCGAACAGTTTTCCGAGCGCGTAGCGCAGCTGCTTCCGTCTATCGTCTTTGAGCGTTGCTCCGGCGAGGGCGAGTATCTCTTTTTCACCGACCGAGCCTTGAGAAACGAGCGCTTTCGCCGCGTCCGCCTTTGCCGTATCGCCGGACTTCGGATCGGAGACGATCTCTATGAGGCAGCCGTTTCCGTCTTTTGTGCCGAGGGATGCGAGCGCATCGTAGCACGCGGTTTTGACAACTTTTTCTTTATCGTTTTTTGCACGGTAGACGAGGTACGGAGACGCTTCGGTAAGTTTGAGTTTTTTTACCGCGGCTATCGCTTCAAGTCTCACTTTATAGTGTTCGTCGCGGATGCCCTGCATGATGACTTCTTTTGCCTCTCCGCTTTCGGGATAGTACGACAAGCCTTTGATGACGTACTGGCGGAAATTCGGATCGGATGATTCGTAGAGTTCGGCGAGGATAGGAATCGATTCGCTTTTTTGCATCGCGCCGATCGCTTCCGCCGCGTACATCCGCACAAAAGCGTTTTCGTCTTCATTTTGCGCAATCGAAACGAGCTTCGCCCACGTTTCAGTTGCATGCAGTTTTCCGAGCACGCGAGAAAGCGCCTGTTTTTGAGGCACGGTCAAATCATCGCGGTCGATATAGCCAGCAAGATACTGCGCTTCTTCCGGCCCGCCGATCTCTCCGATCGTCGTAAGCGCGGCTTGAAAATACGCGTCGCTGTCCGTATCCAAAAGAGCGAGAACTGCCGGAAGCGCTTCTTTGCATTTTACCGCGGAAACGTAGCGGAACACCGCTTCGACCGTGCTGTTTTTCGTATCGTAGGGATCGTCCAAAACGCCGACGGCATAATCTTCCAAACACGGATCTTTCAGATGCGTAAAGTATTCGAGAATCTTTTCGCGCACTTGCGAAGAGCGCGTCGTATGAAATAAATCGTACGCGTCGTCCGAAAAGCGGGGATCGTCGTTGTCGATGCACTTTTGCAAAAGCGACGTGATTTCGGGTGACACGCCGTAACGGAACGTATCGCGGTATTCTTTTACAGTGCCGGGGCTTTTATCGGAAAGAGCGGCTTTTTCGCTCTTTTCTTTATCGGGAGCTGCAGGGCGCTTCGCTTCGGGTATCGTGACGGCTTTTTTGATTTGAGAAACCCCTTCGGCCGGAGTTCCGGCCGGTGCCGCGCTTTGCGCCGAAGAAGTCGAAGCGCTTTGGGCAAAAGCCGAAGCGTTCATAGCGGAGGGAACACGGCAAAAGGGCTGCAGCACAAAAAAAGTCAGGGCAGCTGCGGCATAGTGTATCTTCATAGGCAATCCTCGATCCGGTGATTTATTATCCGTTGTTTATATTATCGGATGGTTCCGGTACCGAATCGCGCAAGAAAATCGCGCTTATACTCTAAAAACCTGTTCTCTTCGATCGCGTTACGGATTTCGCCCATTATCGCGTGAAGAAAATAGAGATTGTGATACGATGAAAGCATCGCGCTGAGTATTTCCTGCTCTTTGAAGAGGTGTCGGAGATAGGCGCGGGAATAGGTGCGGCACACTTTGCACGTGCACTCGGCATCTATCGGAGAAAAATCGTGCGCAAAGCGTTCCTGTTTTATCGACAGCATACCGTCGTGCGTAAAGTACGAACCGTTGCGCGCGTTACGCGTCGGAAGCACGCAGTCGAACATATCGATGCCGGAGGCGACCGCTTCGAGTATGTATTCGGGCGTACCGATTCCCATAACGTATTTCGGTTTCGATTCGGGTAAGTATTGCACCGTATACCGCAAAAAGCGCGCGAACTCTTCAGCGGGTTCTCCGACGGAAAGACCGCCGATCGCGATACCCGCCGTATCGAGAGACGAAACGAAGAGAGCGCTTTCTTTGCGGAGATCTTCAAAAAAATTGCCCTGAACGATCGGAAAGAGAAAACCGCGATAACCGCGCTCGGTCTCCCGCTTCCACTCCGAAAGCGCCCGCTTCGTCCAATCCGTCGTAATCGCCAGAGCGCGCTCGGCTTCTTTTCTGCTTTCCTTCCAGCCCGTGCACACGTCAAGCTGCATTTGAATATCGCTGTTGAATTTCGCCTGCGTTTCAACGACGTTTTCGGGAGTAAAAAAGTGCCGCGAACCGTCGATATGACTTTGGAACGCGACGCCTTCGGCGCCGATCTTTCGAAGCTTTGCGAGCGAAAACACTTGAAAGCCGCCGGAATCGGTGAGAAAATTTTTTTGCCACTTCGAAAAACCGTGCAGCCCGCCCGCTTCTTTTATCAAATCGGAGCCGGGGCGCAAAAAGAGGTGGTAGGTATTGGCGAGGATGATTTCAAAGCCGATCTCTTCGAGCGATTCTTTCGACACCGCTTTTACCGTCGCATTCGTTCCGACCGGCATAAAGACGGGAGTTCGAACAGTGCCGTGCGGCAGCGTCAACAGTCCCGTCCGCGCCGAACCGTCGGAGCTCGTATGGCACACTTCAAAAATATTCACTTTTATGTCCTCGTAAAGCGCAACAGGAGGGCGCTCACTATGATAAACAGGATAACCGGAAACCACGCTCCGGAAAAGGCGGTTATATAGCCGAACTTTGCAAGCAACATCGTAATCATCTGCGTGACGTAAAACAAAACCGCAGCTCCGATCGAAAGCGCGAGACTTATGAGCATGACGTTTTTTCTCGATCGCCCGGAAAGACCGATTGAAAGGAAGACGACGATAAACACGATAAACGGAAACGCGAACTTTTTGTAGTACAGCGAAAGCGCTTCTCCGAACGGCAGCCCCGTCCGCATCAAGTGTTCGATATATTCTTTCGCTTCGCGCACCGTAACCTCTTCGACCGAAACGACGTTGTTCCGAAACGTTTCAAAAGGCTCTGTGAGGCGGGAAGTAAAAGCGGCGTCGGGAACACTGCGCGTAACCGTCCCGCCTGCAAGCGAAAACTGTACCGCGTTTTGCAGACGCCAGCAGTCCGTATCCCACAGCGCGGAATCGGCGTGAATGACGGCTTCGAGTTTTTTATCGTCGCCTCGAAAAATACAATACAGATCGTAAAGGCGCTTTTGCGCATCGTCGTAGACGGCGGCTTTATAGATGAGATTGCCCCCTTCGGCGAGGATGACTATCGCATCGTTGTCGAGCGTTTTTTCCCGATTCAAAACGGTGCTTTGCAGCTTTTGTTTTTGTGCATAGGTAGTGACGGCGAGCGCGTCGTCGAGAAAAAACAGGGCGAAACTCAAAACGAGCGCCAAAAGCAAAAGAGGAGCTGTAAAACGGAAAAGCGAGACGCCCGACGCAAAAATTGCCGTAAGCTCGTTATTCGCATAGAGAGCGCTCAGCGTATAAGATGAAGCGAAGAGGATACCCATGGGAACGGCGTACCAAATCGTTTTCGGCGTGTAGAGCGCCATGATTTTAAACACGACGGAAGCCGGCACTTGATTTTGAATATAGCGCCACAAGTTCATCAAAAGATCGACGAGATTTAAAACGATCGCCGAAAAAAATACGGCGCCTAAAAAGACGGGCAAAAACCGTTTAAATAAATATTTTACGAGCGTCATCGCTTTTTCAGCGCGATATAAAACGCCGCCCCCGCCGCGCCCGTCACGATATTCGGAATCCACATGCTCCAAAATCCGTTAAAGCCGTTTCTGCTCGATGCGTACTGTCCGAGTATCATCATCGTCCAATACAAAAAGCTGATGATGATTCCGACGATCATACCGATCGTTTGCCCGTTTTGTCTGCCGAACAAAAACGCAAGCGGCAGCGCGAGGAGCGCGAAAAAAAGCGAGCCGAACGGCAGCGAAAATTTTTTATTGTATTCGAGCGTATAGTTGTTGAGCGTGCGTTTATCGGTATCGGCGTTTTTTTTCATATCGCGCAGCGCCCTTCCCAAATCGTAGGACGTCATTTCGCGCGGACTCGTGTTTCCGCCGTCGCTGAAAAAAGCGCTTTCAAAAAGATTGAACGTCACCGCATCCGATGCAAGCCGGTCGTAATCGGAAAACGAACCCGTGTTAAAAAAAAGCGCGAGGGCATCGGTCATCGTAAGCTGCATGAGCACGCCCTCTTTGCGCACGGATTTCAGTTCCGACTCTCCGGCAGAGATGATTCGCATTTTTCCGTCGCTTCCCGTATCGATGATGACGAGGTCGGAAACTTTCGTGTCGGAAACATCTCCGGTAACGAGCGTCGCTGTATTGAGGCGCTTTACCGAATGAGAGTCGAGGGCGACGGCGGGGTTCGACGACAAAATCATACGGCGCAGACGGTTGTAGCGGATCGTGCCGAGCGGCAAAAGATAATCGTTTACGAAAAAGGACGCAATCGAAATGGCGAGCCCCATGACGAGCACCGGAGTCAAAATGTGAGCGTAGCTGAAGCCCGACGCTCTGAAAATAATAATTTCGTTGTCGCTCATAAATCGTCCCAAACACATGAGAAAGCCGACGAGAGTGGCAAAGGGGGAAGACTGCGCGACGATAAACGGAAGACTGTAGGTCATAAGCTTTACGACGTCCCACACGGGAGCTCCCTGCCTTAAAATATTTTCCGCGATGAGTAAAATCTGATTAACGAAAAAGATTGTAAAGAAAAATAAAAATGCGACGGAAAAATACAGCAAAAGCTCGCGCACGAGATAGCGCGTAAGAACGTGGGAACGGAGAGAACTACCGAAAAATTTTGTTCGAAGGGATTGCGCACAATCGGCAAACCGATTTTTCAAGACGGAAAGATACCGACGAAACGCGGAAAAATACCTGCGAAGTGCGGCGCAATACGAGCCGCCCGAATCGGCGCCCCCGCGCTTCATACGTTCACTCCGGTAGAACCGAAGCCGCCCTCCCCGCGTACGGTTTCATCGAGAAAATCCGCTTTGACGAAATTCGCCTGCGTAACGGGTGCAATAACGATTTGCGCGATGCGGTCGCCGTTTTGCACGACAAAGGGTTCTTTTCCGAAATTGACGAGGATGACTTTCACTTCGCCGCGGTAGTCGCTGTCGATCGTACCGGGCGCATTTAAAACCGTAACGCCGGACTTCGCCGCAAGCCCCGAACGCGGCCTCACTTGCGCTTCAAAGCCTTCGGGAATTGCAAAGCATAAGCCCGTCGGAATGAGCGCAAAGGCGCCGCGCTCTATCGTTACGGGAGACGGGAGAAACGCGGATATATCCGCGCCCGCAGCTCCTTCCGTTTTGTATTCGGGAAGAAGAGCGCCGGAAAGCGCGGTACACGCAACGGCGACCGGTTTTGTCACGGCTCTTTCCTCGTTCGTTATTTCGCCTGTTCGTCGAGCGCGTCGATGTACGAAAGGTTCAGCCGTCCCATCTTATCGACTTCGAGCAGCTTTACGGGAATCTGCTGGCCTTCTTTAAGCACATCGGTAACTTTTTCGACGCGGGAATGCGAAAGCTTTGAAATATGGCAAAGCCCTTCTTTTCCCGGAAGGATTTCGACGAAAGCGCCGAAGTCCATAATGCGCTTGACGGTTCCGTTGTAGATCGTTCCCGGTTCCGGATCTTCGGTGATGCCTTTGACGGCTTTTTTCGCTTCTTCGGCGGCAGTACCCGTCTTTCCGTAAATCGTAACCGTTCCGTCGTCATCCGTGTTGATCGTAACGTCGTAGTCGGCACAGAGCGCTTTGATATTTTTTCCGCCCGGTCCGATGAGCGCACCGATTTTATCGACGGGGATTTTCATGGAAATGATCTTCGGCGCATAACGGCTGATCGGCTGCGGCTTATCGATCGTCTTTTCCATAATCGACAAAATATGCAAGCGGCCGGCTTTTGCCTGAGCGAGCGCTTCGCGCATGATTTCGGTCGAAACACCCGCAATCTTTATGTCCATCTGGAAACCGGTGATGCCGTCTTTCGTTCCCGCGACTTTAAAATCCATATCGCCCAAGTGATCCTCTTCGCCGAGGATATCGGAAAGGATTTTATACTTTTCGTATTTCGGTCCGTCGGTGATGAGCCCCATCGCGACGCCCGCGACCATCTTTTTCATCGGCACACCGGCGGCAAGCAGAGAAAGACAACCGCCGCAAGTAGACGCTTGTGATGACGAGCCGTTCGATTCCATGATTTCCGAAACGACGCGGATCGTATACGGGAATTCGTCTCTGCCCGGCACCATCGGCGCGAGCGAGCGGCGGGCGAGGTTTCCGTGTCCGATTTCGCGGCGGCCGGTCATAAGCCTGCCGACTTCTCCGACCGAATACGGCGGGAAATTGTAATGCAGGATAAAGTGTTCGCTTCTGTTTCCGTCGATATCGTCGTAGGCCTGTTCGTCGAGCGTCGTACCGAGCGTCGTCACCGCGAGCGACTGCGTTTCGCCGCGCGTAAAGAGTGCCGAACCGTGCGGACGCGGCAGCACGTTGATTTCGCACGTGATCGGACGGATTTCGTCGCACTTGCGTCCGTCTATGCGCACGCCTTCGTCGAGAATCGCTTTACGCAGCAGCTTATATTGAATATCGTCCATGAGCGCGCCGAAGAGCTTTTTCTGCACTTCGTCCGAAAGCTGTTCGGCATATTTTTCGGCGATTTTATTTTTCACCGCTTTGACTGCGGCGCTCCGCTCCATTTTGCCGTCACGGAAACACGCTTCTTTCATGAGCGGCGTCGCTTCGGCTTCGATCGCTTCCGCATTTGCAAGCGTCACCGAAAGAGGCGCGAGCGGAAGCTTTTCTTTGCCGCATAATTTTTGCAGTTCTTCCTGCAGGCGGCACATCTCCGTGATAAAGCCCTGCGCTTTTTCGAGCGCGCCGAGCATCACGTCTTCCGACGCTTCGTTCGCGCCGCCTTCGACCATCGTAAAGCCCTCGGCTGTACCCGCGACGACGATTTCCAAATCGGCTTTTTCGATTTGAGCGAATGTCGGATTGACGACGTATTCGCCGTTCAAATATGCGACGCGGCAGGCGGCAACGGGTCCGTGAAACGGAATGTCCGAAATCGTCACCGCAGCGCTCGCCGCGATAACCGCAATGATATCCTGCGTATGAACGCCGTCGGCGGAAACGCAGGTCGGCACGATTTGAATTTCGCGTCCGAACGCCATTTCGAACAGCGGCCGCATCGGCCGGTCGATAAGGCGCGAGACGAGGATTTCTTTATCTTTCGGCCGCCCTTCCCGCTTTACAAAACCGCCGGGAATCTTTCCCGCAGCGTAAAATTTTTCGTTGTAATCGACGGTGACCGGAACGTAATCCATACCCTCAACCGCATCGTGCGATGCGCACACCGTCGCAATGACCGCCGCTCCGCCCCACTGAGCGAATACGCAGCCGTTTGCCTGTTTGCCGATTCTTCCCGTTTCCAAAATCAAGTCGGCGTCTCCGACTCTCGCAGTTACTCTTTGTACCATCTTGTCCTTCCTAAAAATGCGGCATTGCAGAAAGTGTCAACTTCCGAAGATGTCGCATTCGTGCGCGGAACTCGCAACAAGCGCGTAAGCGCGAAGTTTCGAGCGGCGCACACGTACATCACGAGTTTTCAAAAGAAAACTCGAAGTAAAACGAGACGCGCTATTTCAGCGTTTCGTTTTACCGTTCTCAATTCTTTGTCGTTCTTTTCCGAAATTACTAATCAATAAAATTCATGTTCACGTACATCGGCCGGAATTCCGCATCCGCACAATTCTGCTTATTTTCAAAATTCAATCGACGCATAAAATGACCGAAATTGAAATCAATAACCGATCGATACTATAAAAAAAGCCTGCGCCGCCGGAGCAAGCGGTCATGCAGGCTTTTTGGCTTGCGTTATTTACGGATACCGAGCTCTTTGATAAGAGAGCGGTACGCTTCGAGATTCGTCCGCTCGAAATATTTCAAGAGCTTTCTCCTCGCGCCGACGATTTTCAGCAGCGCGCGCTTTGCGCTTTTATCTTTCGGAAAAGCGCGTTCGTGCTCCGTGAGCTGCTGGATGCGTTCGGTGAGCAGGGCGACCTGCACTTTTGTGTTGCCGGTGTCGTGTTCGTTCGCACCGTATTTTGCGATAACGGCGGATGCCGCTTCTTTCGAGAGTGCCATTCGTATACTCCTATTCTTTTATCGTTCTTATAAATTCTACAGCCTTTATATGCCGCACGTCTTTTTGCAAATTCTCAAGGCAAAGGATATGAGATTCTGCCGTAAAGCGGGCTTCCGAAACGCATCCGTCGGCTATGACGCGAACGCCGTAAGTACCGTGTTCGGGCAGCACTTGCACAAAAGCGCTGCGTTCCGCCGTAAGCGCGCCTCCGTCCCTTTTCCAAACGGAAGCGGAACAGTCGAGCGCGTATTTTCTGCCGAGCATGGCTTCGGCCGAACGGATGTCGCCTTTGAAAACGCGCATGCGGATAAGCGAAGAACTTACGCGCTTCCCCTCATACAGCGTCGGCTCCGGAAACTCCGAAACGATGCCGCTTTTACGTGAAAACGCGCGGATTTCCTTCATGCCGTACGCACCGCGGTAACCGCAGCGGAAATCCCAGCCTTCCGCGATGAATTTCATGCCGCAGCCGCGCACAAGCATCGATAAAAAACTGTGTCCATCCATTTTACCGAATTTATCGGAAAAGTCAATGACTATCGCGAACGCCATGCCCCTCGCTTCGATGACCGAAAGCCGCTGTGCGAGCGTCGAAAGATCGCCTTCGTAAAATCCCTCGGATTTGAAAGCACCGAGCGATTGCTTAAACGCGACGACGCCGGGGGTAAGATCGTCTTTTTTCGCTTCCGCCCTGACGAGGGCGAACAGCGAATCGTGCCCGATATGAGGGCCGTCGAAGTTTCCGACCGTGAGCGCCGTACCGCGCGCAAACACGTCGGGAAGCGCAGTTTTTCCTGCGACAATGCTTTCGATCTCTTCCCACGTAAAACGTATCATGACGGCATACTCTATCACATTTCAAAAAAAATGTCGCGCATACTTTCAAAACCCGACATTCGACCTAATATACGTATTGAAAAAAATATCCGTGCGCGTTAGAATATATTAATTTTTATTAACACGTCCGCAGCGGCAAAGCTGCGGTGCATTTTGGAGCGTGGATATGGCAACGATAAAAGCGGTAAAAAAATCGGCAAAGGCAGGTATGAAAAAGGCGACGGTGGCAAAAACGGTAAAGCGTGCGGCAAACAAAACGTCGAAAGCACAGGCAAAGACCGCTTTGAAAAAAACGTCCGAAAAGAAAACGGCAAAAAAATCCGCAGCGGTAAAAAAGAGCGTTAAAAAGCCGGCGGTAAAAACCGCGGCGAAAAAATCGATCAAAAAAATCGACTGGGCAAATCTCCCCTTCGGCTATATGAAGACGGATAAGCGCTTCGTTGCCGAATTCAAAAACGGTAAATGGAACGCCGGCAAACTCGTTTCCGACGATACGGTTTCCCTTTCCGAATGCGCGGGTGTCCTCCAGTATGCACAGACCTGTTTCGAAGGTCTCAAAGCATACACGACCGAAGACGGCCGCATCGTTACGTTCCGACCGAATTTAAACGGTGAGCGCATGGAGCGTTCGTGCGAGCGGCTCGAAATGCCCGTATTTCCGAAAGAACGCTTCGTCGAAGCCGTTCTCGCCGTCGTCAAAGCGAATAAATCCTACGTGCCGCCCTACGGAAGCGGCGCGACGCTGTACATCCGTCCCTATATGTTCGGTGCGAATCCCGTCATCGGCGTAAAGCCCGCCGACGAATACCAATTCCGCATCTTCGTCACTCCCGTCGGTCCGTATTTTAAAGGCGGCGTCAAATCGATCGCCGTACGCATTTCCGATTCCGACCGCGCAGCTCCCCGCGGAACGGGCGATATCAAAGCGGGTATCAATTACGCGATGAGTTTGCACAACATCGTCGACGCGCATAAAAACGGATTTGCCGAAAACATCTACCTCGATCCCGCGACACACACGTTTATCGAAGAGACGGGCGGCGCCAATGTTCTGTTCATTACGCACGACGGCAAAATCGTTACTCCGAAATCCGACACGATCCTTCCGTCGATCACGCGCCGCTCGCTCGTGTACATCGCGGAAAATATTCTGCACGTCCCCGTCGAAGAGCGCAAAATCGACAAGCGGGAGCTTGCATCGTTCGCCGAATGCGGTTTGTGCGGAACGGCGGCGGTGATCTCCCCCGTATGCGGCATATACGATCACGGCAAAGACATACGCTTTTCCGCCTGCGAAAACGGTATGGGACCCGTGCTCCAAAAACTGTACGACACGCTCACGGGCATACAGATGGGACACATCCCCGCGCCGAAAGGCTGGATATACGAAGTAAAATAATCGCCATCGATAAAAAAAAGACCGCCTCGGACGAGGCGGCTTTTTAATAATTATTAATCAGTGTACAGTCCGCACGAAATCAGCGGATTTTCCGAACAAACGCATCTTTGTAACCGTACAACTTAAACCGCTCCAAAACGACCGCGTATTCGTCGACGGAAAGCGGTCCGATCATAACCTGCGTCGCGCGCCCCGATGCGAGAGGTACGAGCGTTACGGGATAATCGCGGCCGTACTTGCCGAGCGTTTCGCGGATATTGGACGGAGCCGAAAAAGCCGCTATCTGCACGTAATAGGTTCCTTTGTCGAGCGACGAAAGATTTTCCGCCGTACGTACGCCGTATTCGCGCGCTATCGATGCGGCACTTCCCAAGTCGCGCGATGGGGAAACGGTGCTTTGTGCGGCGCTCACATCGCTTTCGCTGACGGATTCGGCTTGTACGCTTTCGGTCGTGCGGGTTTCTGCGGAAGCTTCGGCCGCACTCTCCGTTTTACTCTCCGAATCGTCCGCATCCGTAAGCACGATCGCTTTATAGGAATTATCGTCGGCCGGAGGCGCACTTTCGACGGGTTCTGCGATGAGCTTTTCCGCCCTCCCTTTTTCATCCTCCGGCGCTTTATCGCTTTCAGGCAGCGTATCGCCTGCGATATCCCGCTCTTCTTCAGGCGGAACATCGGCGATCTTTTCATCGGCTGCTTCGGCGGACGGCACACTTTCGGCGGACGGCACACTTTCGGCGGACGGCACACTTTCGGAAGACGGTACGCTTTCGGAAGACACCCTTTCTTCCGCCTCAGCGGGCATTTCATCCGATTCGGCTTCCGTTACGACCGGTTCGTCCGTCACGCGCTCATCGGAAATCGCCTCCGATTCCGCCGGTATATCTTCCGCTGCCGCTTCCGACTTTTCCCGCACATCTTCGGGCACGTCCTCTGCGATGACTTTTTCATCGGGCAAAGCTTCTTCTTCGGTCGCACCTATCGTTTCGGGCACGGCTTCGCCTTCATCGGAAGCTTCCTCTTGTGCGTCCGTTTTCTCAGCAATGCGCTCTCCTTCTTCACCTTCCGCTTCCGTTACGACCGGTTCGTCCGTTACGCGCTCATCGGAAATCGCTTCCGCATCATCGCTTCCCGCCTTATCGACTTCGCTTTCGTCGTTTTGAACGTCGGCTTCAGCCGGTGCGGCATCATCTGCGCTTTCGGAAATCAAAGTCTCATCACCCGAAACAGGCGGCGTTTCTTCTCCGCTTTTATCTTCACTTTCAGCCGAGTCCGTTCCTTTAACCCCGCTGTCTGCCGCAGCGCTTTCCGTATTTTCTTCCGCGGAAAGAAGCGTCTCCCCTTGTGCGATAACGGCAGTTCCCGATACCGCTTCGTCGAGCTCGCCGCTCCGCTTTGTGATCTTTACGATGACGTTCGAATCTTTTACGATACCGAGTTCCGCGGCCGCTTCAGGTGACAAAAGGATCGCAACACCTTCGGATTGGTCGAGAGAGCCGACGACAAGAATATCGAGCGTTTTTCCCGCGGCGAAGTTCGACACGATAATGCTGTCGCCCGGAAGATAACCGACGGTTTTTGCAAAATACCCCTCGGGCAGCACACCGGGATCGGCGACGACAGCCCTGCCGTCAAGCGAAGGACTGAACGAAGTAAAGAGCAGACAGCTTATCAGCAGGAAAAATAAATTGATTTTTTTCGACATGGCATATCCCCGTCTCTTGTCAGCGTTTGGATTTTTTATCGATTTCTTTATACAGCTCTTTTCTTATCGCATCGGCAACGGAAGCGGCGTATTCTTTTACGCCTTCGACATCGGTTCTGCCCGACGCGGGTTTCCGGACTTTCGATTTTACCTCGGCAATCTTTTTACCGCTTGCCGCCTCCGTGATCGTCCACTGCACGTACACAAGATTTTTAAGCGATATGTTTGCAGAATTCTTCGATCTTTTTCCGCTGTAAAAAAGCCTGAGCTGTATAAAATATTCGGCGCCGCCCGATGCTGCAATCGCGTACGCCGTCTTCCGCAAGCCCTCGGCATCTTCGACGACAGCCGCAAGAGCCGGTTCGTTCGTAACGATATCGCCGAAGTTGAAAAAATAATCGAGAATCTGATCTTCGATGACGAGCGTCTCTTCACTCACCGTATCGAGCGCATCGTTGTGCTGAACGACTTGAAACGAAAGCTCCGTCGCCCAAGAGCAGACTGTGCCGAAAAACACAACACACAGTGCAAGCGATATTTTTTTCACGGATTCCTCCCTTACCTATACATATTCACACTACTATAATCGGAATAAAAGAAGGGCGTGTTTAGATTTTTTTACAAGGGGGGAAGTCTCCCCCTCGCTCCCGCCCTTTTCACTCCACGAACGTAAAACTATCGTTTTCCGCTCGCTCCGTTCATGCACTCGTCCGCTCCCCCCTCTTCCGAACGTAAAACCGTCGTTTTCCGCCCGCTCCGTTCATGCACTCGTCCGCGTACCCTACCTGCGCCTGTGCAGGCTGCGTTATCGAATTGTAAAACGCGGACGGCTGTGCTATAATGAAAAACCGTGAACAGATCCGACAAGCATTTGTACATAATCGGCGCGGGATTTGCAGGCATTTCCATTGCCGGCGACATCAAGCGTAAAAAAATATTCGGCAAAGTCGCAGCCTTTCTCGACGATGACAAATCGCTCATCGGGCGGGAGTTCGACGGCATTCCGGTATTCGGTCCGGTCGCCGACATCGCAAAAATATTGCGATGTACCGACAGCGACGAAGCGATCATCGCGATCCCGAGCGCAAGCGTCGAACGGATAAAAGAAATTTACGAAACGCTCAAATCGGGCGGCTTTAAGCATATTAAAATTCTTCCGAGCGTGAGCCAGATCGTAAACGGCACGGCGCATTTGGTACAGGCGCGTGACATCGATCCGCTGGACATACTCGGACGCACGCCCGTAACGATTTCCCTGAAAGAAAGCCTTTCATACTTGCGCGGAAAGCGCGTGTGCATCACCGGAGCCGGAGGTTCCATCGGCTCGGAGCTTTCGCGTCAGCTTTTGTCGGGAGGAGCCGAACGTTTGTACCTCTTCGGTCACGGCGAAAATTCCATCTATCAAATAGACCGCGAACTGCACCTTTTGCAAAAAGAAGGCGTCGGCGAAAAAGCGACGGTCGTGCCTATCATCGGCGACATGAAAGATAAAGACTATGTCGACTACATCGTTTCGCACACGAAATGCGACGTCGTCTTTCACTGTGCGGCTTATAAACACGTTCCGCTCATGGAAGAAAATCCCGTCGCCGCAATCGAAAACAACGTATTCGGCACGAAAAATCTTCTCGATGCGTGCATCGCTCACGGCGTCCGCCGCTTCGTACTCATTTCGACCGACAAAGCCGTCAGTCCCGTTTCCGTCTACGGCGTATCGAAAATGCTGTGCGAAAAACTCGTACTCTCCTATGCCGATAAAGCGCGGGACGGAACATCGTTTATGTTCGTCCGCTTCGGCAATGTACTCGGTTCGCGCGGTTCCATTTTACCGCTCTTTATGGAACAGATTAAAAACGGAGGCCCCGTTACCGTCACCGACAAAGCTATGGAACGCTATTTTATGACGATACCCGAAGCGTGCTCCCTCGTCTTGCGTACGGGCGGCGTCGGCGAAAACGGTTCGTCCTACCTCCTCGATATGGGGCAGCCCGTAAAGATAACGGAGCTCGCCGAACAGATCATCCGTTTCAGCGGTTTCGAACCGTACAAAGACATCGACATCGTATTTACCGGAGCGAGAAAAGGAGAGCGGGCTATCGAACCCTTACGGCTTCCCGAAGAAGAAGCGCAAAAAACTTCGTACAAAAAAATCATGCGTTTGAAAAACACGCCGTACGCCGAAGCGCACTTGCGCTCTCTCCTTGAAAAGCTCTATCCCGTGTGCTTCCGTACTTCGGGTGAAGAAGAAAAATATCGCAATAAAAATTATCTGCTTGCGGTGCTTTCGGACGACGTCCCCTCTCTCAAAGCCTTTTACGCGGAGGCAAAGCGTGGCTGACATACAAGTACCTTTTTCCCGTCCCGCTATAGGCATCGAAGAAGAGCGGGCGGTGCTCGAAGTGATCAAAAGCGGCTGGCTTACGACGGGAAAATACGCGCTGCGTTTTGAAAGCGATTTTTCCGACATGATGAACGCTGTAGGAAGCGATGTACGGGACGCAAGAGAAGCGCTTTCGCTCGATGTGCGAAACGTGCAAAGCTTTGCCGTAAACAGCAATACGAGCGGCATGATCCTCGCGATGGATGCGTGCGGCGTTACAAAGGGAAGCGCCGTAATCACGACGCCCTATACTTTCGTATCGACCGCCGCATGCGCGCGGCATTTGGGAGCGGACGTGTTTTTTGCCGACATCGAAAAAGATTCCTACAATATCGACGTGCAAAAGATCGAAGCCGTATTGCAGAGCGAAAACGGAAAACGCGTAAAAGCGATCGTGCCGGTACACATCGCCGGAAACGTGTGCCGCATGGAAAAAATATGCGACCTTGCAAAAGCGTACGATGTCCGCGTCATAGAAGATGCGGCGCACTCCTTCCCTTCTCCGACAAAGCTCGGTTATGCGGGAACGATCGGAGATGCGGGCGTATTTTCGTTTTATGCGACAAAGACCATAACGACGGGCGAAGGCGGTATGGTATGCGTGCGCGATGAAAAGCTTGCAAAGCGCATCGCGCTCATGCGTATGCACGGCATGGACAGAGCCGCATGGGATCGCTATACGTCCCCCCGCGCTTCGTGGGAATACGATATCGCCGAATGCGGCTGGAAATTCAATTTGCCCGATATCCTCGCCGCGATCGGCATCGAACAGCTGAAAAAAGCCCGTGCGTTTTTGGAAGCGCGGAAAGCTGTTGCAAAAAAATACGACGATGCGTTTTCAAAGCTCGACTTTATCGAAGTCCCGCCCGACGGAGAGGGAAACGCATGGCATCTCTATCTCATGCGCATAAAACCGGATGCGCTCACGATTTCCCGCGACGACTTTGCAAAAGAACTGCAGTCGCGCGGCATCGGCATTTCGGTGCACTTTATACCCCTCTTTCATTTTACGTACTGGAAAAAATTATATCCCGAATTCCGTGCAGAACATTTTCCGAATGCGCAAAAGCGTTTCGCATCGACGATTTCGATTCCGCTGTGGCCCGGCATGACAAGCGATATGACGGACAGCGTCATCGAAGCGGTTTTATCCATAGGAGCGGCACACCATGCCTGACAAAGCGAAAAAGAAAAGCGACAAAAAAGGAAAAAAAGAGCCGCTCGTCGTCCACGAATACTACACCGATTGCACGAAACCCGACATGCTCTACGGCGCGCTCGTGAGAGGTCCCGTGTCGTCGGGTACGATCGTCGGCATATCCGTTCCCGCTCTTCCCGAAGGCTACGCGTTTTTTACCGCGCGCGACATTCCCGGAAAAAACGCGATGCGCACGCTCGCATCCGACACTCCGGTATTCTGTACCGAGCGCGTTTCGTATTTCGGAGAGCCCGTCGGTATCATCGTCGGGCCGGACGAAGAGACGGTGTACGAGCTCACGAGCAAAATCGAAATAGAGTTCGACAGCGCGACGGTCGAATCGGCGCTGCGCTCGGTCGCAAAGGGTTATGCGCTGCCTGCGGTGACGCTGCCGAAAGAAAAGAGCGAATCGAAAAAGCTTTTAAAAATCGCCCGAGCGATGCATATCGACGATCCGGCGGATACGTCCGTTGCGCTCACACAGACCGGCTCCGATGCGAGCGAAAAAACGGAAGAAGCCGTCACGGAGCGTACGGCGAAGACGAGCGAAAGAGAGAGCGAAGCCCTTGTCGAAGAACGTACGGTACAGATAAGCGAAATCGTTGCCGAACGCACGGTGAAAACGGGCTGTTTTCTCTCGGAAGACAAAGCGAAAGCACTGTTCAAAAATGCCGATTATATCGTGTCGGGTACATGGGTGCAAAATACCGTACAGCCGTCGTGGCCCGAAACGAACGGCGCGTTTTGTTTTATGGAAAACGGCACACTCACGGTTTTTGCACCGACGCAGTGGCCGCTCTATCTTAAAAGCGCTCTTTCCGCATCGCTCAAAATCGCAGAAGACCGTATCGTCATAAAGGGAACGAACACGTCGGGGCACGATGCGAACGGTATGTGGCGGAACGCGACGCTCGTCATCCAAGCTTCTCTCGCCTCATATTTGACGGGAAAGCCGGTAAAACTTTCGCTCTCCCGCGAAGAACACAAAACTTTTATGAAGCCCGGAGTCGCCGCTTCCGTCACGTGCGAAAGCGCCGTTTCAAAAGAGGGTGACATATCGGCGACGAAGATTTCGATCGAAGCCGACGTCGGATACTGCAATCCCTTCGCTCAGGAAATCGTCGACCGCCTCGCGATCGCTTCGTGCGGCGCATACGATATCCCGAATATTTCAATAAGCGCGAAAGCCCGAACCTCTCCGTCTTCTCCGACATCCGTGTTCGCCGACATTATCGACGCGCAGGCTTTTTTCGCAATCGAAAATCACATACAGCAAATAGCCGAACGCCTCAACATACTGCCGCCCGAACTCCGCATAAAAAATATGCGCTCGTCTTCCAAAGAGAACTCGATGCCCTTTACGTTCCGCACGGGAAAAGCGGACGGGGTAATCGCGCATGCCGTCAAAATGAGCGATTACAATCGCAAATACGCCGCATTTAAAATCGATGCGGCCGAAAAGTCCGATTCGCCCGATACGTTTTTTGCCCTCCCCATACGGGGTATCGGCATGGCTTGCGCCTTCGGCGGTTCGGGCTATCTGAACAACGATCTCGTTACGGAAAAGCAAAAGGTATCGGTGACGCTCGAAGAAGACGGAACGGTGACGATTCACTCTCCCGTCCCGTCCGCGACGATTTCGGATATTTGGACAAAGCTCGTATCAACCCTGCTCAAAGTACCGTCCTCCGCCGTATCGATATCGCCTGAAGAACAGGGCGGAAGCGATTTGCCGACGCCGAGCAGCATCTACGGCAGTTTGAGCATTACGACGCAGCTTTTGCATCAGTGCTGCACCGAACTCGAAAAAAAGAAAGCGGCAAAGGCGTCTCTCCCGATCACCGCAAAAAAAGGTCTTCCGCCCGCAATCAAAAAGCTGTGGAACAAAGAAAATTTTTCGGGCATACCCTTTTATACGGCTTCGTTCGGATGCGCCGTCGTCGAAATCGAACTCGATCCCTACACGTATAAAGAACACATCAAGGGAATCCGGATAACGATCGATTGCGGACAAGTACTCGAACTGCATGCCGCCGAAAATACGATCCGCATCGCGATCCAACAGGAACTCGCGCAGCTTGTCAAAGGAGAATCGATTTTGTGCGACGGCGTACACATTTCGTTCGTGCAGTCGGACTCTCCTCCGTCTCAAATCGGAAACCTCGTACACAGTATTATACCGGCGGCCTTTTCGGCAGCTCTTTCACAGGCGCTCGGCTTTTGCATACGCGAATTGCCGTATAACGCCGAAACGATGCATCCTAAAACGCAAAATCTTTCCGGAGAAAACGCATGAAAATACCTGTGACGCTCGACGGTAAAAAAACCGTACTCGAAGCTTTTCCGTACGAAAAATTAATAAACGTATTGAGGAGAAACGGACGGCTTTCGGCAAAGTGCGGCTGCGGCGAAGGCGTATGCGGCGCATGTACCGTCTGTCTCAACGGCAAAGCCGTTCCGAGCTGCATCGTTCCCGTCGCCCTCGCACGGGATGCCGACATCGTGACGCTCGACGCTTTTACGAAAACCGAAGATTACGGCGATATCGCAAAGGGATTCAATAAAGCCGGCATACGCTTGTGCGGCTATTGCAATGCGGGGAAGATATTTGCGGCACGGACTGTTTTGAATACCGCCGTAAAGCCCGCGAGAAAGATGATCGCGGAACAGGTTTCGCATCTTTCGCCGTGCTGCACGAATACCGACATGCTCATCGACGGCATACTCTACGCCTTCGACTTTAAAGTGCAGCGCATGGGAGCGCAAAAAAATGCAAAATAGCGATCACACGTTTTTCTTTGCAAAGACGATAGCCGAATTGTTCTATCAACTCACATCGGTATCGGGTCTCGAAGTCGTCGGCGGCTGCACGTCCCTTGAGCGCATGCCGCAAAAAGCGATTTCCGTTCACGGCATCCCGGAGCTCGCTTCCATAACGATGCACGAACGCTATCTCGATTGCGGACCGGCCGTCGCACTTTCCGATATTCTATCGCTTGCGAGCGCGCGCATCCCCGAAGCGCTTACCGAATCGGTTAAAAGCATTGCAAATCCTTTTGTGCGGAATATCGCAACGATAGGCGGCAATATATGCGCCGGCGGAATACGGCGGACGCTTTACGCCCCGCTTCTCGCCCTCGACGCAAGGCTTGAATTGAAAAGCGCGCTCGACACCGTCTATGTACCGCTCCTCAATTTTACCGCCATACCGCACGGTTCGATTTTATCGAATATCCGCATACCGCTCGGAGACTGGGACATAACGGTGTTTCGCCGCCTCGGAGCCGACAGCAAAATCACCGAGTCAAGCGCTTCGTTTACGTTTCTTGCGGACAACGAAAAAAACATGATAACGAATATCAAGCTCGCGTTTTCAGGTATCGTCACGTTCCGCTGTATCGAACTCGAAAACAGACTTATCGGAACGCGCTTGCCGCTTGCAGCTAAAGACATCGCGCTCTTTACGGAAACGGCAGCTTTGCAGTTCGACGAAGCGGCAAAAGACGTTTCGTACAATCCGATTTTGCGGACGCAGTTTATCAATTTGACGCGTTATTCGCTCGAACAGCTGACGTAAGTTCTTACGAAGCGAATGCCTTATTTTAAAGACGGTAAAAAGCAGGGCCGAAACGGCGTGTCGCTTTTTAGATATCGAAATATTTTGTAAAAAATTTTATGGGAGATTGTCATGAAAGAGATCTTATATCCGATTCTCGAACACATCGAATTTGTCATAAGCATTATAAGCATCGCCGTCGTCATCTACGGTGCACTCATCGCCGTCGTGCAATTTATTAAAGGAGAAGTGCTGCATTTCAGCGGCAAAGAAAAGATGCGTACGATTATGATCATCCGTTCGGATTTGGGCGTTTACCTTTTACTCGGTCTCGAACTCCTCATCGCAGCCGATATCATAAAGACGATTTTAAATCCCGCGCTCATCGAACTTTTGACGCTCGGCGGCATCGTGCTCTTGCGGACGATTTTATCGGTTTTCCTCGAACGTGAAATGAAGGGCTTAAAAGAGCTGAGCGAATAAACCGTCCGATTTAGGAACTGTGCAATTGGTGCACGCGCCCGGCAAAAGCGCGTAAGCGCTAAGTTTCGAGCGCGCAGAATATACAAAAAGGGGCTGTCTCAAAAGTCGGTTACTTTCTCGACAGCCTGTCGAGTTTAAAATTAAGTCTTTATATTATAATGACTTAATTTTAAACGTCGCACATAAAATCAAGGGGCTGTCCAAAAACTGAAGTTTTTGGACAGCCCCTTTGTCCGTATTTTTTCGCTTACAGAATCATTCGGCTTTGCCCCGAAAAGTAAAGCCGAATCGTATTAAACGTATTTCAGTCGCCGCGCTTTACTAAGCGAAGCCCTGTGTATACAAGCGGTTCCCAGACATTCGGACTGGGCGAACGCATGGCGATACGGCAGGATTTCGTATTAAAAAACCAGTCGCCGCCGCGCATGGAACGATTATCCCTGTCATCGACAGGCTTTTCCGCTCCCGTAGGATCGGTAAGACCGTCCGGCGGAGTTGTATTTTCATAAACGTCCCAGCATACTTCGCCGACGTTTCCGCTCATATCGTATAAGCCGTAGCCGTTCGGTTTTTTCTTTTTCACTTCGTGTGTTCTTTCTCCCGAATCTCCTCCGGTTCTGTCGTTATACCACGCGTAATATTTGAGCATCGTCATTTTATTCGTACCCGCCCATGCGATATTGCCTTTTCCTCCCTTGGCGGCCCATTCCCATTCCGCTTCGGTCGGGAGACGGAAGCCGTTTTTACTCATATCCACTTCGACTCCCAGCCAGCGTTCATCCTTATCAGTAGGAATTTTGCTCACGTCGAAAGTTTCAAACTTGATAGGTTGGTCGCCGTTGTCTTTGTCCTTTACCGTATAACAGGGCTGAAGACCGAGTTTGATGCTCAGCTTATTGCAAAAAGCGATCATCTGGAAAAAACTTACATTTTCGACGGGGCGCTTTTCCTGCTCTTCCCCTAATGCGACCTTCGTATTAACCAGATACTCACCATCCAAGCCCGGAAGCTGTTTGTTTCTGCTATTGTCGAAAAAGCTCGGATTGCTTCCCATAACTTCCTTCCACAGCTCCTGCGTCACTTCGGTTTCTCCTATGGAATAAGCCGAAAGATTTGCGGTATAGGGCATATTGTCCGAAAAATCCATAAAGCCGGTTACATCTTTGTATCCCAACTGTGCGCCTTTTACGGCGGGGAGCTGCCTCATGTCAAACTCTACGCTTCCGACCTCATAGGTTTTGCTCGGAAGATCGGTAATGCCGTCGTCTTTTGAATATTCGCCTTCATAAGGTCTCCCTTTCACTACAGGCAAAAAATCCGCAATGCCTGCCATCGGGATGATATTCGGTTCGCAGGTAAAAGGAATGTTTGTCGTATCGAATAAAAGTCGTACGTGCGTTGAAGGCTCGTTATTTTTCATCTCTTTTTCTTCGCCTTCGCTGTAACAGTTCACGAGCCATTTTCCGTTGCCGACATCTTTGTACGAAATGAGGGGATAAGAAAAGCTCATAAACGTACTGTTCAAATCGATTTTGTCGGCTTGAACGACAAGGCACATATCGGCGTTTATAGAACCGACAAAGAGATGTCCCCAGTACGAACCGTAGAGATCTTCCTTGGTCAGATCGTCGCTTGACGGTGCATTGTTGCAGCTTAAAAACACCGTTCCCGCAGCCGCCAACAGCGCACACACACAAAAAGTATATAACTTTTTCATAAAACCTCCGTAAAATTTTTTTTATTAGTTAGCATAAACTAATATTAATTATCTAATGCTAACTCAAAAGCGGAGGTTTGTCAACCTTTTTTATCAATTTTTTTATTTTTTATTTAAAATGAGTTTTGCAGCTTCGCTCACCGTAATGACCGCAGACGTCTCCCTCGTCGAAAGATTTTTGAGATCGAACGTGCCGTCTTTTTCGTAAGTTTTTCCGACAAAGATTCCCCACGGGATTTTTTTCGCATCAGTGAGCGCGTACTGTTGAGCGATTTTTTTCGCATCGGGAAACACTTCGACGGCAAGCCCCTGAGCGCGCAAAGATACGGCGGCTTTTTGATAGAGGAGCGCATCCTTTGCATCGAGGCAGAAAATTTCCGCGTCGACGTAGCTTGCACGGCTTGACGTGATGCCGAGTTCGGACATGGCCGCAATGAGGCGGTCGAGTCCTATCGAAGTCCCTACTCCGGGGAGCTTTTCTTTCATATACAAGCCTGCAAGGTTATCGTAGCGGCCGCCCGAACACACGGAGCCGATCTCGGGTAAATCGTTTAAAAACGTTTCGTAGACGACGCCCGTATAATAATCCAGTCCGCGCGTGATGCTCGGATCGAGCGTATAATTTTTTTCGATGCCGGCCGCTTCGAGCATTTCGTATATGTCGCGCATGCGCTCGCTGTCGCTATCTTTTCCGCCTGCCATCTCTTCGATTTTTTTTAATGTCGCTTCGAAGTCCCCCGCCCCCTCGGTGTAGGAAAGGATTTCCGCCGCACGATCTTTGCTTCCGGTGATTTCCGAAAGCTCTTTTTCCGTTTCGTCCCGGCCGATCTTCGCAAGCTTGTCGACCGTGCGCAAAATATCGTCGCTTTTTTCATTTACGCCGAGCTTTGTCAAAAAGCGGTTGAAGATTCCGCGGTGATTGACACGCACGGTGATCCCCGAAACTCCTATCGCGGCAAAGGCTTTTTGTATGACAAGCAGTATTTCGAAATCGCTTGCCGCGCTGTCGCTTCCGACCGTATCGACGTCGCACTGAACGAATTCGCGGTAGCGGCCCGCCTGCGGTTTTTCGCCTCGCCACACTTTTGCTATGTGATAACGCTTAAACGGAAAATACAGTTCGCTTTTGTGTTCCGCCGTAAAGCGCGCAAACGGAACGGTTAAATCGAAACGCATCGCAACATCGCGCCCGCCGTTATCTTCAAAGCGGAACACTTGTTTTTCCGTTTCGCCCTTACTTTTGCGAAGCAGGATTTCGGTATATTCGAGCACCGGCGTGTCGATCGGCACGAATCCGAACGATCGATACACCGCAGTTATTTTTTCAATTAAATCCGCTCGAGCGATTTCCGAAGCGGGCAAAAAATCGCGGAAACCTTTGAGCACGCGCGGTTGAATGATCGATTCCATAGCGCTATACTAACTCAAACGGGGGAAAATTACAATGATGCTCTGTTTCGACATCGGCAACACGAACTGCAAAACCGCACTCTTCGACGGAGAAAAACTCGTCCACGTGTGGCGGATCAGCTCCGACGTAAAACGCACCGGCGACGAATATTTTTCGACGATACGGACGCTTATCCGCGACGCTTCCGTCCCCCTTTCCGACATCGACTCGGCAGTCATAAGTTCCGTCGTACCGAATTTAACCGGCCCCTTCGTAAACGTCACGCAGCACATCATCGGCAAAAAACCGCTCATCATCGGACCCGACATGTACGCTTCTCTCCCCGTAAAAATTCCCGAAAGCGCCGTCCATGAAATCGGAACCGACCTCTTGTGCGATGCGCTCGAAGCGTGGGAACGCAACAAGTGCGCGTGCATCGTTTCGGATTTCGGCACCGCCCTCTCTTTCGTCGTCGTCGACGCAAACGCGAATATCGCCGGAGTGGCGATAGCGCCGGGCATCGGCACCGCGTTCAAATCGCTCTTTACGAATACCGCGCAGCTTCCGGCGGTACCCCTCGAAATTCCTGCGACGAGTCTCGGCACGAATACGACGGTCGCGATCCAGTCGGGCATCATGCTCGGCTACAAAAGCCTTACCGAAGGGCTCATCGAGAGAATGAAGCGCGATTTGGAAAAATCGACGGGTATCAGACAGTCCGACATAAAAACGATCGCAACGGGCGGCCTCAACAGCATGATAAAACCGATCACCGACGTCTTCGACGAAGCGGACAAAGAGCTTACGCTCTCAGGCATCCGCCGCGCCGCACTGTACGCGGGACTCTGACGTAAAACCGGGCGGCATACATTAATAACGCGCCGATAAGTCATTACAATGCAAAGACTTAATTTTAAACTCGAGGAGCTGTCGAAAAAGTAAGCGACTTTTGAGACAGCTCCGTTCTATCGCCGTTTTCCGATTGCGCCGATCCGAGAAGGCGGCCAAAAGCGGAAGAGCGTCGTGCCGAGTATGTATTTTTTTCCGACATACTGCGGACTCATATTCGATTCGTAAGTTACAGAGTACGCATCGAGTTTTGTAAGCGGGGTGAGCGTCTTCGTATACGAATGGCGCATATCGGCGGAATTGAAGCGGTTGTCTCCCATCATAAAATAAGAGCCCTCGGGAATATACTGAGGCCGTCCGTTTTTGTTTTCGGGAAACACGGGCATATTGCGCTGATCGAGGAGCATCACGTACAGATTGAGCATTTCAGCCCTTTCCATAAGCGAGCGGATTTCACCGTCGCTTCTGCGCGCATCGGAGGAAGAGGCCGCTTTTATCAATTCGGCGTTCCGCACGACGAGGCTTCCGACGCATTCCTTTATCATGATATTGAGCCTGTAATTCGCATCGCTGTAGATATCGCCTCCTGCATAGCTTCCCGCCTCCGGCTTCGACGCGATCCAATCGGTCATAAAGGACGAAAACCACGCAGTCCCTCCGTCCGCGCTCATGAGACGCTGCGTGAGCGCATCGAAATTGACAAAGAGATTGTATTCGTGCATCGAAGAGGCATCCATCGTAAAGGTTCCGCTGCGATCGGGAACTGCGCGTCTGAAGCGTTCGGCGAGAGCGCGGCATGAACGAGATGCCGCATCGATATCGTATTCGCGCCGCCTTTTTTCACACTCGATCATGAGATCGTATTCGCTTTGCGAAAGCGGAAATTCCCGTATGCCGCGCTTCGCTTTTGGGGCAACGTCGTTTAAATTCCACGCGGCAAAACGCGCATCTTTTTCGACCGGTTTGAAATCGCCCCCATCTTTTGTGCGCGCATAGAGGACTCCGTCCTGCATCACCAGCTGCTCTCCCGGCACGCCCGCAACGCGCTTTACGAGCGGATCGGGTTTCGGTCTGCCGTTTTCATCTTTGTTGAGATTTACCGCCATAAAGGTGAGGAGATAGACGAGCTGACTCGTAACGGTTTTCACTTCCGATTTTCTGTCCATGCTGTAATGCGGATTTCGGAACACGACGATGTCTCCCCGCTCGTAGGTTTTAAGCGACGGAACGCCGACGTCGGAGAGCGGAAACTTCGGACCGCTCGCCGTTTTAAAAACGACGACACGATCGCCGACGAGAAATTCCGGCACCATCGATTCCGACGGAATCATATACAACTGCACGATAAAAATTTGAATGAGCAAAACCATAAAGATAGCCTGCACGAGCGCATCCGCCCAATCGAGGGCTTCAAAAGCGGCACGCGCAAAACCGCGCGGTTTTACGGAAGGATTTTTTTCGCGGTATTTTTTCCATTCGGGAGACAGAGCATATACGCGCTTTTCGTTCAGAAAATACAGCGCCGCGAGCGACGAAACGAAGATGATGCACCACAGAGAGACCGTCGCGATATCGTACCAAAACGGCGTTCCGTTTTTGCCCGCCCTTCGAAGCACAAAGGATGCGAGGAGCACGTACGGGAGATACTGCATCATTTTCCGCACGACGGGGATAGCGGAAGCATCTCCTTTCTTGAGCCGTATCGATTTATAAAAGACGATCGCCGTAAACGCGAACGAAATCGGAAACGCTAAAATCGATATGTCGGCGGAAACGGGGATGCAAAAAAGCGCAAAGAAAAAAGAAGATGCAATAGAGATGAATAGCGAAATAAACAATGTTTCGGTTTTTGATTCTGTCATAACGCCAGTATAGCAAAAATACCGCCCTTCGTGTATAGTAAAAACACTAAGATCGGGACAAGGGCACCGGAAATGTGTGCACGGAAAAGAAGTGTAGAGTAAATAAAAAAGGCGGAACGCGAGGCAGCGGAACTGCCGCCGAGCCGCTCAGACCGATGGCAAGCAAACTTTTTATTAAAAAGTTTGCGCAGTCCGATACCGCTCACGGTCTGCCGCGGTGAACGGCAGGGCTGCTGCCGGAAGTGCCGCCGATTTTTATGATACACGCTGTTTTTTAGAGCATACAGTTTTCGGTGACCTTGCCCTAAGATTAAGGTAGGTAACGTCATGCCGCGTTCGATTTTAAATACGGTTTCCGGTCTCGATATGGTTTCGGGCGATACGGAACTGTACGAAACGCTCGTCGATTCTTTTTTAGAAGAAAATGCAAACGACAAGGCGCATTTTGCGTCTCTTGCGGAAAACGCAGCACAAGACAAAAGCTTCGTTTCTTTCGTGCACAAGACGAAGGGATCGGCCGGACAAATCGGATGCGAAGCGCTTTACGATGCCGCCTTCTCACTCGAAAACGTACTGCGCGGAAAAGAAGCGGGAAACGCGACGGCGCTGACACGGGTATTTTTTAAAATATACGACGAAACGCTTTCCGCCCTTAGGCAATACCGTAAGCGGATTTAAAATTATTAAAAATCGCATCGGAGAACATTTGGATTTTTTCCTTTGCGCAGCTTTCCTCTCCGTATCGAAGAAAAAATGCCCTTTCATATACGCGAGCGATCGCACTCATTTTCGTTTCGGTCTCTCCCCGCATCGTCTGGTACGGCGCATCCGTTTCCATGAGGAGCCGCTCGACGTCGAGTTTTTGCACGCAGCCGATCGCACTCTTATCGCCGAAGGTGATCGGATTTCCGAAACTGAAATATGCGTTTACGCCGCGCTTTAAAAGAGAAGACGCGTCCTGTACGCTTCCCGTAAACGAATGAAACACGACTGCCGGAATTTTCGAAAGCGCTTTCGAGTCGCGGAACATTTTATCGAGCGCTTTGCGGCAGTGTACGACGAGCGGAACGCCGTACAGAGCTGCAAGTTCACACGAAATACGCCACGCCTCTTCCTGCCGCGCGATATCGGCTTTGAATTCCTTTGTAAATAAATCGAATCCCGCCTCCCCGATCGCACCGATGCGCCGCTCTTTGAGAAGCGTTTCCATAAAGCCTGCGTTTTCGACGAGCGGAAGCTGCGGATGCATACCGAAGGCGCACATGACCTGCGTATTTTCGTTTTCGTTGAGCTTTGCCGAAAGCGTTTCCTGCGTTAAAAACTCGTTCCGATCGTGTGCGCAAGAGACGCCGTAATACAATACGGCTTCAAGTCCGCGAAACGAATCTTCAAGCGAGTTTTCGGCGCAGCAGGCGAGATGAAAATGAGCATCCGTCAATACAGAAAACGCTAACATCCGCATTACATTGTACCGAAAATAAAAAAGCAATGCAAACATCGGGAGGTTGGAATTGAAAAGCTACACTTTAAAAAGCATCGGAAACTCATCGGACTATATGACGATTGTACGAGAAATGGAAGACGGATACGTCGTGCGCATCGTACGCGACAGAGACGGATACGACGAAGTGAAAACCGATTACATCGGCAAAGAACTCTTTGAAACCTGCATCCGCACGGGATACCTCGTCGAAATCGCGGAACCGGTAAAAATCGCCGTCAACGCGTAGCGCGGAAAATAAACGCGCCGTTTTTGCCTTCAAGTAAATTTCACGCGGCACGCATCGGGCAATGTAAACTCAACGCATAACAACGTACTCATCGACTAACGAAAGCGCGGCATGTACGCGCACATCAGTGTCGGAAACGCAGGGAAGCCAATGAATCGAGCTTCCCTGCATTTTCATTTTACGCTCCATGCCGCGAAACCACGTTTCCTGCCGCTTCGCAAATCTCCGTATAGCGACAACGAGTTTTTCGTACAGTTCGCCGCGGGAGGCGATTTTCCCCTGTAAATATTCGGCGACGAATCCGTACTCGAGACCGAGCGTTTCAAGCCGCTCCCAGGATGCACCGCTTTTGTGCAAATTTTCCACTTCTTCTATCATGCCCGAATCGAGGCGGGCTTTGAGACGCTTTGCAATGCGCTCACGCAGCTCTTCCCTCAAAAGCGTCGTACCGATGACAAGCGGACGGATGTCGGGACGGATCGTCATCGTCTTTCGCATGATGTCCGCTTCAGGGCACATCCGATACTCCGCTATCTCTATCGCACGTATGCAGCGCGCTTTATCGCGGAGATATTCGCGCGTGTGGAAATCCGGTTTCAGCGAAAGCAAAAGACGGGAAAGCTCTTCGAGTGGTTTCGCCTCAAGTTCCGCTCTCCGCTTTTCGTTTTCAGGCACTTCGATCAAATCGTAATTTCTGATAATCGAGTCGAGGTACATACCGGTACCGCCGACGACGACGGGTAATTTTTTCCGGCCGACGATATCCGGAAAGACGCGGTAAAAATCTTTTTGATATTGAAATACGCTGTATTCGCTTTTGAGATCGGTTATATCGATGAGGTGATAGGGAACGGGAGTTCCGCCCGAAACGTATTCGTCCAAGTCTTTTCCCGAACCGATGTCGAGACCCTTGTACACTTGCCGCGAATCCGCCGAAACGATTTCACCGTTCCGCTCCCGCGCAATCGCAACTCCTATCGCCGTTTTGCCGCAGGCGGTCGGGCCCAAAAGGATGACGCAGTTGCAGCTCTTTCCGTTTTCCGCCACTCACAGCACCCGCGCAATCGCGCATTTCAAATATTCCGAGCGCTCATAGCCGAGGAGTATCGGATGATCCTCTCCCGCTCCCCGCTTTTCCAATATCTGTACACGGCGTCCGCTTGAGGCGGCTGCGTGCATGAGCATATCGTAAAACGTATTCGCGTCGAAAAATGCGGAACACGAACAGCTTATTAATATGCCGCCTTTTCCGAGCAGGCGCATCGCACGCAAATTGATTTCTTTATAACCGCCGTACGCCTTTTGAATGTTTTTCGCGCTCTTCGTAAAGGCCGGAGGATCGAGGACGATCACGTCGAAAGTTTCGCCCGATTCTTCATATTTTTTTAATAAATCGAAAACGTCGGCGAGCACGGGTTTGACTGTATTCTCTTTTTTATTGAGCGCGACATTTTTTTCGATCATCGAAAGCGCGTCTCCGGAGATTTCCGCGGCAACTACTTCACGTGCACCGGCAAAAGCTGCCGCGAGCGCAAAAGCGCCCGTATGCGAAAATGCGTCGAGCACGCGCTTACCGTGACAAAACGGCATGATCGCTTTACGGTTATCCTTTTGATCGAGAAAAAAACCGGTCTTTTGGCCTTTTGCGATATCGACATAAAAGAGGATGCCGTTTTCATTTATCGTAATCACGTCGCCGCCGCTTCCATATATCCAGCCCGTCCTTTCTTCGAGCCCTTCTTTTTCGCGGACGGCGGCATCGCTCCGCTCGTATATACCCTGAGGATTGCACGTTTTAATAAGAGCTGCCGTAATTTCTTCGCGGAAAACTTCGCACGCGAGCGCAAGGAACTGAACGACAAGATACACGGAACCCTCGACGGATGCAAATCGTTCGACGATGAGACCGGGAAGCAAATCGGCTTCGGCAAAAACGAGACGGTACGAATCGAGTTCTCCGTAACGGATGCGCCGCATATTCGCCGCATCGCGGATGCGCGCATCGATAAACGCTTTCGTATTTTCAAACACTTTGTCCGCATGAGCCGAAGAGAGCATGCGCACGCATATCTTCGATTTTCGGTTGATAATGCCCGTACCGATAAATCCGCCTGCAGCCGTAAACACTTCGCACGCGCTTCCGTCGGCACTTTCGCATTCGGAAAGCGGCGCATCTTTTCGGCCGCTCCCGTCGGATGCAAAGTATTTTACATGAGAGATTTCGTTGTCGAATACCCACGGAAAGCCCTGTACGACTTCCCTTTCTTCTTTCGGTTTTAAAAAGATACGAAGCGCATCATTCATAGCAAAAGCATACTAGTGCGAATGCCGAGTTTTGTAAATGACCCGATATACGCCTGCCAGGACTTACGCATAAGAATCTATATTCCAAGAAAATAACAGTTACCGTAAAAAATCGGCTGCACTCCCGGCAGCAGCCCTGCCGTTTGCGCGGGGAACTTCGCGCTTCGCGCTCGTTGCAAGTGCCGCGGCAGACCGTGATTGGAATCGGACTGCGCAAAATTTCTTCGAAATTTTGCTTGCCATTCCTTATAGTACGGCATTGCAGAAAATGTCAATTTTCGAAAATGCCGTACTCGTGTGCGAAAGCGCACACGTATATACACAAGTTTGCCTCGCAAACTTGCAGTTAAACGGGACGCGCTATTTTAGCGTTCCGTTTAACCTCGGTCTGAGCGGCTCGGCGGCATTGCCGCTGCCTCGCGTTCCGCCTTTTTTATTTTATATTTTTCTGTGTATATATTTTTCATGCATAATCCCTGATGCGCCTGCCGTCAATTCAAAAAATTTCCGCTCCCGTGAGGATGTATCAGAGCCAAGGGCGCACTTCGTTTCGAAGATCGTCCGCGTTTGTAAAACGGAAGGTGCGGATGCCGAGCGATGAAGAAGCCGCGCAGTTCGCTTCGTTGTCGTCGGTAAAAAAGATATCCTCCGGCATAACGCCTTCTCCGAGCATGATGCGCTTCCAAAATTCGACGTCGGGCTTCGACGCACCGATCATATTCGACGCATAGGTTTTATCGAAGAACGCATAATCGCTTCGCGCAAGGTGAATATCGTAATGGCTTTGAATCGTATTCGTTCCGCACACGACGCGGTATTTTTTACGGAGCGCTTTGACGATATCGACCACGCCGTCGTCGAGTACCGGATTAAAAAAGAGACCGAGGTAGTCCATCGGTACGCGCACTCCCGTCCGCTTCTCAAACTCGCTCCAAAACTCATCGGTCGTCAGTTCTCCGTTCGAAAGCATCGTCATGATATCGGCATCGCGTACATCGATTTTTTTATTAATAATTTTTCCGCGAGCCGCCCTGTCGTATTTGCAGTCCGCATAGAATTCCCCTTCGCTCATGCCGACGGCTTTTGCGACGGCACCTTCAACCGCAACGTTGTGAGCGACGACGCCGCCCATGTCAAATATAAAAAGCTTCATGGATAACGAGTATAACGTATTCGGGAAAAAGAAACAAATGCGCGGCAAAGATCGCTCGAAGAAAAGCACATTGCGCGCATCACGGGACAAAATTTTTTACGCGTATCACGCACATGCGAAAAACACATCGGAAACGGAAAAACTCGCGGATATACGTGTGCGCCGCGCGAAACTTCGCGATTACGTTCACGTCGCTTCGTCGAGCGCCGACGGATTTTCACGGGCGATCTGCACATACGAGTGAAGCGTCAAAACCGCTTCCCACGCGATGCAGATATCGAAATATCCCTGCGCGTGATCTTTTCTATCGAAATAATCCCAATCGGTATGGTTGATCTGTTCCGGCTGCCAGCCCGCAAACTTCGCTCCTTTTCCGAGCGGCTCTTTTTCGGACGCGACGAGCGCAAGGCAGGCGCGCATCATACAAAGCGCCGCATCGCGATAAAACGGATCTCCGCACAATGTATGCAAGCGCAAAAAATCGCGGGCTATATACATGCCGTAAAAATCGAGATGATGATGCGCGACCGAAACGGAGGTCATGCCGCGCGTTTTAAAATGCAGACGGTCAAGCGGCGTTCCCTTCGGAAAGCGGACGTCGTACTGCCACATCCACGTATACGCGAAATTCGCCGCAGCTTTCGCGTCTTCCAAAAAAATCGTATCGCCGGTAAACGCGTAGAGGTCGAGACTTTCGCGGAGGAGAACGGCGGCGGACTCTTTGTCAAATGCGTCGGCGTCGAGCGTGTCCCCGTAATAGTCGGCGTTTCGTATCATGCGGTGATAGTATTCGCCCGAAAGCGCGAGCGCGGTTTTGATTTCTTTTTGCAGTTCTTCGTCCGCATGCGGATAGAGCGCTGTCAAAAAAATAACGATGTATGCACCGTTCGTTCCGCTGCCGTTGACGACTTTTCCGTCTTCGCGCCGCCATCTGCCGAAATTGCCCGAGTCCGCTTTTTCTTTATCGCGCACACAGTGCGAAAGATAAAAGCGGGCAACCCTCTTCGGAAGCTCTATAAATTCGTCGATGCGAGACCCGAGTTCGAGCAGCGCTTCATAGAGCTCGATGTACGCACTCATCGCTTCTCCGTTACAGCGGGCATTTATCAATTTCGCATAATCGGAATGCTCGGATACGCCGAGGTAGCCGCCCCACTCGTCCCTCGCGATGCTGTAATTGTCGCGGTAGATACCGCTTTTTTCGGGATGTTCCGCGCGTAAAAAATACCGCCCGATCGCTTCGGCAAGCCGAGCATTGCCGCTCTTTGCAAACACGACGGCGCCTTCAACGCTTTTTACGAGAAAGGACGCCGCAGTAAATTCGTATATAGACTGCAGAGCGCCGTTACCCTTCCCCATGCGGATAAAAGCGCTGCCGTCGTCCGCCGCATCCGTAAGAAATTCGAGATGGGCGAGCTTACGGGAAAACCACTCGTCCCACACTGCGCGCGGCGAAGTGTGAGCGGAAACTGCAGACGGCACCGCACCGACGGCGGATTCGAAATCCGCGGAGCAGCGTTCGACCGCCGCACACGCAGAATCCGCATGCACCGGCGTCTTTTGTGTTTTCGAAAAAACGTTTTCACCGCAACAAAAATTATTAATTTTCTTTTGCGCCGAGACGCGCGATGAAAATTCCCGATAAACCGAAAAAAGCGTATTCGCGTAAAGTTCGCTCACCGATGTCGTAAAAACAAACTGTACTCTCCGTATGACAAGAGGCTTTTCGGGTGAACAGTCGTCGGCGCGGAAGTACGTGTTTTTCGAAACGTGAGGCACCGTACGCGTTTTGCCGCAGTAGGAAAACGGATATTCGGAAGGCGGAAGGCGCATTTCAATTACAACCCTGTTTTCCGCCTCATACGCGCACACGTGCGCCGCTTCGGAAGGATCGCTCGCAGGAGAAATGCAAAAGGCGGTAAAATCGCATCCGTCGCGTATCACGACGCAGCCCGGAAGAGGGGTGCGATCTTCGCGAAATGCAAACGCCCGCTCTATGCCGCCTTTGGGAAAAGCGCCCCGCCCGCAATTGTTTTCGCGGTACAGCACGGATGGAATAAAAAGCTCGAGCTTTCCGGATTTTTTCGAAAAAGAAATACGGGAAGCAAGCTCATAGCTTCCGCTTTCCGTGATCGTCCATTCGCTTTCGACGACTGTAAAGCGCGAATCCTGAAAAACGACGCGTATCTTTCCGCTGCAGCCGGCACTGCAAGAAATGCTCATCGCCGCGCCGAGCGCCGAAAGGATTTCCGTTTTTTCCATACGGTATTAACCCTTTATGCCCGTCATCACGAGACCCGCGACGATCTGTCTTCGAAAAAGCGCGTAAAATACAAACTGCGGAATCGAAGCGATGAGGGCGCCCGCCATGATCATCGCGTATTCGGTTCCGTGCGTTCCTTGAAAATTGGCAATGCCGACGGTGATCGTATACTTCGCCGATTCGCTTACGGCGATAAGCGGCCACAAAAAATCGTTCCACGCGTTGATAAACGAAATGATGACCGTCGTTATCATCGCGGCTTTGCCGACCGGCAGCATCACCTGCATAAACGTCGTAAAGCGGCCCGCCCCGTCGATAAATGCGGCTTCTTCGAGCGCATAGGGTATGCCTTCATAAAATTGTTTGATGATAAAGACGCCGATCGGAAGCGCAAGGCGCGGCAGCAAAACGGCGGCGAGCGTGTCGAGGATGCCGTATGCGTTGAACTGCATATACAGCGGTATGATGAGCACTTGAAACGGAATCATCATCGCAGCCATAACCGTCCAAAAGACGATGCGCCTTCCCTTAAAGCGTATGCGGGCGAGCGCGTACGCGATCGGCACGTCCAAAAACAGCGTGCCCGCCGTAACGGAAAACGAAACGATAAACGAATTCAAAAGCCAGCGGAATATATCGGTCGATAAAAACGCTTTTTGATAATTGACAAGCGTCGGGCGCAGCGGAATTAACGTAATGATGTCGGACATAACGTCCTGTTCGGTTTTGAGAGACGTAACGACGAGCCAAAAAAGCGGAAAGAGCCACAGCATCAAAAGCAGCGCCGTCAAAAAAATTAAAATATATTTTTTCATTCTTCGCCTGCCGAAATCGCTTTATACTGGAACAGCGAAATTATTAAGATGATAAAAAACAATACGTAAGCCATCGCGGACGAATATCCCATTTTAAAATATTTGAATCCCGTTTCGTAAATATACTGCACGAGTACGCGCGTCGAACCGTGCGGCCCGCCTCCGGTCATCACGTACACTTGTCCGAAAATATTGAACGACGCGATAATCTGAAGAATGAGACACAGAGCGGTCGTCGGACGGACGAGCGGCAGCGTTATGTGAAACACCGTCTGCACATAGTTCGCCCCGTCGATTTTCACGGCATCGTATATCTCCGATGAAATCTGTTTGATGCCCGCGGAAAAGAGTATCATATTGAAGCCTGCAGTCCACCACACCGTCGTCGCGATTATCGAAGTCATCGCGTATTTCGTATCGGTAAGCCAGCCGACGGGTTCTCCGCCGAAAAGCTTGATGAATTGATTGACAATGCCGTAATTTTTTTGCAGCAGCCACGCCCACAGTGTGCCGATGACGGTGATCGAAAGGATGTACGGCAGAAAAAAAATATTTTCCGCAACATCTTTTAACGGAGAACGGGAAGTGACGAGGAGCGCCATAAAAAAGCCCGTTACCAGCAGGAGCGGCGTCGAAACGAGCACGAACACGAGCGTGTGACCGAGGCTCGAATAAAAGGTCGCGTCTTTAAAAAGTTTTACATAATTTCCGAATCCCGTCCACGTGCGAGTCGAAAGGATATCCCAATCGAAAAAGCCGATAAAAAGACCGAACAGCATCGGGAAGAGGAGAAAAAGTGCAAACACGATCATAAACGGAAGGCAAAACAAAATGCCGTCTTTCAAATCCGAATTTCCGGGAATCATAATTTTCCAAAAAAATATTATTAATTAATAATTATCGCACGCAAAGGGCGGCCGCGGCGGTGTTTTTAAAATCGCTGCCCGGCTGCTGTGCGAAACGGTTAAGCCTATCAATCGGTTCAAGGGGCCGCGTCAAAAGTTTTTGCTTTTTCGACAGCCCCTTTACGCAACCTCAATAACTTGCGAGTATTTCGTTTACTTTCTTTTCCATGCCGGCGACGGCCTGCACGCCGTTTTGATTTTGCGCGACGGCAGCTTCAAGCATATCGGAAAGATTGTCGTAAATTTCCTGCCATGCGCCCGTGTTCGGAGCGGCGATCACCGATTCGGCCGCGGCGACGTATCCCGCGCGGTACGGCAGCGCTTTGAACTCGCGCTTTTCGCGGACGGAAAGCATCGTCGGAATGTGTCCCGCCTTTGCCCACATTTCGCCGTGCTGCGTCATCCAGATGATAAACTTTGCGGCGGCTTCCACCTTTTTGGGATCCGTTTTTCTTTGTACCGGAATCGCAAGCGTGTGAGAACCCGCCCATGCGCCGGGTTTTCCCATCAATGCGGGGAACGGCACTGCGGCAAAGTTCAACCCCGCCTGCTTTTCGAGCGCGCCGGTCGCCCACACGCCGTTGATATAGAACGCCGTTTTTCCGAGACGGAAATCCGTCATCGCCGAATCGTAATCGTATCCTTTCGGAGTGATACCGTATCTGTTGACGGAATCGATAAGCCCCTGAACGACTTCCGCGCCGTCTTTGTTGTTGAACGCCGCTTTTTTGCAGTCGGCGGTAAGAACGCTTCCGCCTTTTTGTCCCATGCCCGACACGAATATGCGTGCAAGCGTATAGGCCTTATAAGTGGCGGTTGTGTTGTCCACACCCAATCCTACGGCACCGGTTTTTTCCTGCACCGTCTTTGCAGCCCTCACAAGTTCGTCGTACGACTCGGGAACCTTTGCGATGCCCGCCTTTGCAAGCAGGTCTTTGTTGTAATACATGATGATCGGATGCACGTCGAGCGGAATCGAATAGAGCTTACCGTTGAAGCGGCACGCGTTCAGCGGAGCGGGAACGAAATCGTTCATAGGAGCGTTGATCTTTTTCATCACATCGTCGAGCGCGTAGAGCGTACCGCTCTTGACGAAGGGCAGCATACTGTCGCGGTGCACGACGACGATATCGGGTGCTTTTTTGCTTGCAAGCGCCGTCGTCAGCTTCGTATAATAATCGGTGTACTTTGCGGGATCGCTTTTCAGCCGGATATCCTTGTGCGTGCGGTTGAATTCGGCGATCATCGCGTTGAAGAATTCTCCGTCACCTCCGGTAAACAGCGACCAAAACGTCAGCACGACGGGCTTTTCCGCGGCGTGCACGGACGGTACGCTGAACGCCGCAGCGACAGCGATACAAAAAACGGCACATAATTTTTTCATAAAACCTCCATAAAAACTTTTGCGGAATGCTTCAGCATCTCCCAAAGATTTAACCGTGCGCGAACGGCGCACGACTATCCCCTTTTGCAGAGCACAAATCGATTTCCCGTTTCGCTCCGTTCGGAGTCTTTTTTTTCGTAGACTCCCGGAATATGATGCGCGCATCGAGGTGCCGCGTTTCATACGGCAGCTCCCGATCTTTAATATGGCGCAGCAATTCAAGCACCGCTTCCCGTCCGAGTTTGTACTTCGGCACATCGATCGTACTCAAGCGGGGCTGCATATACTGCGATATGTTTAAATTATCGCAGCCGAACACTTCGACGTCGTCGGGCACGATCCGGTTGTTTTCATACAGCGATTTGAGTACGCCCATCGCAACCAAATCGTTAAAACAGACTACCGCGGTAAAATCCGTCTGCAAGTGCAGCGCGTGATTTATGGACGCATAACCGTCGTCGATGTGCCCCGCAGTCTTCACTATGAGCGCAGGGTCGGCTTTTTTGCCCGCGCGTTCGAAAGCGCTCACATAACCGCAGAGCCGGTCGAGCGAATTGCTGATCGTGTCGGGGCCTGCGATATACAGAATACGCTCGTGTCCGTTTGCAAGCAAATGCGCGACGACTTCTTCCGTACTCTCTCTGTCGCGGTGCAAAAGCGAATGATCTTCGAGCCCCCGCACTTTTCTTCCCGCAAACACGAAAGGCACCGAAAGCTCCGTATACAGTTTACGAAGCGCATCGTTGTCATACAGCGGCACGCTGATGATCCCGTCGACGCTTCTGCCCTGCAGCGTCCTGAGCGCCGCGCATTCGTTTTCGACCTTTTCTTCCGTGTTCATCAGCAAAATATGATAGCCGTGCCGCTTCGCCGTATCTTCGATACCGAGGATAACTTCGGCAAAAAACGGATTCGACGAATCCGCCGACACCACTCCGAGCACTTTCGTCTTATGCGATCTCATACTCGACGCGGCGTAATTCGGCGTATAGCCGAGATCGGATGCGGCACTTTTTATCTTTGCGCTCGTACTTTCGCTGATGCGCGTATCTCCGCGCAGCACGCGGGAAACGGTATTGACGGAAAAGCCGGTTTGCGCTGCAATCTGTGAAAGCGTCACATTCATCAAATAACGTTACCCCGAAAATACGGATTTGTCAAATATTTTTTTATTTCCGATGAAAATTGACGATTTTTCTTTAATTTTATTTAATTTATTTAGTATTTATTTAAAAAGCGCTGCGATAACGGGATAACGATAACCCGACGATCTGCAATATCGCTTTTCAGTAAGCGTATGCGATCAGCCTGCGATTTCCCCGCCCCACCATTCCTCGAGCATCGCGCGGGCTTGCGCCTGTAATGCGGGCGCGACACAGACTTCCAGCTGCTTAAGGTTATCGGCATAGTAAGAGCGGCCTAAATCCCTTACCGCTTCGCGTATCTCGCTGCCAAGATCAGGGTGTTCATCCAAATAAGAAAAAATAATGGTAAAAACCGAAGAAGCTGAGCACACTTTTTGCCATTCAATAAGGCCGGTGATTCGGCGGCGGGAAGTAAGGCCTGTATTGATACGGTACTTGTACACGGTATCGGGTATGCCTAGGTATTTATCGGCATATAGGGCGATAAAAAAGTAAAGAAGCATATCTTCCGCCATCGTACAGTAGGTAAACGGAATTTCACCATACGCTTTTTGAACAAGAGCTGTTTTAAAAAGCTTAGCCCACACAAAGCTGCTATATGCATTTTCAACAATACATTTACGGAGGATTTCGCCGCCCGCTAAAACACCCTCGTATACGTTTTGCGCTTTTCGCACAAAGGCGGCAATACGTGCATCGGGCTCACCTTCCATGCCGCATACCGTACCCGCACCGTGCACGATGTCCGCCGACGACGCAGAGGCAGCCTCGTACAAAATACGAAGAGCCGAGGACGGAAGTTCGTCGTCGGGATCGGCAAAGGCGATATAGTCCCCCGATGCCGCGTTCACTGCAGTGCGGCGCGCTTCAAGCGTACCGAGATTTTTTCCGTGTTCCAAAAAGATAAGAGGAAGAGCGCGCTCTTTAAACCGCTTTGCATACATTTTAACAATGCGCCCGAGCTCTTTCGTACCGGGGCTTCCGTCATTGACGACGATCGTTTCAACAGGCGGAGAGTCCGTCTGCTGCAGCACGCTTTCAAAAAACCGCCCGATAAGCCCCTCCGCCCCGTACACGGGAACGCAAAGACTTACGAGCGGCTTTTGCCGTGCGGTACGCCCGGAGCGTGCCGCACAAAAAATAAAACTCATTGTACTGTTTTACTACCAGCCAAAACCGGATCCATGCTCTAACGTTTTAGAAAAGCTGCCGCCCGTCTCTCTTTCGGCTTGCAAACTGCCTTTCAAATCGTATTCCAATACTCTGTCGGTATTCTTCAATACATCGGGCGAGCTGCCGAGCGGCAATCCGCCTTCACCCCATGCGCCGTCCGAAGCGATGATGAGCTTGATCCGTTCGGCTTCGTCGTATTTTACGGCTATAAAGCGGTAAAAACCGTAGCCGATTTTGGCTGTATCGTTCCAATCTTTTTTTGCTAATACAACAGCATTTCCGGACAAAGTACCGTTAGTATTGCCGATTTTATACAGTATGCCGCTGTTTTTAAAAGCATCCGTGAAATAAGCGAACCCATCCTTATTCTGTGTTTCGCACGACTTCGACGAAAGAGCGTACAGCACACCGTCAAAAACCTCCAAGTCATTAATTGCTTCCCCATATTGGATGCGGATATTGTCCGTATGGGATCCGGAGCCAATCGGCGTACCTGAGGCATCTGTGTACACAGGAGCATCATCGACAAGAGTAAGTTCGCCATCTGGAGTCCCGTCGCTTTTTTTGTACTTTTTTACCCTCAGCCGATATTTGTCAATACCGCCGCCGTCTTGATAAGTTTCCTTTATACCGACAAACACCCCGTCCTTGTTTGCGGCAAGAGCGGTAACGGGAGCGGTATACGCATTAAACGGCACATCATACCCCATAATCGATGTCGCACTACTGAACGGAGCACCTACATTCCAGCTCTTTTTTTGTATGTGTCCACCGGGACCATCCTTATATGCATAATACAAACTGTTCTGTCCGTCGGAAATATCTACCGCAATCGCAAAAACAGTAAGGGATGTTAAAGAAGCATCCGCTCCCTGCATATCATACGAACCGTCTCCTTTCAGCGCAAAGCGTCTGACCTTGTAATTTGAACTGTCTTTCCACAGTATATAGAGATTCCCGTCTTGGTCGTAGCAGAAAATATCGGTAGGCGTTTCGCGGGGGTTGGAGTTATATTCAAAAAGCTTATTCATTTCAGAAAATGTATCCGTTCCGTCCGCACTCATCCAATAACGGAACTCCTTTTTCGCATCTTTCCCCCACAACAGCGTCTTTGTATTGGGGAACTTGTAGGGAGCATACTCTGCATACCACGTTGCTTCCGTATCGTTGAAAGTTATCGTGTTTGTTTTCCGGTTAAAAGCGGCTATGCGGTTTTTATTACCGTTAATACGATAATTTTCGTTGAGATACTCGATATTTACGCCGTCATCCGCAATGTAAAGATTATCACCGTCATAGCCGATAAAACCGATGGGATTTACAAAAGCCCCTGCCTCAAAAGCAAGGAAGGGATCCGGAGTGCCGGCTTTGGAATGAAGCCCTATCTTAGTTTTCTCGGTAAGATCACTGCCGGAATAGGTATACCGGACGAGTTGTCCGAGCGCATACAAGTTTCCATCGATTAATTTTTGCTCCCTAAGCAGGCAGTACACGCCGTCGTCGTCGGCAAAAAGACCGGTACACTCGGGGAGATAATTTGCGAATTTTAAATGCGAGCGAAGTTTAGGCAACGGTTTGCTCGTTGCCCGCGATTCAAATTTTAAAGATTTGAACTCACCTCCAAATTCAAACCCACAGGCATACAAGGTATTCCCGTCCACGACAAACAGCACATCGTTATAGGCTGCTGCGGCAGTAACGTTCAACGTCGGAGTCCCGCTCGGGAATGCCGCATATCCCAAAAACTCGAAAGAATGATCTTCTTCTTTTTCTTTGCAACAATAGACGGTTTGATTGTTAAACAAAAAGATACAGGTATCGTCCATATCGATTGCGATATTAGCAATATAACTGATATTGATACCGGCGGCTGTCAACGCAGTAGTAAACTTTGTTTCAAATGCGGTATCTTCATTACCCTCAACATCAAAGCGTTTAAGATTACGAGCCGGAGATGCAGAAGTATCTTCATACAGTACATATATTCTGCCGAGTCTGTCACGCGCAGTAATCGGTTTTGTGCTGCCGATAAGAATTCCATCGAGCAGTTTTTTACCGTTTTGCGTACTCAAGGATACGATATTGCTCCCTGAATGATCTTTCCCGGTAATAGAGGACAGCAGATTGGCAGCACCTTTCGGCGTCTTCGACAGCTCCAAATCGATGTAGTTTATACCCGGTTTTACCGTGTGCGATTTCGTTTTACTCCACGTACCCGTCGCGGTTCGAACGGTCGCACGGATGACGATCTCGACACCGATCGTAACTCCCGTTGAAAAAGGAATGGGGCCTTCGTCAAGTATACGCCCCGAAGCATCGGTGATCGTAATCGTCGTATTGCTGCCGTCGAAGACGGGCAAGCCCGTTAAAGGGTCGGCGGCACGCTGCGGGCCGGCACTGCCGACGCGAACTTCGGCAAGTTCTTTGCCTCCGTTTACGTTGAAATTACAGGCGCTCAAAAGAATACAAAACGCCGCCGAAACCGAAAACAGGTTAAAACCGATTTTTTTCATAAGCTTCCTCCGCTTAAAACTGTTACAGGAACATACAGCAAAAATTCAATCAAAAAAAATTCGAAAATTTTTTCACCCGTGCGCAAGAACACGTTTCTTATAGTATAACGTAAAATCAAAAAAATAACAATTAATTCCAACTATTTCACAGGGATTACGCATGAGAATCTATATTCCCCAAAAAATAACCATTACCGTAAAAAATCGGCTACACTCCCGGCAGCAGCCCTGCCGTTCGCCGCGGCAGACCGTGATTGGAATCGGACTGCGCGAACTTTTTTACCAAAAAGTTCGCTTGCCATCGGTCTGAACGGCTCGGCGGCAGTTCCGCTGCCTCGCGTTCCGCCTTTTTTATTTTATACTATGTCTCTTTTCTGTGTATACATTTTTCATGCGTAATCCCTGATAATTTATTCGATTTTACTTGACAAAAACGATTTTCGCTGTATAATGAAACCGATTTCGTGAAAGCAGTTTCACAACCGTATAAGTGTTATGATAAAAAACGCAGCAACAATCTATGACGTCGCAAAAAAGGCGCGTGTCAGCCCCGCAACCGTTTCCCGCGTTTTAAACGAACCTTCAAAGGTAAACGCGGACAAACGCGACGCAGTACTTGACGCCATCGCAGCCCTTCGCTTTATCCCGAAAGCGGAGGCGGTTGCCAATGCGCGGCGGTTTTACAAAAAGATCAGCGTCATCGCCCCGTTTTTTACCCAGCCATCGTTTATGCAGCGTCTCCGCGGTATTTCAAAAGTCCTGTCCGGCCGATATTACGAAATCGTCGTGCATTCGATCGAAAGCCGAAAAGATATGAGCGAATACATCGATATGCTCTGCGGAAGCAGGATCGCCGACGGACTCATCGTGTTATGTCTGGAACCGACGGATGCGATGCTTGCGAAATTGCGCGCATCGGACATTCCCGTCTGCTTTGTCGAAGCGCGGCGGGAAGGATTCGATTCCGTTTCCATCGACAACGAAGACGGCGGACGGCTTGCCGCCGAATTTCTTTTTAATAAAGGATACCGCGCACCGGCTTTTATCGGTGAACTGTCGGATAAATCCTATGCCGTACACGCGACGGAAGAGCGTTTGCACGGTTTCAGCGATTGGTTCGGAAATCGCGGCATCGACATCCCGCACCATCGTATACGACTCGGCGAAATTGCCGATCAAAAAATCGATGAAGAAATCTCGGCGCTGTTTTCACAAAACGATTTACCCGACTGCATCTTCGCATCGAGCGACGTCATCGCCGCCCGCGTTATAAAGCTCACAAAGATACGGGGCATACGGGTTCCGGAAGATATCGCCGTCATCGGATTCGATGATATCGATTTTACCGAATACCTCAATTTGACGACGGTGAGTCAGGAACTCGACGAAAGCGGCAAATGTGCCGCGGAACTCATACTCGACAGACAGCGGGATCCGCTCAGAGCGGCGCGCAGCGTACACATCCAGCTGCGGATCATCGAACGGGCGACAACCGGTACAAAAACCGGAAATACAATATAACAGGAGGCCTTATATGAATAAGGATATGAAAGCTGCAGTGCTGTTATGTGCGGCAGTGGTAATCGGGACAGTTTCCTGGACATGGGGAAAGGGCAATAAAAAATCCTCCGCGGCAAAAAAAGCCGACGATGCCGCCATTCACATCTTCGGCATCGCACGAGGAGAAGAGGCCGCGCGCTTCAGCGAAGTTGTCAAACTCTTCAACAAAAAAACGGGTTATAACGCCGTCTACGAAGGCAGTCCCGACTTTGAAACGCAGATTTTGGTACAGGCTGAAGCGGGAACGCCTCCCGATATCGCAGCCTTCCCTCAGCCGGGTATGATGAAAAATTTCGCGCGGCGCGGATTTATCAAACCGCTTCCCAACGAAGTTATCGCAAAACTCGATGCGAACTATGCGCCCGTATGGAAAGAGCTCGGTACTGCCGACGACGGAAAAACCTACGGCGTCTTTTATCGCGTCAGCGCAAAAAGCTTCGTATGGTATCCGAAAAAAGCATGGCAGGCAAAAGGCTATTCCGTTCCGAAAACGTGGAACGAACTCGTCGCCCTCGAAAATAAAATGGTCGCCAACGGAGACGTGCCGTGGTCGATCGGATTCGAATCGGGCGATGCGACGGGATGGGTCGGGACGGACTGGCTCGAAGACATCATGCTGCGCACGGCCGGTCCCGACGTATATGACAAATGGGTAAACCATAAGATCCCGTTCAACGATCCGTCCGTACAAAACGCGCTCAAATACGTCGGCAGCATCATGCTCAATGACAAATACGTATACGGCGGCACGACGAATATCCTCACGCAAAACTTCGGCGATTCCGTAAAGCCGCTGTTCGACAATCCGCCGAAAGCGTATATGAATCGTCAAGCCAATTTTATTACGGGATTTATGCCGGAACACATTCAAGCGCACCTCGAAGAAGAAGTCGGCGTATTCGCGCTTCCGTCGATCGATCCGAAATACGGCACGCCCGTGCTCGGAGGAGGTGATCAGTTCGTCGCTTTCAGCGACAAAAAAGGCGTCAAAGAATTCCTCGAATTTTTGACGACGTGGGAAGCATGCGTCCCCTATGCAAAAACCGGAGGCGCGCTGTTCCCGCATAAAAATCAAAACTTTAACGACTACGGCAACGCGATCGAACGCGAGCTCGCGGAGATCCTCGTAAACGCAACCGTTTTCCGCTTCGACGGATCGGACTTGATGCCCGCGGAAGTCGGTGCCGGCACGTTCTGGACGGGCATGGTCGACTACGTAAACGGCAAAGACGCGAGAGCTGTCCTCACCGCGATAGACAAAAGCTGGCCGAAAAACAATTGACGGACGGGGCTGCCCGAAAAATAAGGTTTAAACCGAGTTTCGAGGCAGCCCGTATACGGCGGTTTTTCGTTCGTTGTTTTACGGAGCGTTTAAAACCGCCGTACTTTTTTCCTGCAAACGGAACTTACAAAAAAGGAAACGATTTATGAATGCGGCACTTTCCGGAAAATTGAAAACGCTGTATGTCGTACCGCTCACGCTCGTCATCGCAGGAGGCGGCTTTATGTTGCTCCGTGAAGAGATCATGGGACAAGCGCTGACGACCCTATTCGCCGTCGTTTGGGGGACGGCAAGCGTATTGCTTATCTTTTATTCCTGCAATTTGCTTACACAGCTTTTAAAAACAAAACGGTATAACGCCGTCATTCCGTACGTCTTTATCGGCCCCGCCGTCCTCATCATGGGCTGGTACCTTTTTCTTCCGACCGTCAGGAGCCTTATGCTGAGCTTTATGGATAAACAAAGCGAACGCTTCGTCGGATTTGAAAACTATCGATACGTCTTTACCGATCCGACGATGCTTACCTCCGTCCGCAATACGATTCTGTGGCTCGTCTTCGGAACCCTGTTCAGCGTGCTGTTCGGACTCATCGCCGCAGTGCTGGCTGACCGCTCGCACATAGAGCGCTTGGGCAAAACGCTTATCTTTCTTCCGATGGCGATTTCGCTCGTCGGCGCCGGGCTCATTTGGAAATTCATCTACGCATATCGTCCTGCGGGTGACAATCAAATCGGACTTTTAAACGCGATAATCGTCTCCGTATTCGGAAGAAAACCGCACAATTGGCTCGGTACGGCACCCGCGAACAATCTCTTTTTGATCGCTATCTTCGTGTGGCTGCAGACGGGATTCGCCCTCGTCGTATTTTCCGCCGCGCTGAAAGCCGTTTCGACGGAAATGATCGAAGCCGCGCGCATAGACGGCGCCGGAGAATTCAAAATCCTCATGCGGATCGTCATCCCCGATATAGCGGGAAGCATCGCGACGGTATCGACGACGATCCTCCTCGCGGCGCTAAAGTGCTTCGACATCGTTTTTTCTATGACAAACGGTCTGTACGGAACGGAAGTGCTCGCAAGCCAACAGTATAAGCAGATGTTCAAATTTCTCCACTACGGCAGAGGTTCGGCGATCGCCGTCGTTATCCTTCTCGGGGTAAGTCCCGTTATCTGGTATAATCTGAAAGAATTCAATAAACGAGAGGTGTTTTGATGAATCGAACCGTACTGCGAAAAAAAACGTCGTTTTCGAGCCGGATGATCACCGTCATACTCATCGCGCTGTGCATCGTCTGGTCGCTCCCGACAATCGGTATTTTAGTCACGTCGTTCCGCACCAAAGATGCTGTCGCCGCTTCGGGCTGGTGGCAAGCGTTTAAAACACCGAATGCGTTTACGCTCGACAATTACGCGCAAGTGTTATTCGGACAACGGCATAAAGTCGCCGGCGCGGAGACAGGCGTCGTCGTCACACGAGGCGCGACGATGTTCAATTCGTTTCTGTCGAGCATAGCGGTGACGCTTCCTTCGGTCGTTATTCCGATTTTTATAGCCGCAGCCGCCGCTTACGGTTTTGCGTGGCTCAGATTCCGCGGGCGGAAAACGCTTTTCGCAGCGATCATCGCACTGCTCGTCGTACCGCTGCAGATATCGCTCATCCCCATCCTTCGCGACTACCAAAAGCTCGGACTCAACGGAACGTATTTGGGAATATGGCTCGCCCATACGGGATTCGGTTTGCCGCTCGCGACGTACATATTATTCAATTACATATCGACTATTCCGCGCAGCATCCTCGAATCCGCCTTTATCGACGGATCGAACCATTTCGATTGTTTTTTCAAATTAATAATTCCGCTCAGCGTGCCGGCGCTCGCGTCGTTCGCGATCTTTCAGTTTATTTGGGTATGGAACGACTTACTTGTCGCGCTCGTTTTCCTGAGCGGCGGAGCGCAGAAAATGCAAGTCGTCACCGTTCGCCTGATGAACATGGCGGGAACGCTCGGCGCCGACTGGCATCTGCTCACTGCAGGCGCCTTCGTTTCGATGGCGCTGCCGCTTGCGGTATTTCTTTCGCTCCAGCGCTATTTTGTACGCGGTCTGCTTTCCGGTTCCGTAAAGGGATAAAGCGCCGCCAATTTCGCATTAAAACGACACCGATTATCCCGTACGCGGCTTAGTCGATGCCGTTTTACAGGGGGATATATGTACGCACACGATGTGTCCGGAGCGATGTACAGATGAACGATATGGATGCTTTTGTTTTTTCTACCGAAGACTGCAGTCGAAAGGCGGTCGGCCGCAACGAAACGCTGTTCACTGCGGCAAACGGATATCTCGGTCTCCGCGGCGATTACGAAGAAAAAGAGGGATGTCTGCACAAAGGCACATATATAAACGGATTTTACGACACGGAACCGATATCGTACGGCGAGATCGCGTACGGTTATGCAAAAAACCACGAAACGATGCTCAACCTGCCCGACCCGAAACGTATCGAACTCGCGGTAAACGGAAAACCGTTTTCGACGCTCCGCGGCGTACAGTCATTCCGCATGTTTTCGGATCTAAAGACGGGCGTCATGACACGCACGGTACGCCGTACGGAAGGAGAAGTTTCGTACTCGGTACGCGCCGAACGCCTCGTTTCGTTTACGCATAAAACCTGCGCCGCGATCCGATACACCGTCACGGCCTTGTGCTCCGCCGGATCGCCTCTTTCGGTATCCCTTACGAGCGGCATCGATACGAGCGTTTCGAATATATCGGCGAAAGAGGATCCGCGTATCGGCGCAAAATTTTCGTCCCGCCCGCTCATCGTCGATTCCCGCTCTTCGAAAAACGGAAGCCTTTCGTTTTCGGCGCATACGCGTTCAAGCGCGCTTTCGCTCTACGGTACCGTTATGCAATCGCTTTCGATAAACGGGATCGATATCGCTCCGGTAAAAACAACGGAAGCGGACGGTGTTTACGAAACGTACGATTTTTCATTAAAAGCCGGAGAAAGTGCCGTCCTTGTAAAATTCATTTCATACGACACCGCGTCCGCACAAAAGAGCGCGGCGGAAGCGCAATCCTTCGCAAAGGCGGGATTCGCTCATGCCGAAAACGAACAGCGATCATATCTGTCGCACTTTTGGAAAACGGCCTATATGCATATCGACGGCGCTTCCGACGATGAAAAAGCCGTCAATTTCAATATCTTTCACTTGCTTCAATCGGTCGGAAAAGACGGGCGTACGAGCATAGCGGCAAAGGGGCTCACCGCCGAGGGATACGAAGGACACTATTTTTGGGATTCCGAAGCGTACGTTTCGCCCGTCTTTACGTATATACGTCCCGATATTGCCCGATCGCTTTTCGCGTACCGCGCGCACACGCTTCCGCTCGCAAAAGAAAGGGCTGCGGAGATGTCGCTCAAAGGCGCGCTCTATCCTTGGCGTACGATAAGCGGCCGCGAAACGAGCGCATATTATCCTGCGGGTACGGCACAGTATCACATCGACGCGGACATCGTGTTTGCGCTGCAAAGATACCTCACGGCAGCGGGCTGTCCGAGCGACGATTCCGATCCGCTCACTAAAGACGATATCTGCGCCGTAGCCGTCGAAACCGCCCGAATGTGGATGAGTCTCGGCTCCCGTATTCCCGAAAAGGGCGGCAGATTTTGCATCAACGAAGTGACCGGCCCCGACGAATACAGCGCCTGCGTCGACAATAACGCGTACACGAATTTGATGGCACGGGAAAATCTCCTCATCGGCATTGCGATCGCAAAAAAATACGGTACCGCTTCGGATGCGGAGATCGCCCAATGGCAAAGCGCCGCAGACGATATGTATATCCCGTTCGACAGCGCGGCGGGAATTTACCCGCAAGACGATTCGTTTATGACAAGGTCGGACTGGGATTTCGAAAATACGCCGAAACAAAACTATCCTCTCCTCCTCCACTATCACCCCCTCGTCATCTATCGTCACCGCGTTTTAAAACAGCCCGATCTCGTACTCGCGCAATTTTTGCTGTCGAACCGTTTCGGCAGGGCGGAAAAAATACGGAACTTTTTGTTTTACGAAAAGTACACTACGGGCGACTCGTCGCTTTCGTGCTGTATACAGTGCATCGCCGCGTGCGAAGCGTTCGATATCCCAAAAGCGCAATCGTATTTCAATCAAACCGTGAGGATGGACATAGCGGATATCAACGGTAACACGAAGGACGGCATACACACCGCCTGCATGGCCGGCAGCTGGATGGCCGTCGTCTACGGATTTGCGGGCTTCCGCGACTACGGCGGAAATTGGAGTTTTAACCCGCAGCTGCCGTCATCGTGGCACGGGCTTTCCTTTTCGCTTTGCATCAGGGATACGGTGTTGGAAGTCGGCTTTACAAAAGAGCGCGCGTCGTACACGCTCCGTACAAACGGCGCACGGACGGGCGATGCCGGCACACGGGAACGCGATGTGCAGACGGACGGAAATCAGAACGGCGCACTGCACGTGACCAAATCGAGCGAACTGAGACTGACGCACCGCAACACGACCTTTACGCTGCACATAGGCGAAACGAAAGAATTCGATCTCCGTCCCGCTCTCAAAGCCGTGCTATTCGACCTCGACGGCGTCATCACCGATACCGCCGAACTCCACTTCCGTGCATGGAAAGCACTTGCCGAAAAATACTCCCTCGCGTTCGATCGCAGTATGAGCGGGAGGATGAGCGGGCGATCCCGCATCGATTCGCTCGATCTCTTGCTTGCGGAAAACAATGTGTCGTGGACGCAGGAACGGAGAGCGGCGGCAGCGGACGAAAAAAACGGCTTCTATGTCGCATCCCTGTCGACGCTTACGCCGAACGATATATTGCCCGGCGTAACGAAACTCATCGATGACCTTAAAAAGCGCGGCATAAAATGCGTACTTGCGTCCGCAAGCAAAAACGCGCCGCTCGTTCTCAAAAAACTCGGCTTGGCAAAATGCTTCGACGCCGTAGTCGATCCGGCAGCATTGCAAAAAGGGAAGCCGGAACCCGACATCTATATCAAAGCGGCCGAACTTTCCGGCGAATGGTATACGGACTGTATCGGCATCGAAGACGCCCAGTCGGGAATCGATGCGATAAAAAAAGCGGGCATGCAAGCGGTAGGCATCGGAAAAAATCTCCGCGGCGCCGATATCCTTGTCGGCGATACGACGGAGCTTTCAGCCGACTTTCTTATTTCAAAGCTGTGCTGAACGATCGCCGCCGCAACGCTCTGCGTGTCGCGATACGGCGCGATCCCCGCATTGGCGTCTCTTTCCGAAACGGAAAAGCTCCTCGCTTCTTTTCCCTGCATCAGCGGCAAACAGCCGTGATCCGTGCGAAGAGCTCTGCGAGATCGTAATCGCCCGAATGCACTTTATCCCACGGATACGTAAAGTCTACGGAAAATCCGGCGGCTTCAAGTTTTGCTGCGCGGTAAACGGTTTCGGCGCTTTTTAAATAAGCCCTTTCGAAACGGCTGTACGCAAAAACGAGTTTAATTTCGTTTGCCAGCCTTTGCCGTTTTTTTTCAAATTTTCCAGCACATCGACGTCAATCCTGATGCTCATAACTTTTTTTTGCGGCTTCCATAAATCACGGTCTAAAAGATGGCAGGGCTTCATTTGCTTGAGCTGCGCATTCGTCAGTTTGGGGCAATCTGAAAAATCCTTATTCTTAAATTTTTTAATTTCTTCCGAGCGTTTTTTGGATATTGCCATAATATTTTATCTCCTCTTTCGATACGGCCGGCCGTGCAGACACAATCCGTATTTTTTCTCGCTTATCGACATAAACGACAACACAAATAATACCGTTTGCCATATTTTTAAGCACCATTGTCCTGTACACGAATCTCCGGTACTATCCGCATTTATAAAAATACGTTATACCGTATATGTGATGATTCGGCAAACGCATTTTATCGGCGTACTCGTTCCCGAAAACCTCCTCGTTCCGCTTGAAGCGTGCCGCGCTTGGATGAGAGCGCGCTGCGGCTGCAAAAGCGGACAGGGCACTCCCCTGCACATAACGCTTGTGCCGCCGTTTTACCTCGACGAAAACTTTTCCGAACGCACCTTGTTCGAAGCGCTCGCCGAAGCGGCATCCGCGTGGGGCGCAAAAAGCGAAACGCTTTGCTGCGCGGTAAACGGTTTCGGAGCTTTTTCTTCGCGGACGATCTTTGCACACGTCGAACCGTCAAGCCAATGGACGGCTCTCCGCACTCTCGTCTACGATTCCCTTTTAGCAAAATGCCCGGGAACGGCAAAGCGAGATGCGCGAACTTTTGTACCGCATATCACCCTTGCGAACCGCGACATACCGCCCGGCGCGATCGAAGATGCGCTTTCGTATTTCGATTCGCTCGATCTGCACGAAAGTTTCGACGTACAATCGATAACGCTCTTTGCCATGAGAGGCGGAACATGGACGGAACGCGAAACATTTGAATGGTAAAAATTAATAAAAAACAATAACGAAATTGTGCCGCGCATAAAGCTTACCGAAACGACGAGTTGAAAACCGCTTTCCGCCGTGCTACAATACGGACATGCAGGAATTCAACGACGACACCATCTACATCCTCGATTCGTACGGGCTCATTTACCGCTGTTACTTTGCGTTTATTTCGCGGCCGCTGACAAACAGCCGCGGGGAAAACATTTCCGCAC
>ERZ772960.134-NODE-134-length-71837-cov-8.211961_pt1 | contig 71837 bp, 62 predicted proteins | sample MGYA00580678_ERZ772960 | MGnify/ENA primary metagenome ERZ772960 (study PRJEB29015, sample SAMEA2737930) | human oral metagenome | biome: human oral; feature: human-associated habitat; material: dental | place: China | collected 2059 ...
TATGTCCGCCGTTCTCGTTGATGATCTTCACATACTTCGGAATGACGGAGGAAGCGCCGTGCAGCACGATGGGGAAGCCCGGAATGCGCTTCTCGATCTCCTCGAGGATGTCAAAGCGGAGCGGAGGCGGTACAAGAACGCCGTCTGCATTGCGCGTGCACTGATCTGGCGTGAACTTGAATGCGCCGTGTGAGGTTCCAATCGCAATGGCGAGGGAGTCGACGCCCGTTTTTTCGACGAAGTCCTGCACTTCCTCGGGCTTCGTATAGGATGCGTCCTCAGCGGAGACGTTGACATCGTCTTCAATGCCTGCAAGCTGTCCAAGCTCTGCCTCGACGACAACGCCATGTGCATGTGCGTACTCGGCAACGCGCTTTGCAAGCGCGACGTTTTCAGCATACGGCAGGTGGGAACCATCGATCATGACGGAGGTGAAGCCGCCGTCGATGCAGGATTTGCAGATATCAAAGTCCGCACCGTGATCGAGGTGCAGAGCAATGGGAATGTCGTTGATCTCAAGAGCCGCCTTGACGAGATGGACAAGATACTCATGGCGCGCATACTTACGCGCACCTGCGGAGACTTGCAGGATCAGAGGGGATTTAAGCTCTCCCGCAGCATCTGTAATGCCCTGAACGATCTCCATGTTGTTGACGTTGAAAGCGCCGATGGCGTAGCCGCCCTCATAGGCTTTCTTAAACATCTCTTTTGTTCCAACAAGTGGCATGTGATTACCCCCTATTAAAGCTAAAAACATCTCACGAACGATCTTATTATAGCATAGTTTATTTACGGAAGATACCGTTTTTTGAAATTTCCCATCCGTTCTGTTATAATGAGTGAACTAATTTGTAAAGGCAGGTGCGTTGCGTGCAGTTAAAGCGCTTGGAAGCGTATGGATTCAAGTCATTCGCCGAGCGGATTGTCGTCCAATTCGATCAGGGAATCACGGCTGTCGTTGGACCAAACGGGAGCGGAAAAAGCAATATCACGGATGCCGTCCGCTGGGTTCTCGGTGAACAGAATATTCGTATGCTGCGCGGCCTGCGTTCTGAGGACATCATTTTCGCTGGCTCCGCCGCACGACGCGCGCTCAGTGTTGCAGAGGTGGTGCTAGTCTTTGACAATACGGATAAAAAGCTTCCCATTGACTATGACGAGGTCGTTGTCAAGCGTCGCCTCTATCGGAATGGTGACAGTGAGGTATATCTGAACGACGCGCGCTGCCGCATCAAGGACATCTATCAGCTCTTTGCGGATACGGGCATCGGGCACGACGGTATGAGCATCATCGGACAGAATCGACTGAATGACATCCTTGACAGTCGTCCCGAGGAGCGCCGTGTATTTTTTGAGGAAACTGCAGGCATCACGAAATACCGGACGCGCAAGCAGGAAGCGATGCGAAAGCTGCGAGAAAACGAGGGCGATCTCGTGCGTCTGAACGATATTATGTATGCGCATGCGGCCGAACTCGAACCGCTGGCTGCCCAGTCAGAAAAGACGCTGCAGTTTCGCGCACTCGATGCAGAGCGCCGGTCATATCGACTGACGGCGCTCGTGCAGCAATATGATAACCTCACCAAGGAGCAGGAGAGTGTCAATCAATCTCTGCAAACGCATCGCGACCAGGAAGCAAGTGAAATACGAGTGCGTGCGGAGGCTGAGGGCAAAAAAGAGGAGATTGAGGCTGACATTGCTGTCATTGACCGCAGTATGCAGGCGGAGGAGCAGGAACGTCGGCGTCTGTCAACGGAATTGGACGCACTGCGGCAGGAGAAATCACGCATCGACGGATGGCAGGACCAGCGGAAACAACGCAAAGTAGATTTCGAGGGAATGCGTATGTCTGCATCCGCAAAAAAAGAAGCCACAAGACAGGAGATTGCCCAGATCGATGCCCTCTTACAGAAAAAGGGCGCACAGAGCGATGCAAAAAAAGAGGAGCAGGCGCGTGTTCGGGATGAGTCCGAGCGTTTGCGGCTTCAGCTTTCGGATGAAGAACAGGAAATGGCACGGCAGGATTCTGCACGTGCTGCCGTACAGCGTGTACTGGCGCGTCTGAGAGAGCAGCTTGCCGTAGCTCGGAGCGCTGCACAGCAAGGGGATGAAGGCAAGGAGGAGCAGGCGGCAGAAATGGAGCGCCGCCGTGCACTCCTTGCATCGGTCGAAAATGAACTTGAGGACAAGCGGCAAGAAATTGTCCTTGCGGAACAAAATATGCAGGGCATCTCGCAGGAACGCGATCGACTGCACAGTGAAGCCGAGGAGCTGCGCCGAACAATCGAGCGTGATGAGGCTCAGTTTCGGAAGTCGGAGGCGGAAATCCTTCGCATCCGTCAGAGCCTTGATTTTCAGCGGCGTGTGCAGGACAGCTATGAGGGATTCGGGCGGGATGTGCAGACCGTCCTGCAGGCATCGGAAGGGTGGCGCAGAGGTGTTGCCGGAACGGTTGCCGATCTCATTCGTATACCAGAGCGCTATCTTACAGCCATCGATGTTGCGCTCGGCGGGAGCGTGCGAAATGTTGTCACAGAGGACACGGACACGGCAAAGGCTGCCATATCCTATTTGAAGCGCAAAAATGGTGGTCGTGTCACCTTCCTTCCACTGACGACAATTACAGTGCGTCAACCGCGTGAAATCAATCTGGGGCGCTATCGCGGCGTGATCGGCTGGGCAAATACGCTCGTCCATGCCGAGGATAGATTCCGGAAGGTCGCAGATCACCTGCTCTCTCAGACGCTTGTGATGGAAACTCTGGACGAGGCTCTGATCACGGCGAAACAGGAAAACTACCGTCTTCGCATCGTGACACTGACGGGAGAATTACTGAATCCGGGCGGTTCGCTCTCTGGCGGCGGACGCAAGAAACAGCAGTCCTCACTGCTGAATCGGCGCATGGAGATTGATCTATTACAAAAAAAGCTGAGTACGCAGGAGCATGCACATGAAGAAATAAATGCTTCTTTGCAGCAGAAAAGAAAGCTTCTCAAGGAGACAAACGAGCACCATGCGGCTCAGAAGGATGCGGCGGAGCGGTTGGCGAAGGAACTCGTCGAAGTGCGAGGGAAATATGATGTGCTGCAGGAGCGTATCGAAGATCAGACGAATATCCTTCGTACGATGGAGCATACGGAGGAGGAGCGCCGCGCCCAAGGCGCGAAACTGCTCCAAAAACGCACGCGCCTCGAGCGCTATATCGCTCAGTGTGAGCAATATGAGGAGCAGTTCGCAAAGGCGACTGCGCAGCTGAATGAATGCTGTACGGAGCTTCGCAATGCGGGCAAAGAACAGGAAGGACACCTGCACGAACTGGACCTTGCGCTCACTGCCCTGACTACGGAGATCCAGACGATGACGCGGAACCGTCAATCCCGTGCGCTCGAATATGCAGAAGCGGAAAAAACACTGCAGGATATTACAAAGCAAGATGCACAGCTTGCAGATGAATTGCAAAAGGACATGACGCGCCTTTCTGTGTTGGAACAGGAAATCGCGCAGCGGGATACCCTGTTCCAAACACACGAAAAGAACGCCGCGGTACTGAAGGATCAGCGTTTGGCGCACGAGGCAGAAAGCCGTGTGCTGGACGGCGCCGTCAAGAGCATTGTTGCGCGTCTGGAATCCATTCGTGCAAAGCAGAATGAGTGCGATAAGACATTGCAGCGCATCCATATACGCATGGGCGATTGTCGTGACAGTATCCTGTCTGACTTCGGCCTGACACCGGAGGCGGCAGCCACAGAGGCACAGGATGTTTCCCCCGATATTCTGGAGGAGCGTCTGCGTGCATTGGAGGATTCCATTCAGTTACTTGGCTCAGTGAATCCCAACGCCGTTGAGGAATACGCGGAAAAGAAGGAACGATACGAAGAGGAAGAGAAGCAGATCGCGGATCTGAGAGCCGCGAAGCAGGACATCGAGCAGATCATCCAGAAGATCGATCAGGATATGACGCGCACCTTTCGTGACGCATTCCATCAGATTCAAGAGTACTTCAATGAAATCTTTGTGCGGCTCTTTGGTGGCGGCATTGCGGAATTGCGTCTGACGGACAAAGAGGATATACTAAGCAGTGGCGTCGAGATCCTAGTGACACTGCCGGACAAGAAGCGACAGAATCTGTCTGCACTGTCCGGCGGTGAGCGCGCACTGACGGTCATAGCCCTGCTCTTTTCATTCCTGCGCTATCGTCCCTCACCATTCTCTATTTTGGATGAGATCGATGCACCGCTCGATGAGGCAAATGTCTCGCGGTTCGGTGATTTTCTGAAAGAATTTGCACGCAACACACAGTTCATTGTGGTTACGCATCGAAAGGGAACCATGCGTGCGGCGGATACCATGTATGGCGTTACCGTTGAGGATGCAGGGGTTTCCAAGGTTCTTTCCATTCGCATGAAGGATTATGACACAGAACAGAGTGCCTGATGTATTGGGCGGAAAGGAGTTATCGTGGGATTCTTTGATCGGCTCAAAAAGGGCTTGACAAAAACGCGGGAAAATTTCACCCATAATATTGAACGGCTTATTATGGGGTATGCCGATATTGACGATGAACTGATTGATGATCTGGAGGAGACTCTGCTGATGGCGGATGTCGGCGTCAAGACGACAGAGACGCTGATTGCTGCCGTACGCAAGGGGATCAAGCAAAAGGAGATTCGTACCCCTGAGGATCTGATTCCGTTTTTGGAAAAAGAGATCGTATCCATTCTCGAAGCGGGCGAGAATACATTTCAGATGGCAGAGAATGGACCGACGGTACTGCTTGTTGTCGGTACGAACGGCGTCGGCAAGACGACAACCATCGGGAAGCTGAGTGCCTACTATCGTAGGCAGGGGAAATCGGTTCTCTTGGCGGCAGCCGATACCTTTCGTGCTGCTGCCATCGATCAGCTTGAGATCTGGGGAAAACGCGCCGATGCACAGGTGATCAAACACGGTGAGGGGTCAGATCCCGCTGCTGTTGTTTTCGATGCGATGCAGGCGGCAAAGGCGCGCAATATCGACATTGTCATCGTTGATACGGCGGGGCGGCTTCAGACAAAGTCCAACCTCATGCAGGAGCTTGAGAAGATCTACCGCGTAATCGGGCGCGAGATTCCGGGAGCACCGCATGAAACCCTGCTCGTCCTCGATGCCGGTACAGGGCAGAATGCAATCAGTCAGGCAGAACTCTTTACACAGGCAGCACCTGTGACAGGTGTTGTCCTTACCAAATTGGACGGAACGGCAAAGGGCGGCGTAACCATCGGAATTAAGTCACAGCTTTCGATTCCGATTAAATGGATTGGAGTAGGAGAGGGCATCGACGATCTGCGTCCGTTTCGTGCAGAGGATTTTGTGAGCGCCTTGTTTGTAAAACGTGAGGACGAAGTTCAGGAATAAGGCGATATGTGTGTTTGATGATAGGAGGATTCACGATGTATGAGGATCTTGTAGAAGTAAAACGCAGCAGTGAGAATATCTTTGACGGAACATTGCTCCATGTACGCCGTGATATGGTGCGTCTGCCGAACGGAAAGGAGTCCGTGCGTGAGTGGATTCACCATCCGGGAGCAGCAGCGGTGTTGCCCGTTCTGCCAAACGGAAATGTAATTCTGGTGCGCCAGTTTCGCTATCCCATCGGGCAGGTGACCCTCGAGGTGCCTGCCGGAAAGCTTGACGTGGAGGGGGAGGATCCCCTGCACTGTGCGCGTCGTGAACTGTCAGAGGAAACCGGCTATACGGCGGAACAATATGAAAAACTGACAACGATCGCAACGACGGTAGGCTTTTCCAACGAGTATATTCATCTGTACCTTGCTCGGAATCTATCAGTCGGAAAACAGCATACCGATGAGGACGAGTTTGTCAATGTTGTTCAAATGCCGTTTTCCGATGCGCTGGCAATGGTAAAGTCGGGGGAGATTATAGACTCGAAGACGATTATTTCGCTCATGATGGCGCAAGAGCGTCTGAGAAGTTGATGCGCGGGAGATAAAGATGTTCGGATTTAATTTTGAAGAGATGCTGCTCGGAATCCCGGGACTCATCATTGCCATGACCTTTCACGAGTATGCGCACGCGCGTGCCGCTGTGTCGCTCGGAGATTTTACGCCGCGTTTGATGGGCAGACTGACGCTTGATCCGCGTGCGCATATCGACCCCATCGGACTGATTATGCTCTTTCTCGTACGTTTCGGATGGGCAAAACCTGTTATGGTCAACCCGAGCAATTTCCGTCAGCCAAAGCGGGACGATATTCTCGTATCCATTGCGGGACCCGCCATGAACCTTCTGCTGGGGTTTCTTGCTTTTTATGTTATGCTCTTCATCCGATCACATCATCTGGATGTTTCTCCGATCACCTACAGCATCATTCAGATGATCTTCGTCTATAACGTCAACTTTGCAATCTTCAATATGCTCCCAATTCCTCCGCTGGACGGATCGCACATTTTGAGGAACCTTCTGCCGCCTGACCTTGCTTATCGCTACCAATCCATTGAGCGATACAGTTTGCTTATCATGATCGTATTCATCGCCACGCCGTTGCTCAGCGTTGTTCTGATGCCGCTCTTTCAGCTGGTATATGGAGGCTATAAGATCATCGGCAGCATTCTCCTGTTCTAAGGATACTTCATGGCAGCAGATTATCTTGTGAAATTGGATGCGTTTGAAGGTCCAATGGATCTGCTCATGCACCTGATTGAAAAGAACAAAATAGATCTCTATGACATTCCTATAGCACGTCTGACACGACAATATTTAGACTATGTTGATACGTTGTATCAATTTGACATTGAATATGCAAGTGAATTCCTCGTCATGGCGGCAACCCTTCTGCGGATCAAGTCGCGTATGCTGTTGCCGAAGAGTGACGTGGAAGAGGATCAGGAAGAAGATCCGCGGATGGAGCTTGTGGAGCGTCTGCTCGAATACCGCCGCTTTAAAGAGGTCTCGTCCATTCTCTTTTCTCTGAATAACGCACAGAGTCCGTATGTGGAGCGGGCACCGATGCCGCTGCCCGCCCACAGGCTCCCGATTACAGGTCTATCGGCAGAGGCGCTTATGCATATCTTTTCGGATGTGCAGCGCATACGGGATGAGCCGGTCATACCGGCTGTCGTTGTGTCGGCAGAGGAATATCGCGTGCAGGATAAGATGACGGATATCCTCGCGCTCCTTCGGCGCAGGAATGGCAGGATCAAGCTGAACGACGCTTTCCCCACGGGAACGCGTGAGGAACTTCTCTCGACATTTTTAGCACTTTTGGAACTTGCAAAAATGCAGATGATATATATTACACAGGAACATCTATATCATGAAATCTCTATTTCGATGAAGGAGGGAAGCCGTGCAGTCTCTCAGTAGGGCAAGTATTTTGGAAGCCGTCTTATTCGCTGCCGGTCTCCCGCTCACCGTCTCCAAACTCGCCGAAATCATAGAAGCTCCTGAATGGGAAGTACAGGAAGCTCTGACACAGCTGGAACATATCCTGTCGGAGCGGGGGAGCGGTATATTTCTGCGCAGATCCGCAGGTGGCTATCAGTTGGTAACACATCCGAATGCGTTTCCATGGGTCAGAAAACTTTCGGAGACGATACAGCCGACACTGTCCTCTTCGGCGATGGAAACACTCGCCATCATTGCCTATAAACAGCCCATTACAAAACAGGAAGTGGAGCACATTCGTGGTGTTCGCGCGGAACGTTCCATTGCACGCTTGCTTGAACTGGAGCTGATCTGTGAAATGGGGCGCAAGCAGGTCGTTGGTCGTCCAATTCTTTACGGAACAACAGACCTATTTTTGCGGGCATTTGGTCTACAGCAGATTGAGGATCTCCCCACGCTGCCTGACGTAAATGATGTAAAGGACTCTCTGAATGATGACCAGCTTCGCCTTTTTGAAGAAATGCGTGCTGTTGCCGATGAGATTTCATGCGAAAATGCAGATGATCGTGATAAAAAGGACTGAATTCATTGGTGGAACTACTCGCTCCTGCGGGGACGAAGGAAGCGTTTCTCGCCGCTGTTGAAAACGGAGCAAATGCGGTCTATCTTGCCGGTAAGATGTTCGGCGCACGTGCCTATGCCTCAAATTTCGATGAGGATGAACTGGCTGAGATCATTCGATATGCACATTTGAAAGATGTGCAGGTGCATGTCGCCGTCAATACGATTATCGACCGCGATGAACTCCCACAATTAAAACAATATCTGTCGTTTCTCTACGATGCGGGAGCGGATGCCGTCCTCTTGCAGGATCTCGGTGCCGTTCGGCTGGCGAAAGAGGTTGTGCCTCTGCTTCCGCTTCATGCGAGTACACAGATGACAGTACATAATCTTGCTGGTGTTCAAGCACTGACGGAGCTTGGTTTTTCACGTGTGGTGTTGGCGCGCGAACTTTCCATCCCAGAGATTCGAGATATTTGCCAAAAGAGCCGTGTAGAGATCGAGTGTTTCGTGCATGGGGCGCTCTGTGTCTGCTATTCCGGTCAATGTTTGATGAGCAGCATGATCGGCGGACGCAGCGGGAACCGTGGACGCTGTGCACAGCCCTGCCGTCTGCCCTATACATTGGTCGATGCACAGGGGAATGATGTACTTGGTGAGACGGCGGGCAACTTTCTCCTCTCACCGCGCGATCTGAATGCGATCGAACTCATCCCTCAGCTGCTTGATGCGGGCATTGACTCCCTTAAAATTGAAGGACGCATGAAGAGGCCGGAATACGTTGCGACGATTGTGCATACGTACCGTAAAGCGATTGACAATTATCTTGATGCTCAGCGACCAGCAATTGATGATTCTGACCGTGCCCATCTGGCGCAGGTATTCAATCGTGATTTTACAACTGCATATATGGAAAAACGGCAGGGCAGATACATGATGAGTGACCGTCGCCCGAATAACCGCGGTCTTCTGATCGGACGTGTCACATCCTATGATCGTGCCTCCAACATGGTCACGGTGAAGCTGTCCGGAGGACTTGCCGCCCGTGATCAGGTGGATTTCTGGGTGAAGGTCGGCGGTCGTGTCAGTGCGGAGATCGAGTGCCTGTACGACGCACACGGTCAGGAATGCTTTGAGGCAGTTGCCGGAGATACCGTTTCCTTTGCCATTCACGGAAAGGTACACATACACGATCGTGCCTTCAAGGTCTATGATGCGAAACTCATGGAGGCAGCAAGACACTCTTATGATGCGGAATCCTGCGACCGGATTCCTCTTCGAGCTGTTCTTCACGCAAGACTCGGACAGAGATTGCGTCTCCACGTCGAAGACGACGAGGGAAATCAAGCGGATGCAGAAAGCGATTATGTGGTCGTCTCGGCGAACAATCGCCCGCTTACGGTTGAAACCGCTGAAAAGCAGATGGGGCGCCTTGGTACGACGTTATTTTCTCTTGCGGAACTCTCGTGTGATATGGATGATGCTGTGATGGTGCCGGTCAGTGAACTCAATCATCTGCGACGCTCCGCCATTGCTGCGCTGGAAGATTTGCGCACACAGCGCTTTGAAAACAAACGTGTTTCCACCGCACGCTTTACGCAGGCAAATACAGCAACGTCGACGTTCAGTACACCGGATATTTCTTCTCCGCGACCGGCAAGACTCATGGTTGCTGTGGACGACATAGAGGCGATGAAGGCGGCTGTTGCTGCAGGGGCGGATGGGATTTTGTTCGGTGGAGAGTCCTTTCGAGGAACAATGCTCCAATTGAAGGACTATGCAGCGGCGTGGGACTATGCGGAGGACTGTGGTATTCGCATCGACTATAACACGCCGCGCATTGTTCGAGGAGATGAGCAGGCGGCGCTGATGCGTCTGTTTGATGGCTTTGGTGAAAAACTGCCTGCAGTCTTGCACGTCCACCACATCGGAACAGCATATCTTGCGCATGAACACGTGCCCGTGACACTTCATGCGGATTATTCGATGATCTCCTATAATCCGTCCACCCTTGATTTTTTGCATGCGTGTGGATTTGGTGAGGCAACCCTGTCACCGGAGCTCAACGGCAAGCAGATGGAACGCCTCGCAAAGACAAGCCCCATTCCGCTGACTGTCCTTGTCAGTGACCGGCTTCCGCTCATGATCTCGGAGTACTGTGTCCTAGGCAGTTTTCTGGGGGATCTGGATACGGGGAAATGCTCCATGCCGTGTCGCAAGCAGAGATTCTTCCTCCGTGACCGCAAGAATGTAGATTTCCCCGTAGTGACTGATCAGTTCTGCCGTATGCACATCCTCAATAGCAAGAAACTATCGCTGCTGCCCTATGTGCATCAGCTTTTGGGGATGGGAATAGCGACTCTGCGGATCGAGGGGCGCGGAGTTTCGATCAAGGAATTGCAGAGCGTTGTCCGAATGTATCGGAAGGCGATGGATCGGAAAGCACCGTTGAAGGAAGAAGATGAACAGCACCTTCGTTTGCAGGAGGGCAAAGATATTACGCGCGGGCATTATTTCCGCGGGATTTTATAAGAGGTATGTATGGACACTGAGTCATTCAAGGTTTTGGAATACGAAAAAATCACAAATTGGCTTGCAGCATTTGCCGCCACGATGCAGGGCAAAGAACGCTGCCGCAGTGTCGTTCCTTCCGGAGATTACGATGAGGTCGCGAGGCTTCATCAGGAGACGGCGGAGGCAGTGCAGATTTTGCAAGTGCAGGCACCGCCGTTCGGTGGAGTCTATGATCTGCGGGATATATTAAAAACAGCGGCAAGAGGATCCATCCTCGAAATTGATGAACTACGCTCTGTCATGAGTACGATGGGCGGTATGCGGAATGTGAAGTATTTCTTCCGCGATCTCACGTTGGATGTCCCCCTGCTTAAGGAGCAGGCAAAGCCCATTGAAATCCTCGGCATGGTGGAGCGTCATTTGAAGGATACTATTGACGAGCATGGGAATTTCCGCGATGATGCCAGTCCTGAACTGCGCAGGATTACGCGTGAACTGCATACGGCACAGGCGCGTGTGAAGGATCGACTGTCCGCAATCCTGCATGATGCAGCGAATCAGAAATACTTTCAGGAAGCGATTGTCACTGTGCGTGACGAGCGCTATGTCATCCCGGTCAAGCAGGAGTACCGAAACTATTTCCCCGGTGTCATTCATGATCAGTCCGCCAGCGGTGCAACCCTTTTTATCGAGCCGCTCGCAACGGTAGAACTGAATAATACGGTGCGGCAGATGGGGCTTGCACGTGAGCAGGAGATCCAGCGGATCCTGCAGAAACTTTCGGCAGAGATTGCCGTGAATGGCTCCATTCTTGCGGCAAACTGCGAGATACTCGCGGCAATTGATCTCATCTTTGCACGCGCCGGACTTGCGCGGGAGATGGAGGCGTATCCGCCGACACTGAATCGGGATGGATACGTTCACTTGAAACGGGCAAGACATCCGCTGCTCCCGAAGGATAAGGTTGTTCCAATCGACATAGAACTCGGGAAGATGTTTTCCATTCTTTTGGTTACAGGACCGAATACGGGCGGCAAGACGGTGAGTATGAAGACACTGGGGTTGTTGGCGCTTTTGTCACAGATTGGCTGTTTTCTGCCGACTGCTTCGGATTCGGAACTCCCCGTCTATCACAATATCTATGCAGACATCGGTGATGAACAGAGCATTGAGCAGAGTCTCTCCACCTTTTCGGCGCATACGCGGAACATTGTCCGCATCATTGAAAAGGCAGAGGAGGGTGATCTCATTCTGCTGGATGAGGTCGGAGCAGGCACTGATCCGGATGAGGGGGCTGCCCTCGCACGCAGTATCATCGAACATTTTTTACACAGCGAGATAGCTGTTGTTGCAACCACTCATTACGCTGCTCTTAAAACCTATGCCTACACACAGCCGGGCGTGGAGAATGCCTCGGTTGAGTTTGATCTGAAGACGTTGCGTCCCACATATCGGCTTCTGATTGGCATACCAGGGGCGAGCAATGCCTTCTCGATCAGTCGTCAGCTTGGTCTGCCGCAGGATATTGTCGCGCGCGCCGAAATCTATGTCAACGAGGAACATACACATTTTGAGAGGATTGTCAATGAACTCGAACAGGAAAAGAAGGACTACGAAGCAAGGAATCGTGCACTTCATAACAGAGAGTCAGAGATAACAGCCATCGAGACACGTCTGCGCAGTGAACGCGAAGCACTCAATGCATCGCGTCAGGAACTTCTGCACAAGGCGCGTGAGGAGGCAAACAACATTGTCCGAGAGGCGCGGCGCAGTGCAGAGGAGACCATCAAATCCCTCAAGGAGCAGTTTGACGATCACGGTGTGAAGGAACGTCGCAAGGCGATTCAGGACGCCAGAAATCGTCTGGATGAAGCATACGTTCAAGGGGGACTCCCAAAGAATGAGGTTGTTGGAGAACCCGTTCGTCCGAATAGTATTCAGGTGGGTGACATTGTCTGCATCAAGAGTCTTGCACAAGAGGGCACGGTGCTTGCCGTTCAGGATAATGAACTGATTGTTCAAGTCGGCGGACTGCGTACGATTGTCAAGATGAATGCCTGTACTTTCGTGGGACGAAAAAAACATAAGAAGAGCACGAAAGTTCATGTTGGGACTTCGATTTCCAGGAAATCGGCAGGAATAAGACCACAGATCGATGTGCGCGGCATGACCGTCATTGAGGCCGAAGATGTGCTTGGAAAATTTATCGATGATGCCGTATTTACGGGACTCTCCAAGATTCTGCTGATTCATGGAAAAGGGACGGGTGCGCTGCGTCAGGGTCTGCAGGACTATCTGAAACGACATCGTTCAGTTCTGACATTTTCGTTCGCCGACATTTCCGAAGGCGGCACTGGAGCCACCGTTGTCGAACTGAAGTAAGCGCTTATGTCGAGAATCCTTTCAATTTTGATAAAATATCCTTACAAAATTCGCAGTTTGTGATAAAATAAAGAAATTGGATTGTAGGCAGAGTGCAGTGGAGAAACATCCAGACAGGAAGGTATCTATGCAGAAAAGCGAAAAGAAAGTGACAAAGAAGTCAAAAAGCGGCTCCGTTCTTGGAAAAGCAATTCTCGCCATTGGGCTGATCCTGTTTGTCATGATTATTGGCGTGGGGTGTGGATTCCTAACAGCAAGCCTGAATACCAGACCGAATCTGGCGGAGGATATCGTTCCTCCGGCATCATCTCAAATCTATGATATTCATGGAAACGAGATTGCCAATATTCATGCGGCTGAAAATCGCAGACCTGTCGGCATCAATGAAATTCCGAAAAATCTCCAAAATGCCTTTATTGCCGTTGAGGATAATCGATTCTACGAGCACATTGGAATTGATCCACGTGGAATCGTACGCGCTGTATGGGCAAATATTCGGGGACGTACGGTTACAGAGGGCGGCTCCACCATTACCCAGCAGCTTGCGAAGAACGCCTATCTGACGCAGGATCGGACGTTCAAGCGCAAAGTACAGGAAGTATTTCTTGCGCTCCAGCTCGAACGTCAGTATACAAAGCAAGAAATCCTTGAACTCTATATGAATCAGATTTATTTTGGGCAGGGAGCGTATGGTGTTCAGGCTGCGGCACGCACGTATTTTGGCAAGGATGTCAAAGATCTGACACTGAATGAATGTGCGATGCTCGCAGGTATTCCAAAGAGTCCAAACTATTACTCGCCGCTCAATAATATGGAAGCGGCAACACAGCGTAAAGCTGTCGTGCTGGATCAGATGGTCAAATATGGCTATATCAGTGAAAGCGAGGCAAAGGCCGCAAAGAAGGAAGAGTTATCCATCGCGAAGACAAATAATGATGGCGTAAAAGGTCCCTCCTACTTTGTTGATTATGTGCTACAGCTGCTTTCGGAGAAGTATGGGGATGATGCCATCTATAAAGATGGCCTCAAGATTTATACGACCATTGATATGGGGCTGCAGGCGGCTGCTGAAAGTGCGATGCAGAACCTTCCAACGTATTTTACTGACGCAAATGGCATTGTTCAGCCTCAGGGTGCCTTAGTTGCGATTGATCCACACACGGGCTATATCCGTGCTATGGTTGGCGGACGTGGGACAGATCAATTTAATCGGGCAACGCAGGCCGTACGTCAACCCGGTTCCGCATTCAAACCTTTCGTCTTTGCAGCTGCACTTGAGAACAAATATACAGCAGATTCCATCATTGACGACAAACCTTTAAAGATTGGCGGCTGGGAGCCACAGAATTATAGCCGCAATTTTTCCGGCAAGGTTCGCCTTCGTGATGTAGTGCAGTGGTCACTGAATGTGCCTACCGTGCGAATTGCACAGGACATCGGTATCGATAAGGCAATATACTACGCGCAGGAGATGGGGATATCAACCTTTGTTCTCGATGGAGAGACCAATGACCGCAATCTTGCAGTTGCACTCGGTGGCATGACTCGCGGTGTTACTCCTCTAGAGCTTACCAGCGCGTATGGTACATTTGCAAATCGCGGCATACATGTTGAGCCGGTGGCCATCATCCGTGTTGTTTCACGTACCGGGAAAGTCCTTGAAGAAGCGCAGAGGAAGGAAAAGAGTGTGATTTCAGCAGCAAATGCTGCTACGATGACGGCAATGATGCAAGAGGTTATCCGTCGCGGTACGGGAACACGAGCCAATATCGGAAGACCTGCCGCTGGAAAAACAGGGACGACCAGTGACTATCACGATGCGTGGTTCGTTGGATATACACCGGATTTAGTTGCAGGTGTCTGGATTGGAAACGACAGTCTCAGTGACCTACATGGCATGGCTGGAGGAACGACACCTGCCGTTATATGGCAGGCATTTATGGTGAAAGCTCTCGCGGGACTTCCCGTGCGAAACTTCGAGGAGGCGCCCTCATTCGCTGCATCTTCAGGCGAGCCGATGGAAGACCCGGAGAAAGAAAAAAATGAAAAGAAAAAACCAGATGAGAAGGGGAAGGACTCTGTTAAGCCAGTAACAAATTCCAGTGCCGAAAAGAGTGAGGGTGCGCCCCATACTTCTCCTACACACTCCTCACCGTCATCTGTCGTAGAGCCGCCAGAGCCTGGAACGGGAGTAGAAAAAGGGCAGAACTAAGAAAGAGGTAGCATATTGAACGCCATTGATATACTGAAAGAACGCGGGTTTCTTGCGCAGTGCACAGATGAAGCAGGATTACGCGAACTCCTTGGACAGGAGCAGGTCTCTTTTTATACCGGTTTTGACCCAACGGCAGACAGCCTTCATGCAGGGCATTTGATTGCGCTCATGGCAATGTCTCATCTGCAGAGAGCGGGACATCGTCCGATCTGTCTTGTCGGCGGCGGCACGGGTACCGTTGGAGACCCCTCAGGGCGTACGGATATGCGAAAGATGATGACCGATGAGACCATCCGTCATAATTGTGACTGCTTCCGTAGGCAGATTTCCCGCTTCATCGATTTCGCGGATGATCGGGCGATCATGGTGGATAATGGAGACTGGCTGCGCAAGCTGAACTATATCGATCTGCTCCGTGATATTGGCGCTCACTTTACCGTCAATCGCATGCTCGCTGCCGAGAGCTACAAGCAGCGCTGGGAAAAGGGCTTGACCTTCCTTGAGTTCAATTATATGATTATGCAGGCGTATGACTTCATGGAGCTCAATGGACGCTATGGTTGCAAGCTCGAGATGGGCGGCGATGACCAGTGGTCGAATATTATTGCGGGGGTAGAACTCTGCCGTCGCAAGAAGAACATCACGGTATTCGGTCTTACAAACAAGCTGCTTACAAAGAGTGATGGTACCAAAATGGGAAAGACAGCGGGCGGTGCGCTCTGGCTCGATGCCGAAAAAACGTCGCCCTATGACTTTTACCAGTATTGGCGCAATATCGATGATGCCGATGTCGAGACCTGTTTCTCACTGCTCACGTATCTCCCGATGGATGAGGTGCGTCGCCTTGCTTCTGCCGAGGGGCATGAGATCAACCGCTCCAAGGAGATTCTCGCATACGAGGTGACCAAGATCGTTCATGGAGAGCACGAGGCTGAGAAGGCACAGGAGACCGCGAAAGCCCTCTTCGGCGGCGGTACGTCGACGGAGATTCCACAGATCCATACCGCTGTGGGTGAAAAGCTTGTGGATGTGCTTGTGCGCGGTGATGTATTCTCCTCGAAGAGTGAAGCTCGCCGCATGATTCAGCAGGGAGGGCTCACGCTCAATGATGTGCGTGTCTCCGATGAGCATTATATTCTCAGCGACGTGGATTTTACGGATGGTGCAGCACTGATAAAAAAAGGAAAAAAGAAGCACTATCGGCTTGTATATTGAGAAGGAGATCGGAACGATGTCAGGACATTCAAAATGGGCAAATATCAAACGCAAGAAGGGCGCAAATGACGCGATTCGCGGCAAGATTACAACGAAGATCGGGCGTGAGATCACGATTGCTGTTCGCATGGGCGGCGCTGATCCTACGGGGAATATGCGCCTGAAACTTGCCCTTTCCAAGGCAAAGGCAAACAATATCCCGAAGGACAATATCAATCGAGCCATTCAGAAGGGGCTTGGCGCCACTGAGGGCAGCAATTACGAAGAGCTGTTTTACGAGGGGTATGGGCCAGGCGGTACAGCCGTCATGCTCGATATTCTGACCGACAACCGCAATCGTACGGCGGCGGATGTCCGTCATCTCTTTTCAAAGTACGGCGGCAACCTTGGGCAGGATGGCTGTGTTGCATGGATGTTTAAGAAGAAGGCGGTTTTCATCGTAGAGCGCGAGGCGTTTGATGATGAGGATGCGCTCCTTGAGATCGTCCTGGAGGCCGGTGCAGAGGATATGCGTTCGGAGGACGATGTCTTTGAGATTGTTGCCGAACCGGAAGCCTTTGAGGCGATTGAGGCGGTTCTCGGAGAAAAGGGAATCGAAACAGCATCTGCCGAGGTAACGATGGTTCCGGATACAACGGTTCATCTTGCCGACAAGGATGCCGAAAAGATGCAGACACTGATCGACGCGCTCGAGGACAACGATGATGTCCAGAACGTCTACAGTAACTATGAGATGGATGAATAAGCGGAGGATTGCTTATCGGAGTGCAGACGTGATGTCTGCACTCTTTTAAGAATAAGAAGATGTTAGTACTCGGTATCGACCCTGGGACTGCTATATGCGGCTATGGCTTTGTGGAGCTGATGGGCTCACGTCTGCGCCCTCATGCCTACGGTGCGATTACAACACCATCGAAAATGGCGGTAGAAAAGCGTCTTTTGAAAATCCATACGGAGCTTACATTGCTCATCGAAAAATATTCTCCCGATGCCATGGGCGTGGAGCAGCTTTTCTTCAATCGAAATGTGACGACAGCGATTCCGGTTGGACAGGCGCGCGGCATCGTACTCCTTGCTGCAGCGCAGAATAATATTCCGATCGTGGAGCGTACGCCGCTGCAGGTAAAGCAGTCTGTGACGGGCTATGGGAAGGCGACAAAAGAACAGGTCATATACATGGTGACGAAGCTCCTGAACTTGCCCTCGCCGCCACATCCTGACGATACGGCAGATGCCCTTGCTGTCGCGATTAGTGCCGCGCATTGTGTGGACAGTATAGCATGGCGCAATCGGATATAGATGGGGAGCATAGAATCAATGATCGGATTTTTACGTGGAAAAGTTGCCTACACATTTCCAGACTATTGCTTTTTAGATGTCCATGATGTTGGCTATCGTGTGTTTGTCTCCCATCAGACGCGCAATCATATCGGTGTCGGCGAAGAAGTCATGCTCTATATTCATACACATGTGCGCGAGGATGCGATCCTCCTTTATGGGTTCTTTTCACAGGAGGAGTATGATCTCTTTCAACATTTGATCGGCATATCTGGAATCGGCCCAAAGGTTGCACAGGGGATTCTTTCGGCAATTACAGCAAACGAGTTTTATCGATTGATCCATCAAAAAGATGTCAAGGCAATTACGAAGCTCCCTGGGATTGGGAAAAAGACGGCAGAGCGGATTATCTTGGAACTGAAGGATAAACTAGCAACCACTTCTTTTGATGATGATTCCTATGCAGATCATACAGGTGATTGTTCTGATGGTATGGGAGATAAGATTGCTGAGGCGACAGAAGCGCTTCTCAATCTTGGCTTTGGACAGAGCGAAATCCAATCTGTGCTGAAAAAAAAGACCGAGTGGGCAAGTACGGAAGAAATTATTCGTTATGCGTTGGCAGCGCTGCAGCGATTCTAAGGAAAGGAGGGACGTGACATTGGATATGTATGAGGATGAGGAGCTTGTTTCCTTCGAGGAACAGACGACGGACGGCTGGCAGTATAGCCTTCGCCCACGGCGTTTGAACGAGTACATCGGACAGGATAAGGTAAAGTCGAATTTGTCCAAGTTCATACAGGCGGCGCTCTCGCGCAGTGAAGCGCTGGATCATGTCCTCCTCTATGGACCGCCTGGACTTGGAAAGACAACGCTTGCAGCGATCATTGCGAATGAGATGGGCGCCAATTTTCGTCAGACCTCGGCGCCTGCCATCGAACGGCAGGGGGATCTTGCCTCTCTTCTCACAAATCTGCAGGAGCATGATGTTCTCTTCATTGATGAGATTCATCGTCTTTCACATCATGTCGAGGAGATTCTCTATTCAGCGATGGAGGATCATGCCATTGACATTATCATTGGCAAGGGACCCAGCGCACGCTCTCTGCGTCTCGATCTTGCCCCGTTTACCCTCGTTGGCGCAACGACCAAGACGGGAGCACTTTCAGCTCCTCTACGTGACCGTTTCGGCATCCAATCGCGTTTGGAATACTATACGCCAGAAGCATTGCTGCTCATCATCGAACGCACCGCCGAGATCCTCTCTGTGCAGATTGAGCGTGAGGGGGCGCTCGAGATTGCACGCCGCTCGCGGGGAACGCCACGTGTTGCAAACCGCATCCTGAAGCGTGTCCGCGATATTGCACAGGTGGCAGGTGAGCGTACGATATCGAAGACCGTTACCATTGAGGCACTGGAAGCACTTGAGGTCGATGACAAGGGGCTCGAGAACAAGGATCGCTATATGCTGGAAGTCATGATTCAAAAGTTCTCCGGCGGGCCTGTCGGCCTAAAAACGTTGGCAGCAGCTCTCAGTGAGATGGTGGAGACCATCGAGGATGTCTACGAACCGTATCTGATTCAGTTGGGGTTTATTGCCCGTACAGCACGCGGTCGGATTGTAACACGCAGCGGATACGAACATATCGGGATTCCGTTCCCCAAAAATGAAATTAGACAAGGAGAGTTGCTCTGAGATGAGATTACTCATGCACATGTGTTGTGGCCCCTGCTCCTGCTATCCTCTGAAAAAATTACGTGGCGACGGCATTGAACCCACAGGATATTTCTTCAACCCGAATATCCATCCCTACAAAGAATGGGAGGAACGTCTGCAGAACGCAAGGAAATTTGCGGAGCTTATGCAGATGGATTTTATTGCAGACGAAACGTATGCGATGCGCGAATTTTTAAAGAAAGCGCTTCCGGCGGAGGGAACAAAGAAGGGGCGCTGCCGTATGTGCTATACCTGGCGGTTGGAAGAATCAGCGCGATATGCGGCAGAACATGGCTTTGACAGCTTTACCTCGACGCTTTTTTACAGCATCTATCAACAGCATGATCTCATGCGCTCCGTTGCAGAACGTTTTGCCAAAGAATATGGAATCTCCTTTTACTACGAGGATTTTCGCGTCGGCTGGCAGGATGGGATCGATCTCAGCAAAGAACTTGGGCTCTACCGTCAGTCCTACTGCGGCTGTGTATTCAGTGAGGAGGAGCGCTACAGTCGTGCACTTCGTAAGCTTCAGCGCAAGGAAAACAAAGAAAAGAAACGACTGCGCCTGATGGCATAATTGGGAAAGAAGGCGTTGTGATGAATCGCTGTCATTGTCTCTGCAGCTTCTTTTTCTTTGTTGTACTTGCCTTTCTGCCTCAGCGGGGCGTTGCTTCATGGCAGCCGGAAATTACTGTGGGGCTCAGTCAGGGCGTATCCGAGGTTCGGCTTGCAGCAACCGATGGTATCCTCCACGTCTACGCAGATACTGACCAAGTACCGATTTTGGAGGTTCCATCAGGGATAGAACTTGACATTCGCATGCAGCAAGCGCATTTTCTTGTGAATGGGCAGGAAATCAAGGCGGATCGTTTGCTCATCCAGCCGAATGCTGTGGGATTTGTCAAGATCAATGATGCACCATATCGAGGATCTGTCACGCTGTTGAAAAAGAATGGGATTACCGTCATCAATAACGTACTGGTTGAGGACTATCTCTATGGCGTTATCCCGAAAGAAATGCCGCCGAACTGGTCAGCAGAGGCGCTGCAGGCGCAGAGTGTTGCGGCGCGTACCTTCGCTCTGAAGAATCGAAAGCGGCACAGTGCGGAGGGATTTGACCTCTGTAATACGTCACATTGTCAAGTCTATGAAGGCATGGCGGCAGAGACGCGCACAACAACAGATGCGGTCAATCATACGAGAGGAGAGGTGCTCTGTTACAACGGCAGCATCATTGACGCTCTGTTTCACACGGATTCCGGAGGTATGACGGAGTTCAGCGAACATGTGTGGGGGAGCTCCGTGCACTATCTGTGCGCTGTGCCCGATCTGCAAACGCAGACACAGCCATGGACACGCGCGGTTCTGATGAGTGAATTCATGCAAAAGGTGGAACAGAACGGAACCATGCTTGGAACACTCAAGGAAATACATCTCTCTCCATTGATCGTGGGAAAGGGGAGCGGTGATCGAAGTCCGTCCGGTCGCGTACGTTCGGCGGAGTTGATCGGAACGAAGGGACGTATCGTTCTCTCTGGCAATGATCTGCGCACATTCTTCTCTTTGCCAAGTACGCTGTTTGATATACGTGCTGGCACAACTGATGTCGTATTCAGTGGATATGGTTCCGGTCATGGGCTTGGACTCTCCCAGTGGGGGGCGAAAGCTCTTGCAGACAAGGGGAGCAGTTACAAGGACATTCTCTTTCATTACTATACAGGCGTTACACTCGAAAAGTTATACTAGGCAAGGTGTGCAGCTAGATGAATATTTCAGATTTTGACTACGATCTTCCAGAGGATCGCATTGCTCAGACACCGATTGAGCCGCGGGACACGGCTCGTCTTATGGTCTTGAACCCAAAAGATGGTGCGATTGAACATCGTCAATTTTATGAACTTGGAACATATCTAAAGAAAGGAGATGTTTTGATTTTCAATGATACGCGTGTCATTCCTGCACGCCTCATTGGAACGCGCAGTCATACGGGCGGGAGGGTCGAGGTCTTTCTCCTGCGTCAGATCGATAAAGACCAGTGGGAGGCGTTGGTAAAGCCGGGGAAGAAAGTACGCGTTGGATCCATCATTCATTTTGGTGACGAGCTTTCCTGTGAGATTCTTGCTCATACGGATTTTGGTGGACGTATTGTACGTTTTATCTATGACGGTGTGTTTGAAGAGATTTTGGATCGTTTGGGGACGATGCCGCTTCCGCCCTATATCCACGAGAAACTTGCGGATCGAGAGCGCTACCAGACCGTATACAGCCGTGTCAAGGGCTCGGCTGCCGCTCCGACGGCGGGACTTCACTTTACAGAATCACTCATGCAGGAACTGCGGGATAAGGGCGTCCAATTTGGCTTTGTTACCCTTCATGTCGGGCTTGGAACATTTCGACCTGTCCATGTGGACGTGATCGAAGATCATATTATGCACAAAGAGTTCTACTCTGTACCAGCGGAAACAGCAAAATTGATTCAAACAGCAAAACAAGAAGGGAGACGTATTGTCGCTGTCGGCACAACATCTATTCGCACGCTGGAAGCATCGGCTGCACAGACAGGAAGTGTTGAGGTGGGAACAGGATGGACGGATATATTTATCTATCCCGGATATCAATTCAATGTTGTCGACGCTGTCATCACGAACTTCCACCTGCCAAAATCCACGCTGATTATGTTGGTTAGTGCATTTGCCGGACGTACATTCACACTGAAGGCATATCGTACGGCAGTTGAAGAAAAATACCGCTTCTTTTCCTTTGGGGATGCAATGTTGATTCAGTCGAAAGCATAAAGAAACCACGCGGTATAATATCGCGTGGTTTCTGATTATGGGGGATCGCGGAACAGTTCGCGGTGTTCATTGATGGCTTCTGCCATCATTCGTTTGCCGTCAATGTCTGGATGTAGCCCATCCGTAGAGAGTAGTGGATTCAGGATGTGTTTCTGGGTGTCATAGAAATATGGCTCTATGTCCACATAAAACGCTTGTGTACGAATCCACGTGTTGACCACCTGCAGCTTCCAATACCACGAACGATCCGTTTCCGAATGGAATGCGAGCGTGATGCGTTCCGGGTTGAGCGGCAAGAGTGTAAGAAAAATAGGGCGCATATTATGGGCAAGACATTTTTTTTGTAATTCATCCAGATCATCAATGATGTCCTGTGCCGTTACACCAATCGCTCTCAGACTGTTTGAACCTGTCATGATAAGCACATTCGCCGGATGAAGTGGAACCACATCCTGTTCAAAACGTTCCAGAGTACTGTGTGCTGTATCTCCGCTGCGCCCAAGGTTGATGCAGTCAAATGTTAAGTATGTGGTATAACTGTATTCGAGAAATGCCGGAGAGCTTGATATAGCACCTCCTCCATGCGTGATACTGTCGCCGAGCGCCACGGCATAGACGTGACGATCATCCAAGGAATCGACGGTAAACGAAGCAAGATCTGACCATGTACCAACGGTGGTGTTCTCATTATCGATTCCCCGTACACGCCAGTAATATACGCCAGCGTATGGACGAGCATATTCGTCATAGATAGAGTTCGTATCATTGATCGTCTGGGCCCACGCACGTTGTGGATCAGCTAGCGTCCCATTGGGTTGTGCGGGAGGCTCTGTGAGGAGCTCAACCTCATAACGCGTTACACCATTGAGTGGAATCCACTGATATACAGGATAAAGTGGTTGACGAAAGTTCGTGACCTGATCGAATGTGTTTGGAATCGGATGATTCGGAATTTCTGCAGATTCATCCAAGTACAACGGTTGCGCCTCAGAAAATTCACCAAGAGGCTCATGCTTCAGTCCGAGAGCACGCACTCTCCAGTAAAGTTTTTTGTAAGAGCGATAGGCTCGAAGATCCGCCTGCCACCCGTTTGTGAAAACGCTGCGTGTACTTGTCAAATGATTTTGAGGAGAAAGTGCGGTACCTCCTTCCTGTGCCGGTGGTGCGGAAAGTATTTCAACCTCATAAAGCACGGCATTCGGCATACTGTGCCATAACAGAAATGGCATGAGGCTTGCAGGGTGATCCTCGGTATAATGACTGATGGAAATGGGGGATTTTGCCATAAAATACGGAGCAGCAATCGCTGTCGATGGAGCTGTTACCGCACCAAACATTCCGTACGCTGTAATTCGATAATAAAATGGGATCGGTGCGGAGGAGATCGGACAGGATGGCGTGGTGGTAAACTCTGTCTTTACATGTTCGTAAATAGACTCTCCTGTGATTGTTCCCGTTGTTTTGATATATGTATCAATGCGATAATAACAGGGATATGGAAGACGCTCCCATACGAGTGTGGATGTGTCATTGACCTCGCGAACTTCAGCGGCAATGTCAATCTTCCTCAAGGCCAGTAGATCTGTTTTCTCAATGAGAAAAATACAACCGAGAACGGCGAGGAAAATAATTGCCGTAAAGAAAAAATAATGTTTCATTCATTCACCCAAAATATATCAATCTGTCTTTTAGAAAGTTGAGGATTGCGTATGGAAACCAAAGGTCTTGTTATCGTTCACACCGGTGAGGGAAAGGGAAAAACCACAGCAGCTCTTGGTATGGCTGTACGTGCGTGGGGGAATGGAATGCGCGTACTCATTCTGCAATTTATCAAAGGGAGCTGGGCGTATGGAGAGCTTGAAGCCATCAAGGCACTCTCATCTGTACGCCCCTATATCGAAATTCGTCAGGGAGGACTTGGTTTTTCGCAGAGAGGAAGCGGCGCGGAGGCTGAACATCGCAGTGCTGCTCATGCGCTTCTTCAAACGGCAGCAGATGAACTCTATGCGAACACATGGGATATGATCATCCTCGATGAGTTTAACTATGCTTATTCCTTTGGGTTCATTTCCTTGGCTGAGTTGGAGCGGCTGCTCGCTGTGCGTCCGAATAGGACACACCTGATTTTTACAGGACGCAATGCTGCTCAAGAACTTATTGAACGGGCGGATCTCGTTACAGAGATGAACCTGGTTAAGCATCCTTTTCAAAAGGGAATCAAAGCCCAGAAGGGAATTGAGTTTTGAGGAAGCACTGATAAATTCAGCACCACCGTCTTGGCACATCTTTTCCGCCCTCTCTTTGTCGACAAATCCTCCACATAGCCCTTGCTATGTGTCCGGTTTGTCTCCTTGACAGGACGAAAAATCTGCACCAACTCGGCGGACTTCATTTTATCAGCGATTCCTTAATGATTATAGCACATTCATCGCATGTGTGCCATGTGCGATAAACTCATTGCGGTAAAGCTATTGAAAAAAATCATGGAATGCGTTACAATTTCTGTCATGTCTTTGTAAAATTTGGTTGGTTTATGGATGTGTGTATTATCCATAAACGATAGTAGATTGGGAGAGCTTTTTATGAGAAGTGATGTTGTAAAAAAAGGAGCGACACGTTGTGCGCATCGTTCACTGTTTCATGCCAACGGATATGGTTCGGAGGATTTGAGAAAGCCGCTGATCGGAGTCTGTAATTCGTTCAACGAGATTATCCCGGGACACTTTCATCTGAATACGATTGCGGAAGCCGTGAAACTTGGCGTGGCAGCTGCAGGCGGAACGCCGATTGAATTTCCTTCGATTGGTGTCTGTGATGGTATTGCTATGGGACATACGGGGATGAAATACTCTCTCGCGAGCCGTGAACTCATTGCGGACTCCATCGAGGCTGTTACTATGGCGTCTGGATTCGATGGACTTGTTCTCATTCCAAACTGCGATAAAGTCGTACCCGGAATGCTAATGGCGGCGGCACGCCTCAACATTCCTGCAATTCTCGTCAGCGGCGGCCCCATGCTTGCCGGACGCCATCGCGGACGTGACATCAGTGTCAGTCAGGCATTCGAGGCAGCCGGGATGTTTGCTGCCGGCAAGATGGATGCCAGTGAGATGGCTGCTATTGAGGAACATGCCTGCCCCAGCTGCGGTTCCTGCTCCGGTCTGTTTACAGCGAACACGATGAATTCTCTGACCGAGGTGCTCGGCATGGGTCTCCCTGGCAACGGAACAATTCCTGCGCCCTACACAGGAGAGCGTCGCTTGCTGGCAAAGCATGCGGGTGCAGTCATCCTTGACCTTGTTAAAAATAATATCTGCCCGCGCGACATTATGACGCGTGAGGCATTTGAAAATGCGATCACGGTCGATATGGGCATCGGAGGTTCTTCGAATACCGTTCTGCATCTCACGGCGATTGCACATGAGGCGGGAATTGAGCTTCCACCGCCGCTGTTTGATGAGATCAGTAGACGTACGCCGTATATTACGAAGCTGAGTCCCGCAGGAACGCACCACATGCAGGATCTGAATGAGGCGGGCGGCATTACGGCGGTGATGAAGGAATTGTCGAAGATGAATCTGTTGCATCTGGATGCACTGACCGTTACAGGAACGGTGCGGGAGCGCATCGCATACGCAAAGGTTCTGGACCCAACGGTAATCCATAGTGTCGAGCATCCATATCGCCCCGAGGGTGGTCTTGCCATCCTGCGCGGAAACCTTGCGCCGGATTGCGCCGTTGTCAAGGCATCGGCGGTCGCAGACGATATGCTTACGTATCGTGGTACAGCACGGTGCTTTAACTCCGAGGAAGATGGTGTCAACGCCATCATGGAGGGGAAGATTCACGATGGCGATGTGGTTGTCATCCGTTACGAGGGACCGAAGGGCGGTCCCGGTATGCAGGAAATGCTCAATCCGACGGCAGTCATCACAGGAATGGGGCTGAAGGTTGGTCTCATAACAGATGGGCGGTTCAGTGGTGCAAGTCAGGGCGCATGTGTCGGACATATATCGCCGGAGGCAATGTCGGGCGGTCCGATTGCACTGATCGAGGATGGTGACATGATTACGATTGATATTCCAAATCGTAAACTTGAGCTTGAGATCAGTGACGAAGAACTTGCGAAGCGTCGTGCAAATTGGGTACAGCCAGAACCTAAAATCAAAACGGGGTATCTTGCCCGCTATGCGAAGTTGACAACGTCCGCAAATGAAGGTGCGATTTTGCGATAAGAAGAACGATCCTCGCAGCCCACGGGAGTTTCTGCTTCTGTGGGTTGTTTTTATGCCTGTAATTCGCTATAATGGCGTTGCATTATTTCTGGAAGAGTGGGGGCTCATATCTTATGCACATCGTCCTGGTCGAACCTGAGATTCCGGGAAATACAGGAAATATTGCACGCCTGTGTGCCGGAACGGGCATCGAGCTTCACCTGGTTCGACCACTTGGATTCTCGACCGATGATAAACATTTGAAACGTGCAGGGCTGGACTATTGGCACCTTGTCAAGCTGCATTATCATGACAGCTTTGCTGATGTTCAACAACAATATGCAGGAGCACCATTCTATTTCTGTACGACCAAGGCAAAACACAGCTACGCTGATATTGCATATACGTCAAATTCCGTTCTTGTTTTTGGGAAGGAAACGGCGGGACTGCCGGAGGCGCTGCTGGCTGCCAACGAGGAACATACCATTCGTATTCCAATGCAGGCAGGGGCGCGTTCACTGAATCTGTCCAATGCTGTTGCCGTAGTTGCGTACGAGGCACTGCGGCAAAATTCATTTGCTGATTTACGTCTGTGCGGGTCGGGGTGTCCTGAGGGAGCAGATACGATATGAATAAGGATTTTGTGCGAGCCTGTGAGAGTGTATTCGATGCTGCGCAGCTCTTTATAGATGCCCCTCTGCGCTTTCATACGACATTTCGGATCGGAGGACCCGCAGACCTTCTCTTTTATCCGAAAAATACGGAGGAAGTGCAGAAAATTATTTGTATGGCAAAGGAATATGGAGAGCCGATTACCCTGCTTGGGAACGGCTCCAACATATTGGTTCGTGACGGTGGTATCCGCGGGCTTGTCATACGCTTTGGGAAAAAGATGGCAGATGTTACGCTTGATGGTGCAGACCTCATCGTCGGCGCGGGCGCTCTGCTGCGAGATGTTGCCGCGTTTGCACAGCAAAACTCTCTTTCGGGGATGGAGTTCGCCTGTGGGATTCCTGGGAGCATCGGCGGTGCGATCTTCATGAATGCAGGTGCGTATGATGATGAGATGAAATCTGTTGTCGCCTCGGTCCGAACGGTTTCTCGGGACGGGGTTGAACGTCTGTATGCTGCTACCGAGCTTGATTTTGGCTATCGTCACAGTATTTTTCAAAGCAGGGACGAGGTCATCTGTGAAACGCGTCTGCACTTGCGGGAAGCGGACAGGGATATGATCCTGGAGCGCATGACAGACTTGAATCACCGTCGGGAAAGCAAGCAGCCATTGTCCTATCCGAGTGCGGGCAGTACGTTTAAGCGACCGCCCGGATACTTTGCCGGGACACTGATCGAGCAGACCGGACTAAAAGGGCTTACCGTTGGCGGTGCGCAAGTTTCGCAGAAACATGCGGGGTTTATCATCAACATCGGCAATGCGAGTGCATCCGATGTCCAACGACTGATTGCGGCAGTGCAGAAACGTGTCTACGCAAAACACGCTGTCGAGCTTTTCCCAGAGCTGCGCGTGATTGGAGAGCCTTGATCGACGGAATATACATACGAGGAGAATGTTTCTTCCCCATGGAAAAATATAAAGAACTTGTTGATTTTCCATCAAAGTATCCAAATATCGTAGTCGCTCTCGGTATGTTCGATGGGATTCATATCGGGCACCAAGCGATCATACGTACAGCAGTCGAAAAGGCGCAGGAGATCAAAGGTACTGCGCTTGTTTTTTCGTTTGCAAATCACCCGCGCTCCGTCATTACGCCGGAGCACACGCCTCGTCGTATTGCAAGTGATGCGATGCGTCTCCGTATTCTGAAGAACCTCGGTGTGGATGCCTTGGTCGAGATACCATTTACCTCGGATTTTGCCGAGACTGAGCCGGACGATTTTATTCGGCTTCTTCGACGTTATTTTTCGCCGCAGTACATTGTTGTGGGGGAGAACTATACCTTTGGACGTAGTGGTGTCGGGACACCGGAACTTCTGCATGAAGCGTCCCGGACGTATGGATTTCGATTGACCGTCTGTTCGTCGGTCATGCGCGATGGAGCACCCGTGAGCAGCACGAGGATTCGTGCCTTTATTGAGAGCGGAGATTTGCATAGAGTCAACGAATATCTCGGCTATCCGTTTTCCATCAACGGCATTGTGATACATGGGCAGGCACGCGGGCGCAGCCTTGGCTTTGCTACTGCAAATCTTGCATTATACGAGGTGTATGAGCGTCTGCCGAATGGTGTTTATGCCGTAACTGTTCTGTATCAGGAGAAGATCTACCACGCGGTTGCAAATATCGGGAACAACCCAACATTCGATGGCTGTGACCGCCGTTTGGAAGTACACATCTTGGATTTCTCCGGCGATCTTTACGGCGCAGAGATCATGGTTTCCTTCTATGAAAGAATACGAGATGAGAAGCGGTTTTCTTCGATTGATGATTTAATTCATCAGATTGCAGAGGATAAGAAAACTGTCGAACATATTTTTGATAAAAGTTTTCGTTTACAAGAAAATATTTCTATGGTATTATGATGAACGCAATAGAACCATGACTCAGATAACGAATAATCCGACGTTTTCTTGGTCACTGGTGGAAATTTTATAAGGAGGATTCGATATGCTCACACAGGAAAAGAAACAGGAAATTATCAAGGAACACGCAGTACACGAGGGGGACACTGGTTCTCCTGAGGTACAAATTGCTGTCCTGACGGCACGTATTCAGTATCTGACGGAACATCTGAAAGAACATAAGAAGGATCATCACTCACGCCGTGGACTTCTGAAGATGGTTGGGCATCGTCGCCGACTGCTGAGCTATCTGTATCAGACAGATATTGAGCGCTATCGCTCGATTATCACGAAGCTCAATCTGCGTAAGTAATATTTCCGATACGAGGAGAAAAGAGCGGGGGAATCCCCGCCTTTTTGCTATGGGGACGAGGATTCCAAGATGTTTTGTCGAATGCTTTTTGTCTTGTGGAACGAATGAAAACACCTAGGAGGATATTATGCAATGCTTTGAGATGGAGTTGGGCGGACGAACGCTGACCATAGAGTACGGGAAGATGGCAAAACAGGCGAATGGGGCTGTCTTGGTTCGCTATGGCGACACTGTCGTTTTGGTCACAGCGACAGCTTCCAGTGCCCCGCGCGAGGGCGTTGACTTCTTTCCGCTGACGGTGGACTATGAGGAGAAAATGTATGCTGCAGGGAAGATCCCCGGCGGCTTTATCAAGAGAGAGGGACGACCGAGCAGTGATGCCGTTCTTTGTGCACGCCTGATCGACCGCCCTATTCGTCCTCTTTTCCCCGAAGGCTTTCGGAACGATGTCCAAATCGTTGCTACCGTTCTCTCTGTGGAACAGGACAATCCGCCGGAAATCGCTGCTATGATCGGTGCCTCCTGTGCACTCACTGTATCGGATATCCCCTTTATGGGTCCGATTGCGGGCGTGCGTGTCGGTTATATTGATGGTGCATTTGTTATCAACCCGACGGAGGCACAGCGCGCTGTTTCGGAGCTGAACCTTACCGTGGCCGGTTCTCACGATGCTGTTATGATGGTGGAGGCGGGTGCAAACGAACTTTCCGAAGAGATCGTTCTCGATGCGATCCTGTTCGGTCATGCTGAGATTCGTCGCCTTGTCGAGTTTCAGAACGATATTCAGAGTGCCTGTGGAAAAGAAAAGATCATTCCTGCGATTTTTGCTGTTTCCGAGGAACTGGAGTTCGAGGTGCGTGCGTATGCAGAGGAGCGCCTTGATGCCGCGACACGGAACAGCGACAAGCTTGCGCGTGACGCAGATATTTCTGCCATTAAGGCGGAGACCGTGGAGCATTTCGTCGAGGAATATCCGGATGCTGCAAAAGAGATTGGACAGATCCTTTACAAGATCGAAAAGGGGATTGTCCGCCACATGATTACGCACGAAAAAATCCGTCCAGATGGACGTGCGTTGGATGAGGTGCGCCCTGTCAGCTGTGAGGTTGGCATTTTGCCGCGTACGCACGGTTCAGGTCTCTTTACGAGAGGTCAGACGCAGGTGCTTACCGTCACGACGCTCGGTTCGATTGGAGACGAACAGATCATCGACGGACTTGGTCCTGAGACAACGAAACACTATCTGCATCACTATAATTTCCCAGGGTACAGTGTCGGCGAGGCGCGTCCCATGCGCAGTCCCGGTCGGCGTGAGATCGGACATGGAGCACTTGCGGAACGCGCGCTCTTTCCCATGATTCCATCGATTGAAGATTTCCCCTATACGATTCGTCTTGTTTCGGAGATTCTTGAGTCAAATGGATCGAGCTCGATGGGGAGTGTCTGCGGAAGCACGCTGTCGCTTATGTGTGCTGGAGTTCCGATTAAGCGTCCTGTCTCTGGGGTGGCGATGGGGCTTGTGCGCGATGGGGATGACTACTCTATCCTTACGGATATTCAAGGGATGGAGGATGCCCTTGGTGATATGGACTTTAAAGTGGCCGGTACATCAAAAGGGATTACGGCAATTCAGATGGACATCAAGATCGCCGGAATCACACGGGATATTCTTGCCTCGGCTCTCGCACAGGCAAAGGAGGGTCGTGCGTTCATTCTTGAAAAGATGCTCGCATGCATTGACAAGCCGGCGGCAGAACTTTCGCCGTATGCGCCGCGCGTGGAGGTTATTACCATTGACATCGATAAGATTCGCGATGTCATTGGAACGGGGGGCAAGGTCGTCCGTAAGATCATTGATGAAACAGGTGTGGATATCGATATTCATGAGGATGGCAACATCTTCATCACATCTCCGAATATGGAGGCAATGGATTGCGCCCGCAAGATGATTGAGGACATTGTACGCGAAGTCGAAGTCGGAGAGGTCTATACGGGACGCGTCACACGCTTCCTAAAATTTGGTGCGTTTGTTGAACTCTTGCCCGGCAAAGAGGGGCTTTGTCATATCTCACAGCTTGCAAAACATCGCGTGGAGAATGTCGAGGATGTTGTCAAGATCGGCGACCAGCTTGAGGTCAAGGTTGTCGAAATTGATGAAAAGGGACGCATCAACGTCAGCCACAAGGCTCTTCTCTGATGATTCAGATCTATACCGGAAACGGAAAGGGAAAGACAACGGCTGCGATCGGTCTTGCCATACGCGCACTTGGGGCGGGACATCGCGTGTTCATGATGCAGTTTATGAAGGGGCTTGCCTACAGTGAGCAGGGGCTCTTGCGTGCAATGCCCAATATGACGCTTGAAACGAGCGGAAAGCCCTTCTTTGTCGCAGAAGAGGGGATGATGGATGAAAAGGCGAGAGCCCTGTTAGGCGATGACGTTGTTATTTTCCCCAAAGGGCAGCCGCCGGCAGATTATGTTGCCTTACTCACATCTGGATTCGAGCGTGTGATGGATGTTATGTTCAAAGGAGATGCTGATCTCGTCATTCTTGACGAAATCAATATTGCATTATCTTTTGGGTTGCTCCAGCGGGAACAAATGGAGAAACTTCTGCAAAATCTTCCTGTCGAAATGGAGCTCGTTTGTACGGGGCGAAATGCCCCACAATGGTTGATGGATCGCGCAGATCTTATTACAGAAATGCGGGAAGTACGCCACTACTATGAACAGGGCGTTCCTGCGCGTAAGGGAATTGAAAACTAAAGAGGAGATCTTACATGGAATCAATGATTCGAGATATTGCACTCGCACCGTCTGGTCACGCAAAGATTGACTGGGTGAAGCGATTTATGCCGGTAATGGCGGCAGCCGACAAGGAGTATTCGGTCACGAAGCCGTTTGCTGGCATCAAGATGGTGATTACCCTGCATCTTGAGGCAAAGACCGCCTATATGGCGACAATCTTCAAGCACGCCGGCGCAGAGGTTGCTGTTACGGGCAGCAATCCGCTGTCCACGCAGGATGATGTTGCGGCGGCACTCGTGGAGGAGGGAATCCATGTCTTTGCATGGCATGGGTGCACCGAGGAAGAATACGCCGTATTCCTCAACAAGGCACTCGATATCAAGCCGGATATTGTCATTGATGATGGCGGGGATCTGGTTGATATGCTTCATACAACGCGGCGCGATCTTCTTCCCGGACTCATTGGCGGCTCGGAAGAAACGACAACGGGCGTACACAGGCTCAAGGCATTGGAACGCCAGGGCAAACTTGAATTCCCGATGATTGCAGCAAATGACGCATACTGCAAGTATCTCTTTGACAATCGCTATGGAACCGGTCAGTCCACATGGGACGGCATTATGCGCACGACGAACCTCGTCATTGCAGGCAAGACGGTCGTCATTGCGGGATACGGCTGGTGCGGCAAGGGCGGAGCAATGCGTGCACGCGGGCTTGGTGCAAACGTCATTATTACGGAGGTCGATCCGATTAAGGCGATTGAGGCGGTTTTTGATGGCTTCTACGTCATGCCAATGGATGAAGCCGCAAAGGTTGGCGATATTTTCCTGACACTTACGGGCAATAAGGACATTCTCTGCAAACGCCACTTCGATGTGATGAAAGACGGCGCTATGATGGCGAACTCCGGTCACTTCGATGTTGAGATCAATATTCCAGAACTGACCGAGGGCTCTGTGTCCAATGAAGTCGTACGCGACAATATCAGAGAGTTTGTTCAGCCCGATGGGCGCCGGCTCTATCTCTTGGCGGAAGGTCGATTGGTCAACCTCGCGGCAGGCGATGGACATCCTGCCGAGATCATGGATCTCTCGTTTGGTGTGCAGTTCTTCTCTGCACTTCATCTGGTACGCCATGGAAAAGAAATGAAGAAGGGCGTACACCTCATGCCGGATGAGATCAATGTCGAGATTGCAAATATCAAACTGAACTCACTCGGTGTTTCCATTGATGAACTGAGTGCGGAGCAGAGAGAATACCTCGGCTTGGCATAGGAGAGACTGCATTGAATACGCTGATTAAGAATGTCACGGCACTTTTGCCCGATGGCACTACGGCGCCGGCCAATATTGCCGTCACTGATGATCGGATCACATCTGTGGGAGATGTTCCTGCCACTTTTCAAGTGGATCATACGATTGACGGAACGGATCACTTTGCAATCCCTGGATTTGTCAATGCACATACGCATGCGTCTATGACACTCCTGCGCAGCTATGCAGACGATATGAAACTGATGGATTGGCTGGAGCAGATGATCTGGCCGATCGAGGCAAATCTGCGCTCGGATGATATCTACTGGGGCGCTATGCTCGCTGCTGTCGAGATGATCCGCAGCGGGACAACGTCGTTTGCCGATATGTACGGGCCAGATATGGAACGCGTTGCCGAAGTCGTCGAGACATCCGGGCTGCGCGGAGTACTATCGAGAGGGCTCATTGGTGTTGTGCCGGACAGCGAGAAGAAGCTGGAGGAAAATGCGTCTCTCTATGAGAATTTCCATGGTGCTGCAGACGGCCGTATTACCGTCATGTTTGGCCCTCATGCGCTCTACACTTGTCCGCCGGACTACTTAAAGAAGGTTGCCGCAAAGGCACAGGCGCTTGGTGCTGAGGTACATATCCACATGTCGGAAACTGTGGGCGAGATCGAGAACTGCCTGAAGGAATATGGAAAGCGGCCATTCGCCCATGTCGCTTCGACGGGACTGTTTGAAAACGGTACACTTGCCGCACATTGTGTTCATTTGGACGATGAGGATATTGATATCATTAAGAAGTATCATATTCGTGTTGCGCACAACCCCGGCAGCAATATGAAACTCGCGAGCGGAACAGCACCTGTTCCGCGTCTCTTGGCAGAAGGTATCTGTGTCGCACTTGGAACAGATGGTGCATCCAGCAACAATAATCTGGATATGCTGGATGAAGTCCAGCTTGCGGCACTGCTCCATAAGGTGGATACGCTCGATCCACTTGCCGTACCGGCACTTACTGCAGTTAAGATGGGGACGGAATACGGCGCACGGGCACTCTCCCTCCACGGTGTCGGCCGACTGCAGGCAGGAGATAAGGCAGACATTGTGCTCTTCTCCATGCACGGAGCAGCATGGACACCGTGCTATAACCCTGTGTCACTCCTTGCATATTCTGCGAAATCCTCGTCGGTTGATACGGTGATGGTGAACGGAAAAGTTCTCATGGAACACAGTGCGCTCAAGACCTTGGATGAAGATCGCATTCTGTTTGAAGCGCAAAAAGTTGCAGATCGGCTGACAAAATAGTATACTGCTGTATTGTAGACAACGGTGATTTATTTGCTATGCCTCCGCTCTCCCAGAGCGGGGGCATACTGTGATATGGAGGGATTGTTTTTGGGAAAGAAAAGTTCCGGCCGACGAACGTCGCGGTCTGTCTCCACCAAACGGAGGAGTACAACACCGAACGAATCAGGACGGAAGTATGAACTCATCGGTCTTATCCTTCTTTCTTTTGCTCTTATTTCGGCAGTAGGTATTCTCGGATGGAACGTTGGTTTTGTTGGCTTTTTCTTTGCGGATCTCTTTCGCTACTTGTTCGGCTGGGGAGCTCCTTTTGCGATCTTGGTCATCGCCCTCATCAGCCTGCAATACATTATTCATCATCGCGGGTTGCTCTATACAAAAAAATTCTTTGGCATCATCGGTATATACATTGCACTTCTCGCCGTATGGCATCATTTTGTAGTGCCCGTTGATGAGGAAATCCTTCCGCAGAATCTCGCAGACGGCGGAGGATTGGTCGGTGGGGGCTTTCTTCTCATATTGCGTACTTGTTTTGGGGTAGACGGCGCGATCATTCTGCTGAGCACCATCATTGTGGGATCTGTACTCTTGGCGACAACATGGTCGCTTGCCTCCGGCTATATGAAGACAAAAGAACAGGCGAAAAAAGGGGCAACTGCTGCAGGGGCTGTTATCAGTACCACGTGCGACAAAGTAAGTGTTGCGGCAGAAAAAATTGAAACAAAAACAGCCGCGATTGTTCATCATACACTTTCGGCAACCCCGTACAATCAGGCGAATGATCCGATGTTTTTGGAGGCAGATGAAGCACTCGCATCTGTTGATATCGCAAAAAATTTGGAAGTTCCAATGCGTGAACCAGAAGGTGCGTCCTTCGACAATGCAGAACGTATCGCACCTGCATCCGAGGAACTGGAGTGTCCCATCGCGGTGAAAGAGCCGACGCTTAATCAGGTGGAGAAAGATGTTTCTATTCCCATAGACGATGATGAGCTTGACAGTGGACGAAGGGAAGAGACGCAGACCGACATTCCTCCAATACAGGAGGAATGTATTGCAGAAGAGCCTACGGTGATTGATCCGCCCGTGATAGAAGACGTGACGGATGATATACAGGATGTTCTTCCTCTCGTGCCGGCAGCAGAAGCAGAGATGTCTTCTCACTCAGCACCCGCAGCTCCAACGGTGTCTGCTGTGGACGAGAACGGTCAGCATCCGTACGTACTTCCCAAAGTCACACAGATTCTTTCCAAGCATATCAAGAAAGCGAACGAGATGCTTGCGCAGGAAATCAAGGATAATGCGCGGATTTTACAGCAGACACTCGAAAGTTTCCATGTAAATGCGAAGGTCGTCAGCACCTGTCATGGTCCTGCGGTCACGCGCTATGATCTGGAACCTGCTCCAGGGGTGAAAGTGAGCAAGATTACGAATCTTGCGGAGGACATTGCCCTGCAGATGGCAACATCCTCGGTACGTATCGAACCGGTTCCCGGCAAGGCGGCAATTGGCATCGAGATCCCGAACCGTACGTTGGAGGGGGTTCAGCTTCGAGAGGTATTGGAGAATCCTGAGTTTCAGGAAGCAGCTTCCAAACTCACAGTAGGTCTTGGCATGGACATTAGCGGTCATGCAATTTTCGCGGATATCGGGAAGATGCCGCATCTTTTGGTCGCTGGTGCAACTGGATCCGGTAAATCCGTGTGCATCAACACACTCATATCAAGCATTCTGTTCAAAGCAACGTCGGATGAAGTGAAGTTCATTCTGATTGACCCCAAGATGGTGGAACTCTCCAATTACAACGGGATTCCACATCTCATGGTACCGGTTGTGACCGATCCCAAGAAAGCGTCCTCCGTCTTAAATTGGGCAGTGCAGGAGATGGAAAAACGCTATTCGATCTTTGCAAATCATGGAGTCCGCGATATCAAGACGTTCAATCGCCGCTATCCGGAGGAGAGAATTCCGTTCATCATCATTGTGATTGATGAGCTAGCTGATCTTATGATGGTTTCTCCACGGGATGTGGAGGATGCAATCTGCAGAATTCTGCAAAAAGCGCGTGCTGCAGGAATCCACATGATTCTCGCGACACAGCGACCATCGGTCAATGTTATCACGGGTATCATCAAGGCGAACCTTCCGTCCCGAATCTCCTTTGCCGTCTCGTCCCAGGTGGATTCACGCACAATCTTGGATCGCGGCGGTGCGGAGACACTGCTTGGGAAAGGAGATATGCTGTTTTCTCCGCAGGGTGCGGCCAAGCCTATTCGCGTGCAGGGTGCATTTATCAGTGACGAGGAAGTTGAAATGCTTCTGGACTATATTCGTGCACAAGGGCAGGAGATCAATGAGAACGAGGAACTCATTGACTTCATGGAGAGCGAAGCGACAGAAAATGACAGCACAGAAGATGATGGGGTTCAGATCAAGCAGGATCAGCTTCTCCCAGATGCGGTTGAACTCGTCATGTCTACAGGACAGGCATCTTCATCCAACATTCAGCGCAGATTGGGTGTGGGGTATACAAGAGCGGCACGATTGGTCGACACGATGGAGGAGCTGCGCATCATCGGACCAAGCACCGGTGGCAATAAGCCGCGCGAGATCCTGATGACGGAGGAGCAGGCAAAGGAACTGGTAAAAAGTATCATGTGACTGTATAATATAGGTACATGTATACCGAGTTGACAATTCTAGATTCCTATATTTTTCCATGATTTTATGCTATACTTACGCACACTCAAGTTCTTTGCGAATATGATATTAGGAGGGCGATTACGTTGAAATATATGACAGGAAACGAACTGAGGGAAGCCTATTTGCAGTTTTTCGCAGAAAAAAAGGGTCACCTTCGTTTGCCCAGTTACTCACTTGTACCGGAAAACGATCCTACGCTTCTTCTGATTGGTGCGGGTATGGCACCGTTGAAGCCTTTTTTTACAGGAAAGATGAAACCTCCCAGAAACCGTATCGTTACCTGTCAGCGTTCGGTTCGTACCGGAGACATCGAGAATGTCGGACGTACGGCGCGTCATCAGACCTTCTTTGAGATGCTTGGAAACTTCTCCTTTGGCGATTACTTTAAGAGGGAGGCGATTCCGTGGGCATGGGAATTCCTGACGGAAGTCGTCGAACTTCCAAAAGACAAGCTCTGGGTTTCCATCTATCCGGAGGATGATGAGGCACGCGCGATATGGTTGGAAGAGACTGATGTGTCGCCGGATCATATTGTCGCATTGGAGGATAACTTCTGGGAAATTGGTCCAGGTCCCTGTGGACCGGATTCCGAGATCTACATCGATCTTGGCGAGGAACGCGGTTGTGGTGAACCGACGTGCGGGGTTGGCTGCGACTGTGATCGCTTTCTCGAGATATGGAATCTTGTCTTTACCCAGTATGATCGTACGGAGGAAGGAGAGTACAATCTCCTCGCACACAAGAATATTGATACGGGCTGCGGATTGGAGCGCCTTGCCTCTGTTGTGCAGAACAAGAAAACAAACTTTGAGACAGACCTTCTCTATCCGATTATTGAGTATATGTCTAAAGTATCGGATGTGCCATACGGCACAGATCCGAAAAAAGACATTTCACTCAAGGTTATTGCCGACCATGCGCGCTCCGTCGCCATCATGATTATGGACGGCATTCTTCCGTCGAATGAAGGACGCGGATACGTTCTGCGCCGCACGCTTCGCCGTGCAATCCGTCATGGGCGTATGCTTGGGATAACAAAGCCATTTCTTGATGGTGCGGTGGATGCTGTTGTTGAGATTTTCCGTGATGCAAAGGATTTTGGCGAGCTTCTCGCAAAACAGGACTATATCAAGCGTGTGATCCGCGTTGAGGAGGATCGTTTCGCGTCCACGCTGGCACAGGGCATTGAACTTCTGAATAATGAAGTTACGCGACTGAAGTCTGCTAATGAGACCGTTCTCCCCGGTGAAGTCGGTTTCAAACTCTATGACACGTATGGATTCCCGTGTGAGCTGACCGAGGAGATTCTCCACGAAAATGGAATCACCTTGGATGGTGAGGGCTTTCAGCGGGAGATGGAGAAGCAGCGCATGCGTGCAAGGAGTGCACGTGCAGAAAATCAGGCGGTATCTGTTCCCGATCTCTCGGGCATAGATACCGGAAGCCTGTCAGAGGATGCAGCGGCAACGAAAGCGACTGTTGTTGCAATCTGGCGTGAAGGAGAACTCGTCGACTCGCTCCGTGATGGAGAGAGTGCCGGAATCATTCTGAGCACGACACCATTCCACGCAGAAGGCGGCGGGCAGGTCGGGGACGAGGGTGTTCTGCGCAGTGATCTGGGATATATCACCGTTAGCAACACGAAGCGTCTGCCAGATGGAACGGTCTATCATGTGGCGTACGTCGAGGAAGGACAGATCCAACGCGGTGACTCCGTGGAAATCTGCCTTGATACAACGAAAAAACTATCATCTGCGCGAAACCATACGGCAACCCATCTCTTACAGGCGGCACTTCAGCGCGTTGTCGGCGATCATGTACAGCAGGCGGGCTCACTTGTTACACCGGAACGGCTTCGTTTTGATTTCACAAACTTTGAACCTGTGAGCGAGCAGCAGCTTCGCGATGTCGAAGAGCTTGTCAATGAAGAGATACTTCGTTCGATTGACCTCCATATCTCCATGATGCCGATTGATGAGGCAAAGGCACTTGGTGCGATGGCTCTCTTCGGAGAGAAGTACGGCGATATTGTCCGTGTCGTTCGTGTCCCTAACTTCAGCATCGAGCTCTGCGGTGGTTCTCATGTAACCAACACGGGACAGATTGGTCTATTCAAGATTGTCAGTGAATCGGGCGTTGCGGCCGGTGTGCGCCGCATCGAGGCAATTACCGGTCGTGCTGCGTGCGCTTATGCGACAGAGATGGCACGGACCGTGCAGGAACTCTCACATAAACTAAAGACGAGATCCGAGGAGCTTGTTGCACAAATTGATAAGTTCATGAGTGAGAGAAAGTCTATGCAGGAGCAGCTGCGGAGTTTTGCCGAGTTCCGTGATAAGGCGGATGCACAGAAGCTTCTTATGGGCGTTCAAGAGATTGGAAAGTTCCATGTGGTCGTGGGAAAAGCCAATGTCGACTCCATGGATGAACTTCGCAACATTGCGGATCTTACTTGTGAGAAGCTGGATTGCGGGATTGTGGTTCTCGGTGCTGTTATTGACGATAAGGTCAGTCTGGTGGTCAAGGCGGATAAGGCAGCAGTGAAGCTGGGAGCACATGCGGGCAATATCATCAAGGCGGCTGCAAAAGCCGTCGGCGGTGGCGGCGGTGGACGCCCCGATATGGCTCAGGCCGGCGGCAAGAATCCGGAACAACTCCCGCAGGCATTTGAAGAAGCGGTTGCGGTCATACGTCAGCAGACATCTGTCTAAGGAATATCTGATAAAATAGCCCCTCAGATTGACGTAGATTTTTCGTCCGAACAAGGAGGAAACCCGGACGCATAGCAAGGGCTATGCGGAAGATTTGCCGACGAAATGCGGAAAAATGTGCTAAGATGGCGCGGCTGAATTTATCAGTGCTTTTCTAATATGATACATTTGCTCATGGCTGTCACATTGCTGACAGCCATATTTTTTAGAGGCTGCTATGGAAAACGACATTACCGAGCTCCTAAAAAGGAGAACATACCTGTTTTTTACCATTTTCTTGTTTGTTGTTACCTGTCTTTCATTTTTCCTACTGCATGGGATGAGGCAATCGGATCAATTTATAATATCAAATGCGCGTCTTGTCTACGAGCAAAGCATATTACAGGCAGCAAATCCAATGATTGTTCAAGAAATACATACAGAGGAAGGAGCATCTATTGTGCGGGGAGCACTCCTTGTCACAGTACAGAATGTATGCTCAGACGAGGAACTTGCACACTTGAAAAAGAATGTAGAACTCGCACAAAAGAACATCGAACAAATCCAATATGGAACAGTGGCGGCGCAGAGTATCCCCGTACCAACAGAGGCCTTAGAGTCAGCGCGCGTGCGTATGGAGCGCATGAATGAACTATATGAAATGGGGGCAGTCAGCGCAGTGAAAAGAAAGGAAGCTATTGCGGCATACGAGCAGGAAAAAAATATGCTGACTGTGGGCAGTGGGCAAACTGCAGAAGCACCAAACCCTGTCGCAATACGGGCGGCAGAAGAGCAGCTAAAAAAAACGGAGGCTCTATTTGCGAAAGCGCGTGACCATACGGGAACGACAGGACTCTTTGCTGTGCGCGAAGGTACGGTGTCGCAGATTTTCGTAAAAGAAGGAGATCGTATTGAGAGCGGAGACGATATTCTATCTTTGCGTATTATGGATAACTGTCGGATCGAGGCGGAAATACCGAGCACGCTTGCAGATCGCGTTTATCCGGGACAATTTGTTCAATATGAGCTGAACGGTTTTCCTGAGCAGGGGACGGTAGAAGAAATCGTTGACACTGGCACGGAAAACAATGAGGAAAAGATAGTTCGCATCTCTGTTCCGACCGATCAAACAGCATGGGATGGTAAGGATATTGTGCTGCATTTTTCTTCTTGATTGATACGGGGATCGCTGTCTCAACTTTTCGTAGGCTTGATTCTGTGCTATACTGTGAGCAAATAAGCAAATGAGTCGGAGTATTCATGAGAGGGATCTATAATGGTAAATCAAAAATTGAGAGATGATCTAACCGATCAACTGTGTCGTGCCATCCTTTCGCTGGATACCATGGAGGAGTGCTACCAATTCTTTGAAGATGTCTGTACGATCGGGGAACTTCGTGCGATGGCACAGCGCTTGGATGTTGCCCGTATGCTGTATGCCGGAAATACGTATGACGATATTGTGGCACATACCGGAGCCAGTACTGCGACCATCAGCCGTGTCAAACGATGTCTGAATTACGGTGCAGACGGATATACGCTCGTACTTGAAAAGGGGATTTCTGAACCGCTGATTGATAAGGAGAACCTTCGATGAAATCTGAAAAACTTATTTTGGAAACACCATACGGAACACGAGATCTCCTGCCCGAAGATGCAGCAGAAATGCGGCACATGGAAAATAACCTGTCCGGTCTGTTTCGGCTGTGGGGATATGATGAGGTCGTCACGCCTACCATTGAACATCTGGAAACATTGGCACCACGCATATCGGAGGAGAATTCTCTATTTATGCTGTTGGGGAATCAGAACAAGCCTCTTGCTCTCCGCAACGAAATGACAACGCCGATTGCAAGACTGGTCAGTAGCCGTCTGAAGGATGCGCCCACTCCTTTGAAATTGTCCTATTTGGGCAACGTATTTCGTGTGGAGCAAACGCAGATGGGGCGTCAATGTGAATTCCATCAAGCGGGAGTAGAGCTAATGGGGAGTGATACACCTGCCTCAGACGCTGAAATTGTTGCTTTGGCAATCGAGTCCGTTCTTACATGCGGAATCAAGGATTTTCAGATACACATGGGACAAGTCGATTTCCTTGATGGTATGCTGGCATATTATGAGATCGAGGATGAGCAGTGCAAGGAGTTCAAGTCCGCAATAGAACGTCATGATATTGTCTTCATGAATCAGCTGATTGACGCATTGCCTCTTTCGCTTGAGGACAGAGAAACACTGAAGACGCTGCCGTTGCTGAATGGCAAGGATGACCTGCTGAAACGACTCTATGATCTTCCTCTCAATACGCAGAGCCGGTCTGCTGTTGACAATCTTGCCGCAATTTATGCGCTGATCCAGTCATACGGTTATGAGGATTATGTTCGCTTTGATCTTGGTACCATCCGAGATTTTAACTACTATACAGGAATGGTTTTTGAGGGCTATTCAATCGGATTGGGATTTCCGTTATGTGGTGGCGGTCGCTATGATCATCTTTTGACAGAATATGGACATCCCATGCCGGCAACGGGTTTTGCTCTCGGTGTGGAGAGAATTTTGCTTGCACTTTCTCGCCAAGGAGTACAAATTCGGCCTTCCTCTAAAGATGTGTATATCGGCTATACAGATGCTTGCATTGATAAGGCGATCCGGCGAGCGACGGAGCTTCGTCGGGCGGGCAAGGTTGTGGAACTTGGGATGAAGGAGCAATCCCGTACATGTGCCGAACAATCCTGCGCAGCACGGGGATATGAATTGTTAGAGTATTTCGGATGAGACAGCGGATTCATCAGTTTATGCGCGCTTTGTTCGGGCGGCTTGATGCGAAAGGACATGACTTTGTGCGGTCGTATCTTAGCTCTGCGGAGCAAAAGCTTTTCTATGATATGCATGCGGCAGATCAATATCATGCCTTTCGTGTCGCACTTACAGCACAAGAACTCTATACAGAACATGGACACATGGATACGGCTGAGTATCTCCTGCTCACGCGCTGCGCATTGCTCCATGATATTGGACGTACAAAAGGGACGGCTGATATCTGGGGAAAGGTGCTCGCCGTCCTCCTATATCGATTTGTTCCATCCGCTATCCCTTATTTCACCCGCGTGAAAGATTCACGGCGTATTCGTGGAAGAATCGGAATGGCGCTATACGTCTACGTCAGTCATCCGTATATCGGTGCAGATAAATTGCGTGCAATCGGCGCTATGAAAGAAGCGGAAATCATTCAATATCATCAAAAAAAAGCAGCACCAGAGGATTCTCTGGTGCTGTCCATATTAAAGCAAGCAGATGCACAAAATTGAATTGATGCTCAGTACCCACGCTTCTTATCTACTACATTGAGCATCCCAATACGCTGCGGGAAGATCTGTAAGTTATTGCGAAAAATTTTGAGGGATCGATCCAGATACATGGGGGATATCGCCGAGTGGTGCGGTGTGATAAACAAATTCGGCACATCCCACAACGGAGAATCCTCTGGAAGCGGCTCGGTCGTGAAAACATCAAGGGAGGCTCCGCGTATGCGCTTTGTCGTAAGAGCCTCCTCTAAGTCGGCTTCTTCGACGATATCGCCCCTGGATACATTGATGAAGAATGCATTTTCTTTCATCATGTCAAATGTTTTGCGGTTAAATAATTTTTTGGTCTGCGGTGTCAAGGGAAGGGTAACGATTATGTAGTCCGCACAGGACAGTGCTGCTGGCAGATGATCGAGCGTGAATAACTGATCGACAAACGGCTCGATAGATGTTGTTTGCTTTACTGCAACAACACGCATTCCCATATTTTTGAGATGTTTCGCAATCTCTCTGCCGATGCTGCCCAAGCCGATGATGGCTGCAGTTTTTCCAAACAGTTCGTCCGGTTCCGTCAAGCGCTTCCATGTGTGTGCCTTTTGATTTTCCCATGCCTCGATGAGACACCTGCCGGATGCAAGCATTGTCCCAAGTACATGCTCTGCCATGGGGATGCCATGAATGCCGCGAGAATTTGTCAGCAGTATATCGGACTGAGAGAACGTCACGTTCGATAGAAGTTTTTCAACGCCCGCACTATACGTATGGATCCATTGGAGGCGCGGCATTTTTGGGAGATACTTCTCCATGTCCATTTGCGCATCATAACCCAACAGAATATCTATCTCGGAAAGAACGTCACCGACTTCCGATGGACGTATACATCTGCATTGACAATGTGGATAGCTTTGATGGATGAGACCTATTTGTTTATCGCTTAATCTTACAAATGATAATATTTGAAGTGCCATCTGCGACTCCTTTTGTATGGATGAATTTTCTATATACTTACAGAGTATTCGCGATAAGAGGTAAAAATCCTTTTTGATTGGTTGACCTATTATCTCCAACGTGGTAGTATACGATTATATTAGCTCTTTAACCAACTAAAGGATAAGAGGGGATTACATGGAAAAATATGCTGCTGATTATTTGACAATCGCCTTGCCAAAAGGAAAACTGTTCTCTCTATCCGCACATCTATTTCAGAAAATTGGAATCACAGCAGACAACCTCAGTGAAAAATCTCGTAAACTTGTGATTTCAAATGATGCGCACAAGGTTCAATTCATCATCACAAAAACATCGGACGTGCCCACATACGTGGAGTATGGCGCAGCAGATATTGGTATCATCGGTAAGGATGTGCTGCTGGAATCTGAGCAGGATGTCTATGAGTTGCTTGATCTTGGGTTCGGAAAATGTCGGCTCATGATGGCTGTGCCGCGTGAGGAGAAACGTGCACATCTCACCGATTATGCACACACGCGAGTGGCAACGAAGTATCCGCATATCGCGGAGCAATTCTTTGCGCAGCAGGGAATGCAGATGGAGTATATCAAGCTGAACGGATCAATTGAATTGGGGCCGATTGTGGGGCTTTCCGAGAGTATTGTCGATATTGTGGAGACCGGAACTACACTCGCAGAGAACGACTTAGAAGAGGTCGTACACATTATGGAGGTCAGTGCCCGCCTCATTGCCAATCGCGTGAGCTTTAAGCTAAAGTTTGATCGTATTTATAACATCGTCAACGATTTGAAACAAGTTTTAGAAAGCGGGGAAGTCCGATGAACATTGTTTCTGTTGCAGATATTGGCATAGGTGCTGCCGAAGATCTGCTCAAAAAGAAGGCGTTTGATGAGCTGACGCTTAGCGACCGTATACGACAGAGCAATATGCAAATCTTCGGGGAGGATCTTTCGCCGACTGCGCTTGTTCATCGCATTGTTCGAGATGTGCGGGATAAGGGAGATGAGGCACTCTTTCACTACACCAAATTACTGGATCGTGTTGATCTGACATCGGACAGCTTGATGGTGTCGGAGAAGGAATTTTTTGAAGCTGAGCGCAAGGCTGATCCGGACGTTGTCGCCTCGCTCAAAAAGGCAGCCGACAATATCTTCTCCTATCATGAGGAGCAAAAACCTCGTGCGTGGATGACTTACCGCGCACACGGTTCGATCCTCGGGCAGGTGATTCTTCCACTCGCTCGTGTCGGTATCTATGTCCCGGGAGGAACAGCGTCATACCCTTCGTCGGTTCTTATGAATGCGATTCCCGCTCTTGTTGCAGGTGTTGGAGAGATCATTATGTCTGTTCCGACCAAGGATGGCGCGATAAACCCATACGTTCTTGTTGCCGCTCGCTTCCTCGGTATTCATAAGATATTCAAAATGGGCGGTGCACAGGCAATCGCAGCGATGGCTTATGGGACAGAATGTGTTCCCCGTGTCGATAAGATCACGGGACCAGGGAATCTTTTTGTGACACTTGCAAAGAAGGAAGTATACGGTCACGTCGATATTGATATGCTCGCGGGACCAAGCGAAATTCTGATTCTGGCCGATGACAGTGCGTCCCCTTCATACATAGCCGCAGATTTGCTCAGTCAGGCAGAACATGACCCTCTTGCGTCGAGTATTCTCATCACAGATGACAAATCGTTGGCTGAGCAATCCATGAATGAGGTGCTGCGCCAGTTGGAAACACTTCCGCGTAAGGATATCGCAAGTGCATCTCTGGAAGCCAACGGACGTATTATCGTAACAGAGAATATGGAGCAGGCGATTCATCTTGCGAATGTATCTGGACCCGAGCACATTGAGCTGCTCCTCAGAGATCCGTTCCATACGCTTCCTCAGATCAGATGCGCCGGAGCTATCTTTATCGGAGAATATTCTCCGGAGCCGCTCGGGGACTATTTCGCAGGACCAAATCATGTTCTGCCGACGGGAGGGACGGCGCGATTCTATTCTGTTCTAAATGTAGAGACTTTCATGAAACGTACAAGCATCATATCCTATACGCAGAAAGCCCTTGAGGATGTCAGCGATGATATCATTCGTCTTGCCGAAACAGAAGGGCTCGAGGCACATGCGCGTGCAATTCGGATGAGGAGGGGAGAATATGCTGAACTATCGTGATGGATTGGCGTTGATGCCACACTATGATACAAGTGAACAGGATTGGCACATCAAGGTGAATGCCAACGAATCAAATATCGGGCTTCCCCCTTTGGTAGAGGAACGGGTTATGACGCGCCTGTCACGTGTAGCATTTTCACGCTATCCCAATGAAGAATATGATCTGCTCTGTGAGCAGATTGGGGAGGCGTACGGGTATCGTAAAGAAAATGTCATCATTGGAAATGGTTCAAGCGAGATCATAGAGAAGGTATTTTACGCCTTTGGTGGTGATGATAGACATAAGATCGTTTATCCAACCCCGTCATTTTCCATGTATGGAATCTATGCTGCCATGGCAGATGCTTCCGCTGTTCCTGTTCTGCTGAACGAGGATTATACACTGGATGTAGAGACCTTCATCCAGACGGTCAATCAAAGCGATGCCTCCCTTGCAGTAATCTGCAACCCGAATAATCCGACGGGGCAAGTATTGACAATGGAAGATATTGAATGTATCGCAGAGAATATCTCATGTGCATTTCTAATTGATGAAGCATACATTGAGTTTTATGGAAATACGGCTTTGCCGCTGCTGAAAAAACATCCACATATCATGATTGCACGTACCTTCTCAAAAGCGTATGCACTTGCCTCGTGTCGTGTCGGTTATATGCTGGCACATCGAGATGTCATTGCGATGGTGGAAAAGACCTATATGCCGTATCATATCAACGTTCCGTCACTGGTCACAGCAGATACCGTCTTTCAAATGCGCTCGGAGTTTGAGCCGCAGATTCAAATGATCTGTGCGGAACGTGAGCGTATGCAGGAAAAGTATAGACAGCTCCATTCTGTGACGGTCTATCCATCTCATGCAAATTTCATTCTGATTCATTATCCTCACGCAGACGCGCTGAACAAAGCGTTTATCAAACATGGGATCGGCGTACGAAGTTTTGGTAAGACTACGCAGCTCGAAAATATGCTGCGGGTTTCCATCGGTCGTCCAGAGGAAAACGATGCAGTTTATCGCGTCATGAAGTCTTTTGTGGAGGAACATCCATGAATAAGCGCTGTGCAAAAACACACAGAAAAACAGGAGAAACAGATGTCTCTGTCTCCATTGGTTTGGACGGTACGGGAATATCAGAGATTTCCACCGGTATTGGCTTCTTCGACCACATGCTGACACTCTTTTCTGCGCATGGTCAGTTTGATCTCCATGTGAAATGCAATGGAGATATCGAAGTCGATGGACATCACTCCATTGAGGATATCGGCATTACGCTGGGGCAGGCATTTCATGCTGCTCTTGGCGATAAACGCGGCATAACGCGATATGGTTCTTTCTATCTTCCGATGGACGAGACCCTTGCCTTTGTCGCACTGGATATCAGCGGCCGCCCATTTCTCGTCTATGATCCCGGGGATGTTCCCATGGCGCCAATGATCGGTTCCTTTGATACAGAGCTGACGGAGGAGTTTCTTCGTGCCTTTGCCGTGCATGCTGGGATCACACTGCATGTGAAAATTCTCTATGGAACGAACTCGCATCATAAGGTAGAGGCTGTATTCAAGGCGCTTGCACACGCCCTTCGGATTGCCGCAGAAAAAGATGGGCGATTGGGGGATGCCGTCCCATCGACTAAGGGACTTCTGTGAGGAGTTCATTATGATTACGATAATAAACTACGGCGCGGGAAATTTATTCAGTGTTGAAAAAGCATTTGCCGCATTGGGGGCAGAAGTACGTGTCAGCTCCCGAAGTGAAGACATCCTCTCCTCGGATCAAGTTGTACTTCCGGGCGTGGGGGCGTTCGGAGACTGCATGAAGCAGCTAAAAGCATCCGGACTAATTCCTGCAATCAAAGAGAGCGTTGCGCGAGAGGTTCCGTTGCTTGGTATCTGTGTCGGGCTTCAAATTCTCTTCGAGGGCAGTGATGAATCCTCCGGCGTAGAAGGGCTTAATCTACTGCGTGGCCATGTGCACAAAATATCCGCACCGCATGAAAAGATTCCACACATGGGGTGGAACGCACTGGATATTTTGGAACATCACAGAGAGACTGGACTGTTCCATGGGCTTTCTCCGTATCCCTATGTGTACTTTGTACACAGCTATCACGCGATGCCTGATGATGTGTCCATCATTTCATCGACATGCTTCTACGGCGAGAAGATTACAGCATCGATATCCGCAGGAAATATTATGGCAACACAATTCCATCCCGAAAAGTCTGGGGACATTGGGCTGCGCATTATTCATAACTTTATTCGTCACGGATTGGAGGTAAGTGTATGATTGTTCTCCCTGCAATCGATTTGCGCAATGGGAAATGCGTCCGTCTGTATAAAGGAGATTTTGCACAGGAAACAGTATATAACACCGTGCCGGAGGAAGCCGCTCTCCGCTGGGAACGAGAAGGGGCTGAATTCCTGCATGTAGTTGACCTTGATGGGGCACTTGCAGGAACACCATGCAACGGTGCCGCGATAAAGAGTATTCTCAGCAATATTCACATTCCAATCGAGGTCGGCGGTGGAATACGTACGCTCGAAGCCATAGAAAGTACATTGAATCTTGGTGTATCCCGCGTGATCCTAGGCTCTGCCGCTGTCCAGAATCGCAGCCTTGTCAAGGAAGCCTGCCAGCGTTATGGAGAGCGCATCGCCGTCGGAATTGATGCCAAGGATGGGATCGCAGCAATAGATGGGTGGGGGATATCAGGTGGTATTTCTGCCATTGCTCTGGCGAAGGAACTCTCCTCGTATGGATTAGAAACCATCATATATACCGATATAGCGAGGGATGGAACCCTCTCCGGTGTCAATGTAGAAGCAACCGCTAAACTGGCATTGGAATCCGGCGTCCGTGTCATTGCCTCTGGGGGAGTGCGATCACTGGAGGACATTCACGCACTGAAAGAACGGGAAGCGGATGGAATCATCGGTGTGATTGCCGGAAAATCCATCTATGAAGGGACGCTTTCTTTATCCAAGGCGATTGCTGCTGCTCGCTAAGATGAATCCATCTTTTGAAAAAGGGGGGAGTTCCATCTTGAAAAAAACATTTGCAAAACGTATTATTCCTTGCCTTGATGTCAAAGACGGGCGTGTCGTCAAGGGGACAAATTTCGTCGGATTAAGAGATGCAGGAAATCCCGGTGATTTAGCCGAGCGCTATGACAAAGAACGGGCAGACGAGCTTGTATTTCTGGATATCACGGCGTCCAATGAGGAGCGAAATACAATGGTGGACGTTGTATCCGACTGTGCCTCAAAAGTATTTATTCCATTGACGGTTGGAGGCGGCGTTCGAAACACAGAAGATATGCGGCGTATGTTAAATGCGGGGGCAGATAAAATTTCTGTAAATACGGCCGCAATCAAAAATCCTGAGATTATTCGGGAAGGAGCAATGCGTTTCGGAAGGCAATGTATTGTCATTGCAATCGATGCCAGACGCAATGGGGAGAATTCGTGGGAAGTCTATATGAACGGAGGACGGATACCTACGGGGTTGGACTGTATTTCGTGGGCAAAGAATGCTGTTGCGCTTGGTGCTGGCGAAATTTTACTAACCAGTATGGACGCTGATGGTACGAAAAACGGTTATGATATTGCACTTACCCGCGCTGTGTCAGAAAACGTCAATGTTCCCGTAATCGCTTCCGGAGGAGCCGGCAAGTTGGAGCATTTCTATGATGTGCTTGCTGATGGAAAAGCGGATGCTGTGCTCGCGGCGTCCTTATTTCATTATGGTGATCTGTCGATCAAAGAAGTTAAAACATACCTAAAATCACGTGGTCTGGAGGTTCGATTCTGATGAATGTTGATCTTTCTATGATTCAATTTGATGCGCATGGGCTTGTACCTGTTGTTGTTCAGGAAGAAAACAATCAAGTTCTTATGCTCGCGTATATGAACCGCGAAGCCCTTGAAAAAACGATTGAAACCGGGGCTGCGTGGTACTACAGTCGCAGCCGTAAGAAGCTGTGGAAAAAAGGAGAAACATCGGGAAATGTGCAGCGTGTTCAGGAACTCTCATACGACTGCGATGGTGATACGCTCCTTCTCCGTGTCAAACAGACCGGTGTAGCATGTCATACTGGATCGTATTCGTGCTTTAGCGGGCGGAAACTCTATCATGCCAGCGAAAACAGCATTGTTCCCGTTGATGCAAAAGATGATATGCCGCTTGCAGAGATTCTATCCGATCTCTATCAAGTTATTCAGAGCCGTCGGCTGCATCCGGTGGAAGGCTCTTATACAAACTATCTCTTCGATAAAGGGCAAGACAAGATCCTGAAAAAACTTGGCGAAGAAACGGCGGAGACCATCATCGCATCCAAAAATAACATTCGTGAAGATGTGCTTTATGAAATGGGTGATCTCTGGTATCACTGTTTGGTTTTGTTGGCTTATCACAATATGACACCGGAGGATTTGCTTGAAGAATTGAAACGCAGACACAACGGCGGCAGCTATCATAAATTTGCCGGAAAAACCGGAATGCGTCCCGACATGTAGTTTTAGATTGATTCTCCCTCCAACTATCCATAATGGTAATTATGGATAGTTGGAAGGGGTGAAATTTTTAATGGAAAACGATATCCAAAGATATGTGAATTTTATAACTTGTCATTGACAATAATGCAATTTGATTCTATAATTTAGATGTTGGGTTATATAATTTTTGATTATACTGTTTAATCAAGGAGAGTGTTCTTTTATGGCAAAGAATCCGGTCAAAATCACTGAGACTGTCCTCCGCGATGGTCACCAGTCACTGTTGGCAACCCGCATGAGAATTTCGGATATGCTTCCACAGCTTGCGGCACTTGATGCCATTGGCTACAATTCTCTTGAAGCATGGGGCGGTGCTACGTTTGATAGCTGCCTGCGCTTCCTTGATGAAGATCCGTGGGAGCGTTTGGATATTTTGAAGAAGAATCTCAAAACTCCGATCCAGATGCTTCTCCGTGGTCAGAACCTGCTTGGTTATAATCATTACTCCAATGATGTCGTAGAGAAGTTCGTCCAGAAGGCATCTGAGCATGGCATTGGTGTATTCCGTATTTTTGATGCTCTCAATGACATTCGCAACCTCAAAGTTGCGATTGACGCGGCGCTCAAGTGCCCTGAGAAGCCACACGTTCAGGGCTGTCTGGTCTATACGATCAGCCCCGTTCACACGAATGAGAGCTTCGTCGAGTTGGCTGTCGAACTCGAGAAAATGGGCTGCCATTCCGTCTGTATCAAAGACATGTCCGGTCTTCTGAAGCCGTATGTGGCAGAGGATCTTGTCAAGAAGCTCAAAGCTGCGGTGAAGATTCCCATTGATCTTCATACGCACTGCACTTCGGGATTCGGTCATGCAACCTATCTAAAAGCGATCGAAGCAGGTGTCGATATCATTGATACAGCACTTGCCCCCTTCTCCAGCGATACTTCGCAGCCGTGCACAGAGACGATGGTGGCAATGCTCGAAGGCGAGGAGCGCGATACAGGGCTTGACCGTCAGGCGATGACGCCGATCTCGAAGTACTTCCTTGGGGTCAAGCAGGATCTCATTAAGACCTTTAACCTTAAGGGCTACTTCGATGTGAACCCGAATGTGTTGGATTTCCAGATTCCTGGCGGAATGCTTTCCAACCTTGCGAACCAGCTCAAGGAAGCCGGTATGGAGGACAAGTATCAGGATCTGTTGGATGAGATGCCGCGCGTTCGCAAGGATGTCGGCTATCCCCCGCTCGTTACGCCGTCTTCTCAGATTGTCGGTACTATGGCGACCTTCAATGTTATGACTGGTGAGCGCTACAAGATGGTTCCGACCGAGTTCAAGGATCTCGCACGCGGCAAGTTCGGCAGAACCCCTGTTGAGATCGATCGCAAGTTCTTGACCGACACGCTTGGCATTGCGCCTGAGGATATCATCGAGGACTGCTCCATCGAGGATGCGAAGGCAACGACGTTTGCAGAGTTTAAAGAGGAACTCAAGAATAAGGGCTATCTCAACCCGTCCGATGAGGATGTCCTCTCCTATGCACTCTTCCCACAGGTTGCAGAGGAGTTCTTCCAGAAGCATTACAAGCCGATTACGGCATACGTCAAAGAATAGGATATATGACCTAAGGAAGAACTGATAAATTCAGCTTATCAGCGATTCACTAAGATTACACTTACCTCAAAACCTCTCGATTCAAATGGATCGAGAGGTTTTTCTTGTATAGACCGCCAAACGTACACATTCAAATCCCCCTGACAATAAATTTATTGGGGGATTTGACGTGTTGCGGAGGTATGATCTTCCTGATGGTGTTTCAGGAAGTATGTTTTTCAGATTGTATTCCGAACTTTTATTTCCTCATCCGTAACAGCAATGTTATCGTCTCGACATGTGATGTCTGAGGAAACAAATCTACGGGTTGAACTTCCTGTGCGGCATAACCGAGGTCTTTTAGGATAGCAAGATCGCGCGCAAGTGTGGCGGGATTGCAGGAGACGTAGACGATGCGCTGTGGCTTCATATTCGCAAAGGTGCGCAGAACGGTTTCGGTGCAGCCGGCACGCGGCGGATCGACGACGACGACATCGGGGCGAATGCCCTGCTTGTAGAGTGCCGGCATGACGGCGGTCGCGTCGCCTACGATGAACTCGGCGTTCTTTACATGGTTGTCGCGTGCGTTCTTTCGTGCGTCGAGGATGGCGGGCTGTACGATTTCGATGCCATAGACCTTGCGCGCCTTCTGCGCAAGGAAGAGGGTGATTGTACCCGTTCCGCAGTAGGCATCGATGACGGTTTCCGTGCCGTGCAGGTCGGCATAGGCGAGTGCCTGCTCGTAGAGGCGTTCTGCTTGGCGCGTGTTGACCTGAAAAAAAGAGCGCGGGGAAATGTGAAAGATCAGCCGTCCCAATGTGTCGAGAATGGTCGATCTTCCCCATAGGAGAACGGTATCGCGCCCCATGATGACGTTGTTGCGATAGGTCTGGATGTTCTGATGAACGCTGACGAGACGCGGAAGCCGCTCGCGCAGCAGACGGACGAAATCTTTGGCGCGCGGGAGCTGCTTGGTCGCCGTGACAATGACCGCCATCAGCTCGCCCCCGCGTCCGACGCGTCCGACGATGTGCCGCAGGATGCCCTTGTGTGTGTCCTCGTTGTAGACAGGAATATGCAGTTTTTCCGCAATTTCGCGCACAGCATTCGCAAGATCGTTGTTCATGGTGCGCTGGATGTGGCAGTTCTCCGTGTTGATGATGCGATGGCTGCCCTGTGCGAAGCAGCCGACAACGAGCCGGCCTTTATCGACGCCAATGGGAAACTGCATCTTGTTCCGATAGTTCCACGGGTCATCCGCAGGCAGTGTTTCGTTCACGGGAATCTGCGGGAGCTTGCCGATATGCGTCAATGCCTCTACGACTTGCGCACGTTTGGCATGCAGCTGTGCCTCATAGGAGAGGTGTTGGAGCTGACAGCCGCCGCATGCGTCGTAGAGTTCACAGCGCGGCGTGACGCGAGCGGGGCTCTCTTGCAGGATCTTCCGGATCCGTCCGCGCGCATAGGTCTTTTTGACCTCATCGATCACAGTGAGAACGCGTTCATTCGGCAATGCCTGCGGAACAAATACCGTGAAGTTTTCATATCGCCCGACGCCCTCTCCGCTCGTTCCCAGCCGCTCGATTTGGATTTCATAGCTCTGTCCTCTGCGGACGGGAATCATCTCTGCGGATCGCTTCGTCTTCTCTTTCGCTTTCATCGCTCTGCAAATGTCACCTTTTCAAATAATTCCAGCGGATGTTTCAGGAGGATGTCTGCGCCGTGCTCGGTCAGTTCCTCAGCCGGACGAAAGCCCCAGAGGACGCCGACAGCAAACGCGCCTGCATTGCGTGCCGTATCCATATCCACGCTCGTGTCGCCGAAATACAGCGTCTTATCCCCTGTAACGCCCATATTCTTCATGATATGAAGCACCTTGCTCGGATTGGGTTTGCGCGGCAGACCGTCCTGATCGCCGATGATCTCACGGAACATGTCGCGCGGAAACAGCTCCTCCATGATCGCCTCTGCCGCAGACTGATGCTTATTGGTGCAGACTGCCATCGGAATACTGCGCCGACGCAGCTCCTCCAGCATCTCCATGATGCCCGCATACGGTTTCGTCTGATCGAGCAGATGCGCGGCATAGCGCGCCTTATACTCCGCCATAAAGTCACGCACAAATGTTGCATCTGCTGCGCGGTCTGCAGGCAGAATCCGCTCGATAAGCTTGCGCGATCCATTGCCGACAAAGTAACGGTATGCCTCCACGTCATGCGCAGGAAATCCATGGCTGCGGAGGACGGCGTTCGCACTGTCTGCAAGATCATTCAGTGAGTTGACCAATGTGCCGTCCAGATCAAATATAGCGGCTTCATAGTGCATGGAAATCCCCCCATTATGAAATCATTGATTCCTGAGAAAAAACAGCCTTTCCCCTGCGGAAAAGGCTGTTTTCATGTCAGCCGAGTTTTTTTGCCAAGAGTTCGTTGACCATCTGCGGGTTCGCCTTGCCCTTGGACTGCTTCATGACCTGTCCAACGAGCGCCCCGATTGCCTTTTTATTGCCGCCCTTGTAGTCCTCGACCGCCTTTGCATTTGCGGCGATGACCTGATCGACAATATCCTCGATTTCCTTTGTGTCTGTGATCTGGACAAGTCCCTTGTCCTTCACGATCTTTTCGGGTGCATCGGGCGATGTCCACATTTCCTTGAACACGGTCTTACCGATTTTCGACGAAATTGTGCCCTTTGAAATGAGGAGGATCATTTCGCCGAGGCGCTTTGCATCGACGGGAGACTCCTCGATGGTCTTGCCCTCTGCGTTGAGGTTTTTCGCAAGATCGCCCATCAGCCAGTTTGCTGCGAGTTTTGCGTCAGCGCCCGTTGCAGTCACGGCGTCGTAGTACTCCGCCATTGCGCGCGAACTCGTAATGATTCCCGCATCGTACGCAGAGAGCCCCGCTTCATCCATCAGACGCGTGCGGCGTGCATCGGGCAGCTCGGGCAGCTCCCTGCGGATTGCCTCGATTTCTTCCGCGCTCGTCACGATCGGCGGCAGGTCGGGCTCCGGCATATAGCGATAGTCGTGCGCCTCCTCCTTGCTGCGCATGGAAAGGGTAATGCCGCGCTCGGGATCCCATGTGCGCGTCTCCTGAATGATGTGACCGCCGTCCTCAAGCACCTCGGTCTGACGCTCGATCTCGTAGTTGATGGCTTCCTCAAGTGCCTTAAAGGAGTTGATGTTCTTCATCTCCGTGCGTGTCTCCAGTTGATCCGATCCGACAGGACGCAGAGAGACGTTGATGTCCGCGCGGAGGTTGCCCTCCTCCATGCGGCAGTTGGAGACGTCGATGTACTCCATGATCGTCTTGATCTTCTCCATGTAGGCGCGCGCCTCTTCCGCCGAGGACATATCCGGCTCGGAGACAATCTCGAGCAGGGGGACGCCCGTGCGGTTGTAATCCACGTTGGACGAGGCAGAGTCCTTGATCGTTGTGCCGGAGTGCACGAGTTTGCCCGCATCCTCCTCCATGTGGATGCGCGTCAAGCGAATGCGCTTCTTCCCCGCCTCCGTGTCGATGTCCACCCAGCCGTGCTCGGCAATCGGCAGATCAAACTGCGAGGTCTGGAAGTTCTTCGGCAGATCGGGATAGTAGTAGTTCTTGCGGTCAAATTTGCTATATCCGTTGATCGTGCAGTTTGTTGCAAGCCCCGCCTTGATGGCGTAGTTCACGACCTGACGGTTGACGACGGGCAGAACGCCGGGCAGCCCGAGGCAGACAGGACAGACATGCGTGTTCTGATCTGCACCGAAGCCTGTCGCGCAGCCGCAGAAGATCTTGGTCTTTGTCTTGAGTTCACAGTGAATCTCAAGACCGATGACGGTTTCGTATTTCATGCCCTTCCTCCAATCGGCGCCATTTTCGTATGAAAATCATGTCCCTGCTCATAGGCATATGCCGCGCGCAGGATTGTCTCCTCGGCGAGCGGACGCCCGATGATCTGCAGTCCGATGGGAAGTCCGGCAACGGTGAAGCCGCAGGGTACGGAGATGCCCGGAAGCCCCGCGAGGTTGACCGGCACGGTCGAAATATCCTGCAAATACATTTGGAGTGGATTCGACATCTCGCCGATTTTATAGGCGGGGGTCGGTGCGGTCGGCGTCATGATGACATCGACATCCTCAAAGGCACGCGTGAAGTCCTGCTGAATAAGCGTCCGCACCTTGAGTGCCTTGAGATAGTAGGCATCGTAATAGCCTGCGGAAAGGGCATAGTTGCCGATCAGGATGCGGCGCTTGACCTCTGCGCCGAATTTCTCCGTGCGTGTGCGCGTCATCATATCGACGAGATCTTCGCCGTCTACACGTGCGCCGTAGCTGACACCGTCGTAGCGTTCGAGGTTCGTTGCAGCCTCGGCGGGCGCAATCAGATAGTAGGTCGATACGGCGTAATCCGTATGCGGCAGGGAGATCTCTCTAACCTCCGCGCCCATCGCCTCGAAATCAGAGATTGCCTTGCGGACGGACGCCTCTACCTCGCTGTCCATGCCTGCAACGAAATACTCCTTGGGCAGACCGATTTTCAAGCCCTTGACATCCGTACGGAGTGCCGCCGTATAGTCGGGAACCTCCGCCTTGCTTGCAGTCGAATCCATCACATCATGCCCTGCAATCACGTTCATGATATGTGCAGCATCCGTGACATCGCGCGTGAGAGGTCCGATCTGATCGAGCGAGGAGGCATATGCCATGAGCCCATAGCGGGAGACACGCCCATAGGTCGGCTTGAGCCCAACGATGCCGCAGAACGATGCCGGCTGGCGAATCGATCCACCCGTATCGCTGCCGAGTGCCCAGATTGCCGTCCCCGCTGCGACTGCTGCCGCACTGCCGCCCGAGGAGCCACCGGGGACGCGCGCTGTATCCCACGGATTGTGTGTCGGATGGAACGCCGAGTTCTCCGTTGAGCCGCCCATTGCAAACTCATCGAGATTCACCTTGCCGAGAATAACTGCGTCCGCATCATGCAGCTTTGTCATGACCGTTGCATCATAGGGCGGAACAAAGTTCTCCAATATCTTCGAACCTGCCGTCGTCCGTACAGACTTCGTGCAGATATTGTCCTTGATTGCGCCCGGAATTCCTGCAAGAAAGGAGATATTCTCCCCCGCCGCAATCTTTGCATCCACACGACTCGCTTCGTCAAGCGCCGCCTCACGCGTCTCCAGAAGATACGCATTGACCTCACCCTCAACGGCACCCATGCGTGCACATACGTCCTCAGTCAGTTCACGCGCAGAGATCTCCTTGCGCGTCAGCATATCGTGAAGGATATGCGCCGGTTTTTCATATAGACTCAAAACAGCTCCTCCTTACCCTTCGAGCACCTTCGGCACCTTGAAATAGCCATCCTCCTGCAGCGGGGCATTCGAGAGCGCCGCCTCGTTGGAAAGGGACGGGCGCACCTCATCCGCGCGAAAGACATTCTCGATGGGCAGAGCATACGTCGTCGGCTGCACATCGTCTGTATCTACACTTGAGAGATTATCCACATACGAGAGAAAGTCTCCCAGCGATTTCAGCGCATCTTCCTTTTCCTCTGCAGGAATCGCAAGGCGCGAGAGGTGCGCCGTGGTCGTGAGATCCTGTTCCGTTACATTCATTACCTACACCATCTTTCCTAGTAATATCCGCACTATTATACCAAATCGCCCCGCAGGTATCAAATGCAAATCACCAGGGGGATGTTACGTAAAATCGGTAAAAGCACCGTGCGATGCTCCAAAGCAAACCCTAGTGGAGCAAGCGGAGAAAATACTGACCTGTCCAAGAAGCGAGTCTGTAAGACGAAGCTGATTGGGAAACAGGTCGCATGCGAAAACGTCCCAATCATGCAAGCCAAAGGCGTAGCATGATTGGATGACGTTGACCGCTCGTTCGACTCGCCCCCTGCGGATTTCTTTCGTTCAAGCGTAGCGCGTTTAAGAAGTCCGCAGGTATTAGGGAATCACGAACTCAATGATGCCGTTCAGATTGGTGCAGATTTTTCGTCCTGTCAAGAAGATAAACCGCAGGCATAGCGGTGGCTATGCTGAGGATTTATCGACGCAGAGAGGGCGGAAAAGATGTGCCAAGATGAATGGCTGAATGAGTCCGTGATTCCCTCAGCGAACGAGAACGCGACCGCTTGCGTAACGAGGCGTTTGCGTGGAGTTCGCACGACGGCATTCTGTAACATTTTACAGAACTTCATCATACCGTCGGGGGGCGTATAAAATCCTCCTCGAGCGCGAGCAGCATCTCGCGCAGGAGTTTGAGCGCCGTCGCCGTAGATGTGCCACTCGGGTCGAGCGGCGGCGAGAGTTCGACCATATCGCAGGCAACGACATGACATCCGCGAATGACGGAGAGTGTTGCCTTCAAAAGTTCGACAAAGGTCACGCCGCCCGCCTCGGGCGTTCCCGTTCCCGGGAATGCCGAGGGATCGAGCACATCGAGATCAATCGTGAGATACACAGGTCTCCCCTTGACTTCCGCTATCGTATCGAAAAGCCCCGAAAAGGTGAACGGACGAAGATTCGTATGCCCCTCACGTGCCCACTGCCACTCCGCACGCTCCCCGCTGCGGATTCCGAACTGATGTATACGTCCGTCTCCCAGTATATCCCACACGCGGCGGATCACCGTCGCATGGGAGAGGTGATTGCCGAGGTATTCCTCGCGCAGATCCGTATGCGCGTCAAAGTGGATGACGGCTAGATCGGGATACCGCTCCGCCGTCGCTCGGATTGCAGGCAGACTCACGAGATGCTCACCGCCGATCAGTAGCGGCAATCTGCCGTCCGCAAGTACCTTCTCCGCATAGGAATGTATCATATCGAGTGCACGCGCGGTGTCGCCGAAGGGCAGCTCCAAATCGCCACCGTCAAAGACGCGCGCATCCTCGAGATCGAGATCCTGATAGGGGCTGTACGTCTCGAGCCCGTACGACTCCGCGCGCATCGTACGCGCGGCGAATCGCGTTCCGGGGCGATAGGATGTCGTCGAGTCGAACGGCGCGCCGAAGATTACGATATGGCTCTCCTCGTATGTGCCGTCACAGCCGAGAAAGGTTTCAATGTTCCGGTTCCACATCTTCGAGTATCTCCTCCACATAGTTCGGCAGGGCAAAGGAAGCCGCATGCAGCCGGGTATTATAGTAACGCGTCTTGATGCCGAGCGACTTCCAGCGTGCAAAGTCCACGCCCTCCACGGGACGGCGGCTCTTGGACGAGAAGCCGAAGAGCCAGTGCCCCGATGGATAGGTCGGTATATGTACCTGATATACACGACTGAATGGGAATGAATGGACAATGCGCTGGTGCATTCTCTGCATCGCATAGGCATCCTGCTCATAGAACGGGCTCTCATGCTGATTGATCATAATGCCGTCCGCGCGCAGCGCTTTGAAGCAGTTCCCGTAGAACTCTTTTGTAAAGAGCCCCTCGCCCGGACCGAACGGATCGGTCGAGTCCACGATGATGAGATCATAGGCGTCGATCGGCTTTCGCACGAAGCGCAGCCCATCCTCGTAGTGAATACTGACGCGCGCATCATCCAGTCCCGATGCCGTAGACGGCAGATATTCACGGCAGACATCGACAACCAGCTTATCGATCTCTACAAGGTCGATATGCCGTACAGTCGGATAGCGCAGGAGTTCGCGCACAGTGCCGCCGTCCCCGCCGCCAATGACGAGGATATCCGCCGCCTCCGGATGCACGCACATGGGCACATGCGTAATCATCTCGTGATAGATGAACTCGTCCTTCTCCGTCAGCATCATATAGCCGTCGAGCGTCAAAAATCGCCCGAACTCGGGCGACTCGAATACATCAATGCGCTGAAACTCGCTCTGGCCGCTGTAAAGCTGGCGGTTCACACGAATCGAAAAGCGCACATCGGGCGTATGTTGTTCCGTATACCAAAATTCCATTGTCTAACGCTCCGTCATCACATTGAGCCGCTGTATGCTCATATCCTCGGGTCCCGTAATCTGGCAGCCCTTTTTCTTCGCATAGCGGATGTAGGTCAGAATTTCCTCTGTGATCTGCTCCCCGGGCGCGAGAATCGGAATGCCGGGGGGATAACACATGACAAATTCACTGCATATGCGTCCGCAGGTTTCTGCAATCGGCAGCGACTCCTTCTCCGCATAGAAAGCATCCTGTGGGCCGCAGACAACAACAGGATCGATATATTCCATCTTGAGTGTCTTGGACGGATCCTTGCGGTAGTTCCGCCGTATCTCAGCGAGTGCTGCGACAAGACGCTCGATGTCCTTCGGACGATCCCCAACCGAGACATAGGCAAGCAGATTTGCAATATCGCCGAACTCTGTTTGAATGTCATAGTCATCGCGCAGGATGTCATAGACCTCAATGCCGGCAAGACCTGTCGGGCGCGTAAAGATGGAGAGCTTCGTCGTATCGAAATCGTATACAGCAGCTCCGTCGATCAGCTCGCGCCCATAGGCGTAGTAGTCGCCGATGGCATTGATCTCATCACGCGCATAGGCGACGAGATCAATGATCTTGTCGATAACCTCCCGCCCGCGCAGGGCAAGATTCCGCCGACTGATGTCAAGACTTGCGAGAAGCAGATAGGATGCGCTCGTCGTCTGCGTGATGTTGATGATCTGATGGACATACCCCGGCGGCATGCTGTCGGCACAGAGCAGGATCGAACTCTGGGTAAGAGAGCCACCGGATTTGTGCATACTGATTGCAGCCATATCCGCCCCCGCATCCATTGCCGCTGTAGGAAGCCGATTACTGAAATAGAGATGCGTTCCATGCGCCTCGTCTACGAGTACCTTCATCCCGTGATCATGCGCAAGCTTTGTAATCGCGCGCAGATCGGAGCAGATGCCGTAATACGTCGGATTGTTGACAAAGACCGCCTTTGCATCCGGATGCTGTGCAATCGCTGCGGCGACATCCTCCACACGCATCCCGAGCGCAATGCCGAGCATATCGTCAATGCCGGGATTCACATAGATCGGAATCGCTCCGCAGAGGATCAGCGCATTGATCGCGCTTCGATGGACATTGCGCGGCATGATGATCTTATCCCCGCGCCCTACCGCCGAGAGCACCATCGCCTGTACCGAGCCCGTCGTCCCGCTTACCATGAAGAATGCGTGTGCGGCACGAAATGCCTCTGCGGCAAGAATCTCTGCATCCCGAATCACAGAGACGGGATGGCAGAGATTGTCCAGCATCTTCATGGAGTTTACATCGACATCGAGACAGGTTGAGCCAAGGAATGCCGCAAGCTCCGGATTCCCCCGCCCGCGCTTATGCCCCGGTACGTCGAAGGGCACGAGGCGGGCACGCTTCATTCGCTCCAATGCTTCCTGAATCGGAGCACTCGTCTGAGAGAGGTACGGCATTACTTCTCCTCCGCGAGCAGTTTCGATACAAGGTCATCGTAGCTGTAGCTCCCCGCCAGATCCTTGCTCTTGACCCAGTGCACGGCCTCCTCTACGTCCTGCTGTGCAGGGAGTCCCGCAGAGCGATAGGGCTTCAGTTCGAGTGCATCGCGGGCAGGCGCAGGAAAGCCGCTTTTTTCCATTACGAGATCAATATAATCTGCACGCGGCGTATTGTTGAGATAGTTGACCGCCTTGTCATAGGCGCGGTACATCGCCCGAATGGAGTCCGCTTTGTCTCGAATGGAGGAATCCGAAAAGACGATCACGCCGGGATTGATGCCAAGCTCACCCGAACCCGTCACATAGCGGCTGCCCGAGGCAACAGCAACGCTCGCCATCGGCTCGGGCAGAACTGCCGCCCCGAGATTTCCGCTTTGGAGCATTTCAAGGCGCACAGGGATCTGAGGAATCACGACCTTGGAGACCTCCTGCTCCACCAGTCCGTTGACCTCGAGAATCTCATCCGTCACATACTCGATAATCGTGTTTCGAGAAATGGCGATCTCCTTACCGCGCAGATCGGCAGGTGCGGAAATGCCTGCATTTCCTCCCGCAACGAGGTTATAATTCCCGTCCGTGTAGGAGGTCGCGTGCACAGCAAAGCCTCCCGAGCGGGCAAAGATGACAGCGAGGAGGTCGGAGATCGCGCCGTCGAGATTCCCGCTCTGCAGTGCCGCATCGCGCTCCATCGCACTCTTAAACGGGACGAGTTCTACCTCGACGCCCTCTTCCGCAAAATATCCATGTTCAGCAGCGATGATGAACGGGATGGAGTCTGTATCGGGCATGAGTCCGATGGTCAGCTTTGAGAGTTTTTTCTCCTTCTCCTGCGGCTGTCCTCCGCAGCCTGCCATGAGGAGCAGCAAGCAGGAAAGTGCTACAGCAAGAAATCTCTTCATCATACATATCCCTCCCGATCTCCTGCGGACACCGCGTGCTCCTTCGCCATATGCTCGCACAGATAGCGCAGTGTCCACAGCGTATTGTACGGTGTGATCGCCGATTTATAGGTAATGCGTGGGATGCCCGCCTCATCGAGTGCCGCGAGAAGCTTTGTCAGCCTCTTCCCCTGAATATGCTCGAGCAGCAGCAGACGGTGCGGAAAGTCAAAATGCGCGTCCCCCTGCTGTGCGGTGGCTTTATAGCCTTTTAGTCCGAGCAGATAGCCAACCTTTTCACGCCATGCGCCGTCAGAAAGAAGCTGCACACGGATACCGAGGGCGCGCAATACATCCCGTATGACCGTAATCTGCTCCTCTGGAAACTGATAGAGCAGGACACGCTCTTCTTTTTTCATCATCGCTCTTCCCGTTATTTTGCAGCAAGTCCGCGCATCAGGAGATAGGTCACAAGCTCATCGAGAGAGACTTCCTCTTCGAGCATCTTCTGCTCGAGCGAACTGCGCAGCGTCTTCGGCAGACGCACGGTCAAAAAGCCGTTCATCGCCGGCGTCAGGACGACATCCGAAGGAGGCGTGCTCTTCGGTGTCTGTTTCTTTTTTGCCTTGGCGGCAGGTTTCGCCGACTCCTCGACAGGTGTTGCGGAGGATGTTTTCTTCTTCGCAGAAGCACCCGTGTTTTTCTTCACCTCGGTGGGTTTTGCAGACTGCTCTGCCGTCATTTTCTGCTGTCCGTTCTTATCTTCGGATGCCTTTTTCTTTGCCATGGTATTCACCTCTGTACTCTGCTCTTTCTTCTTTGCCCTGCTCCGCACGGGTTTTTCCTCCGGCGGATAGACGAAGAATTCATTGTAAGCGTTGCGCAGATCCTCACTTGCCTGCTTTGTCCCAACACCGATGATGTAAGACGGATCCTCTACATTCAAAGACTGAGCAATGGTCACAAAATCCGAATCCGTCGTAATGATAAAGTACTTACGCACGCCCTCCTGATAGAGTATCTGTGCCGAGTCATAGAGTGCCGAATCCAGTGAATTCTTTCCATAAAATGTACGGCTGATTTGTCGGAATGTCAGATCAGGATACTCCATGAGACGATCCCATCGCTTCTGCTCCGGATGTGCCTCCCAGTCCGAGACGATAATCATACGGCAAGGCTGATAGCGCTGCGCCTGATCGATCGTATATTGAAGCATTTCAATCGGTGCATTCTCAATGTCGTAGAGAATGGCAACCGTATCATTGCTCGAGTCGAGCATACTCTCTCCCCTTACTCCATTTTATCTCCGAATGAGCGTTTCGCACGCTGCACGAGGAACGATGCCTCCACCTCGAGCACCTCTGCCTGACGCAGGCTGTCCTCGGCAGCGCGAATCGTCGCTGCATTCTTATCCGTCATCCACGCTGCGTATCCCTGTGCATATGCAATGTGCAGATCACAGATCTTGAGGCGGAGCTGATGCAGACTCTGCATACTGCGCGGCACGGAAACAGCAGAAAGTTCGTCTTTACGCTCCTGCCAGTCCGCAAGAATGTCCTGCTCCATGATTTGACGAGCCATATCGCGTGTTGCCTGACTGCCGAGCGCCCCCGCCCCGAGCACAGAGTAAAGGCGCAGCTGAGCGGCGCCCACCGTCTGATCGTGGCGCGCAATGATTGCATTGGTCTCCTCCAGATAGGATGCAATGCGCAGACGGCGTGCCTGCTGCAATACAACGGCATATTCATGCAGATTCTGAATCGACACGACCTGCCAGTCGCCGTCCTCGGATGGGGCAAGCAGGAGTTTGAACGTGAAATCGGTATCCGCCTCGTCCTGATGCACAACAACATCAACCTCTGCCGTCTGCTCCTCGTCATTCTGCGTCAGGTTCGTGATCTCGCGGAACGTCAGATCCCGCACGCCGATGCGTGACAGGATGTTCTCCGTATCTGCAGCCTCATCCGCAGGATTGACAGAAGGCCATTCCCCCGTTGTCACGCGCGTATGCACCGCATCCTTGAGCATATTGATAAATGCGGGCTTGAGCATTTTGGAAAAATCCTCGAGCGCTGCCGCAGCCTCGTGTGAATGCCCAAACTCGGCATCTATGGTTCCACGCATAAAATCATCATACCCGGCGTCAAGTACGGCGTCCAGACGAACATATCGCAGGAAGAGCGTCTCATCGTGGCGTTCAAATGCCTCTCCAATCGAGCGAAGCGCATATTCCGGTGTCTTTGTATAGATACGGAAATACCAAAAAAGCCCCGCAAGCAGCACCGCAACACAAACCAGCACAGCACAGACGATCTTTGCTTTCATGGTTCGGCTCATCATCGCAATCCCCTCTCCCTATGAATAAGTCGGCGGCTCAGGCAATCACCCGGTCGATGATTCCGCCCCCGAGCAGAATATCGTTTTCGTAAAAGACAACGGACTGCCCCGGCGTCACGGCACGCTGCGGCTCTGCAAAGCGCACCCGTACATATACACCTTCTGGAACAACCGTCGCTGCAGCCTCCCTCTTTCCATAGCGGATCTTCGCCTGCACCGTGCGCTCCTCGCGGAGTTCCTCCCACATTGTCCAGCGTGGATCCGACGCGATGAGTTCCTGCGCATAGACCGCCTCTGACGAACCAACAATGACGCGGTTTTCGGCAGAATCCAGCGCGATCACATAGAGCGGCTCGGGTGCGGCGATGCCGAGCCCCTTGCGCTGCCCGATGGTGTAAAAGGAAATGCCCTCATGCATGCCGAGTACATTCCCCGCCTGATCGACAATCTCACCGCGCTGTACGGATGCGGGACGCCTCTTCCGTAGATACGCCTTGTAATCATCATGGGGAACAAAGCAGATCTCCTGACTCTCCGCCTTATGTGCAACAGGCAGGTGATATTCCTCTGCCATGCTTCGCGTCTCATCCTTGCTGAAACGCCCAAGCGGAAGCAGAATATGCGCCAGCGTCTCCTGATTCAGATGATAGAGCACATAGGACTGATCCTTTGCCGCGTCCCGCCCCTTGCGCAAGCGATATATGCCATCCGCCCTGCGGTCAACGCACGCATAGTGTCCCGTCGCAATATACTGTGCATTGAGCTCCTCTCCCTTACGAAGGAGTTCTCCGAATTTGATATAGTGATTGCAGACGACACAGGGATTCGGCGTGCGCCCACGCTGGTATTCATCGAGAAAATAATCGATCACCGTACGCTCGAATGGGGCGGTAAAATCAACAACATAGTGCACAATCCCAAGCATATCCGCTACACGCCGTGCATCATCCACACTGCTCGTAGCAGCTTTCTCATCAGAAGCGTTCTCGCGGCTCTCCTCCGAGAGGCGCATGGTCACACCCACAACATCATAGCCTTGTTCGAGAAGCAACGCCGCCACCATCGAACTGTCCACACCGCCGCTCATCGCAACCAAAACCCGCTTCATCGTTCGATTCACCGACTCACTACTTTCCTAAGGAAGCACTAATAAATTCAGCACCACCGTCTTAGCACATCTTTTTCGCCCTCTCTTTGTCGACAAATCCTCCACATAGCCTTTGCTATGCGTCCGGTTTGTCTCCTCGACAGGACAAAAAATCTGCACCAATACGGCGGACTTCATTTTATCAGCGATTCCCTAAATTTTCGTTTAGTATAGCATTCGTGCCTAGAAAACACAAGGATTTGTATTTGTTTGAGAAAGCTACACAAACGCTGTTTTTTTTGTTAAAATATAGCTGTGAATAGATGTGGGGAGGATTGCTATGCAGGTCATAGGCATCATTGCCGAATACAACCCATTCCACCACGGACATCGCTTCCAGATCGAGCAGCTGCGGCAGCAGTATCCCGCTGCCGCCGTTATCGCTGTGATGAGCGGCAGCTTCACCCAGCGCGGTACGCCGTCCGTCCTCGATAAATGGACGCGCGCGCGTCATGCTGTGGAGGGTGGCACGGATCTCGTACTCGAGCTCCCCTTCGTCTTTGCCTGCCGCAGTGCACAGGACTTTGCGCGCGGAGGCATTTCGCTCCTCTCCCGCCTCGGCATCGTCAGTCACCTCGCCTTTGGCATGGAGGCGGAGGAGCTTGCTCCGCTCATAGAGGTGGCGGCACGAATTGATGAGGAGCCCGTTCAAAGATGCCTGCGTAAGCATCTGGACGAGGGTCACTCCTACGCCGGCGCGTTCACATCCGTCCTGACGACAGAGACGGCGGTCTCAGAGGATATGCTGCGTGCGCCGAACAACATCCTCGCCATCGAGTATCTGCGTGCCTTGCATGTTCTCGCACCGCAGATCGTCCCGATCGGCATTCGTCGGAGAGCGGCGCAGCATGGCGACATACATCTCCATGCCGGCATTACAAGCGCCTCCTCCATCCGTCAGGTGCTCGCCGCAGCACGCCCCCCGTGGGAACCACTCAGCGAGAGCGTCATGCCCTCCGTACTGGCTGATCTTCAAGAGGCGTATGCGCGAGGACTCCCGCAGGAAAATACGCTCCTTGACCTTCTGCGTTACCTCCTCCTCGTGACGGACAGCTCCGCACTGACCGAGGTCTATGGCATTGCCGAGGGCATTGAGAATCGCCTCATACAGAGCAGAACAGCGCAGGACTACAGCGATTTCCTCAGAAATGCTGCAACAAAGCGCTATCCGCAGAGCCGCATTGCACGGATGGTCGTGCACCTGCTTCTACATCTCACCAAAGCGCAGACGAGGGATTTTGATGCACACGGCGCTGTCTATATACGTCCCCTAGCGTTCAACGCGCACGGACGCGGACTCCTGCGCGCGATGAAACAGCGCGCAGAGATTCCCATCATCACGCGCACGGCGGAGTTCATGTCATCCGAAGAGCGCAGTCAACCGCAGAGAGAGCTATCGCCGCTGCAGCACATGCTCGCCTTCGATACCCGCGCGACCGAACTGCGTCTGATGACCTACCCAATGCCTGTGAGGGGAAAATGCCGCACAGATTTTATAACATCACCACAAGTTCTTCCATAAAGAAAGGACAGTCTTATGAGTCAGAATGTGAAGCTTTCAACCCTGTTTGTACTGAACTCTCTGGATCGTGACCCGATTCTCAGCTTCCTTGAATGGGATGCCGATGACGCCGAAGTTCAGGCGGAATGTGCCGCCGAACTCATCCGCGCTGCAGAGAATCTCGGACTCAGCGGAAATCTGCTCCCGCGCTACCTCCTCCATATCCTCACTCATGAGGCGAATCTCGTCTCAGAGACCATGGAACGGACGGGACTTCCGCCCGGAAGCAGTCTGCGTCAGGCATTCTATCAGGACATCGAGCGCCTCTATCCGCTGCTCACCCTACCGACCAGCAAATTCCTCGGAGAGAAGCTACTCGACTATTATGAGCCGACCCGGAACGTATACGACAAGACCGAGGACTTCCTCCTCCCGTGGATCGAGGCGGCACTGACCCCGCGCGACTACGCCGAAGCGCTGCTCACCTACTATGCACGCTACGGTTACGGGGAGCTTGCAGGTCATGTCGTCTTCCGCTGGGATGATGCTGCAAACAAGATCCGTGGGATCGCCCATTTTGAACGCACACAGATGAAGAACCTCATCGGCTACCGGCGCCAGAAGGAGCAGCTGCTCCAAAACACGCGAGCCTTCGTTCAGGGGAAACCCGCCAATCACGTCCTCCTCGTTGGTGCGCGCGGCACGGGCAAATCCTCTGCGGTCAAGGCACTCGTCAGCGAATACGAGGAGAATGGACTACGCCTCGTCCAAGTCACAAAGGAGCAGCTGCGCAAGCTGCCCGAGATTATGACGGCGCTGCGGAACTATGCGGGACGCAAGTTCATCCTCTTCCTTGACGATATTTCATTCGAGGACTCCGATGCCGAGTTCAAGGCAGTCAAATCCGCCATCGAGGGCGGCGTCTCCTCCTGTCCGCCGAATGTACGTCTCTATGCAACCTCGAACCGCCGCCATCTCGTGCGCGAGACATGGCGTGACCGCGAGCAGGAAGAACTCTATCGCGATGACAGTATCAACGAGACCATATCCCTCTCAGACCGCTTTGGGCTCGTCATCCACTACCACACACCGGATCAGGACGAGTATCTGGCGATCATCGACCATATGCTTTCACAAAAGGGCATCCACCTCTCACCGGAGGAACTGCGCATCGCAGGTCTGCGTTGGGAGATGACACACAGCGGACGCAGCGGACGCACAGCACAGCAGTTCGTCGCGCACTATCTCGGCATTCACTGAATCAGCAGTATACCGAAAGCGCAAGCGGGAGCGTGCGTACGCGCAGCGGAAGCAGAGGCCCGCACTCGCCGTCTACGTCGCTGCAGAGCTCTTCCTCTGCAAAAATCTCAAAGGATTTTGCCCGAACGTGCAGGATATTCTCACGTTCCGTGACCGACTTTCCGGAAAACAGGTCTGCCGCAACAGACATAAACTGCGGCAGACCTGTTTTTTTGACGGCGAGAAGATCGAGCATCCCGTCATCGATGGCAATGTCGTGCCCAATCTGCTTCATGCCCGCGACCACGGGACTGTTGGCAATGACGAAGAGAAAAGCCTCCTCCTCGTATTGAACACCATCTGCTGCGATGCGCAGACTGAACGAGCGCAGGCGCGGAATCTCACCGATTCCCTTGAGATAATATGCCACCTTCCCCAATGCGTTCTTGTAGGTTGACTTCACCTCGTGGGCAATCCCTGTGAGCATGCCGGCACTCACGACGTTGATAAAATACTGCCCGTGTCCATCGAGCAGCCCCACATCGACGCGGCGGGACTCATCCGCCGCAATGCGCTCCACATAGGATTCCCAGTCCCCGTGAATACCGAGATGCGTGGCAAAATCGTTCGATGTGCCACTGCCGAGGATGCCGAGCGGCACATCCGTATCGGACTCGAGCATCGCGTTCACCACGGCGTGCACCGTACCGTCCCCGCCCGCAGCGAGCACGCCGTCCGGACGGATCTCCCGCAGGAAGTGCCCGAGATCGTCCTTTCCGCTCCCGCGCGTGCGGTAGGGCGTGAGCAGGATTCCATGCCGCTGGAACAGGTCGATGAGGAAGTCAATCTTCCCTTTGAAAAGAGCATGACCCGAAACGGGGTTGTAAATCAGCCCAAGTTTTTTCATGCCTTAAAAACTCCAATCCGCTGCAAGAACTGAATCCCAACCGTGCCAATCATCGGCAGACGGCGCAGATCATCTTCGATCAGCGCACGCAGGAGAATCATTGCCGCAATATAGACCGCACAGCCGAAGAAGACTGCGCCAAAGGTAGAGATGGCAGCAATCCCCCACCATTCGAGCGTCCATGTGTAGAAGAGATAGACCGCGCCCGCCATGATGGCGGCGGCACAGACGGTCTTGATGAGCTGCAGTAGCTCGATCCGATAGCCAATGAAGCGGTAGATGAAGTAGAGGTTGATGAGTGCAGCAACGCCCACGTCCGCCGCCGTCGCCCACGCCGCGCCCATGATGCCGAGCCATGGAATCGCCGTGAGATGCCAGTTCAGAAAAATCTTTGCCGCCGCCGCAAGCAGCATGTTCACCATCGGAATGGTCGGATGCCCGAGACCTTGCAGGATACCCGTCGACACCTGATGCAGCCCGAGCAGGATGATGCTCACCGCCGAGATCATGACGGCGGGTCCCGCGCCGGGCGCGTTGTAGATCAATGCGGAAATTGGTGTCGCGAGCACGAAGACAATGACAAATGCCGGGAAACAGACAAAGTTCGAAATGCGCACAGATGCCGCCGTCTGATCGTAGACGCGCGTCCGATCGCCGAGCACGCGCGACTCCGAGATCGCGGGCACAATGCTCATCGCCATGGAGGCGGTCAGGATAGTCGCGAGGTTGACGAGCGGCACCGCCATGCCGTTCAGATAGCCGAAGAGCTCCGTCGCCTCGCTGATGCTGTAGCCCGCCACCTCGAGGCGCTGCGGGACGATCATGAGGTCGAGATTCGACACAACGGGCAGCATGATGCTCGCCGCCGAGACGGGCAGAGACAGCATGAAGATCCGCTTGATGATGGAGAGACGCGACTCATATGCCGCACCCGGCATGGGCTTTAACTCCGTGCCATAGTCGCGTGCAATATCGCGCTCGAGCTTGATGTGGAAGTAGACGAGCACGATCAGCCCCGTGACCCCTCCGGCAAGCGCGCCGAGCGATGCGCCCGCCGCAGCATAGTCGAGTCCCCACGGCATGAGCAGGCTCGCGAGGACGATCATCGTCACCACGCGGAAGATCTGCTCCACGATCTGTGACACCGCTGTCGGCGTCATGCGCTGCCAGCCTTGCAGATAGCCGCGCGAACTCGCGAGCAGGGTCACGAAAAAGACCGTCGGCGCCAGTACCACCACAGACTTATAGGCGCGCGCGTCACGAATCAGCTGCCAGTCGATCAGCCAGTCCGCAGCCAGATAGGTCAGAATCGAAAACAGGAGACCTGTCATGAGCATGAGCGCCATCGATATGCGAAATACGCGCTTTGCGCCGTATATGTCGTTCAGCGCCACGCGTTCCGCTGTAATGATGGAGATGGCGACGGGCACACCTGCCTGCGAAACCGTCATGGCAAAAAAATAAATGGGAAAAGCCATCTGATACAGACCGATTCCCTCACCGCCGAGGATGCGGGAAACGAAGATCCAGTTGAGTGAGCCGATGACCTTGACGACGAAACCTGCAATCGTCAGGACAAAGGTTCCCTTGAGGAAGGATTCTCCCTTGCTGCTTTTCCCCTCAGCAACATCTATCTCACGAATGAGAAACACCGCCTCAATACGATATTTTGAACAATAAAACTACGATTGAATTATACCATATGCAACCCCATGGAGCAATCGGACTTTTCTCAAACTGAATCTTCCCGATCTTACTGGTTCTATGTGCCCCTGCACTGTATTGGTATATCTGATCTCCTTTATTCATATCACGTCTTATATCCCCTCTTTTCTCTTTTGTCTAGGCTGTCAAAAAGCTGTCAAATCAGTATGCTTTATCCAAATGATCCTGACCATGAATTGCAAGAGCAAATTGAACAGCAAGTTAATTAAGAAACATTTTCAATAGCGTATACTTAAGCCTGCAAATAAAAAGTCAAGCCCCTAGATGAAAAAAGATGAGGAGTTGTGGC
>ERZ772960.136-NODE-136-length-70794-cov-4.448607_pt1 | contig 70794 bp, 57 predicted proteins | sample MGYA00580678_ERZ772960 | MGnify/ENA primary metagenome ERZ772960 (study PRJEB29015, sample SAMEA2737930) | human oral metagenome | biome: human oral; feature: human-associated habitat; material: dental | place: China | collected 2059 ...
CAGCATGATGAGGAAGGGAACGCTTCGCATAATACTGCTGGCAACATCAAGAATCCGATAGATCACCCTGTTGGGACGAATCCCCTCTTTGCCGGTCACCGTCAGCGCGATCCCCCAGGGGAGCCCCAAAAGATAGCCGAAGACAGATGAGAGAACCGTCATATAGAGCGTCTCGCCGATCCCTTTGATAATCATCAGAATTACATCACTGGACATGATCGCTCACCTCCTCTACCGCCAGGCCATGTTCCCTCAGATAAGAAATAATGGCCGCCTGGGCCGTCTCTTCCTCCGGAAGCCCCAGAATCATCTGCCCCTTGGCAACGCCTCCGACATCCCGGGTATCCGCCAACAGGATATTGACCGCATGCCCTGTGGTCAGAATCATATTGGAAATGACAGGTTCATAGGAGGAATTCCCCGAGAAGACGATGCGAATCTTACGGTCCGTCTTAATCTCCTCCCGGGTTCGGCTGACGCCGTCAGTCCAGGCCTCCGGGTCCTTGCCCTCAATGATCAGGAGCTTGGCCGCTCTGGATTTGGGATGATTGAAGATTTCCTCAACCTGTCCCTTCTCCGCGATCCGACCCTGGTCAATAATCGCCACATGCTGACAGACCTCCTGCACAACGGACATCTGGTGGGTAATGATCACAATGGTAATTCCCAGCTTTTGATTGATCTCCTTTAGAAGCTGCAGGATTGAATTGGTCGTCTTGGGATCCAGGGCAGAGGTCGCCTCATCACAGAGCAGGATCTTAGGACCAGAAGCCAGGGCTCGGGCAATTGCCACCCTCTGTCTCTGGCCTCCGGAGAGCTGCGCCGGATAGGCCCTGGCCTTATCCTCCAGTTCAACCGTCTTGAGAAGCTCCAGAGCCTTGGCTCTGGCCTCCTTCTTCGGAAGACCATGAATGGTCAGAGGAAAGCAGATATTGTCTAAAACACTCTTCTGCATCAGGAGATTGTAGCTCTGAAAAATCATACCGATACGAGTGCGCTCCCGGCGAAGCTCCTTGGCTGACAGCTTCGCCAGCTCCCTGCCCTCGATGATCACGGTTCCCTCCGTCGGGACCTCCAGAAAATTCAGACATCGCACCAGGGTCGATTTCCCGGCGCCGGAGAGGCCTATGATCCCATAAATATCACCCTCTTCAATATCCAGATTGATATCGGAAAGAGCACTGACCTCCCGATCCGCCAGAGCAAAGCGTTTGCTCAGCTTTTTTACCTCAATGATATTTGCCATGTAATTATTCCTCGAAAGGGTTTTGTACATCAGAAAAGGGGTTTGCACATCAGAAATTCAATTCTAAAAAAGCATCCCCGCAGAACTCTGTCTGCCCCTGTCACTGCTACAGGCCATAATTTATCATATCCCCGGGTTCTTGTATAGAATATAAATTTTATCATTCGCTATAGCCGTATTCTATGTCTATTCCCTTATTTTCATATTCTCATATATTCCGGTCGCCTAATGTTCCGGTGATCTTATGTTCCGGTACCCTATATTCCTGTGCCCTGTGTTCCGATCGCCTTATGTTCCGATGACCTCATTCCATGGCGCTCTTTCCTATTGCCATTTCTCCTCAGCCCCATGCGTGCCTCGTATTTTACTGATGATGTTTTCGCACTCTCGTCCTGAGTGCGCCAGCCCCCATACATGCTCGTATGTTTGCCGGCGCTTGATCCGGCGGGTTTTCGACTAGGACATTCATTTATGCTAGAATGGTGTCAAGACAGCAATGAGCACCTGCCCGATCAGCGGCGAGGAGAATTCATGAGAATTTATGACGAGCGCAATGTATCCATGATGATGGATCTCTATGAGATGACCATGGCCAACGGCTACTATCTCCTGGAGAACCAGGATACCCATGTGGCATTTGACGTCTTCTACCGGAGAAATCCCGACTCGGCCGGTTTTGCCATCTTCACCGGTCTCGAACAGATTGTGGAATATCTTGAAGGACTTCACTTTGATCCGGAGGATATCGACTATCTTCGCTCCCTGGGGCAGTTTGATGAGAGCTTTCTCTCTTATCTGGCTGATTTTTGCTTCAGCGGAGACCTCTACGCCTTCCCTGAGGGAACCATCATGTACCCCAATGAGCCTGTCATCACGGTCGTCGCTCCCCTGGTGGAGGCCCAGCTGATTGAGACAGAGCTTCTGACCCAGATCAACCATCAGTCCCTGATCGCCACCAAGGCCCGCCGGATCGTCCGGTCCGCGGAGGGCCGCCCGGTCTCCGACTTCGGCGCCAGGAGAGCCCATAATAATGACGCCGCTATCTACGGGGCCCGCGCCGCCTATATCGGCGGTGTCGCAGCCACTGCCACCGTCTCCTCCGGCCAGCATTTCGGTATCCCCGTCAGCGGCACCATGGCCCACTCCTGGGTTATGTTCTATAAAAACGAACTGGAATCCTTCCGCAAATTCGCCTCGATTTATCCTGACAACTGCATTCTCCTTGTGGACACATATGATGTCCTCCACCAGGGTCTTCCCAACGCTATCCAGGTCTTCACCGAGATGCGCGACAGGGGAATCGCCTCCAAAAACTATGGAATCCGCATCGACTCCGGCGACCTGGCCTATCTGACCGCCCGCTCCAGGAAGATGCTGGATGAAGCCGGTTTTACCGATGCAAAGATCATCATCTCCAACAGCCTTGATGAGTACACCATCCGATCCATCTTAGACCAGGGCGGACAGGTCGATGCCTTCGGCGTCGGTGAGCGCCTGATCACATCCCGGTCCGAGCCCGTCTTTGGGGCCGTCTATAAGCTCTGCGCCGTCGAGGAGGACGGTCAGATGATCCCCCGCATCAAGCTGTCTGAGACGCCCGAGAAGATCACCAATCCGGGTCTCAAGGACGTCTACCGGATCTATGACGCCGACGGACACGCCGTGGCTGACCTGATCACCAGGCAGGGGGAGGAGCTTGACCTGTCCAGCCGCTACGATTTCGTCGATCCCATCAAGCCTTGGAAGCGCCGCGCCTTCGAGAACTGCACCGCAAAAAAGCTGCAGGTCAAGATCATTGAGGCCGGCAAGAGAACCAGTCAGCTTCCCTCGGCCAAGGAGATCGCCTCTTATGTCGACCGGCAGCTGCGGGAGGAAATCTGGGATACGGAGCAGCGCTTCGAGAACCCTCACATCCACTATCTGGATATGTCCCCCGCCTACTACGAGATGAAGATGGATATGCTGGAGACCAATCGCTAAATGATCTCCTATTTCAAAAGCCTGCAGCTGTGGATGGCTTTCCCTCCTCAGCTACAGGCTTCTTATAAATACAGCGATCATTTCATTTGCGATTTCCGGCTGATCATCGTTGGAATTCATCAAATGGCACAGATCTTTTCCCCATATGGTGAGCTGTCAACTGCGACAAAGGCGCGAACCAGGTCAGTGAATCTCTTGATCACAGACTGCGCGACATACCCTCCCCTGGACTGACCGATGAAAACAGCATCTTTGATCTTCCTCTCCAGAAAAATCCGCCTGACGCTCTCCCCCGCCTCCTCTCATAGCAATTGCATGATAAGAGATGATAAGGAACATCCTTGAAAGCGAAAACAAAGCTGTCTTCTGCTGATGCCCGCGAAACCGATCTCTACAGATTCTCCTTGAAGAAGGCCTCCATCTCATTGGCCGCCTTGTCTTCATCGGGGCCCTCAACATCTACCCTGATCGTATCGCCCTGCTTAACTCCCAGGCTCATAATGGCCATCATACGGCCGGAATCTGCTGACTTATCGCCGAAATGGATGGTCACCTTGCTCTCATACTCCTTGGCCTTCTTGACCAGAAGTCCTGCCGGGCGGGCGTGCATGCCGGCGGCGTCCTGAACCTCGAACTCAAATGATTTCATTGTCTGATCCTCCTCTGCCTGTCAGTCTGTCGTAATAATTCTTGTAGATCATAGAATACATGTATTCTATACCATAAAACTATTGTATCCCCTGCTTTCCCTGTGTCAAGCCGGGGTGTTTCCGCTGTCATCTGCGCTGTCAGCGAAACCATTTGCTCCTACTCGTCTTTCATCCCGCTTGTGTTTCTCGTCACTTGCGACTGTCAACGGAAGCCCATTTGTTCCTGCTCCTGTTTCATCCCGCTTGCGTTCTCGCCCTTACTTGCGGCTGTCGATGGAGCGGATCTTGTCCCTGACCCGAAGAACCATGGAGGGGCTGACAGATAACTCGTCCACCCCCATTTTAATAAAGGTCTCTGTCAGACTGGTGTCAGCGCCCAGTTCTCCGCAGATCCCGGCCCAGGCTCCGTACTTGTGGGCATTTTCGATCACCATGGCAATCAGGCGAAGAATCGCCGGATGGTGGGGATCATTAAAGGCCTCCAGCTTGGGATTCTGCCGGTCAATCGCCAGGGTATACTGGGTCAGGTCATTGGTTCCGATCGAGAAGAAATCAACCTCCTTGGCCAATTCGTCCGACATAATGGCGGCCGCCGGCGTCTCAATCATGATACCCAGCTCCACATCTCCATAGGGGAGTCCCAACTCCTCCAGCTCGGCCTTGACCTCCTCGGCGATGGCCCTGGCTCTTCTGACCTCATCGACAGAGATGATCATGGGAAACATGATGGAGATGGTTCCGAAATGACTGGCCCTGTAAATCGCCCGCAGCTGGGTCTTGAAGATCTCCGGCTGGGTCAGGCAGATGCGGATGGCCCGGTAGCCGAGCGCCGGATTGTCCTCCTGGTCCAGATGGAAGTAGTCCACCTTCTTGTCCGCGCCAATATCCAGGGTGCGAATGATCACCTTCTTACCTGCCATATTCTCGGCGACGGTCTTATAGGCCTGGAACTGCTCCTCCTCTGTGGGGAAATCCTTTGCCTCCAGATAGAGGAACTCTGAGCGGAAGAGGCCGATGCCCTGCGCGTCATTGGCATGTACGCTGGCCACATCCCCCACGCCGCCGATATTGGCATAGAGCTGGATATGCCTGCCGTCTAAGGTGACGTCTTCCTTGCCCTTGAGCTCCTGGAGGAGTCTGGCCTTCTCGGCGTCCTCGGACTGCTTCATCTGATAACTCGCCAGGGTATCCTGGTCCGGGTCAATAATGAGTTTGCCGCTGTAGCCGTCCACCACAGCCATCCTGCCCTGCATGTCATCCCGGTAGTCCACGCCGATCAGGGCGGGAATATTCATGGTTCTGGCCAGGATAGAGGTGTGGGAGTTGGTTGACCCGTGTCTGGTGACAAATGAGAGCACCTTGGACTTATCCAGCTGCACAGTCTGCGAGGGAGCGAGATCATCCGCCAGTAAAATGCTGGGGACGTCCCCATGGCCTCCGCTCTCCGCAGCCCCCGCCAGAACCTTAACCAGACGGTCGGAGACATCGCGGACGTCCGCCGCTCTCTCCTTCATGTAGTCGTCATCCATGGCAGCAAACATATTGGAGAAGTTATCCCCCGTGGTCGCCACGGCATACTCCGCGTTTAAGCCCTGGTTTCTGATGATATTCTCCACAGAGTCTACATAGTCCAGATCCTCAAGGAGCATCTGATGCACGTCGAAAATAGCCGCCGAGGCCTCGCCGACCTCCTTAACCGCCTTTTGATAGAGCTCCTGCAGCTGCCGTTTGGCCTCTTCTGTGGCCTGGTGATAACGCCTGACCTCAGCTTCCGCGTCAGAGACCTTCTGCCGTTTTACCAGAACCTCATCCTGTCTGAACACAGACAGGGGACCGATGGCTATTCCGCCAAAAACACTCTTACCTTGTAAAATCTCCATTTATTCCTCCGCATTCTTCTTCAGCAATCCCAGGAGCAGGCAGGTGACAATCGAGCCCACGAACCAGGCGATAATATAGAAGAGAGGGTTCCCGACAGTTGCAAAGACGAAGATTCCGCCGTGAGGAGCCATCAGGGTACAGCCGAAGAGGGCTGACAGACCGCCGGCGATGGCAGACCCAACCAGGGTCGCGGGGATGGTGTGCAGGGGGTCCGCCGCCGCAAAGGGAATGGCCGCCTCTGTGATAAAAGACGCTCCCATGACGAAGAGGGAGACCTTGGTATCTCTCTGGGTCTTGGTGAATTTCCTGGGGAAGAAAATGGTCGCCAGAGCGATCCCGATCGGGGGAACCATACCGCCGGCCATCACAGCCGCCATAGCGACATAGCAGGCGATGACAGCGGGATCTGTCGCGGAAGCCCCCTTGTCCATCAGTTCCGCTGCTGTTGACAGCATGCCGGTACCGAAGACATAGGCAGCCTTATTGATGGGACCTCCCATATCAATGGCCATCATGCCGCCCAGGATCAGCCCCATGACAACCAGGAGATTGGCGTCAGCCAGAGCGGTCAGCATAGAGGACAAACCGGCATTGATCAGACCGATCAGGGGATTGAAGATGAAGCACATCAGAAGGCTGATGATAAAGATTCCACCCAGAGGATAAATCAGGGTGGGACGGATCCCGTCCAGGCTGGCGGGGAGCTTGGAGGTCAGCTTCTTGAGCCAGAGAACCACAAATCCTGCCACAAAGCCGGCGGCAATACCGCCCAGGAATCCGGACACTGTGGAACCGCCGTCGGCTCCCTGGAAGGCAAAATTCGCGATGAAGCTGTTAAAAGCTCCCAGATTCGTCCAGTTGTAACTGGTGAAGAGGGCATTTCCGGATGTGGCTAAAAGACCGCCGGTAAAGCCGACCGCCAGGCCGGGACGATCCGCAATGGAATAGGCAATGTAACCGGCCAGCACGGGAACCATCATGCTCATGGCCAGACCGCCCGCGTATTTAAAGAAGGCGGACAGGGGAAGCATAGTACCAAAAGCGGAACCTGTAGAAGCAGAACCGGCGGAGGCTCCATAGCCCGCGATGGTATCAATTAAAAAAGCCAGCGCCACCATAATACCGCCGCCGATGACAAAGGGAAGCATGTGGGAGACCCCGCTCATCAGATGCGTGTAAGCCTGGTGACCGATGGAATCCGTCTCCTTGTCCTTGTCATCCTCCTCTTCTCCTCCATCTCCGCTTGCGTGATAGATCGGAGCGTCTGAGACGGAAGCTCTCGTCACCAGCTCCTCGGCCTTGTGAATCCCGTCGGCCACCTTGCACTCGATCAGATGCTTGCCGTCGAAGCGATCCATGGGCACCTTGGCGTCGCAGGCAACCACAACCCCGGCCGCTCTTTGAATGTCCTCAGCGGTCAGGATGTTCTTGGGTCCTGAGGAGCCGCGCGTCTCCACCTTGACAGGAATCCCAAGCTTTTCTCCCGCCTTCTCTATGGCCTCAGCCGCCATATAGGTGTGGGCAATGCCGGTCGGGCAGGCAGTCACTGCGATGACATAACCCTTGTCGGAGCCTGCCCCATTGGCCTGCTCGTCAGAAGCTTCTTCCCCTGCGGCCTCTTTGGCGGCCTCCTTCTGGGCCTTGGCATTCTCCGCTCTCTCGATGATATCCAAAAACTCCTCGGGGCTCTTGGCCGCCTTGAGAGCTCTTGTGAAGTCCTCGTCCATAAGCAGCATGGACAGGTTGGAGAGAACCTCCAGATGCACATTGTCCTTGGTATTGGGAGCGGCAATCAGGAAAATCAGGTCGACGGGCTCATCATCCAGGGCCTCGTAATCGACGCCTCCCGGAACAACCATGGCAGCCAGTCCCGGCGCACTGACAGCATCAGACTTGCAGTGGGGAATGGCGATTCCCTCGCCGACACCGGTCGTCCCCTCTTCTTCTCTCGCGAAGACTCCGGCACGATAGGTATCGATGTCTTTGATATTGCCCCGCTTCTCCATGAGGGCGACCATCTGCTCAATGGCCTCCTTCTTGTTTGCGGGCGCCCCCTTGAGTTCAATGCTCTGAGGGGCAAGTAAATCTCTAACTCTCATTTGCTGTCCTTTCCTGACCGGGCATTCCTGCCCTTGTCACTGCTGATACCTGCCTGTTTTTTATCGTCCAAGACTCCTGAGCAGGGTCTCGACCTCGTTTCTCTTTGCCAGTTCTTCGGAGAAGGCGGAGGCGGATCCGGTGCAAAGTCCCGTGTAAAAGGCGTTTTCATAGTCAGCTGTCTCAATATAGCCGGTCAAAAAACCTGCCACCATAGAGTCTCCGGCTCCGACGGAATTGACAATCCTGCCCTTGGGAGGCATAGAAGCATATGTCTGTCCATCCTCCGTAATCAGAAGGCCCCCATCGCCGGCCATGGAGATCATGACATTCTTCGCCCCCATCTCCTGCAGCTTTTTCGCATAGGGGATGACCTCCTCCTTGGTCGACAGTGATACGCCAAAGATCTCGCCCAACTCGTGGTTGTTGGGTTTGATCAGGAAGGGATGATATTTCAGAACATTGACCAGAAGATCCCTGGTGGCGTCTACCACAATGTGAACGCCCCTTCCCTCCAGGCGTGCCATGATATCCTCATAGCTGGAGGCAGGCATGACATCCGGGATTGATCCTGCCAGGACCAGAAAATCCCCCTCCCCCAGCTGATCGAGCTTATCATAGAGCTTTGCGATGTCGGAAGCCTTGATGGCAGGTCCCTGCCCGTTGATCTCAGATTCCTGGTCGCTGCGCAGCTTGACATTGATCCGGGACATTCCCTCTGCCACATCGATAAAGTCGCTCTCAACCTGGCTGACAGCTAACAGGCGTTCAATCTCTCTCCCGGTAAAGCCCGCCATAAAACCGAGCGCCCTGCTCTCATGACCCATATTCTTGAGCACAATGGAGACATTGATCCCCTTGCCGCCGGGCAGGACATGCTCTCCTGTCGTGCGGTTGACCATGCCGGTCTGAAAATGATCCACGTCGACAATATAGTCGATGGACGGATTAAAGGTTACGGTATAGATCATTCGCTCACCTCCCAAATGTTCTCGTAGCTACGGTAGCTGTCATCAAGCTGTCCTGCTACCAGGACGCGGGCCTCGGCGAAGCTTCCGAATGAAATCGGAGCTACGCGGCCGAACTTACTGGCGTCCGCCAGAATATAGACCTGTCGGCTGGCCGCCATTGCCTGCTGCTTGATATAGGCTTCCTTGAGTTCCGGAGTTGTAAAGCCCGCCTGGAGATCGACGCCATTCGCTCCCAAAAACGCCCTGGAGAAGTTATACTTGCGCACGGATAAGCTTGCCTCTTCACCGACAATCGCCTCTGTCACGGACTTGAACTGACCTCCCAGAATATAGCAGGTGTAGCCCCTCTGCCCCAATCGCCTGGCGTGACTGATGGCATTGGTTACAAAGGTCAGGTCCTTGCCATGGATGAAATCGATCATCAGCTCTGTCGTCGTCCCCGCGTCCAGATAGATCAGCTCTCCGTCCCGAATCAGTCCGGCAGCCTCCCTGGCAATCGCCAGCTTCTCCGTCCGATGGCGCTGCTGGCGAAGCGTGACGGCATCATCCTGATCACCGGGCAGGCTCTCCGGAAGAATCGCTCCTCCATGCACTCTCTGGCAGCGGCCCTCCTTCGCCAGGCGGCTGATATCGCGACGGATTGTGGACTCGGAAGCTTCCAGCTCCCGCATCAGCTCTGTATTCAGAACAGACCCCTTCTCCCTGAGTTCTTCCAATATGAACTTGTGTCGCTCAGCGGTCAACATACTTTCTCCTCCTCACAACTTCTTGTTTATTATAGGTTGGATAGGCATTCAATACAATCATTTTCATTCAAAAACATTCACAAACAGTCAACTCTCTTTTTGTCTATTTTCACCAGTCCTCTTTAAAAAATATTGGGGCGGGCTCCCCAAGGATCCCGCCCCAATATTTGATATAGAGACCCAATATATTTGACACAGAGCCACAAAAAGAAAGGGCTGCCACACATGAGTGCGACAGCTCCTTTCTGATCGTCATATGTTATTGACCAAAGGGAATCGAACCGCTGTCATGCGCGTTCGATGATCTCAAAGGCAATTACTCAATGATCTCGGTAACACGGCCTGAACCAACCGTACGGCCACCCTCACGGATCGCGAAGGTAAGACCCTGCTCCATAGCTACGTTATGGATCAGCTCGATGGTCATCTCAACGTTATCGCCGGGCATGCACATCTCGACGCCGTCGGGAAGCTGGGTGATGCCGGTTACGTCAGTCGTTCTGAAATAGAACTGAGGACGATAGTTTGAGAAGAAGGGGGTATGACGGCCACCCTCGTCCTTGGTCAGTACGTATACCTGCGCCTTGAACTTCCTGTGGCAGGTAACCGTGCCGGGCTTAGCAAGAACCTGGCCGCGCACGATCTGATCACGGTTCACGCCGCGAAGCAGAGCACCGATGTTGTCACCGGCCATAGCCTCGTCAAGCTGCTTGCGGAACATCTCAATACCGGTACATACAGTCTTACCGACACTGTCCTTCACGCCGAGGATCTCAAGCTCCTCGTTGAGGTGAAGAGTACCACGCTCTACACGGCCGGTAGCAACGGTACCGCGGCCGGTGATGGTGAATACATCCTCGACAGGCATAAGGAAGGGCTTATCAGTATCACGCTGGGGAGTAGGAATATACTCGTCAACCGTGTTCATCAACTCCATGATGCAATCGCCCCAGTTCTTGTCGGGGTTGGAAGGATCAAGGGGCTCGCCGTTAGCAAATACTGCCTTGCCCTCAGCATCCTGCAGAGCCTGATAAGCAGAACCCTTGATAATGGGGCAGTCATCGAAGCCGTACTCAGACAGCTGATCAGAAACCTCCATCTCAACCAGCTCAAGGAGCTCAGGGTCATCGATCATATCGCACTTGTTCAGGAATACGATGATGTAGGGAACGCCTACCTGACGGGCAAGGAGAATGTGCTCCTTGGTCTGGGCCATAACGCCGTCGGTAGCGGCTACAACCAGGATAGAACCATCCATCTGTGCGGCGCCGGTGATCATATTCTTAACATAGTCGGCGTGTCCCGGGCAGTCAACGTGAGCGTAGTGACGCTTCTCGGTCTGATACTCAACGTGAGCGGTAGAGATGGTAATACCACGCTCTCTCTCCTCGGGAGCCTTGTCGATGTCCTCAAAAGCCTCCATCTTGTTACCAGCGACGCGCTGTGCAAGAACGGTAGTAATAGCAGCCGTAAGAGTGGTCTTACCATGATCGACATGACCGATGGTACCGATGTTTACGTGCGGCTTGGTGCGGTCAAAATGCTCTTTTGCCATTGTGAAATTCCTCCTTAAATCTCCCCCTCGCGGGGTATGTTACCTTATAAAATCTCAGCTAAAGCCCATTATATGAAATTCAGCTGAGTATTTCAACTATATTGCCGGGCAAATGCCCTCTCAAAGCAAGAATTACTTGCGCTCAGCGATTACCTTCTCCTGGACGGACTTGGGAGCCTGCTCATATCTGTTGAAGAACATGGAGTAGTTCCCGCGGCCCTGGGTGATGGAACGCAGGTTGGTCGCATAGCCAAACATCTCGGCCAGAGGTACATAGCCGACGACGATCTTGCCGTTGCCCACATCGTCCATCTTCTCAATGCGCCCACGCCGTGAGTTCAGATCTCCGATGACATCACCCAGATAGTCCTCAGGCATGGTGACCTCGACCTTCATGATCGGCTCTAAGAGCGCGGGAGCAGCCTTGGCCATAGCCTCCTTGAAGCACATGGATCCTGCAATGTGGAAGGCCATCTCCGAGGAATCGACCTCGTGGTAAGATCCATCGTAGAGGGTGGCCTTGATGCCAAGAACAGGGAAGCCTGCCAGAATCCCTGACTGGGCAGCCTCTTCAATGCCCTCGCCGACGGGAGCGATGTACTCCTTGGGAATGGATCCGCCGACAACAGCGTTCTCGAACTTGAACAGTTCCTCTCCATTGGCGTCCATGGGCTCGAAGCGAACCTTGACGTGACCATACTGACCGCGGCCGCCGGACTGCTTGGCGTACTTGTACTCCTGGTCGACAGACTTGGTGAAGGTCTCCTTGTAAGCGACCTGGGGCGCGCCGATGTTGGCCTCGACAGAGAACTCTCTGAGCAGACGGTCAACCGTGATCTCCAGATGCAGCTCGCCCATACCTGCCAGAATAGTCTGGCCGGTCTCCTCGTCCGTGTGAACGTGGAGCGTGGGATCCTCCTCGACGAGCTTGGCCAGGGCCTCTCCCATCTTCTGCTGTCCGGCCTTGGTCTTGGGCTCAACAGCGACCTGAATAACCGGATCCGGGAACTCCATGGACTCCAGAATTACAGGATGCTGGTCATCACAGAGGGTATCGCCGGTCGTCGTATTCTTCAGACCTACGATCGCGCAGATATCGCCGGAGAACATCTCGTCGAGCTCCTGACGCTTGTTGGCGTGCATAAGAAGGATACGGCCCACGCGCTCCTTCTTATCCTTGGTGGAATTCAAAACGTAGGAGCCGGAATTGCAGTGACCTGAATACACGCGGGTAAAGGCCAGCTTACCTACATAGGGATCGGTCATGATCTTGAAGGCCAGAGCCGAGAAGGGCTCATCGTCGGAAGAACGGCGAACGACTTCCTCCCCGTTCATATCTGTACCCTTGATGTCGGGGACATCAACCGGGGCGGGCATGAACTCAATCACACCGTCAAGGAGCTTCTGGATGCCCTTGTTCTGATGGGCAGAACCGCAGAAGACCGGAACGCCCTCAGAATGAATGGTGGCCTTGCGGAGAGCTGCCTTGAGCTGATCGATGGAAGGCTCTTCCCCTTCCAGATACATCATCATCAGATCCTCGTCGAAGTCGCAGCACTGCTCAACCAGCTTGGCGTGATACTCCTCTGCCTGCTCCTTGAGCTCATCGCGGATATCGACGATCTCTATCTCCTGTCCCGCGGCGTCCTTGTAGAGGTATTCCTTCATCTCGAAGAGATCGATCACTCCCTCGAAATAGTCCTCCTTGCCGATGGGAAGCTGAACACAAACGGCATTCTTGCCAAGCTTGGTTCCGATTTCCTTAACGGTATTGAAGAAGTCGGCGCCCATGATATCCATCTTGTTGACAAAGGCCATACGGGGAACCCCGTAAGTATCCGCCTGACGCCATACGTTCTCGGACTGGGGTTCAACACCGCCCTTGGCATCGAAGACGCCGATGGCGCCGTCCAGGACGCGAAGAGACCGCTCTACCTCAACGGTAAAGTCGACGTGTCCCGGGGTGTCGATGATATTGATCCGGTGCTCAAGCGCGCCCTCCTTCAGCTGGGCCTTCTCCTGAAGGGTCCAATGGCAGGTGGTCGCCGCCGAAGTAATGGTGATTCCTCTCTCCTGCTCCTGCTCCATCCAGTCCATGGTGGCAGTTCCCTCGTAGGTCTCACCGATCTTATAATTTACACCAGTATAATACAGAATACGCTCCGTCAGCGTGGTCTTACCAGCATCAATGTGAGCCATGATTCCGATATTCCTGGTTCTCTCAAGTGGGTATTCTCTTGTAGCCAAGATATCTTTCCTCCATACTTATTCGAATTGCCCGCCTCTCTTAATGAGTCACAGAGACTTGCGCGGGAAATGTGTCGGTCAGGGGCATTTGCCCGGGCCGCCGCCAAAACAGTCTCTGCCTCCCTGACGCGGACTCTTCGATCAGAGATCCTGCAGTAAAATGCCTGTCCCGCAGACATTCTGCTGCCATAAACAATTGAGTGCCCTGCTTGCGGGCATTTGCCGCTATCAACAGCAGCATACACCCCGCAGGCATCCGATTGTCCTGAAATCAGAAGCGATAATGCGCGAACGCCTTGTTGGCGTCTGCCATTCTATGCATCTCTTCCTTACGTTTTACTGCAGCTCCGGTATTATTGGCTGCATCCATGATCTCATTGGCCAGTCTCTCCTCCATGGTCTTCTCGCTTCTGTTGCGAGAGAACAGGGTGAGCCAGCGAAGTCCCAGGGCCTGACGGCGATCCGGGCGAACCTCAACCGGCACCTGATAGGTGGCGCCGCCGACACGTCTTGCCTTAACCTCAAGTACAGGCATAACGTTGTTCATCGCCTCCTCAAAGACCTCGAGCGCAGGCTTGCCGGACTTCTCCTCGACGCGGCTGAAAGCGCCGTAGACGATCTTCTGGGCAATGCCCTTCTTGCCGTCTAACATGATGTTGTTCACGAGCTTGGTTACGATCTTGCTGTTATAGATCGGATCTGCAAGCACGTCTCTCTTGATATTGTGACTCTTACGTGGCACGTTACTTCCCTCCTTAATCATTGATAGGATTAATTCATCGGTACTCACATAGACATTATGTGTTCATGTCCCATTTATCGCCGGGCGGCCTTAGCCTTCCGGCTTAGCAAACTATGGAATACACGCTTTGCGAGCACTCCGTAGCCGTAACAATAAAATACACGCTTCGCATGCATTTCACTGTCAAGAATAAATGCCAACATTAACCATATTGTTGTGAATGTTTCGAAATGATCTTACCGATTACTTCTTCGGCTTCTTGGCGCCGTACTTGGAACGGCCCTGCATGCGGTTTGCTACGCCTGCCGTATCCAAAGTGCCTCTGATTACGTGGTAACGTGTACCGGGAAGATCCTTGACACGGCCGCCGCGAACCAGGACAACGCTATGCTCCTGAAGATTGTGCCCCTCGCCGGGAATGTAGCTGGTCACTTCAATCCCGTTGGAGAGACGGACTCTGGCAATCTTACGCAGAGCTGAGTTAGGCTTCTTGGGAGTAGCAGTCTTAACAGCGGTGCACACGCCGCGCTTCTGGGGAGAAGCCGTGGCAACAGAGCGCTTCTTAAGAGAGTTAAAGCTTCTCTGAAGAGCAGGGGCGGTAGACTTCTTTGCAGCAGTCTGTCTTCCCTTTCTAACTAACTGGTTAAATGTTGGCATTTCCTTTACCTCCTGTATTATTTGCTCATGCCCACATTTCCAGGCATGCCTTTTAATTCTATTGATAGGGCTATCTTTTGTCAAGTTCACATGAAAAACCGGATTGACAGCTCACATGAAAAATCGGGTCATAGCCTCATGAACTGCCACATGCAAAAAACAGATTGACAGTCACACACAAAAACTGGGTTGACAGTCACATGTGAAATTCGGGCGAAATCGGATTGACAGCCACATGTGAAATTCGGAAATCGGATTGACAGCCATATACCGAAAACCAGATTAAAAAGTTCTATTTGTCACAGAAATGGGCAGCGGAGAAATGTTTTCTCTTTCTCCGCTGCCCTCGGGCTCATATTCTCTTATAAAATTCCCATTCCACGCGTAAAATTCCTATTCCGCGCGCCTTGGCTCAGGGCTTATGCAGCCATGAAAAGATCATTTCGCCCGGCGCTCGACAAGAAAGTTCTCAACGCGATTTACTCAGCGCTGGCCCCAAGCAGATCGCCATTTCCCTCATCAGAAGTCTCATCCGAAAGCTCGTCTGTCATATAGTCGCTGTTCATGGGAACATCCGAGTAGATCTTCATGCCGGTTCCGGCAGGAATAAGCTTGCCGATGATAACGTTCTCCTTGAGTCCGCGCAAGCTGTCAACCTTGCCCTTGGTCGCCGCGTCTGTAAGAACCCTGGTCGTCTCCTGGAAGGAAGCCGCGGACAGCCAGGAATCCGTTGCCAGAGCGGCCTTGGTGATGCCGAGGAGCTCCTGTTCACCGACGGCAAGCTCCTTGCCCTCATTCTCAAGTTCTTCATTGGTGTCGACAAAATCCAGGCGGTCAACACGCTCGCCGGGCAGGAAATCAGACTGACCGGGATCCTCAACCGTAATCTTCTTGAGCATCTGGCGGACGATCACCTCGATGTGCTTGTCGTTGATGTCTACACCCTGCAGACGGTATACTCGCTGCACTTCCTGGAGCATGTACTCCTGCAGTGACTTTACGCCCTTGATCTTAATAATGTCGTGGGGGTTGACAGAGCCCTCGGTCAGAGGATCGCCGGCCTCCACTTCATCGCCGTCCAGAACTTTGATACGGGAGCCATAGGGGATCAGATAGGCCTTCTCCTCTCCTGTCTTGCGATTGGAGATGATGATCTCGCGCTTCTTCTTATCCTCCCGCATGGTCGCGGTACCTGCGATCTCCGTGACAATGGCGACACCCTTGGGCTTACGGGCCTCAAAGATCTCCTCGACACGGGGAAGACCCTGGGTGATATCACCGCCGGCCACACCGCCGGTATGGAAGGTTCTCATCGTCAGCTGCGTACCGGGCTCCCCGATGGACTGAGCCGCGATGATCCCGATGGCCTCGCCGACCTGAACGGCCTGCCCGGTCGCCATATTGGCTCCGTAGCACTTCGCGCAGACCCCGTGATGCGTGCGGCAGGACAGAATGGTACGGATCTTGATTCTGGCCTTGACATTGCCGGCAATCGGCTTGCCATCCTCGTCGACGCCGTTCTCGCAGATTGCGTGAGCGCGGCGCGGCGTGATCATGTGGTTGGCCTTGACGATGATATTGCCGTCAAGATCGCGGATCTCATTGACGGAGAAGCGGCCGGTAATTCGGTCTTCGAGGCTCTCAATCTCCTCTTTGCCGTCCATGAAGGCGGACACGTACATGCCGGGGATCTCGCGATCATGGCCCGCGTTACAGTCGGCCTCACGGACAATCATCTCCTGAGATACATCCACCAGACGTCTGGTCAGATATCCTGAATCCGCGGTACGCAGAGCGGTATCCGACAGACCCTTGCGGGCGCCGTGGGCTGAGATGAAGTACTCTAAGACATCAAGCCCCTCACGGAAGTTGGACTTGATGGGCAGCTCAATGGCCCGTCCTGACGTATCGGCCATCAGACCGCGCATGCCGGCCAGCTGCTTGATCTGCTGATTTGAGCCACGGGCTCCGGAATCAGCCATCATAAAGATGTTATTGTACTGATCCAGATCGTCCAGCAGGGCGTCTGTCAGCTGTTTATCCGTCTGCGTCCAGGTCTGGATCACTTCCTTATAACGCTCTTCATCTGTGATCAGACCGCGCTTGTAGTTGCGGGTGATCTTCGCGACTGTCTCCTCTGCCTCCTCGATCATGGCGGGCTTCTCGTCCGGGATGGTCATATCGGAGACGGATACCGTCATTCCTGCCAGTGTGGAGTACCTGTAGCCCATCGCCTTGATGGAATCAAGAACTTCGGCCGTCCTTGTCGCCCCATGGGTATTGATGACCTTCTCCAGGATTTTCTTCAGCTGTTTCTTGCCGACCATAAAATCAACTTCTAGCTGCAGGTAATCGTCGTCGCTCTTTCGATCGATGAATCCCAGATCCTGCGGAAGAATCTCGTTGAAGACCAGGCGTCCCAGCGTGGTCTCAATCTCGCCGGTGTGCTTTCTCCCATCGGGCAGGTTAACCGTGCGGCGAACCCAGATTCTGGAATGGTAGTTGATGACCTTGTTCTCGAAGGCCAAAAGCGCCTCGTTGACGCTCGCGAAATGCTTGCCCTGGCCGGGCTCTCCCTCGCGCTCCTGGGTCAGATAGTAAATACCCAGAACCATATCCTGTGAGGGAACGGCCACGGGTCCGCCATCTGACGGCTTCAGAAGGTTATTGGGAGAGAGCAGCATAAAACGGCACTCCGCCTGTGCTTCCTCCGTCAGAGGCAGATGAATCGCCATCTGGTCCCCATCGAAGTCGGCATTGAAGGCAGTACATACCAGAGGATGCAGCTTGATCGCCTTGCCCTCAACCAGAATGGGCTCAAAGGCCTGGATTCCGAGACGATGGAGGGTAGGCGCGCGGTTCAGCATCACGGGATGATTGCGGATGACATCCTCCAGAACATCCCAAACCTCATCCTGCTGCTGCTCGACCATCTTCTTGGCCGCCTTGATATTGCTCGCGGAGCCTCTCTGAACCAGAACCTTCATGACAAAGGGCTTGAAGAGCTCCAGCGCCATCTCCTTGGGAACGCCGCACTGGTAGATCTTTAATTCGGGTCCGACCACAATAACGGAACGGCCGGAGTAGTCCACGCGCTTGCCCAGGAGGTTCTGGCGGAAGCGGCCGGACTTGCCCTTGAGCATGTCAGACAGAGACTTCAAAGCCCTGTTTCCGGGTCCTGTCACAGGTCTTCCCCTTCTGCCGTTATCGATCAGAGCGTCTACCGCCTCCTGCAGCATCCGCTTCTCATTGCGGACAATAATATCCGGAGCTCCCAGCTCAAGCAGACGACGCAGACGATTATTGCGGTTGATGATTCTCCGGTAGAGATCATTCAGATCGGAGGTTGCGAAACGACCGCCGTCCAGTTGAACCATAGGGCGCAGATCCGGTGGGATCACGGGAACGACGTTCAGAATCATCCAGGTGGGATCATTGCCGGACTCTAAGAAGGCATTCACACACTCAAGCCTCTTTAAGGTGTGCGCTCTCTTCTGGCCGGAGGCATTCTCCAGCTCCGCGGACAGGTTCTCAGATTCCTTGGCCAGATCGACCTCAGACAGAAGCTCCTGTATCGCCTCTGCTCCCATGCCGACCTTGAATCCCTCGCCATACTTCTCCCGCGCCTCGGCATACTCATTCTCAGTCAGAACCTGCTTATAGGAGAGGTTGGAATCAGCGGGATCCAGCACGATGTAATTCGCGAAATAGAGGACGCGCTCCAAGGTTCTGGGCGACAGATCCAGCATCAGCCCCATGCGTGAGGGAATCCCCTTAAAGTACCAGATATGCGATACCGGGGCGGCCAGCTCAATATGTCCCATGCGCTCACGGCGGACAGAGGCCTTGGTGACCTCAACGCCGCAGCGGTCGCAGATCACTCCCTTATAGCGGATCTTCTTGTATTTACCACAGTGACACTCCCAGTCCTTGGTCGGTCCGAAGATCTTCTCGCAGAAGAGTCCGTCCTTCTCCGGCTTGAGCGTTCTGTAGTTGATGGTCTCCGGCTTCTTCACCTCGCCGCGGGACCACTGACGAATCTTCTCGGGAGAAGCCAGTCCAATCTTAATCGCACTGAATTCCGCCGCTTTGTTCGTGGATTTCTTCATATCTTCAGGCATTTATGGATCTCCCTTCTGATCAATCTTCGTCGCCGAAGTCCTCCTCGGCATCCTGGATGTCTCCGTCCGTATCCTGATCCTCGGAATCTACCAATTCCTCGCTCTCCGCGTCAAACTCCTGCTTGGTGAAGCCGTGCCGACCGAAGTTCTCAACATTCTCGAAGGCTGCGTAGCGCGTGTCATCAGAGCCGTCGATTAGGGCCCTGATCTCGTCGCTGTCTGCGTCGGTATTCTCTGCAGATCCCAAAGCCTCTGCCTTCTCCCTGTTTTTGGCATTGCGCTCCTCCCGGGAGATAAGAGCATTGATATTGGTATTGCCGTACTCCGTCGACTCCATCAGCTTCACTTCTCTGCCGCCGTCATCAAGGACATTAACGTCGAGCGCCAGAGCCTGCAGTTCCTTGAGCATAACCTTGAAAGACTCCGGCGTTCCCGGATCGGGAATGTTCTCTCCCTTGATGATAGCCTCGTAGGTCTTAACGCGGCCGACAACATCATCCGACTTGACGGTCAGAATCTCCTGCAGCGTATGGGCCGCTCCATAGGCCTCCAGGGCCCAGACCTCCATCTCTCCGAATCTCTGACCGCCGAACTGGGCCTTGCCGCCCAGGGGCTGCTGGGTTACCAGGGAGTAGGGGCCGGTAGAACGCGCGTGAATCTTGTCGTCGACCAGGTGATGCAGCTTCAGATAGTGCATGTGTCCGATGGTCGTGGGTCCGTCAAAGGGCTGACCGGTGCGACCGTCACGCAGCTGAACCTTGCCGTCCCTGGAGATGGGAACTCCTTTCCACAGGGCTCTGTGGTCGCGGTTCTCAGAGAGATAATCCATGGTCTTCTGATCCAGGATCTCCTGGTACTTATTCTTGAAGTCCTCCCAGGGCTCATTGACATAGTCATTGGCCATTTCCAGCGTATCTCCGATCTCGCGCTCGCTCGCGCCGTCAAAGACAGGCGTTTCAATATTGAGGCCAAGGGCCTTGGCAGCCAGGCTCAGATGGATCTCCAGGACCTGTCCGATATTCATACGCGAGGGCACGCCCAGGGGATTCAAGACGATGTCCAGGGGACGGCCGTTGGGAAGGAAGGGCATATCCTCGACAGGGAGAACGCGGGATACGACACCCTTATTTCCATGTCGTCCGGCCATCTTATCGCCGGGGCCGATCTTGCGTTTCTGCGCGATGTAAATACGGACCGCCTTGTTGACGCCGGGATTCAGCTCGTCGCCATTCTCCCTTGTAAAGATCTTGGCGTCTACAACAATCCCGTACTCACCGTGCGGAACCTTCAGAGAGGTATCTCTCACCTCTCTTGCCTTCTCTCCGAAAATAGCGCGAAGCAACTTCTCTTCCGCCGTCAGCTCTGTCTCTCCCTTGGGGGTAACCTTTCCCACCAGAATATCACCGGAGCGAACTTCCGCGCCGATGCGAATGATACCGTTCTCATCCAGATCCTTGAGGGCCTCATCTCCGACGCCGGGAACATCTCTGGTAATCTCTTCCGGTCCCAGCTTCGTGTCACGGGATTCCGTCTCATATTCCTCGATATGGATGGATGTGTAGACATCGTTCTCGACCAGGTTCTCTGACAGAAGAACCGCGTCCTCGTAGTTATACCCCTCCCAGGTCATGAAACCGATCAGGGGGTTCTTGCCGAGAGCCAGCTCTCCCCGCGATGTGGAGGGCCCGTCAGCGATTACCTCGCCGGCCTCGACGCGGTCGCCCTTGAAGACGATAGGCCGCTGATTATAGCAGTTGGACTGGTTTGACCGCTCAAACTTGGTCAGGAGATACTCATCTCTTCCACCGTCATCCGTCTTGATAATAATGCGATTGGACTCGGCCGCCTCAACGGTTCCCGCCGCTCGGGCCAAAACACAGACCCCGGAATCGACTGCCGTCTTTGGCTCCATGCCGGTGCCGACAACCGGAGCCTCTGTCGTCAGAAGAGGCACTGCCTGCCGCTGCATGTTGGATCCCATGAGGGCGCGGTTCGCGTCGTCGTTCTGAAGGAAGGGGATCAGAGCCGTCGCAACAGAGAATACCATACGGGGAGAAACGTCCATATAGTCAAAAGCTCCCCGGTCATAAGTCTGGGTCTCATCGCGGAAACGGCCGGATACCTGCTTGTGGACAAAATGCCCGTCCGCGTCCAGGGGCTCATTCGCCTGGGCCACGTGGTAATTATCCTCCTCATCGGCTGCCATGTAGACAACCTCTTCGGTGACACGCGGATTGTCCGCGTCGGATTTGTCGATCACACGGTAAGGCGCCTCGATAAATCCGTACTCATTGATGCGGGCATAGGAAGCCAGCGAATTGATCAGACCGATATTGGGTCCCTCAGGAGTCTCGACCGGGCACATACGGCCATAGTGGGTGTAGTGCACGTCTCGAACCTCGAATCCGGCGCGGTCTCTTGAGAGTCCGCCGGGGCCAAGGGCAGACAGGCGCCGCTTATGGGTCAGCTCGCCCAGAGGATTGTTCTGATCCATGAACTGCGACAGCTGTGAGGAGCCGAAGAACTCCTTGACCGCTGCCGTCACGGGCTTAATGTTGATCAGGCTCTGCGGGCTGATCGTCTCGACATCCTGGGTTGACATGCGCTCACGGACCACGCGCTCCATGCGTGACAGACCGATCCGATACTGGTTCTGGAGGAGCTCTCCGACCGCGCGGATACGGCGATTGCCCAGATGATCGATGTCGTCGTCATTGCCGAGTCCATACTCCAGATGCATGTTGTAGTTGATCGAGGCAAAGATATCGTCTCTTGTAATATGTCTCGGAATCAGGTCATGCGCACCGCGCCGGATCGCCTCCAGAAGATCCTCCCTGTTGGGATTTTCCCGCATCAGCTGCTCCAAGACAGGATAGTAGACCTTCTCATTGATTCCATAGGCCCTGGGGTCGTCGATATCCACATGCGCACTGATATCGACCATGAGGTTGGACAGGACCTTCACATTGCGGGTCTCTGTCTGAATCCAAACGAAGGGAACGCCGGCATTCTGGATTCGATCCGCCAGCTCCTGGTCAACCCTGCTGCCGGCAGAAGCCAGGATCTCACCGGTTGACTGATCCACCACATCTTCCGCCAGGATCTGCTTATTGATCCGCTTGCGCAGGGCCAGCTTCTTATTAAACTTGTAGCGGCCGACCTTGGCCAGATCATAGCGTCTGGGATCAAAGAACATCCCGCTGATCAGACTCTCCGCAGACTCGACCGTCAGAGGCTCACCGGGGCGGATTTTCTTGTAGAGTTCCAGGAGACCGCCCTCGTAAGAGCCCTGGGGCGCCTGTTCCGTAATGGAAGTGTCTTTCTCAAAGGAGGCCAGAATCTTAGGCTCCTCACCGAACATCTCGATGATCTCCTGGTTGCTGCCCAGTCCCAGAGCTCGAATCAGAACCGTGATCGGAACCTTGCGGGTACGGTCAACGCGAACATAGAAGACGTCGTTGGAATCCGTCTCATACTCCAGCCAGGCTCCGCGATTGGGAATGACAGTCGCGGTAAAGAGCTCCTTGCCGATTTTGTCATGGTCAATTCCATAGTAGATACCGGGCGAGCGGACCAGCTGAGATACAATGACGCGCTCCGCGCCGTTGATGACAAAGGTACCTGTCTCCGTCATCAGAGGAAGGTCCCCCATGAAGATCTCATGTTCGTTGATCTCGTCGGTCTCCTTATTATAGAGGCGAACCTTTACCTTAAGAGGAGCAGAGTATGTGGTGTCCCTGGCCTTGCATTCCGGAATGGTGTATTTGATCTCATCGGTACACAGGCGGAAACCCACGAACTCCAAGCTCAAATGGCCGCTGAAATCCGAGATGGGGGAGATATCATCGAACGCCTCCTTCATGCCCTCATCGAGAAACCACTTGTAGGAGTCTCTCTGAACTGCAATGAAATTGGGCATCTCGAGAACTTCCTTGGAGCGCTTATAGCTCATGCGGACTCCCTTGCCGGATTTCACCAGATGTACTCTGTTCTTCTCCATTGACGTTTCACCTCTCGTTCAATCTTCGCATCCCGCAGAAGGCCACAGAAGGCCGCAAAAAGCTGCAGAAAGCTGCTGTGATAGGTTCCTGTAAAAGGGCGCAATATGCCTATTGCGCCACAATAGTGCAACCTACATACTACTACGGCTTATCAAGGCCTGTCAACCGGCAATTTTCGACCAGTTTTCCGGCGATTTTTCGGCCAGACTTTCGGCACGTCAATTTTCGACCTGAGAAGCGAGCAAGTAAATCAGGGAGAGGCATCAGAAAAGCCACCAGAAAAACGGCACTCCCTTCCATCAAAAAAGCCGCAGCCCACACGCGGTGAACTGCAGCCCTTTCTCTGCATGGGAACGGGATCTCTGGCAGACATCTGCTCCGTCCTCTGTATCGAATGATAGAAGTGAAGCCTCTTACTTAAGGGTAACCGTAGCGCCCTCAGCCTCGAACTTCGTCTTGAGCTCCTCAGCCTCTTCCTTGGAAACACCCTCCTTGAGCACCTTGGGAGCTGCCTCAACAGCCTCCTTAGCCTCCTTGAGGCCAAGACCCAGAGCGTCACGGACAACCTTGATGACCTTGATCTTATTGGCGCCGATAGAAGTCAGCTCTACATCGAACTCCGTCTTCTCCTCAGCGGCCGCGCCGGCAGCGCCGCCAGCTGCGACAACAACGCCAGCTGCTGCGGATACGCCGAACTCCTCCTCGCAAGCCTTAACAAGATCGTTAAGCTCGAGCACAGAAAGCTCCTTGATCGCCTCGATAAACTCTTCCGTCGTTAACTTAGCCATTTTTATTTCCTCCATAAATATTGATAATCACAGTATTTTCTGATCCAAAGCGCACGCATCAACGCGCAATTACTCTGCAGGGGTCTCAGCTGCTGCCTGAGCGGGCTCTTCTGCGGGAGCCTCGGCTGCTGCCTGAACGGGCTCTTCTGCGGGAGCCTCGGCTGCTGCCTCAGCGGGCTCTTCGGCAACTGCCTCGCCGCCCTTCTCCGCGATCTGATTGAGAACGCGAGCCAGGTTGGTGACAGGAGCCTGGAAGCTGCCCAGCAATCTGGAGATGAGCTCGTCTCTTGAAGGTATGGACGCGATTTCCTGAATCTCCTCCGCGTCGTAGAACTTGCCCTCGACAACGCCGGCCTTCAGCTCAAGCTTGGGAGCCTTCTTGGCGAAGTTTGCAAGTACGCGCGCGGCGGCGGTTGCGTCGTCCTTGGAGATCGCGATTGCGTTGGGTCCCTCGAGAACATCTGCCAGGCCCGCGAAATCAGTATCCTTGATCGCGAATCTGACCATGGTGTTCTTGTAGACCTTGTAAGAAACGCCCGCTTCTCTCAGGTCCTTACGCAGCTCAGTATCTTCAGCGACCGTCAAGCCACGGTAATCAACCACAACAACAGAAGCTGCGTCCTGAATACTGTCGGCGATTTCCTGAACGATCGGCTGTTTTAACTCTACTTTTGCCATGTATTGGTTTCCTCCTTATTAGATTTCAACTTGCGACATAAACCGAAAAACCTCACCGTCCTAAGACAGTGAGGCAGATGATCCTACGTATCACAGACAGGCTGTGTTCGTCGTCCTCCTCGGCAGGTCGATCTACGTTACACCTTGCGGCACCTGCTGTCTTCGGTAAAGATGCTTACGCATTATAACTGGAATTGTATATGGTGTCAATCCTCAGGCAAACTGTGTCGTGTTTACCTTGACGCCGGCCCCCATGGTAGGCGCAAGAGTCACACTCTTCAGATACTGACCCTTCAGGCTTGAGGGTCTTGCCTTGACGATTGCGTCCATTAAGCTCTGGAAGTTGTCCGCTAACTGCTCATCGGTGAAGGAAGCCTTCCCGATCGGCACGTGAATAATATTGGCCTTGTCAAGGCGGTACTCGATCTTACCTGCCTTGATGTCGTTGACTGCCTTGGTGACATCCATCGTAACGGTTCCGGCCTTGGGGTTTGGCATTAAACCCTTTGGTCCGAGGACACGGCCGAGACGTCCTACAACGCCCATCATGTCCGGGGTAGCTACAACAACGTCGAAATCGAGCCATCCTTCGTTCTGGATCCTGGGGAGCAGGTCCTCAGCTCCGACGAAATCAGCTCCTGCGGCTGTCGCTTCCTCAGCCTTGTCACCCTTGGCAAATACCAGGACGCGAACGGTCTTGCCGGTACCGTGGGGGAGTACAACCGCTCCACGGATCTGCTGCTCCGCGTGACGACCGTCACAACCGGTGCGGATGTGAACTTCAATGGTCTCATCGAACTTGGCAGTCGCGTTCTTCTTAACCTGGCTGATCGCCTCCGCCTTATCAAGCTCTACCGTCTTATCGTAGCTCTTGACGGCCTCCTGATATCTCTTACCTCTCTTCATGATTACCTCCTGTGGTAGTAGCGGGAGAAGATCCCCTCCCACAAATTCTCTTGTAAAGACAGCAAACCGCTTTCCTTCAATCTGCCGTCATCCCCTGGTTATAAAACTGCCCTCCGGCCTCTTATGACCCGCGACTTAACCGCGAACCAAACGGGGTCAGTCAACAATCTCAATTCCCATACTGCGCGCGGTACCCGCGATCATAGACATTGCGGCCTCAATATCCGCAGCGTTCAGATCAGGCATCTTGGTCTCAGCGATCTCCTGAACCTGCGCCCTGGTGATCTTGGCGACCTTGTTCTTGTTGGGCTCGCCGGACGCCTTCGCGATTCCGCAGGCCTTCTTGATCATGACCGCAGCCGGGGGGGTCTTGGTGATAAATGAGAAGCTTCTGTCAGTGTAGACAGTGATAACAACGGGGACGATGGTATCACCCATGTTTGCTGTCTTCGCATTGAACTGCTTGGTGAACTCTACAATGTTCACTCCGTGCTGACCAAGCGCGGGTCCTACGGGGGGGGCAGGGGTTGCCTTGCCCGCGGGGATCTGAAGCTTGATATATCCTTCAATTTTCTTTGCCATTTTGGAAATGCCTCCTTAATTCATTTTCTGAACGTCCGTGAAACTGATTTCAACCGGCGTCTCACGGCCAAAGAGCTCAACGTTAATGGTGAGACTCTGTTTATTGGGGTTCATCGCCTGAACGACACCGACCGTATCCTTCCAGGCGCCTCCGATCACGCTGACCGTATCGCCAACGCCGAAGTCGACCTCAATATTTTCGGTATGAATTCCCATCTTGCTCATTTCTCTCTCAGTCAGAGGGACAGGATCGGATCCGGGGCCGACAAAGCCGGTCGCGCCTCTGGTGTTGCGTACGACATACCAGGTATCGTCATTCATATACATGTTGATCAGAACATAGCCGGGAAAAATCTTCTTGGAGACAGTCTTGCGGACGCCATTCTTCACTTCTACGACATCCTGCATGGGGACCATAACCTCGAGGATCTGATCTTGCAGATGACGGTTCGCTACCGTCTTCTCAATATCAGCCTTCACCTTGTTCTCATACCCCGAATAGGTGTGTGCCACATACCAGTGTGGTTCCGTATCGTGCCGAGTTGCCAATTCTCTCCTCCTTGTACAGCCTTACAGCTATCACTTCAGATTGAAATTCACCAGAAAATTAAGCCCGAAGTGGACAACGAAATCGACAGCCACAATAATTGCGGCAGTGATTACGCTGGTCACAACGACCGCTACCGATTCTCTGGACACCTGGTTGATTGAGGGCCATGTAATCTTAGAGAATTCATGCTTGATTCCTGTCCAAAAACCGGTCTTGGACTTTGATTCATTTGCCATAGCGTCTCCTAGCTGAGATTATTTTGTCTCTTTGTGCAGAGTGTGTCTCTTGCAGAAGGGGCAATACTTCTTGGTCTCAACACGATCGGGATGCGTCTTCTTATCCTTGGTCGTGTTGTAGTTCCGTCTCTGGCATTCTGTGCATGCCAATGTTATTCTTGTGCGCACAACTTCTACCTCCAATTTCATTAAGAGTATGCTGTCGCGTCAATTCCTGTCCTTCGGGCGGAAAGTACCCGAAAATAGACATAAAAAAAAGACGCTCTTCCATCGCCAAAATAATATAGCATAGAGGGGAAAGCCGCGTCAATCTATTTCTGCCGGGGGAGGCAGGGAAGCTCCCCATTCAAAATTGAAAAAAGAAAAGCTTCGTATATAATGAAGACAATCATATAACTAGAGAAGAGGTGCCCTATGTTTCAGATTGACTTTACGCAGCCGATACATGTCCATTTCATTGGCATCGGCGGCATCAGCATGAGCGGTTTGGCTGAGATCCTGCTGGACCGTCACTTCACGGTTTCCGGCTCCGACCGGTCTCCCTCCGCGATCACAGAACACCTGTCTTCCCTGGGCGCGAAGATTGCCTACCCCCAGTCCGCTGCCAATGTCACGGACGACATCGACTGCTTCGTCTACACGGCCGCCATCTCCCCGGATAACCCCGAATGGATTGCCGCAAGCGCCAGCAAAAAGCCCATGCTGACCCGGGCCCAACTCCTGGGACAGATCATGAGCCACTACCCGGAGTCCATCGCCATCGCTGGAACGCACGGCAAGACCACAAGCACATCCATGATGTCCATGCTCCTTTTAGAGTCCGATCAGAAGCCCACCATCTCTGTCGGCGGTATCTTAGACGCCATCCACTCCAATGTCCATGTGGGGGACTCTGACCGTTTCGTCGCCGAGGCCTGCGAATACACCAACTCCTTTTTGGAGTTTTACCCCAAGTACAGTGTCATCTTAAACATTGAGGCAGAACATCTGGACTTCTTCAAGGATTTGGACGATATCCGCCGCTCCTTTAAGCGCTTTGCCGAGAACACAGCCGACAAGGGTCTGCTCGTCATCAACGGTGAAATCAATGACTGGCAGTCTCTGGTCGCCGATGTCAAATCCGATGTACAGACCTATGGTTTCGACGACAGCTGCGACTGGTATCCCAGCCAGATCAGCTATGATCACTTCGGCTGTGCCAGCTTCATTCCCCATTTTCGCCAGCAGACTCTTCCTCTGATCCGGCTGCATGTGCCGGGCCGTCATAACATCGGCAACGCCCTCTCCGTCCTGGCGGTCGCTCACCGCATGGGCCTGAGCGAAGGAGAGATCCGGGAGGGCTTTGCCAAGTTCCACGGAGCAGACCGCCGCTTCCAATATAAGGGGAAATTCCATGGGGCTACCGTCATCGACGACTACGCCCACCACCCCACAGAGATCCGCGCCTCGTTAGCAGCCGCCAAGAACTATCCGCACAAGCGCATTGTCGTCGTATTCCAGCCCCACACCTACACCAGAACCAAGGCCTTCTTAGAGGACTTTGCCGACGCCCTTTCCGCCGCGGACCAGGTCATCCTGGCCGATATCTATGCGGCCAGAGAACAGGATATCTACGGCGTCAGCTCCCTGGATATCAAGAAACGGCTGGACGCTGCCGGCGTCGACTGTCTCTATTTTCCTTCCTTCGAAGAAATTGAGGATTATCTGAAGAAAAATTCTATCGACGGGGACCTGTTGATAACCATGGGAGCCGGAAATATCGTGCAGGTTGGAGAGGATTTGCTCCGCTGAGATTTATCCACCTCCTCCACACCTGTCTGTCTCTGTTTATTCACAGCCGGTGTGGATTTTTTTGCCCCTGCCCATGGGCTTTTTAGGCATTTATCCACATACGCACAATTGGAGCGGGGCCTCTTTCTTCCGGGCTCTGCGCCTTTTTCGCCGCCTGTCTCTATGGTATAATCGCAGGCGTGTTTCAAGGAAAAAAGGGAAGTTATCATGTCAGATGTAAAGATCCATACCAGCGACGGCAGGCAGGTGACCTGCGTTCCAAACGCGTTTATTGACCGCTATATGAGGGATGCCAACGGGGAATATGTCAAGGTCTACCTCTATCTTCTCCGCTGTCTGGAGGACCGCCATATGGATCTGTCTCTGCCAAGCATTGCCGACCATCTGGATCTGACGGAGAAGGATGTGCGCCGGGCCCTCTCTTACTGGGAGTCCGTCCTGATCCTGCGCCTGGAGTACAACGCGAAGGATCAGCTGACCGGGATCTGTATGCTCAATCTTCCGGAGAAAGAGAATATCCTTCCCGACGCAGACAGAATGTCAGGCCCCGTCTCCCCTGTGATCGATCCTGGTACGGGAAAGTATCCTTCCATCAATGATCGGCCTGCCTACAGCCCCGAGCAGATCAATGCCTTCTCCGCGGATGAAAGTGTCCGCGAGCTCCTCTATGTCGCTCAGACTTACTTCGGCAGGCCCCTGACCCACAAGGAGATTGAGACCATTCTCTATTGGAAGGACAGCCTTCACTTCTCTTCCGAGCTGATCGAATACCTGATTGAATACTGTATTGATAACAGTCATTCCTCCATCTACTATATGGATCGGATCGCTCTCTCCTGGGCTGAGAAGAAGATCCTCGATCCCCAGGAGGCCAAGAAGCAGAACGAGATCCGCTCTTCTGTCTACCGGACCGTGATGAATGAGTTCGGCATCAAAAATCGCTCCATGGCCGCCAGTGAGCAGGAGCATCTGCAGCATTGGGTCTGTGACCTCAAATTCGACGAGGAAATTGTGGCGGAAGCCTGCCGCAGAACCATTTCCAATATTTCCAGACCCAGCTTCGAGTATGCCAACAGCATCTTAAACAGCTGGTACCGCCAGGGCGTATCCAGCCGCGCTGACATCATGCAGCTGGACGCAAGGTACATGGAACAGAAGAAGACCTCCTCTGACAGCCAAAAGGCCGGCGGACAGACGCAGGCCGGCGGCGGGCAGACAGCCGTCAGCAAGAAGAACCGCTTCCATAACTTCTCCCAGGGAAACTACGATATCGCAGCTTTAGAAGACGCCCTGATCAAGAACTGAGGATCCTATGCCACTGACCAACACACAGTATGACCAGCTGATGCGGGAATACCAGCAGAAACAGTTCCGCAATCGGCGCATCATCGATGCCAGACAAGCTGAGCTCTACAAGAAGCTTCCCCTCCTGCGTGATCTGGACGAGCAGATCCGCTCTGTCAGCATGCAGGCAGCCCGCGCCAGAATCAAAAAAAACGGGGAGACGGACGGGGAGACAGATTCGGAGAACTCCCCCTCTAAATCGGCGTTGCATGAGCAAATCAAAAACCTCTGCCGACAGAAAATACAGGCGATGGAGGAGGCCGGCTATCCCTCCGATTACCTGGTCCCACCCTATGATTGCCCTGACTGTCAGGACACCGGCTATATCAATGGCCGGCGCTGCCACTGTTTTAAGCAGGCGGCGATTGATCTGATCTACACCCAGTCCAATCTGACCGACCGCTTTCAGAGTGAGAATTTCGACCTCTTCCGGCTCGACTATTACTCCAGAGAGCAAATTGACCCCAGAAGCGGCAAATCTTCCTACGAAATTGCCAAAGAGGCCCTTGCTTTCTGCCATTCTTATGTGGACAATTTCGACAGAGATGGTGGTAACCTAATGCTGATCGGTATGCCCGGCATAGGAAAGACCTTTCTGTCCAACTGCATCGCCAATGCGCTCATGCAAAAGGGGCACTCGGTAATCTACTTCACCGCCTTCCAATTGCTCAAGGCCTTTGAAGCTTCCACCTTCCGCCACGACGAGGAGGCCGGCAGGGAATCCGATAACATTTTCAGCTGTGACCTGCTGATCATCGACGATCTCGGCACAGAGATGAATAATTCCTTCACCAACTCCAAGTTCTTTGAGGTGGTCAACGAGCGCCTCCTGCGGAAGAAATCCACCGTAATTTCCTCCAACCTGGATATGGGTCAACTGCGGGATACCTATTCGGACCGTGTCTACTCCCGCCTGGCCAGCAATTATTCTTTCATCCGGCTCTACGGACAGGATATCCGTGTCCTTAAGAAAATAGAGCAATCGTAAACCCAACAATAAGGAGAGCAAAATGCCAAACGACAAGCTGTTACTGGAGAGCAACCCGGTCGCGCCCCTGGGAGTCATCCCCCTCAAGAGCTGTACTGACATCGGAGACCGGATCAACCGCTGGCTGACCACCTGGCGCCAGGAGAGGGATTCAGAGCGCGCCAACAGCAATGAAGAGCCCGTCTACACGGAGGGGAGTTACATTGTCAAAGCTCACACCCCCCGCTTCGGCTCCGGTGAGGCCAAGGGTACCATCGAGCAATCCGTGCGCGGCTTAGACCTCTATATCATGGTCGACGTCACCAACCACAGTCTGACTTACGACATGTGCGGCGAGTGCAACCACATGTCTCCCGATGACCACTACTCTGACTTAAAGCGTATCATCGCCGCAGTTGAGGGCAAGGCTCATCGCATCACAGTCATTATGCCCTTCCTCTACGAGGGCAGGCAGCACCGCCGCTCCTCCAGAGAATCCTTAGACTGCGCGCTGGCCTTGCAGGAGCTGGTCTCCATGGGCGTCGACAATATCATCACCTTCGACGCGCACGATCCCAGGGTTCAGAACGCCATCCCCCTGCACGGCTTTGATACCGTGACCTGCGCATATCAGTTCATCAAGGGAATTTGCCATAACTGCGATGACCTCAAGCTGGACAATGATCATCTGATGATCATCTCCCCCGATGAAGGCGGCACCCAGCGCGCCGTCTACATCGCCTCTATCCTGGGCGTTGAGATGGGCATGTTCTACAAGCGCCGTGACTACTCCAGGATCGTCGACGGCCGCAACCCCATCGTAGCTCACGAATTCCTGGGTGCTCCCGTCGAGGGCAAGGATGTCTGGATCGTTGACGACATGATCGCTTCCGGCGAGTCCATGATTGATGTCGCCTCTGAGCTCAAGCGCCGCGGGGCGAACCGGATCTTCGTCATCGCCACCTTCGGCCTCTTCACCAAGGGTATGGCCAGATTCGACAAGGCCATCGAGGACGGGATCATCTACAAGGTCGTCACCACCAATCTGGTGTACCAGAGCGAAGAGCTCCTCTCCCGCGACTACTACATCAGCTGCGGAATGAGCAAGTACATCGCCTATATCATCGACACCTTGAATCACGACAATTCCATCGCCAGACTCCTGGATCCCTATGACCGAATCCAGAGACTGGTAAGCAAGTACAAGGAGGAGCACAAAGAGGCATAAAGATCTATCCGGCCGGATCAGAGAAACCTTCTAATCACAGGGTGCTATTTCCTGTGTATTCGTCTGTCTAACAATAAGAACCAGCTACTATATCACGCATACTTTCCTCCGGGAAAGGCGAAATATAGTAGTTGGTTCTCTGTTTTTAGATCATCATGCATGCCGCAGATCGCATGCTCATATAGATATTCCTGACCGAAGTCAGCACATTATCAGAATCTATTCTCTTTGGCTCCTTGCCAGTCATATGTTTGATCTGATCCAAAGCGAAGATGAGATACTCGCGAAGAGTGCATTTCATTGTGCCACTGTCTACAGCTCTACAATAAATGTTTACTTCCGCGTCAGCCTGTGTCCTCCATGCAGGCCGCGCGGAAAGAGGATCCGATAGCAGGCCAGTCCGAAAGCCAGGAGACCGACAAGGTAGATCGCGCCCAGGCTGAACAAGAGGAAAATGTCCAGAATCCGAATCATCAGAGCTGATAGGTCTAACATAAGAACCTCCCTTCTCCAAATACAATTCCTTCTTCAGCCCAAACATAACGCGATCCGCGGAAGATGGCAAGATGAAAGATTCACTAAATATTCATCTGTTTTTTGTCTATTTTTCAGACCCGATCCCCGTCGTTTTCAGGGCGGTACAGCTTCACTCTCACCCCAAACTAATTCACTTTCAAACCTTTTCTGCTTCACTTTCAGACCCCAGCTAATTCGCTTTCACGTAGGACAGGAATACATTTCCCGCCTCCTCCAGCTGCCCGCTGATGCTGTCCATTCTGGCGGAAATCACATTTCCCGTCTGAGGCTGAAAATAGCGGATCGTATCAGAGGAATAACCCACAATCAAGATGGCCTCGCCGCCCGGCAAAAGGGCATAGACTGCGTTTCCCTTGGACACATAGTAGAGAACCTGTGACAGCTTTGCCCCGGTCAAATCCACTGCCAGAGATCCCTGCAGACTCTCGTCGAGAATCTGTGCCGGTCGCTTGCCCTGAGCAGTCAGGTCAGAGACCTTCGTCGGCTTCTTCTCCCTCATTAAGATGGCGGACAAAGCCTGGCTGGAAGCGTCTGCCCCCTTGTCGGCGTCATTGACCCTAAAACCGCTCAGCGCTCCGACATAAGCCCGCTTATCCCTGCGCCAGATAGTATGCGCCTTACTGTCCACCACCAGCCCCATATCCGCGTCGGCCCGATCGATGGCACCGATCAGGCTGTCTGTCGTCAGATCTACCCGGCTCCCCTGATAGACAAAATATCGCAGGTCCTGGTCGCCGGGATCCAGCTGCAGACTCGCCTTCTTCGGCGCGGCTGCCAGATCAGCCCTCTGAAAACGCAGTGCCTGCGCCTTCTCCTGTCCGGTCGTCTCCCGGCCGGAATCAGTCATCTGCACTGTAGTCACCATTCCCAGACCCGGATCCTCCTGCGCCTGAATCTCACAGAAATCGGATTTCTCAGTGAGACTCTTCTGTATGCTGTCCGAATCAGCAGACACATAGTGGTCGCCCTGTCTTCTGACCCTGCGCAAGGTCAGCGTCGCCCCGCCGCAGTCAGCGCCCACCACAAAGAGGCCGTCCTTCTGGTAGGTCAGCAGTTCTTTATCCTCCGAAATACTGTGGATCTTGACCTGATACATGGGACTGATCACATTGCCTGCCGCGTCCTTGGTCTGGTCCGACGGACGGATAACACCGTAAGCCAGATCCTCGCCCATAAAGGCCAGAACCTGTATCTTCTCCCCATCTGAGGCGGTCAGATCCCTCTTCTCTCCCGTCTCAAAATCCATAATGTGAATCTGGTCGGCCGGTTCGCTGGACTCGGTGTAAGCCAGATAGCGCCCGGAGGCAGAAACCGCGTACTGCCCCTTTTTCAGCCCCCGCAGCAGCTCTGTCGTCTTCCCCCTGTTTAAGTCGATTCGAACTGCCGTCCCGCCAATCATCAGGTAAAAATCCTGTCTCCCGTTCATATAGAGCAGGTCTGAGAAAGAAGCCTTCAGGATCTGATAGGAATCCCCGCTTCTGACAAAGGCCTTCTCCAGGGTCTGTCCTGTCACAGAGTCATAGTGGTACAGGTTGATCCCCACCTGACCTTCATGAGGCCCGGCATTCATGTACCCGTACACCACAAAATCCATGCTTCCCGACTCATCCACACCAAGCAGCTTATATGCGTGGTCCGCGCAGTTGCCGCGAGGATCTGTCAGATCGCTGTCATCCCGGAAGGAAAAGATCCGCTTGAGGCTTTTCTTCCCCTGATCATAGGTAAAGAGATCTCCGCCGGAGACGAAGCTGATCAGGCTTCCGGTCTCATTGGACAGACAATTCAAATTCCTATTGCCCACACCCAGGTTCAGTCTGGCTCCCGTCACAGAGATGCTTCCATCTGTCTGGATGGGATCCATCCGCCTCTGATAGTCCATCAGATACATGCGCCTGGAACTGTAGCGAACCCGAAAGTACTCATGCACCGTAAAATAGCGGCTTGTCCCCTGGTCATCCTTCCTCAGGATGAAGCTGGACTCCAGCATACAGTAATTGGCATTGATATCCGTGAATGAATAGTCCGGTTCCCGGACCTGGCTGGCCTTCAGAGAGCCATAGCCGATCTGGTCAATTCCGGAATCCAAATTCACCTCTGTCAGGTCTGTCGAGTTCGCCTCCCGGCTCGGATCATTCAGATAGACGGACAGGTCCCTGTACTGGTCTGACAAGCTCTTTGCGTGAAAATCCCTGGCGAAGTCAAAGATCTCCTCTACGTGATCATCCCCGGTCTTTAATACCCTGGTATAGTAGTAGATCTTCTCCTTTGATCCGGTCAGCTGGAGGGTTAAGGTCAGCAAATACTCCGTCTCATCCTCCAATTTGCCGGACAGGTCGATCTCGACGGACGGATCCTGCCCGCCGCCTCCCAGGCCGCTCAGCTGCCCGCTCGCCAGCTGATTCTGCCCATCAGCTGACCGCAGCTCATAATCCAGGCTCTGGACTGCCTTTCCCAGACTGTCAATGGTCAACTGCAGCCGGTCTCCGTCAATCAGAGGCGTGATGGTTCCCCGCATGTAGCTGCCATCCATAGGAGTCGTATAGGCAAAGAGACGATTGATTTGCCGGTCCTTTAGTCCGACGCTGATCCCCGGCAGACTGGGCTTGTCCATGGCAAGCGCCCTGGGTCTCCGGTGAAAATTAAACAGAAGGGAGAAGAGAATCAGAGATGACAAAAAGACCAGCCCCAGGATGATCAGCTGCCTGCGCAGCTTGGGGCTGGGTCCTTTTTCGCGAAATCGCAGATTCATAGCTCTGATACCCAGGCCCTGATCTGCCGATAAATGCCTTCGGCATCCAGCTGATACTTATGGAGAAGCTCTGCCGCCGGGCCGGATTCGCCGAAGCGATCGCGAATACCGATGCGCAGCAGCTTCGCGGGATACGCTTCCGTCAGAGTCTCCGCAACCGCGGATCCCAGCCCACCGATGATCGAGTGTTCCTCGACTGTGACCACTCTGCCGCAGTCAGCGGCGGACCGGATCAAGAGGTCGCGGTCCAGGGGCTTGATCGTATGCATGTTAATGACACGGGCCGAAATGCCATCCTCCTCCAGCCGCGCGGCCGCCTGCAGGGCCTCCCCCAGTTCCAGACCGCAGGCAATCAGGGCGAGATCGGTCCCCTCGCGGACAATGTTCCCCTTGCCCAGCTCGAAATGATAGTCCGGCCTGTCATTGATGACAGGGACCGCCAGACGCCCGAAACGGAGGTAAAAGGGCCCCTCTGTCTCGTATGCGGCCCGCACTGCCTCTCTGGCCTCAATATCATCCGCGGGGACGACAATGGTCATCCCGGGAATCGTCCGCATGAGGGCAATATCCTCGTTGCACTGGTGAGTCGCTCCATCCTCCCCGACGGAGATGCCGGCATGTGTCGCCCCGATCTTGACATTCAGATGAGGATAGCCAATGGAGTTGCGCACCTGCTCAAAGGCTCTGCCCGCGGCAAACATGGCGAAGGTGGACGCAAAGGGCACCTTGCCGGTAGTGGCCAGTCCCGCGGCAATCCCCATCATGTTGGACTCTGCGATCCCGCAGTCAATATGACGGTCCGGAAAGACCTTCTTGAACATCCCCGTCTTAGTGGCCGCTGCCAAATCCGCATCTAAGACGACCAGATTCTCATGCTCTCTTCCAAGCGCAACAAGGGCATTGCCATAGCTGTCACGCGTCGCAATCTTCCTCATCTCTGACATAGTGCTTCCTCCGCCTGATTCAGTTCCTCCATCGCCAGCGCAAACTGCTCGTCACTGGGGGCCTTTCCATGCCACTCACAGGCATTCTCCATATAGGAAACTCCCTTTCCCTTGACTGTGTGCATGACGATACAGCTTGGCGCCCCCTTATGGGCGCGGGCCCCGGCAAACGCCTCCCTGAGCTGGTCGAAATCGCTGCCGTCCATCACCTCTATGACATTCCATCGAAAGGCCTCAAACTTCGCCGGAATGGGAACCGGCGAGTTGACCTGGTCCAGCGTCCCGTCGATCTGCAAATTGTTGTAGTCTACGATGGCGACCAGATTGTCAAGCTTGCGGTTTCCCGCAAACATGGCGGCCTCCCAGACCTGTCCCTCTTCAATCTCGCCGTCTCCTAAGAGGGTGTAAACCCGGTAGTCCTCCCCGCTCATCCTGGCGGAGAGTGCCATGCCGACCGCGACAGAGATCCCCTGTCCCAGAGAACCGGAGGAGGCATCCACCCCTGGCGTCTCCTGCATGCAGGGATGCCCCTGTAGATAACTCCCCACATGGCGAAGGGTCTTTAAATCCTCCGGGGGAAAATATCCCCGCTCCGCCAGAGCCGCGTAAAGGGCCGGGGCATTGTGGCCCTTGGAAAGGACAAAACGGTCCCGATCCGCCTTTTGGGGATCCCCCGGATCCAGCTTCATCTCCTCAAAATAGAGATAGGTCAGAAGGTCAGCAGAAGAAAGAGAGCCGCCCGGATGCCCGGACTTACCAGCATGCACGCCGGTAATAATACCCTTGCGGATTCGAACCGCGTGTTTCTGCAATTCCAGATTTGTCATATCCATTCCTTTCAGAGAGCACACCGACGTCAACCATTATAGTAGAAAAGGGAGCACTTTTCTATTGGTTGAAAGCGCGCATCGCAATCCCCTTATCGTAAACTCCCATCACAACCCCCACTATGGAATTTTCTCTGGAAATTTGCTCTTTTCTGTTGGCAGAAATCGCTCTCCCCTTTTCCCCTTATCCACCCTTCTCTATATCAATCTCGCCTTCTATCCTTCTCTATTGAGAATAAAAAAACTATACTGTAATCAACGGCTGATTCGGATACAGACAAGGAGGTTTCCCATGCCCGGAATGAAAACGCACAACATCTTTGGCCTCAGGGCCGCCAGCTTCATGCCCGCTGACCTCAAGAGCCGAATCGCGCGCCATCCGGTCGCCTACGCCATCGGCCAGCAGGGACCGGATCTCTTCTTCTACTCCCTCTCCCCCTACCTGGCCTACTCCGAAAACCCGGGGGTGGTCATGCACTCCAACCGGGTTATGGATTTCTTCGACGCCCTCTTGAGCGCCCGGGAAGAGATCCTGAATTCCGATGAGGGCCGCTCTATCGCCGACGCCTATATCTGCGGTTTCATAGGTCACTACACCCTGGATTCGACCTGTCATCCCTATATCTACTGCCGGACCCGAAAGAGAAGACATGCCGACCGCCCCGTCTATGACTTCGGCCTGCACGTCTTCCTGGAAACGGATATTGACAGCGACTGCGGACGCTACTACCTCAACCAGGAGCCGCTCATGGATCACACAGAGCGCTATTTTAAAGCCTCTGCCTCCGAGCGAAAGGTTCTGACCCTTCTTCTTTCCCGGGCAATCGGACGAACTTACCCGGAACTAGGTCTCAAGTCATGGACCATTTATGAATCGCTGCTCAGTCTTCCCATGACCGCCAGGCTCCTGCGGGATCCCTCCGACGCCAAGAGAAAGCTCCTGCGCCGGGCGGAAGAGCTGAGCATGGGACACGCCGTCGTCTCCGGTATGCTGGTCAGCAATCACATCCGCAAATATCCCGATCCCTGCAACCTCTCCCATCAGACCTGGTACAACCCCTGGGATCCCGGGCATAGACCCCGCAGAGAGAGCATCATGGACCTGATCGACGACTCCACCGCTGCTCTGATTCGACGGGTCGAGCTCTACTTTGAGGCAGTAGATCAGGCGGACGCAAATCATGGGCAGGCGGACTTCATTCCTCTTCTGGAGGATCTGGGCGACCGCTCCTATCTGACGGGGTATACCCTGGAGGATTAAGGCAGACTGACACACTGCCCCGTGATCATCCTCTCACCTATCTCAGACAGCTGTTCCACCTCGGCACCCGGTTCATCTGCGCGTGTTTTTCGGGTAATCCTCTTCTTTTCTGTTTCAGGCAAGTCTTACAGTGACCGCTCCGCGATCTCCCCTCTCCGGTACATCTCCAGAAGAGAGGTCAGATCCTCAATATCCAGGGCAATCCCCCTGCCGATATCCGTATCCCGCACCATCACGCGCTGCTGCTCCTTCTCAATCACCTCAGAGCTGGACTCGATATCGTCATTATTGGCAAGGGCATCCTCAATCCCCATAAAGGGCCTGTGCTCCTTGAGACGAATTCCGTGCGAATTATAGATCATGGTGTAGCCCGCGATCCCGGTTGTCTTGTGCATGCCGGCGCAGAAGCCCCCGTCTATCACGTAGAGCTTGCCTCCGCCCCGCACCGGCTTCTCGCCCCGGATCGTCTTGACCGGGGTATGGCCGTTGATGATGTGCCCCATGGGCGAATAGACCCCGAACTCACGCATGATCATATTGCAATAGCGCTGGTCCAGGCTGAAATTGTAATAGGGATCCGTGGGCTCCTCCCAGGTCGACCGATCGTCGATGAACTCCCTCTGAAAGGTCGCCAGCCTGCGGCCGCAGAGGGGGGACTTGGGTCCTGCCCAGAGGAAGTACATGAAGTCCAGATCCCTCTCGTGATCCTGCTGGCTGAAATCCTTGCCGCTCTTGGGATCCCTGGTCCGATAGTAAGCTCTTCGGGCGATGCGGTCGGCATAATCCATATAGCTCCTGCCCCGATAGACATTTCCCTCCAGGCAGATTCCGTCCAGATTCCCCTCGGAGTCCATGGGAATGCAGCCGTGATAGAGAACATTATCATTGAAGACGCGGTAGATGCTCCCCTTCTCATAGAGGAACTCCACATGGGCCTGCAGGCGCTTGGAACCGGAGAAATCATCCGCCAGGCCGTCCAGGATTATCTTCTCTTCCTCTGATAATTTCGTCGGATCATCCGGGTCAACCGTCGGGAAATCCCTACAGTTCAGGGGATAGGTCTTCCCCTCGATCTCCACACTGTAATTGCGAAAATCACAGCGGGAAAACAGGCGCATCTGATCCATGCCAAATCCCGGATTCTCCCGGATCACACGATCTTCCAGCTTATAGGCGATCACGCTGATCGCCCGCAGGGCCGCCTTAATCGGGTCTGTCTCCCGGTACTGCTCCAGGGCGAAGAGAACCAGCTTGCGCAGATTAATCCCGTAGCGGCTCTCCAGAATCTCCATATTGCCATGTCGCAGATTGTTGCGCAGGACATTGGCGACGCAGACCCCGGATCCGCAGGCAGCTCCCATCCAGAGGATATCGTGATTCCCCCACTCGATATCCAGGGAGTGATATCCCATGAGCAAGTCCATGATCTTATCCGCGGAGGGTCCCCTGTCAAAGATGTCTCCCACAATGTGCAGGTGATCGACGGCCAGGCGCTTGATCAGGGAGGACAGGGCGATGACAAACTCCTCCGCGTTTTTCAAGGCGATAATGGTGTGCAGAATCTCCCTGTGGTAGGCCACCTGATTGTTGTCCTCATCCGCCTGCATGTGAAGCAGCTCATCGATAATATAGGCGAAGTCCGGCGACATGGCCTTGCGGACCTTGGACCTGGTGTACTTACCGGACAGGAAACGGGCGATGGAAATCAGGCGATTTAGGGTCATCAGATACCACTCGTCTGTGATCTTCCCCTGGCGCTTGAGCAGAGCCATCTTGCGGCGGGGGTAGTAGACCAGGGTTGCCAGATCCCGTCGCTCCGCCTCTGTCATCTCATCCTCGAAGATCATCTGGATCTTCTCCCGGATCACGCCGGAGCAGTTGTTGACGATGTGGTAGAAGGCCTCGTACTCGCCGTGGAGATCAGACATGAAATGCTCCGTCCCCTTGGGCAGGTTCAAAATGGCGTTGAGGTTGATGATTTCGCGGCAGACCGCCTGCTGACTCGGATATTTCTCAGCCAGCAGTTTAAGGTACTTCCTGTAATCTGTATTCATAGGGCTATTCTAGCAAATCCTTTCCCTTTCGAGGAGACTCTTTCCCATAAAAATTTTCCCGGCGTTTCCATAAAAATTCCAAAAAATCCCCCGGAGGCCATCTGATTGCGACTTGGCCGCCGAGGGGATGTTCTCCCTGAATTTATATAGAGTTTCCGCTCACCGGATCGGCTCTCCCCGCAGGATTTTCTGCGCCCGCTCGGTCCGTTCCGCGCTTGGCGGTTCAACATCGGCCAGAGTGTTCTTCATCCCAAGCTCCTCCCACTTGTAGAGACCCAGCGTGTGATAGGGAAGGACCTCTATCTTCTGCACGTTGGATAAGGAGGCGATGAATTCTCTGGTCTGATAGAGATACTGATCCACATCGGTAATTCCCGGAACTAAAACCTGGCGGATCCAGATGGGCTTGTGGATGGAGTCCAGATAGCGGATTCCGTCCAGGATATTGGCATTATCCCTGCCGGTCAGCCATCTGTGCTTCTCCGGATCGATATGCTTGATATCCACTAAGAGCAGGTCCGTGTAAGTCATCAGCTCCCGAAACTTTGAGAAGTAGGGCTCCTCCCTGCTGAAGGGATTCAACGAGGTGTCTATGCAGGTGTTGATCTTCCGCTCTTTGGCCTGGCGGAAGAGCTCCAGCAGAAAATCGATCTGCAAAAGAGGATCCCCGCCGGAGACGGTGATCCCGCCTTCCTTGCCCCAATAGCTGCGATAGCGCTCCGCCTGATCTAAGAGCGCGGATGCCTCCTGCTCATTATAATTCTTCACATCGTCGATATCCCAGGTATCCACATTATGGCAGTAACGACAGCGCATATTGCAGCCCTGCAGAAAAATAATGTAGCGGATCCCGGGTCCGTCCACGGATCCGAAGGACTCGACTGAGTGTACTCTTCCGATTGCCATGGTTCACCTCTTTTCCCACTCACCCCGGTCTGTCTTGCTCTTTGATATTTCCGGGCTCTTCTTTTGACCCATTCGAGCGCTGTTCCTGGCATTCGCAGGCACTTCTTTTGTCCTTTTCGAACGCTGTCCTTGATATTTCCGGGTACAAAGAGACCTTCTTTCCTGTCCTGCGCCCGGGTCATTCCTAAGACTGCTTTGATAAGTCTTCTTCAGCAAGAAAAACAGGGACTGCGAGGAGCAGAGGGGCAATGCCGCGTCGCGCATCGGCAAAAGGTATGCGTCTGCGGTATACGGCAAGGTCTCTCCCTGTCTCACTGTCCCTGTCTGTCACAGCCAATAGGGTTCTCTGACATTGCAACCCTTACATTAGCATTGCAATCCTTGCATTGGCATTGCAGCTTTTACATTCTCTTGTGGCAGGTTCTCGCGATAACATCCAGCTGCTGCTCGCGGGTCAGATCAATGAACTTAACCGCATAGCCGGATACGCGGATGGTGAAGTTAGCGTACTCCTCCTTCTCCGGATGTTCCATGGCGTCGATCAGCTTCTCGGTGCCAAAGACATTGACATTGAGATGATGAGCGCCCCTGTCAAAGTAGCCGTCCATGACGCGAACCAGATTGCCCTTGCGCTCGCCAAGATCGTGGCCGATCGCGTCGGGGCTGATCGTCTGTGTATTGGAAATACCGTCCAAAGCGTACTCATAGGGCAGCTTGGCGACAGAGTTCAAGGATGCCAGAAGACCACTCTGCTCAGCTCCATAGGAGGGGTTTGCTCCGGGAGCGAAGGGCTTGAATGCCTCTCTGCCATCGGGCAGGGCTCCGGTTGCCTTCCCGTATACCACATTGGATGTGATGGTCAGGATTGAGGTCGTGGGCTCTGAGTTGCGATAGGTGTGATGCTTCTCAATCTTCTTCATGAAGGTCTTGAGGAGCCATACCGCAATGTCATCGGCCCGGTCGTCATCGTTGCCGTACTTAGGGAAGTCTCCCTCAACCTCGTAGTCTGTTACCAGTCCGGATTCATCCCTGATGGTCTTGACCTTGGCGTACTTGATGGCGGACAGAGAGTCGACTACATGTGAGAAGCCCGCGATACCGGTCGCGAAGGTCCGGCGGACATTGGTGTCGATCAGGGCCATCTCAGCTGACTCGTAGTAGTACTTGTCATGCATATACTGGATCAGATTCAGGATATTGACATAGAGACCGGACAGCCAATCCATCATCAGGTCAAACTTGTGCATCACCTCGTCATAATCCAGATACTCGGAGCGAATGGGAGCGAGCTCAGGTCCGCACTGTACCTTGAACTTCTCATCCATACCGCCATTGATCGCGTAGAGCAGGCACTTGGCCAGGTTGGCGCGGGCTCCGAAGAACTGCATCTCCTTGCCGGTCTGCGTTGCCGATACGCAGCAGCAGATGGAGTAATCGTCTCCCCATACCGGCTTCATGACATCGTCATTCTCGTACTGAACGGAAGACGTATTGATTGAAACCTTTGCCGCGTATTCCTTGAAGTTCTCAGGCAGCTTGGAGCTGTAGAGAACCGTCAGGTTGGGCTCGGGTGAAGGGCCCATGTTCTCCAGGGTGTGGAGGAAACGGTAGTCGTTCTTGGTGACCATGCTGCGCCCGTCCATGCCGATGCCGGCAACCTCCAGCGTCGCCCACACCGGATCGCCGGAGAAGAGCTCATTGTAGGAGGGAATACGGGCGAACTTAACCATACGGAACTTCATGACGATGTGGTCAATCAGCTCCTGCGCCTCTGACTCGGTCAGCTTGCCGGCCGCAAGATCGCGGTCGATATAGATATCCAGGAAGGTGGAGATCCTTCCGACGGACATGGCGGCTCCATTCTGGGTCTTGATGGCTGCCAGGTAGCCGAAGTAGAGCCACTGTACGGCCTCTCTGGCGTTCCTGGCGGGACCGGAGATATCGTAGCCATAGGCCTTGGCCATCTCCTTCATGCCCTTTAAGGCCCGGATCTGCTCCGCAATCTCCTCGCGAAGACGGATGACATCATCCGTCATCGTCCCATCTCCACAGTTGTTGAAGTCCTCGGTCTTCTTCTCGATCAGGAAATCAATTCCGTAGAGGGCAACTCTTCTGTAATCGCCGACGATACGGCCACGGCCATAGGTATCGGGAAGTCCGGTCACAATATGGGTGTGACGGGCTGTCTTCATCTCGGGGGTGTAGGCGTCAAATACTGCCTGATTATGGGTCTTGTGATACTCGTTGAAGATCTTGTGATACTTCTCGTTGATCTGGTATCCGTAATTGGCAGCTGCCTGCTCGGCCATCTTGATTCCGCCATAAGGCATGAACGCCCTCTTCAGGGGCTTGTCTGTCTGCAGGCCGACAACCTTCTCGAGATCCTTCAGAGACTCGTCGATGTAGCCGGGGCCATAAGCGGTCAGGCTGGAGACAACCTCTGTCTCGCACTCAAGCACGCCGTTTTTAGCTCTCTCTTCCTTCTGCAGCTCCTGCAGTCTGCCCCAGAGCTTATTTGTCGCCTCGGTTGGATCCGCCAGGAAAGACTCGTCTCCCTCATAGGGGGTATAGTTGTTCTGAATGAATTCACGGACATTGACGTCATCCGTCCACTTGATGCCCTTGAATCCGCTCCACGCTTCCTTAAATGCCTCTCTCATTTTATGTACCTCCTTGCACATAAGATTCCGAAGATCATTCTTCTTTACGCCCTCATCATATGGACCTGATCCCTTGAGTGCAATAGATTGAGTGCAAGTTCTACCTTAAGTACAAAAAGGAGGTATTTTTGATTGGATGATTGGAGGATTTTACCATATATTGTGCTTAATCATAACTAATCATCTATATATTGTTGTTAGTTGTACCTTATTGTATACAATTTGTATCAATTCAAGAACATGACGATTTTTGTTTGTCGAACGCTTGACCTATCTTTCTTTCGTGTTATAGTTATTTTTATGCATCCTGTTATTTTTTTATCAGATTTCGTTTTTTCTTGGATTTCTTACCCTAGACTTCTTACCCCGGATTTCTTACCTTAGACTTCTTACCTTGGACTCCCTACCCTGGACTTCTTACCCTGAACCCTTGCCTTTGATTCCCTAACGCTTGCAGGCTAAGCTTTTCATCTCCCGGTCCTTCTTTTCCCGTCATTCTTTTCCCGTCATTCCTGCCGTCTTTTATTTTCACATCTCCGACTTCTGTTTTATTTTTCCTGAAATTTCCTGTCCTTCACCGGCCACCAGATGGCCTCAAAGGTCTCCGCTGTCATTTTCCCTTCCTCCCGCATTCTGGCCAGATGCAGCACTCTCTGATTGCGGCTGCCCCGAAACTGCAGGCTGATATCCTTCAGCTCCATGACAAATCGGCCGTCCACCAGGACGTCGATATAGGAGAGCATTTCCTCCGTAAAAGGAGTATGCCGGCATCCTTCCCTGGGGAGCAGGTCACGGTCTATGCTGTAACCGGTGTAGCACCAGACATCCTTGTCAGGATAGGTCTCCTTGATCCTCCGCAGAAGCCTCGTGATCTCGCCCTGGTTCTCTGGCTCGAACGGTTCTCCCCCCAGGCAGGTAAATCCCTGGATATAGTCATGATCCATGGCGTCTATAATAAAAGCTTCCTCTTTCTCCGTGTAGGGCCTGCCGTAACAGAAGTCCCAGGTGTCCGGCTGAAAGCAACCGGGACAGCGATTGCGACAACCAGAGACAAAGAGACTGACCCGCACGCCCGGGCCGTCGGCAATATCCCAATCCTTGATATTTCCGTAATACATATGAGCTCCTTTTCATATCCTGTGAGGAATGGAAGGATCATTCTTCCGCTCTCATCATATATAATAAGGGCAAAGGACTGACCCTGGCAAAAGATCCAGGAATCTTCTAAAATATACCTGTTTAATATACCTGTTCCCCCGGAATATTTCCGTTCCATCCGGAATATCCTGCTCTCTCCGAAAGATTCCTCTTTCGTCCGGAATATCCTGCTCCCTCCGAAAGATCCTTGTTCCCTCCGGCGATCTGCCATGAATCTATTTCATCCCGCCGTTCTCAGACGCAGCTGTTTTCATATATCAGTGTCGTCTCAAGCATTCAGTATATCAGTATAAAGGAAAAGAAATGAATCTCTCCAGCCCTGCGACTCAAAAATTATACGACCAAAATCCTTACGGGAAAATATTCGAAGCCCAGGTCCTCTCCTGCTGCGAAGGGGAGAAATCTCACAAGGGGCAGTTCGACATCATCCTCAACCAAACTCTCTTCTTCCCTGAGGAGGGCGGACAGACCCCAGATCTGGGTCTGCTGATCCCCCTTCCGTCTTCGCCCGATCTACCGGCAGACACGTCTTCCCAGGTGCATGTTCTCGATGTAAAGATCAAATCCGACGTCATCCACCATTTCTGTGACGGGCCTCTGGCCCCCGGGACCCCTGTCCGGGGAAGCATTGATTGGGAGCGCCGTTACGACAATATGCAGAACCACAGCGGAGAGCATATCTTCTCCGGTCTGGTTCACTCCGCCTTCGGTTATGAAAATGTGGGATTTCACTTGAGTGAGCGGACCTGCAGTATGGACTACAGCGGTCCTTTGACCCGTGAGGAGGTCGACCGCCTTGAGACGGCGGCCAACCGGATCATCTTCGACAACCGGGTCATTGACGCTTCTTACCCTTCCACAGAGGAGTTGGCGCAATTAGACTACAGGAGCAAAAAGGCTCTGAGCGGACCTGTCCGCATTGTCACAATCCCCGATTGCGACGTGTGCGCCTGCTGCGCTCCCCATGTCAGAAGAACCGGCGAGGTCGGTCTTCTCAAGGTGTTGCAAATACAGAGCTACAAGGGAGGAACCAGGCTTATAATCGCCTGCGGCATGCGGGCTCTGGCAGACTTTCGCCGCAAACAGTCTGTTCTGGAAGAGGTCTCTCATCTGCTCTCCTCCCCCCAGGAGGAGGCCGCCATGGCCCTTTCCAAAAAGCTCGCAGACCTCTTGGCTCTCAAAGACACCCTGCATGAGGCCTCTGCCCGCCTTCTTGCGTCTGACCTGGCGGGCCTTGATCCCTCCGCCGCCAACGTCTGCCTCTTTGAGAACGGGATCGACCCCATTCGCCTGCGCCAGGCCGTCAACCAGATGTCTGCCGCACACAGCGGCTACTGCGCCGCCTTCAATGGGAGCGATTCGGACGGCTACTCCTACTTTCTTTCCATCGCCGACGGCGACGCCAGAATTCTCAATGAGCAGCTGAAGGAGCGATTCTCTGCCCGGGGAGGCGGATCCGCCGCCATGTGTCAGGGAAGTCTTCGGGCCAGTCGCCGGGATCTGGAGGATTTCTTCTCAGCGCTGTGATTGTTCTCCGCCACAGGCAGGCGCGGCCTCTGTTCTCCCTTTTCCTCTTCTCTCATCTCCTGCAGAATGCTGATTTCATCCAACTGATCCGATCCGCAAATTCATTGGCAAAGCCTGACATCGAACAACCCGCAGAATACTGATTTCATCCTGCGGTCCGGCTTTCGCATATGCAGCTTCCTAGATCCGCACAATAAAGCGGATATTTCCGTCCTTATAGTCCGCCCGGATGGATCCGCGGAACTGATCCACAACGATCCCCTGGGCCATGGACAGGCCGATCCCGTAGCCCTCCCTCTCGGAGGAGTGGGAGCTGTCCTCTCGATAGAAGCGGTCAAAAAAGCGATTGTAGTCCACATTTGCCCCCTGGGCATAGGTATTCTCGACAACCAGATGCGCTCCTCCCACCCGGTTTCTCCTGCGCAGGGAGACGACAATGCGCCCCTCGTCGTCGCAGTATTTGGCGGCATTGTCCACCAGAATATTGACCAGCTCCTTGGCCAGCTTCTCTTCCGCGTGGACGTGAACGGCGGGATTGACCTTGAGTACCAGGGCCTTATGTTGCTGTTCTACAACGGGCCGATAGGACTCCGCCGCATCGGTCACCACAGTAGACAGGTCAATATCATGCAGCTTGATCCGCTCCTGTTCTCCCATGCGGGTCAGGGTAATCAGGTCCGCGACCAGGTCGCTGAGCCTGGCCGACTGCTTGCGAATCGACTGGGTCCACTCATTTTCTCCCTTCATCATCTCAAGCAATTCCGCGTTGGCGGAGATAATCGCGATCGGGGTCTTTAACTCATGTCCCGCGTTGGTGATGAACTGCTTCTGCGCCTCATAATTGCGAATCATGGGGTCGACAGCTCTTCTTGAGAAGGCGACCAAAAGGGCGATGATCAAAAAGGCCAGTACCCCGCTTCCAATAATCGAGAGGATCAGAACAGACCGGACCGAGTCATGATAGTTGCTGGCGTCTAAAAAGACCGTCATGGTTGACCCGTCTTCGTAACGGCTGATCTGATACTCATAGGTGGCAAGTCCCGATACAATACTCCCTCTGCTGCTTCCCTTTTTCAGCACCATGGCCGCGAACTTGCGCGCGTTTTCCTCAGACACCTCCGCGATATAGCTGCGGTTGGTCTGCGTAATCTGTCCGTCGGATCCCGCCCAGACCGTGAAAAAGCGGGTCTGCAGCAGGCTGTCGCGACTCATCTGAATGTGGTGATCTCTCTGGAGCACCAGGAGAATATTGTCCGCAATAATACTGAGACCGCGCCGGATGACGGATCCTCCACTCTCCTGGTCGCCATCCGCGGTGATTACTTCTACCGATGTCCCCCCGGACTGGTCGCCCTTCTCGGCGAAATCAGGCAGGGTTCCCCCGGACTGGGTCAGATAATTGAGAACCAGATGAGCCTCATGAATATTTCTATAGTAGTTGGACACATTGATCAGAAGCAGAATCACTGTCATGACCAAAAGGACCGCCGCTGTCGCCGATCCGATAAAGCGCCTCTTTAGCTTCTTGATCATGCAGATACCCTCTCGTGAATCCGGTAGCTTCCTCCCTCGTCACCCTCAATGGCGACCTTGCCTGTAATCGCGTTGAATTTCTGGCGCAGGTAGGAAATATAGACCCAGACCAGCCCGATATCCGCTTCCTGATCATCCTTCCAGATCCTCTCAAAGATCTGCTCGGTTGAGACGTCCTTTCCCACATTCTGCAAGAGATATTCCAGTAATTTAGCCTCCTTGGGAGCCAGCCGGATGGCATTCTGCGCCCGTATTTCCTGCTGCTCCACATCCAAAGTCACATCGGCAATGGTCAGGTTCTTGGGAGAGAAGTCCTCATTTCTTCTGGTGAGAGAGCGGATTCTTGCCAGGAGTTCTCCCAGGGCAAAGGGCTTGGTCAGATAATCATCTGCCCCGGCATCCAGTCCGTCAATCCGGTCCTCTACCTCCGCCTTGGCTGTCAGAAGCAGAATCGGGGTCATATCTCCTCCCGCCCGGATCTGCCTTAAGGCCTCAACTCCGGTCATCTTGGGCATCATGACATCGAAGACCAGGCAATCATAGGTTCCCTCACAGGCAGCCTCAAGGGCTGCCTGACCGTCAGCGACGTCGACCACCTCATAGCTGTTCATGCGCAGGGCTGTCACCAGGACACGACGCATCTCCTGCTCATCCTCCGCAACCAGTACTTTCATGGCCTTCCTCCTTGCTTTATCCGAATCTCCGTCCGTTGATCCGCGCGCCAATCGCCCGGTTACGAACCTCCGGCTGTATATTCTCCCGACCTTCCCCGAATCTTCAGCTTCGGTTCTTGGCGTTTTCATGCCGGATCAGATCGCGAATGGTCTGCATGGTAACATCACAGGAGGCCAGCTCATCAGCGCAGCGCTTTAGCTCCGTCTCGATCAGCCTGGCATTGCCAGATACCCCCTGCTTGTAGCTGATCTCATGCTCCAGAGCAGCCCAGGAGTCCATCGCGATTGTCCTCAGCTGAATCTCCACATAGAAGTGACCCGGGCATTCCCCGTCCACGTCCATGTAAGGCTCCTCCACATCCAGGATCACATGATAGCTGCGGTAGCCATTGCCCTTGGCATGACGGACATAGTCCTTCTCCTGAATGATTTTCGCCTGATCCCAGGAGCGGATGCAGTCCAGATTGGCATAGATATCGTCACGGAAACCACAGACGACACGGATTCCGATGGCATCCGTCACCTCCCGCAGGGCGGAATGAGCATTGATGGGCAGCCCCCGCATAGCCAGCTTGTCCCGCATGCTCTGATCCTCTTTGATGCGTCCGTCCAGATGCTCAGCGATCTTGCCCCCGTGTATCTTCTCATACTCCCTCTGAGAGCTGCGAATTCGATGGAAAACATCCTCCATCACCAGGCGCAGAGTCTCTTCGTATTCCCCGTAAATGCTCTTCTGCACCGGCCCTTTCTCTTCCAAAATAACATTCTCTTCTTCCATATTTATCTATCGTCCCGTCACCCCACGCCCCCGGCGCGGAGCTTTCAATGTTTTACCAAGCCATCAGGGAAAAGCGAAGACTCCAGCTTTCATCTGAGTCCCGCATGCAGCTATTATAACAAAGAATGGAATCTCATGAATTTATCGCCGCGCAGGTTTCGTTCTGCAAAAATCCTGCCCTTGTGTTAATCGTGCCACTACTTGTCCGTGAAATTTGCAAGCTCCTGCTTTTTATGCTTTCCCGCGGCAAAGAAGTCCCGGGTCTCCTTCACCACCACCCCGCTCAGAGCAAAAATAGCAATCATATTTGGAAGCGCCATCAGGCCGTTGAAGATATCGGCGATGGTCCAAACTGCGGACACAGTCATGTAGGGACCGATGAAGACGGCCAGAATATAGAGCCAGCGATAGGTCAGGATAACCCTTCTGGAATTACCGGACAGGTATTCCAGACAGCGCTCCGAATAATAGTCCCATCCAAGGATGGTCGTAAAGGCAAAGAAGACCAGACAGAGCATGAGGACGAAGGAGGATACGACCGGCGCGAAGGGGAGCCCCTGATTAAAGGCATAGGTCGTCACCTGGACTCCCTCCAGTCCCGGAATCTTATAAGCCCCCGTCAGGACAATCGAGAGTCCGGTCATGGTGCAGACGACAATGGTATCAATAAAGGTCCCGGTCATGGTCACCAGTCCCTGGCGCACCGGCTCATGCGTCTGCGCGGCGGCGGCGGCGATGGGGGCGGAGCCCAGCCCGGCTTCATTGGAGAAGATTCCGCGGGCAACTCCCATCTGCATGGCAACCAGCATGGAACCCACGGCTCCTCCGGTTACGGCGGAGGGATTGAAGGCCCCCTCTACGATGACCCGGATTGCTGTCGGAACCTCTCTGATGTTGCAGATTAAAAGCATAAGGGCAAAGGCAATATAGATTAAGGCCATAAAGGGGACGATGATCTGCGCGACAGCGGAGATCCGCTTCAAACCCCCGATCAGAACCAGAGCCACAAAAAAGGCCAGAAGCAAAGAGGCGATGACAACTGCTACCGAATAATCGCCCAGACCAAGGAAAGAAATGTGGATGACATTCGCATTATTGGGATCAAAGAAATTGTGGATGGCAGTGGCGATTCCATTGACCTGGGAGAAGGTCCCGATCCCGAAGAGGCCGACACAGACGCCGAAGAAGGCAAACAGCTTGGCCATCCAGGTCCAGCCCTTTCCCATTCCGTTCTGGATATAGTAAAAGGGACCGCCCAGGGCGTGGCCGTTTTCATCGACCGTGCGGTATTTAATCGCTAAAAGCCCCTCCGCGTATTTGGTCGCCATTCCAAGAAAGGCCGCCAGTTCCATCCAGAAGAGGGCTCCCGGGCCTCCCATGCCGATGGCGGTTGCAACACCGACAATATTTCCCGTCCCGATGGTGGCCGACAGGGCCGTGCAGAGGGCCGCGAAGGAAGAAACCTCTCCCTTGCCCCCCTCCTCGTTTCTGACCATCCACTTCAGAGCCAGGGGGAGGCGGCGAACCTGCAGGAGCCCCAGTCGAATCGTCAGCCAGAGGCCGCCGGACAGGATCAGCAGCATCAGGGGCAGTCCCCAGATCAAATTGTCAATGGTTTTCAGATTCTGGTTGATCACATGCCACATAAATCGTACTCCTCACTTGACCGCACCCGCAATTTCTTCTCCAACGAACTGTTTCTCTGTTGCGGACATTTCTTTCTCTTACGCGTACACTCTCACAAGAATAGCGGACATGCTTCATCCGGTCAACTTAAAAATACCTGCAGAAGCGCATGAGAATCAGGCACCCTCCCTTTACTTTGCCCCTTTTCTTTCCTATACTGACCTTAGTTTCGGTGTGTCTTTGAGGGCGGCTTACATCTGTGCTTTTTCGCCCGATTTATGTCGACCGACAGGATCCACGCTCCGCTTACATCGAAGAAAGAAGGCTTATATGTATCAGGAAGAATATCAGCGCTGGTTGACCGCAGACCTGGAGGATCTTGATCTCAGGCGAGAGCTCCTGTCCATTCAGGGCAAGGACGAGGAAATCAAAGACCGCTTCGCCGTATCCTTGAAATTCGGCACAGCCGGCCTGCGCGGGGTTATCGGCGCAGGTACGAACCGCATGAACATCAAGCTGGTCGGACAGGCCACCCAGGGCCTGGCCAACTGGGTGAAGACCCAGGGCGGGAACCAGTCCGTGGCCATCTCCTATGACAGCCGCATCAAGTCCGATGTCTTCGCCAGACGCGCCGCCTCTGTTCTGGCGGCCAACGGAATTAAGGTCTTCATTTACGACGCTCTCATGCCGGTTCCGGCCCTGTCCTTTGCGACCCGATACTATGGCTGCAATGCCGGCATCATGATCACAGCCTCCCATAACCCCGCCAAATACAACGGCTATAAGGCCTACGGTCCTGACGGCTGCCAGATGACTGACGACGCCGCCGCAATTGTATATGAAGAAATTCAGAAAACCGATATCCTGACCGGAGTTTCCTGCGATTCCTTCGCGGCCGGTGTCGCGTCCGGCAAGATCCAATTCATCGGCGACGACTGCAAAAAAGCCTTCTATCAGGCGATTGAAGAGCGACAGGTTCGCCCGGGTCTCTGCAAGTCGGCCAGTCTCAAGCTGGTCTACTCCCCCCTCAACGGGACCGGCCTGGTTCCTGTCACACAGGTTCTGTCTGACATCGGCATTGAAGACATCACGCTTGTTCCCGAGCAGCAGTATCCCAACGGTTACTTTACCACTGCCCCCTATCCCAACCCCGAGATCCGTCAGGCCCTGTCCTATGGTCTTGATCTGGCGGAGAAGGAAGGGGCTGATCTCATGTTAGCCACGGACCCCGACGCCGACCGCGTGGGAATCGCCATGCGCTGTCCCGACGGATCCTATGAGCTGGTCAGCGGCAACGAGATGGGCGCCCTGCTCCTCGACTACATCTGCGCCGGCCGGATTGAGAAGGGCACCATGCCCAAGGATCCCGTCGCCGTCAAGTCCATCGTCTCCACCCCTCTGGCGGACGCTATCGCCAGCCACTACGGGGTCGAGATGCGCAGCGTCTTAACCGGCTTCAAGTGGATCGGCGATCAGATCGCAGGTCTTGAAGCCAAGGGAGAGGTTGATCGCTTCATCTTTGGCTTCGAGGAGAGCTATGGCTACCTGGCTGGCCCCTATGTCCGCGACAAGGACGCCGTCATCGCCTCCATGCTCATCTGTGAGATGGCTGCCTACTACCGGAGCATCGGCTCCTCCATCAAGGAGCGTCTGGAAGAGATCTACCGCACCTACGGCCGCTACTTGAACCAGGTGGACTCCTATGAATTCCCCGGCCTGTCCGGCATGGACACCATGGCGCGGATTATGGATTCTTTCCGGTCTGCTCCCCCCAGGGACTTCGCCGGAATTGCCGTGACAGCTGTCCGCGACTATGAGAAGAGCGAGAAGACGGGTCTCCCTAAATCCAATGTCTTAATCTATGAGTTGGAGGATGGTTCCAGCCTTGTCATTCGTCCTTCCGGCACCGAGCCCAAGATCAAGAACTACTTCACCACCAGGGGCAAAGATCTGGCTGAGGCTCAGGCCAAGAAGGATCTTCTTGCCTCCGCCATCCGCCCCCTGATGAAATAGGATTGGCTTCCCGCAAGTCCTGTCAATAAAACTAAATTGAAACCCCCACGAAGCTTGATCATCAATCAGGCTTCGCGGGGGTTTTTCTTAATTCATGACCAACGCATGATCACAGAGCTCTCGCACGGTGCGTATTCCATCACGTATTGCAATTGAATATTCGCCGGGCATACCTTCCACCGTCCATGACAACGGAGTATTCTCAATGTGCATATTCAATCATCGCCCGGCGACTGGCCTTAATCCTTGTAATCAAAGTCGGGAACCGCATGCCAGCGGTCGCGGAAGAAATGGGCCGCCAGCTTGGGCTTGCGGTCTCTGGTGAAGAGCCCCTTCTTATTGCCCTGGATACGAAGTATGCTCTGAGAAGTCGCAAAATCTGCGAAATTCCAGACCTGCTCTCCAGTGACACAGGGGTAGTCATCCATAACAGCCAGGTTCATCTTGTAGTAGTCCAGCTGATATTCCTCCGTGTACATGACAGGCGTTGTATCATGCATGCCCATCACCGTATCAGCGCCAAACTCCGTGAAGACAAGCGGCTTTCCCAGCTTCTCCCACTGATCCATCTCCGCTCTCATCTGCTGTGCTGACCATTCCAGATCAGGCGCGCCGAAATACCAGCCATAGTAGCGGTTGAGACAGATGACATCGGACAATTGAGCAGAAACATCCGTATCAGGGCCTCCGGCCATCTGCACAGATACCAGGGTGACAGGCCGCTTCTGAGGATCCAGTTCCCGTGCCAGATCAAAGAGGGGTTTGAAGTATTCATATGCCCCCTGACCGGATGAATCCGGTTCATTGGCAATCGACCATAGGACAACGCAGGCGTGGTTTTTGTCCCGGGCAATCAGATCGCGAATGACCTCCCTGTGATGCTCCTGGGTTTTCACTCCATGCTCCGGGTCGAAGGTTCCCACCTTCTTGCCTCCGAAGTTGGCCCCGCCTCCGAAGAGATAGTTGATTCCGACTGCCGTAGTCTCATCGATGACGACAATTCCCTCCCGGTCGCACTGACGCATCATCTCCTCGGAATAGGGATAGTGGGAGGTGCGGAAGGAATTGGCCCCCTGCCATTTCATGATCGAGATATCCCTGGTATTCATTGCCAGGTTGATCCCGCGGCCGTTGGGGAAGGTATCCTCATGCTTGCCGTAACCCTTGAAGTAGAATTTGCGGCCATTGATCAGGAAACGGTTGCCAACCACCTTGACCGTGCGGATTCCATAAGGAAGTTCATAGATATCTTCTCCATAGCTGACCCGGATCCTGTAGAGATAGGCATTCAGAGGCCTCCACAGCCTGGCCTGCTCAATGGTAAGCTGACCTGACAGACCATTTGCCTCGGCAACCTTAACCCCTGTTTCATCAAAGAGTTCCACAAGAGCGGCATCCGCCAGAGCCTGATCCTCCTGACCGCCAACGGCAACCGTATAATTCAGAAGCGCTTTTCCCCCATCCGCAATCGGCCTTGTTCCATCTTCCCCGTCGATCTGACTGGTCACAGTCAGATCTGCAATATACTGTCCTGGCGTCGTGTAGATGCGAACGGTTCGGTTAAGACCCGCGTAATTGAAGAAGTCAAAGTTGGGTCCCGGATACTTGGGCTCTGGAGAAGCTCCCAGATTGCCGCCCAGCATATTGCCTATCATCCCGACCGGCAGGGTTGTATTGTCAATAAAATTATTGATTGCCACGGTCAGAAGGTTATCCTCTCCCTCCCTCAGGTCATCCGTAATTTCCACTTCAAAGGGAAGAAAGCCTCCCTGATGCTCTGCGATCAACCGCCCGTTCAAATAGACATTGGCATGATGGGTCGCCGCGTCAAAACGCAGCATGACTCTCTGCCCTGCCAGAAAGGCCGGAAGTGAGATCCTGCGCTGATAGAAGACCCAGCCACGGTAATCGCGGAAGTCGCTTCCATCCTTGAGATCATTAAAGGATGCAGGTACCGGCATCGTCATGGGATCTTCCAGCGGTTTTTCATACCATTTCTCCGCGAATCCCTTCTCCTCAGGGTCTAACTGAAAGTCCCAGATTCCGGCCAGATCTTCAACCAGACGGGATGGAGTCATGATAGGATACAACATAGTTACCTCTTTTCTTTCCTGATTTTCTCAATTTTCGTTCATATCATTCTTTGTCTTCTGGATGACGGATTCTTGGCCATCGCCGGGGAAGAACCCGCGCTAGACCAGAATACAGCCTTCTTCGTCCGTCTGCTTGGGCAGCGCTTCCATCCAGTCCACCAGGCCAAAAGCCAGCGGCAGTCCGGTCCAACAAAGGGCAAGATAGATCAATCCCCGCACCGGATGATGGGCATAGAACTGGTTGACGCCAAAGACAGATAAGAGACAGAGCCAGAGATAGGTCTTGCGCCGTACCGGATTCCTGCTGACATGCCTGTCTTTGAAGGTATAATAACGGGCTGTCCAGCGCTCAATCAGTCCTTGCTTGTCCTGGATGCCATGCTCTTTCTTCAGAGCTGCCAGCTCCTGCTCTAAGCATACCAGTTCTCCGACCTCAGCCTGGGTCAATCTTCTCTTAGCCACTGCCTTCTCCTCTCTGTCCGCCTCTATTTCAGCCTTCGTGTCCGAGAATGACACCAAGGCTATCGGCCCTTACAGACACCTGAACCAGCAAACGCGAATCTGCCTTTCTCCCTGATATCGGTCAGGAGCCCGCCTGAACCGTTTCCTTCTCTTCCTTGATCTGGGCGATCTGTCTGCGGACTTCCTCCATTTTCTCCGCCGTCAGTGGATAGAACTTCATGGCAATCAGGTTGCAGATCAGTCCGAAGACAATCAATCCGTACATGAGGAAGACGCCGACCACCTTCAGTTTCAGACTGTAAGGTGTATCTACATCCGGCATCACATCCTTAAATCCAATCGCCGCCAGGCAGATGGAAGCAATAAAGGGCGCAAAAGACGATACCAGCTTGTCCACAAAGGAAAAGAGCGTTCCCATCAATCCGGGTACATATTTCCCAGTCCGATAGGTCTCGAAATCCGCGCAGTCTGCCGTCATGGGAATGACAATCGATCCTGCCACATTCTGAAAGCCGCCGGTGAAAATAGTCAGAACCAGAAGCGCAACCGTGAAGAAACTGAATCCGACAAATCCCTTATTTCCAGGCAGATTCAGAGTTCTGGGATCCCCCAGCATCCAGAGAGCAATCAGAGCGATATTCCCGAAGAGCGCCAGCCAGCTGGAGGTGACCATTGCCCTGCGCTGCCCAAACTTCGTCGCGATATAGCCCAGACCGAGGAAGATAAAGATTATATTTCCGATCGCCGTGTAGAGAGTAAATGTCCCTGACAGAGCGTAATTGCCGGCCACCACACCAAACATAATGGTCGTCACGGCAGCGGTCTTGGCTGTCGCCCCCAGTTTGTCCGTGGATGCAGCCAAAACCAGCATCTGGATGGCCCGGTTGTGCCGGATCGTCTCAAAATAGTCACGAAAAGTGACCCGAATGGCCTGACCCGTCCCATAGTACTTCTCCTGATCTTTGGGCCAGATGGAGATGACCGCGATTACCGTAAAGACAGCGGAAACAGATGCCACAATCATCCAAAGCTCCTTATAGAGCATAATATCCTTGGTGAAGCCCCCGTACTTCTTGGCCAGACCTGCTATGAACATCTGTCCCCCCGAGAAGAGAATCAGGTTATAAATCGCATCAAAAACCGAGAACAGAGGTCTTTGCTTTGGATCATTGGTCAGGCAGGTCTGCGCGGCTTTGGTGACAACACACTGGCAGGTATAGCCCAGATAGTAGATGCAGTTGACTGCGATAAACCAGCCTACCCGCAGGGCTCCTGCGGGAACCACAGGCGTCACAAAGATCATCAGAAAGGCGCAGAAGGCCAGGACGATATTGCCAATCACCATAAAAGGACGATTTTTCCCCAGCCTGCCGTTGGTCTTATCCAGCAGATAGCCCACAAAAGGATCCGTGACCCCGTCCCAGATACGCATAATCATGGAAAAAGATCCGGCCAGAACAACTCCCAGACCAACCCATCCGTTAATGTAATAGGCAATAAATGACATGAGCAGCAACCAGATATTGGTCGCCGTATTATTGAGGGCAAAACCACCGATCCTCCAAATCGGCACACGGTGGATTCCTCCCTCACGGTCGTACTTAGCATTCCCCATCATTTTCTCTCCTTTTCTATGAAACACTGCTTTGCAGGGACTCATTCCCTTCTGCGAAGCTGACCTCCTATCTCTATTATTGGAAATCTCTTTCTCTTAAATCTATAACTATATTTGTGTTATTGACGAATACCGTAAAAATTTTTATAGTATTCTATAAAAAGTCATTGATCCCAGGGGCAGGAAGGACTTCCGTAAATCCGACGCCAAAGATCAGACAGGGCACATCACCCAGGAAACAGGAGGTACCTGTTCGTGAGATAACCGCCCTGGCAATCATGAAGTTTTCCCGATTGGAGGTTCCATGTCTGAACATCAGCTTCTCGATCTCTTATTTGATTTCTTAGACCGACTGGAAATCCGCCATTACATCCTGCAGGCCCCCTATCGCTGGAAGGACAGCTACGACTCTTCTTTTCGCCGCAACCTGGGACTGCCCATGCATGACTTTGACCGCTTCTTCGCCTGTTCTAACCGTCTCTGCGTCATTACGGACGAGCTCAACTGCCACTACCTGACCATTCCGCTCCCTCAGAAGCGTCATGCCCTGGCAGGGCCCTACCTGACCCAGTCCCCGGATTTTCTTCACATGCAGCGGCTCGCAACCCGATTGGAGATCAAAGACGTCCAAAAGACAGACCTGTCCTCCTTCTATATCCATTTCCCCAGAGTTCTGGAACTGGGAGAATTCGAGTCCTTTCTGCGCGCCTTCTCCAAAATCTATCTCGGCCGGGATGATCTGGAACAAATACACCTCCATCTGAACCTGTCCCGGCAGCCCATTTCTCTCTCCTCCCGGGAACGCAATGCCCTTCATACCGAGCGCGCCGCCTTTTCTCTCCTGGAAGACCGCTACGCCAAAGAGGAAGAAGGGATGCGCTATATCACAGAGGGCAACGCGGCTGACGCAGAAGCGGCGTTTACCAGCCACGTCTTTGACAGCCTTGAAAATCGTGCCCCCTCCAGCCTGCGCAGCAGCAAAAACTACCTGGTCGTTTGCAATACTCTCTTTCGCAAAGCGGCCCAGGCAGCCGGCGTCCATCCTTATTACCTGAATGAAATCTCCCGCAAATTTGCCATTCGTATTGAGAATCTGCAGGAAATTTCCCCCAATTTCTCCTTCCGGAGAGACATGATTCACCAGTATTGCAACCTAGTCCAGAGTCACCAGGGCGGCCAGTACTCTAAACTGGTCGATCGGATCAGGAACTATATTGATGCCAACCTGGACGGAAACCTGACCCTGCAGCATATCGCAGATGACTGCAGCGTCAACAAATCCTATCTGTCAGCCCGCTTCAGGAGAGAAACGGGGCAGACTTTAAGTTCCTATATTCTGAGCCGCAGGCTCGACCGGGCGATCTGTCTTCTCAATATTGATGCCGGCAGCATCCAGGAGATTGCCGCTGCCTGTGGTATCCCGGATCTCTCTTATTTCACCAAGCTCTTTCACCGCGAGAAGGGCATAACGCCGAGTCAGTATCGGAAAATGATTCAGTCGTCGTAAACAGTCCGTCTGACGCTTCCTTTTCGATTGCTGGATAAAATCAGTGAGCAGCCCTTCTTCCATCGATCTGTTATCCGTCTTCGCAAATCGTCCGCTGTTCGTCAGTCCCTGTAATAAACGGCCAGCCTTTCCTTTGAATGGGCAAAGTGCTATGATATGTGCTAATTGTTTGCGGAAACATCTGACAACCTGGCTGTTAATGTCACTTTGCTTTCCCCCGGGCACTTCACCCGTCCGGCGAAACTGCTTTTGGGCCTGATGTGATTCATCATACACAGATCTATATCAGGCAATCAATATTACTTGGAAAAGAGGTTATGAACATGGACAATCAACGCTCCAATTTTTCCGGCAAACTGGGCTTCGTCCTGGCCGCTGCCGGTTCCGCCGTCGGCCTTGGAAACATCTGGCGCTTCCCCTATCTGGCGGCCAAGTATGGCGGCGGCATTTTCCTGCTGATTTATCTGATCCTGGTGGCCACCTTCGGATATGCCATGATTGTCTCCGAGTCCGCCATCGGACGCATGACCCAGAAATCCCCCGTCGGCGCCTTCAACATCCTTGGAAAGGGCAAGGGACAGGGCTTCTTCCGCTTCGGCGGCTGGCTCAACGCCATCATCCCGATTATCATTGTTCCCTACTACTCCGTGATCGGCGGCTGGGTCTTCAAATACCTCTGGGAATATCTGACCGGTGGCGTACACCGCGTCGCAGATGACAGCTTCTTTAGCGATTTTATCTCTAACTCTGCCTCGGCTGAATTCTGGTTCATCCTCTTTACTCTGGTGACGATCGGAATTATCTTTGCCGGCGTAGAAAACGGCATTGAGCGCGTCTCCCGTATTATGATGCCCCTACTTGTGCTTCTGGCTGTGATTGTCTCCATCTACTCCGTCACCAGACCCGGGGCCATGGAAGGCGTGAAATATTTCCTGATTCCTGATTTCGCCCACTTCTCCTGGATGACGATCGTAACTGCCATGGGACAGATGTTCTACTCCCTCTCCATCGCCATGGGAATCCTGATCACCTTCGGCTCTTATATGAAGAAGGAGGTCTCCATTGAGGGTTCCACCTCCAATGTTGAGATCTTCGATACGGCGATCGCGATTCTTGCAGGCCTGATGATCATCCCTGCTGTCTTCGCCTTCTCCGGCGCGGACGCGGCCGCAAATCTCAAGGCCGGCCCCTCCCTCATGTTCATCATGATTCCCAAGGTCTTCGATTCTATGGGACTGGGCCAGTTCGGCGGCATCGTCTTCTTCCTCCTGGTTCTTCTGGCCGCGATCACTTCATCCATTGCCTTGGCGGAGTCCGCCGCCTCTACCTTCCAGGATGAGCTTGGATGGGGACGCCGTAAGGCGACGGTTGTTGTCGCTGTCATCATGCTGGCCCTCGGCAGCCTCTCCTCTCTGGGCTTCGGTGTTCTCGGCAGTATCAAGATCATCGGCATGGACTTCCTTGATTTCTTCGACTTCCTGTCCAATTCCATCATGATGCCCATCGCCGCCTTTGCCATCTGTATCCTTGTTGTCTACAAAGTGGGTGTTGACAAGATCGCAGAAGAAGTCACTGTCTCCGGCAAATTCCGAAGACGTAAGCTCTACAATTTCGTCATCAGATATGCCGCTCCCCTCTTTATCATTATCATCCTGATCTCATCGATCCTGAACGCCTTCGGCATCGTCAAGATGTAAGCGTAGCTACGAGCAGGGTAGACACAACAATAAAAAAGCACCGCCGACCAAGCTTGCTTGGGGAGGCGGTGTTTTTTTATTGTTGTAAGTTATCCGGTGACAGCCGGATAACGAAAGATTGCGAAGCAATCTTGAGTCTACCCGTGGATAAAAGCTGTCTATCGACCAAGCTTGCTTGTAAAGGCGATGTTTTTTATTGTTGTAAGTTATCCGGCGACAGCCGAATAACGAAAGATTGCGAAGCAATCTTGAGTCTACCCGTGGATAAAAGCTGTCTCCCAATCGGGCCTGCTCAGGAAGGCGGTGTTTTTATTTAAAACTCCTTGTCCTTCATAATTTTAACACTTACTCTCATGGATATCAGAAACAGAATCCAGGCTACAACCATCGCAAGAGCGGCCAGCCCGCCTATACTCATCCTGGAGAGACTATACTTCACATTTGCCACAAGCATGGGAACCGCTTTTACAGCCACAATCCATATCGCGGAAAGGGCCCCAAATGCCCCCATCAGAGCAATCCTTCCCATCTCACCTCCAAATTTCAGCTGAAATGGTATGGAAGCCGCCTGTATGACAATCACGGCAGAAAGAATGATCAAGGCAGCCGGCATAACATCAGAAATGTTTACTATCCCCTTCCATCTGCCGACACAAATGCCAAAGACAATTGCAAGAAGCCAGGCACCACCGCAAATTAAGAATGTGAGCAAATATTTTTCAGCGACATAATTTGCGCGGCTGACAGGTAATGTGAACAGAAAGGCGTTCCCATTGCCCAGCGCGTCATAGCCTATCGTGCTCAGTACAAACAGGGACGAAATAAAGGACATAAAACCAATCGCAAATGTCGTGTTTCCGTAGAAAACTACGTTGACGACAGAAATCGTAATCATGATTATGAAAAAGAGCTTTTTCTCTTTCATCATCTTAAAATCTTTTATCAAGAGTCCCATCATAATTTCTCCCCTCTTATCATCATCAAAATCACTTCATCTATTGTTCCCTGATCAATCGCCACTTCCGGATAGTTTTCAATATAATACTGCTTCTGTCTGGTCAGACAGCTGTATCCATAGGCCTCCTTTTTAAAACGCAGAATATATTGTTTATCTATTTGGGAAAATTGTTCCTCTGTCACCTTCAGCAAGGCATAATCACTCAGTAAAACATCCGTATCTTCATGCAAAATCACTTTTCCTTCGTGAATCATATAAATATCGTCGCACAGGGTCTCCAGGTCGCTTGAAATGTGCGAGCTGATGAGAATAGACCGCTCCTCATTCTCTTCCATAAATTTCCGCAGCATTTCCAATAATTCATCTCTGGCGATGACATCAAGCCCCAAGGTCGGCTCATCCAAAATCAACAATCTCGCGTCGTGGGAAATTGCTATCAGCACCTTCAGCTTAGCCTTCATCCCCGTTGAAAAGTCATTGATTTTTTTATCCGTCGGCAATTGGAATCTACGCGCCTGGTCCATGAAAAAGGAATTGTCAAAGCTCTTGTACAGGCTTTTCATAATCGGGATAAGGTCCTTTATCGTTAAATATCCGCCGAATCCGGAATCCGAAAGGACAACACCCAGACTTTCTTTATCCTCAGCTGTAAACTCCCGCAGATCCTTTCCGAGAATATTGATCTTCCCGCCATCCGCAGAGATCAATCCCAAAACAGCCTTAAATGTAGTGCTTTTCCCCGCTCCATTTTGCCCGATCAAACCGGTGATATAACCTCTTTTGACTTCCAAGGAACAATCCAGAGAAAAGTTCCCATATTGCTTTTTGAGATGTTCTATTTTCAGCATCGCCATCACTCCTTTAAGATCAATTCAAAAAGATCTCTGATATCCTCATCACGAATCCCACAGGATCTTCCCTTTTGCACTGCACGCTCTAAATCTCTTTCCAGTTCTTTTTTCTGCTCCTCCAGCAAAAGCTCTGTATTAATTGCCGCAACATAGGTTCCCTTCCCGTGAATTGTTATGGTAAACCCTTCCCTTTCCAGGTTGTCATATGCTTTTTTTACGGTCAGAGCGCTGATTTTTAATTCCCTAGAAAGCGCCCTTACTGATGGAAGATTGTCATTCTCCTTTAATTCTCCATTTCGTATCAGTACCTTGATCTGATCTTTAATCTGCTCGTAAAACGGCACCATCGATGATGCATTTATGATGATCTTCATTGTCCTCCTTTCTTGTTCGAAAACAGTATATAACAGCATAAAACTGTTTGCAAGAAAAATCAGATGACAGCTGCCTCCGGGTGCGCTAAAAAACGCCTGCAACGCAGCAAAGCTTGCTGCGATACAGACGCGTCGTTATCTTCTTTCATGTCAATGGAGCGTACCGCGAATGACAGCGGAATCACATGTCCTTTTTCCCCACGGCAGAAAAGAAGAGCTGCCGCATCTCTTCCCTCCTGTCCGCACGGCACTTGAAATCACGGCTGATTTCACCATCGGAGAGAACAAGCATGCGGCTGCATGTCCTGCATAAAAATTCATAGTCGTGCGTGACAACAAATATGATTTTTCCCTGTTTGGAAAGGCTGCGGACAATTTCAGCGACCCTTGCCATGCTTTCATAATCCAGCCCGCTGGTAGGCTCGTCAAAGACGATCAGTTCTTTTTGGCAGACCTGCCCCACGGCGACGGCCACCCTCTGCTTTTGTCCGCCGGAAAGCGTGCCGGGATGTTGTTCGGCAAAGGGTGTCAGTTCCAACGCGTCCATCGTTTCCGCGACTAAGTCCGCGTCCGGGTTCTTTATTCCGAAGGAGCATTCTGCTTCTACGCTCTCCGCGAAGAGCTCATAATTCACATCCTGCATGACCATATAGGAAATTTTCTGCCGCTTCTTTGGGGAGATACCCCTGCCGTCCCATACATAATCCCCTTTGATCCCTTTGTGCAAACCGCAAAGGGCCCGTGAAAATGTTGTTTTGCCCGCACCGTTTTTCCCCACAAGTGCAATCACCTCGCCCTCTGAAATTTTTACGCTGATATTTTCTATCACAGGCGTTTTCCTGTAGAAGAGGGAAACATCCTTCAGCTCCAGCCTCGTTTTCCCCTCTTCCCCCGTGATTACGTCGAGAGTCTCCTTTTGCAGATCCGTCGCTCGAAGGCCCATGGCTCGGCGCTCTTCATCCGTCAAGGTCAAAAACTCACCGGCGGAGTAAATCTTTTTTATCTGTCCCTCATCAAATACAATGATCCGGTCAGCGATACCCATCAGATAATACAGCCGGTGTTCGACGATCAAAATGGTCTTTCCCTGGGACTTAAGTATTTTGAGATGAGCCCTTAAAGCGTCTATCGTCTCCATATCCAGATTAGAGGACGGTTCATCCAGCAGATAGACGCGAGGGTTCATGGCGTATACGGACGCAAAAGCAATCTTCTGCTTTTCTCCTCCGGAAAGAGAAAAGATATTTCTTCCGCGAAGGTTTTCAATTTCCAGGTCCTTTGCGGAGGCAGCCACCCTGTCCTCAATCTGCTCTCCTGGCAATGCCTGGTTTTCCACGCCGAAAGCGATCTCACTGTCTGTATCTACATTGAAGAACTGCGTCCTAGGGTTCTGGAATACCGAACCGACAAGAGACGCCGTTTCGTACATTGGCATTTCCGGAACGCTTCGCCCGTCGAGCAGAACTTCCCCCGTCAGCTTGCCGGGATAAAAATTGGGGACAAGCCCATTGACAAGACGCGTCATCGTGGTCTTGCCGCATCCGCTTTTCCCACAGAGAAGGACGCATTCCCCCTCAGCTACTGTCAAATTAATGTCACGCAGATCATCCCTTCCATGGATCCCCTCCTGCTCCCTGCGCGAGTCATACGAAAAGGATACATGCTTAAACTCAATCATACCCTACACGATCCTTCCCCAACAAAAGCCCAAAATAAGCACGCAGGCCGCAAGGACTGTGGCAATCCAATCCCTTCCCCGGAACCGAATCTGAAGAAGGCTGGTACGCGGCTTTGGATTCTCTATCCCACGCGTGACCGCGGCGGCGGAAAGCTCATCGGCCGCATTGGAAGCCGTCATCAGCAAGGGGACATAAAGACATTCCACCGTCATAGCCGGATTTATCAGAAAACCCAAAAAGGAAGGAGTCACATCCCTGAGCCGCATGGCGTCTTTGATATAAACCCAGTCTTCACGGACTGAGGGAATATATCGAAGCATGACTGCCAAAGGAATAACCACATGATTGGGAATATGCGCCTTATTCATCGCGGTCAAAAACTCATTTACCCTCGTCGTGGAAAGAATCACACTCGCCAAAAAAGCGCAGGGGTAGACAGCGTAAAACAGGCCGAGCCATGATGTAAACACGGTATAAAACGCCCCCTTTTCAAGCGACATGATAAAGAGGGTCAGCATATAGAAGGCGCCATAAAAAGCCGCGCAAAAAAGCGACCTGCGAACTTTTCCGCTTGCGCATCCGAACAGGGCAACCGCAAGAACAAGCAGGCTCTCATACAAAAGGGAGGAGGCAATGGTTGCTGAAATCACGCACAGAATCAGTATGATGATTTTTGCGCGGGGATCAAATTGCAGACCGAAGCTCTTTTGGACACTTGCGTCCCGGCTCATGCGGTTATTCCCGCCTTTTCAAATTGCTTCCTCAATAACCTGCTACCGACAAAACCGCTGAAGAGGGCAACAAGAACCGTGCCTGCCAGCATGGTCACCAAAACCCACTGGTTGACTGATGCCACCATGGTATCCAGATACTCCCGCGGCGTCCCTTTCTCTAGCATTCGGCTCACCCATGCCTGCGGATTGATAAAATAGGCGAGATAGGACCCGGTTCCCCCGAGGCAGAAAACAATATAAGAGACAATGTTGATTTTTATATTCTTATAACGTCTGCTCCATGCCACCAGCTCCGCCAGCACACTGCCAACCAGATACCCGATGGTCATGGCAATATGCATGCCGGTCACATAGCAGAAGATCGCCATCAAAAGTCCGGCAGTAAAGATCGGTCCGGTTTTCGGCACCTTCGCGATCAGTAAAAGATATACCGGTCCAGCAAGAAGTGATGCGCCCACCGGAAAATAGAAGGTCAGAGTCGGTACCATCGCGAATGGCCCTCCGCTCAATGTGATACAGATAAAAATGATCGCGGAAAAAACGCCAACCGTAATAAGATCTTTGACTGTAAGTTTCTGTTTCCTGCTGTTTGTTTCGCTTGCCATAACAAATGTCCTTCCTTATACGCGTACCGATTGAAATTTAGAAATCCAAGATACGCCGATAGAGACGCTGTGATAATATATTGTTAGAAATCACTAACTATAGGTATCGTATAAAGACAGGGAAAGCGAAACAATATCGTTAAGCGTTCTTCGTCCGATATGTATAATTTTATGTCTGATATGTATGATTTTGGAGTAATGACATGGAAATCAGCGAATTTTACAGGGAATGGCTTACCCGCAGCGGATTTGTTGAAAGTAAGCCTTCTCCTGACTTTGGCCCTTCCGGAAAATTGTATCTCGCTCCAGAGGACGCAACCTGTGGATATTACTGGGTCTATGGAGAAAAGAATTTATTTGATATTAAAATCCACGATTTCTATTTCTTCGAAGACAGCTTCATATCTCTTGACACGCCGGAGTGTTTGAGCATTACCTATTATGATTCTGTGTCGGGGGAGGAGTTGACTCCCTACCGCCGATTAACCGCGGGATGTGTCAAAACCTTTCACGGAGGACACGAGACCTATAAAGCTATGATTCACAGGAATATTCCGATCCGTTCCGTTGGGATAGAGGTTTTTCCCGCATATTATGAAACATATCTGAGGGAAAGCTATCCTGATGACTACCTCCCTCCGCATGAGGCTTTCAGCCGCATCGGGCAGACGCTCGACTTCCCGGAGATGTCTCAGCTTTTGCGGCAGGTATGGGCTTATAAGGGAGAGGGCATATCGGCAAAGTTGTTCTATGAAGCCAAGGTCGCGGAGGCCGTTTCTCTTGTCTATGAGCGCGAAAAAAAATGCAAAAAAGATCCTCATGCCAGAATATCCGGTCAGGACATGGATGCCTTGAGCAGCGTCACTGCCTATATCAACGATCATTTTAATACAGAGCTCCCCCTTGCTACGCTTGCGCGAATCGCCTGTATGGGCACAACAAAGCTGAAAACCTCTTTTAAGCGCATCTATCACTGCACCATTTCCGAGTACATCCAACAGCGTCGTATGAGCCACGCGGAAATGCTCCTGACATCTACAGAGCTTGCCATCAATCAGGTTGCTTCGGCTGTCGGCTACTCCAACGCGGGAAGATTTGCGGCAAGCTTTAAAAACAATACCGGGCTGTTTCCGGCGGAATATCGCAAAATGTCGCGCAGGACAGGCGGATGATCCCATTTCAATCTTACATTTGCGGTATAATATCCCTGTCAAGCGATGGAATACCTGCTTTGCAAGTATTCCATTGTCAAAAACAAGGAGGCAATTCATGCAGGAAACAAGACCCCTGCGCAGCGTGGCCTACTCCCAGGTGGAGAACATGCACGTGCTGCGCCATGAAAATATCAATGGCACCGGCAGGCTCTATGGAGGACAGCTGCTCTCCTGGATTGATGAGACCTCCGCCACAGTAGCCCAGCGCCACTCCGGCAGGATCATCACCACAGCTTCCATTGACCATCTGGAGTTCAAGCGGGGAGCCTACCTCAATGACCTGGTCGTCCTGGTAGCCCGCCTGACCTACGTGGGCAACGCCTCCATGGAAGTAGAGGTCGACTCCTATGTCGAGGACCAGCAGGGCTTTCGCCACATGATTAACCGTGCCTTTCTCACCTATGTCTCTATTGACGAGAAAGGGAAACCTGTTCCCATCCCCTACGGACTTGAAATTAAGACAGAGGCCGAACGGGCTCGCTATCAGGCCGCTCTGGCCCGCAAAGAGCACCGAATTCTCCGCAGGAGTCAGGGCTTCTGATCCGTCCGCAACAAGGCGCAATCGTTGCAAGCAAAAGAATTCCTGACTGTGAGCTGTATTTAATGGAAGGCTGCAAACATTAGCCTCAAAAAGAGCATCCGCAGGAATTTGCAAATGCTTTGCAAGAATATCTTGACAGAAGACTTATCCTTCAGCGCGAAATACCTGTGGGATAACTGTTGCCTTTCAGCTCGCAGCCTTTCCCGTCGTGTATATCGCTCTAAAAATCCTGCCGTGTGCAGCGAAATTACATAGAGAAGAATCCAAAACTCTTAAACTCAAGTTCACCATCCCCATTAAAGTGAAGATAAAGAGCTGACTTCCCCGGCTGAACCGCAATCGGGATCAGATAATTCTGCCAGTCCGGATTCCTGACCTCAAGATCAATCTCTCCCAAAACCTTCTTCCCGCTTTCATCCGCTGTAACCAGAATGTCTCCTGCGTACTTACCTGACAGTTCCAGATAAAGCAGATCCTGGTCTGTAAATTCAAAGGAAGGGTAGCCAAGGACGCTACCCTTCTTGACATGCGCAAGCCAATTCTGTGCTGGCTCCTCTTCCAGGATCGCCGCCGGATATGTTCCGTCTCCGACAAGGGTCTCCTTCTTTGCAACACGCTCCCTGAGCGCCCCATAAATATTGTAAAATTTTTCCATCATTTTCTCCTTGTTATGTCACGAAAAGACTTACCCGCCAACCTGACTCGGATCCATCCATCCCGTGAAGTCCCCATTCCAGTTATAACCGACAGATAGCCGGATACATTAATTATGCCATATCCTATTTCCTTGTACACGTCTCTTACGGCAGCTTTCAAAGAACACGTAAGTCATCCTTTTGATCAGCAACCAACATTCCCATTCCAAATCCACGGATCAAAGTCGCATGTCACCGGGAGTGCCACACAAAAAGAGACCATGCCCTGGCACAGCCTCTCATCGCAAACCTATAAATTTACCAACAGGGTGAATTACCTTCACAATCTATTCTTACAGTGCCGAAATCATACTTGCGGCACTTACATCAAACTGCAAAGAGCTCGTTTACTCCTTCTCAATAACCAGGGCCATGATAAAGCGACTGTCGCCGGTGGAGAGCAAGTGCTTGCCGCCCTTATCGAACTTAAACTGATCACCGGCCTTCAGCACATAGTCCCTGCCCTCGTAGCTAAGATTGGCCTGCCCTTCCAGGGCGAAAATCATAGCATCGCCCGGCGCCGGATGCTCAGGCAGAACAGAATTCTTATCAAATGCCAGAAGCGCGAATCTCATGTGATCGCTCTCGACGATCTTTAAGAAATTAACCTCTCCCTCTTTAAATGAAACCAACTTTGCCAGTTGAAGAACCTGACCTGCGTCAACACTATGCATCATATAGATCTCCTTTCCGGGCGAATCGACGTCCAAAAACAGAATCTGTGTTCCGGCAGATTCTGTTGTAAATCAAATCTGTAAAGGATCTTTTCTCTCCCTTACAGGTACGATTATAGTTCATCAGAAAATCAATTCTGTTGGAATTCAAACGTTTTTGGATATTTTCCATTTCTCTCTTGCTTCCTTTTGTTTACGATGTCAACATTATGGCGCCAGTAAAGTTAACGATGTAAACTTATTAGTGAAAGAAGGAATCATGAATGACACAAAAACGATGTCCCCTCTTATGGGACCATTGAGGGGCTTTCCCTTCGTGAGGCACATACGCGGGCATTGGAAGTCATGGAACTTCTCGGCCTGAAGGCACTGGCGGATCAGGGCGCCCGCAGCCTTTCCGGCGGTCAGCGCCGCAGACTGCACGCCGGCCGTTTCCGGCTGGCAGGCCACAGAGCGAGGGCTCGAGCCGGTCAATGAAGTGATTGATCCCGGTCATGCAATTGCTGCTCTGCTGGCACACCCGGCAGTGCACGGCCTCACTGTAGACGACATTCGCATAGAGAAAGCAGACCTGCAGAGCGCCTATCTGTCCATCATCGAAAATAAGGAGAATCATCATGCAGCTTAGATATTTCACCGCAGTAACTCGACTCAACCTTCTTCAGCAGCTGAGAAATCCAGCCTCTATTTTGATTCTGACCCTTGTCCCGCTGGTCATAATTCCTTTCATGGAACCCGCATTCAAGGCTATGCTGCTGCAGGATGGCTATCGCAATGTCACAGGATCTGAACAGGCGGTTCCTTCTGCACGGTCTCAAGCTTTCCCGAATGGGCACAGCCCATCTCGCGTTTCTCGCCGGCCTATTGGGCTCTTGACGCCGTACATGCGGTAAGCCTGGACGGCACCTCGATCGCAGACATCCTTCCGCAGGTCGGCATACTTGCCGTCTTTTTTATCGTCATCATTGGTGCTATCATACTAAATTATACGGTAAGAAGCTTTATGTCAGCACAAAAGTAGGAGCTGCTATGTCAAAAGGCGAAAGGGCGGGTACTCGTATGCATATGCTCACGCGAGACGATATCATCTCTGCCTCTCTGAAACTGGTGGATGAAGAGGGTCTGAATGCCCTGTCCTTTCGCGCCCTTGGCAAGCGCCTGGGCGTGTCCCAGACGGCATTTTACCGCCATATCCCCGACAAAGCTGCCCTTCTGGACGGTGTCTCAGAGAAGATCTGGCGCCAGACTCTCGAGAAGCTTCTCGCTATGACCGCTCCAGGCGCCGAGACCAGAAGCTCCGCCGAAAGCTGGCACTCTGTCATGCTTTCCTATGCGCGTACGCTCCGCCGCACGCTCCTTGCCCATCCCAACGCCGTGGAACTCGTTCTGACACACCCCATCGCCACTGCAAGATCGTTCTCGCTGATTGCACAGGTACTCGTTGCGTTTGATGCAGCGGGCTTTCAGCATCCAGACCATATGCTAGCGCTCTTCACCGCAGTCACTGTGTACACAACAGGCTTTGCGGCAGCTGAGGCGGCTCCTCCTGCCGGCGGTGAGGTCACTAGCCCCCTGGCGGGTTTCAATGAAGCGCTGTCCTCGATGTCTCCTGCAGACAGACAGGCCCTTGAGGGTCTGGTCGGTCAGGTGATGACCGGCAGCTGGGATTTTTCCTCACAGTTTGAGGTCGGTTTGCAGGCTCTCTTGCGCGGCTGGGACACTGAAAACAGAGATATGTCCTGACCTTTTCCCTATCCGCAATATTATGAGGATGCTCTCTGACCCAGATTCTGTCATGAACAGGAGCTTGAGACACTTTTTATCAACCCATTTGTCCTGTAACTCTGTTTTGTCCACCCTCAAAGTTCCCTGAAAAAAGATTGA
>ERZ772960.138-NODE-138-length-70205-cov-14.450777_pt1 | contig 70205 bp, 63 predicted proteins | sample MGYA00580678_ERZ772960 | MGnify/ENA primary metagenome ERZ772960 (study PRJEB29015, sample SAMEA2737930) | human oral metagenome | biome: human oral; feature: human-associated habitat; material: dental | place: China | collected 2059 ...
TTGCTCCTATGAGACCGATATGCTCGCCCTTGAGAAGTCTGAAGGAAACATCGTTAAATATAGCTCTATCGCCAAAGCCATGCGATAGGTTTGTCACTGTCATTATGCTCATCTGGCATCTCCTAACTGTTAACTGTTTTTATAAACGATACCATATAAATGGCAAATTTTCAAGATTTATGGCTGCACAGACATCCAAAGGCTCATATGTTTTACAACAAAAAACAGCCTTTTGGCTGCCTTTTGATATTTTCTATTTTAACTTCTGAAATCCTCTAAGCAAAGAGCTTCATCCACAGTTTCGTTAAGAAACTCTATGTCATGTGAGACAATGAAAATAATATTGTCTTCTTTTTTCATCTTTTTTATCAGTTTTGATATTCTAAGCATGTTTTTATAGTCCATCCCACTAGTTGGTTCATCGAAAAATATAAAAGTTGAATTCTTACAAAGAACCGATGCTATTGCTACCCTCTGTTTTTGTCCGCCAGAAAGGCTCATAGGATGCCTGTCTTTTAGATCAACAAGCCCAAGACCAGAAAGAACATCTTCTATAGTATCATTACTTATGTTTTTTATTCCTAGTTTCAGCTCCTCTAGGACTGAATCGGTAAATAACTGATGATTTACATCCTGCATTACTAAAGCTGAACTCCTCAGCCTCTGTTTTCTACTAATAGGCTGACCTTTATATTCTATCTCGCTCTTCTCCTTATCTTCAAGGCCTGTTATGATGCGAAGGAAAGTCGATTTTCCACATCCGTTTCTTCCTATGATTCCATAGATTTTTCCAAGTTCAAATGAGATATTATCGACTTTCAGAATACCATGGTTCTTGAAATTACATGACAGTTTTTTAATAACAAGATCTTTACCTTTTCCTACGCCATGGACATCAAGAACTGTTTTTTCATGTGCGCGAAGACCAAGTTGTGATAGTTGAATATCTGTCAGCAACATGAATTCATCCTTAGAAAATTGATTCGCCACCTTGCCTTTTTGTATTAGTAGGATTCGGTCCACTACATCCATAAGATAATATATTCTATGCTCAGCTACAATAAGTGTAATACCCTTTCCCTTTAATGTTTCTAGCATTTTCTTAAGTATTTCAATATAAGCATCATCTAGATTCGACGATGGTTCATCTAAAACAATAACTTTACACCCAGATATATAACATGCAGCAACACATAATATCTGCTTTTCACCACCAGATAGTTCAAATATACTGCGACCAAGTAGTTGTTCAACATTAAAGAGACTAAGCATTTCTTCCATACGAGCATCCATTTCATCTCTCGACAGCCCAATATTTTCAAGATAAAACAATAGCTCCATCGTTGTATTTACATTGAAGAAATGTGTTTTAGGGTTCTGAAATACACTAGCTATTAAAAGAGAAATCTCATAAAGTTCAAGATTCTTTATCTCCTTATCATCTAGCCTTATACTTCCTTCAACGCTAGCATTTTCATACTCAAATGCTAGACCATTTATTGAATTAATTATGGATGATTTCCCACTTCCGCTTTCTCCAGTGAGCAAGATACATTCACCATCTGATACTTCAATACTTATACCATCAAGAACCTTTTTATCCTGACCATACGACAAGCAAAGATTTTCTAATGCGAGCATAGTAAGCCTCCTACCACTATAATCGTTATTACTATAGCATAAATAAAGTCCACTGCATGAAATCCTACTCTTATATATCTAGTCTTTTTGATAGGGTTTGCTATGCATCTTGTCTCCGCTGCCTTCGCAATATCATCGGCAATATTTGATGAAATAATCAGTAATGGCACTGAAACATACTCTAGATATTTAATAGGATTCTTTGTCTCAATCCCCCTTATTTTCATTGCCATTTTTATATTGTTCTTCTCCTCAATGAATGATGGAAAGAACCTAAACATCACAGCTATTGGTATAGATACTACCTTAGGTATTTTTAATAAATCCATTGCTGAAATAATGCTTCCAACGTCTGATGTTTTTATCATAAACTTTGCTGCTGTAAACGGAAGATAAAACATACGGGCGACGAATACGATAGAAAGAAGTATCTTGATAATAATTGGAAACTTTTCCATCATAGTAAAGCTTGGGGCTAAAAATAAAATGCCGAAAACTATGATATTTCTCATGCTCTCCTTCTTAAATCCATTAACAAAATACATTATCGAAATAACAAATACAGCAGCCCATTCTAAATAATGATTGATTGTAGTTAATCCAGTAAAACCCAATAATCCCACAACGAAAAACTTCGTTATGGGATTAGGATTAAATCTATCGCTTGAAACAGTAAACATTAAACAATACCTGCTTTTGTAAAGTGTTTTTTTAGCAATACCTTACCTATGTAGGCCCCAATAATTCCACCTACAATTGCTCCAAGGTATACAAGAGCCATATGTGGATATGTAATAAGCCTCTCAATGCTTTCAACATATTCCTTACCCATCATCTTATGTAACTCAATATACTTTTCTTTAGCCCAAATCATTTGCATCATTGAGCCGCAAATCCATGTATTGTAAACTGCAAATGCAAGCATATTGTACCTGAAAGAGTTATAATTTCCTGCTCTTCTCAAAGCCTCAGCAATCAAGAACACAACAATTGAATGAAGCACAATCACGTATGTTTGCCCCATTACAAACATGGCTAATGGCTGAAGTATTCCCATTATGAACAGTGCCCAAGGTTTCTGCTCCTTTGCCATAAAAAGCATAACTATAGTTCCCGATACGATACCAAGCACTGTAGGATAGATTAGGAACAAAATAGGGACTACACCCATCATTCCGACAGCAAACATTACAACAAAACAAATTATCGCAAAAACACCTATGGTTACAAGGTCTTTAATTTTTAGCTTCTTATCATTCATGTTCTTTCTCCTAATAATTGAACTCCTCTGCAAGATTAGTTTTTTGAATTAGGTTTTTATATACCTTTGATTTATTCATTAGTTCATCATGTGTGCCTGAAGTTTCAACAACACCATTATCTATTACAACAATCTTGTTAACATTTTCTATGGATTTCAACCTGTGAGATATTATAATTACAGTCTTATTTTTAATCAGCTTATTTAGGCTCTCTTGAATCTTCTTCTCGTTATCAACATCAAGACTAGCTGAAATTTCATCTAAAATCAGTATTGGTGCATCCTTGAGGAATGCCCTTGCAATCGAAAGTCTCTGCCTCTCACCACCAGAAAGCTCTGCGCCATTTTCACCTATAGCAGTATCAAAGCCTTCAGGAAGCCTTTCAATAAAGTCCATGCAGTTAGCAAGCTCGGCAGCCTTCCTTACCTCTTCATTGCTTGCATCTTCTCTTCCAAGTCTGATGTTTTCCATAACACTTGTATTAAATAACGTCACATCCTGAAATACAATTGAAACATCCTTGAATAAAGAATCCGTCGATATATCTTTGATATCTTTTCCATCTATCAAAATACTTCCACCATCGTAGTCGTATAATCTTGATATCAATCTCAAAATGGATGTTTTTCCAGATCCAGATGCACCTACAAGAGCAGTAACCTCGCCCTGATTTGCTGTAAAACTCACGTCTTTTAATACCTGTGTGTCATTGTCGTACGCAAATGATACATTTTTAAACTCAATGTTGAAGTTAGAAAGCTTAATATCCTTACCATTCTGCAATACAGCATTCTTAATCTCTTTTATGCGCTTTACTGCTGGCTCAATATAGTACATTTCGAGGATTCCTTCTTTTGATATATCAAAGACTTCCTTGACCTTGATGGCAGCTATGATGTAGAGCACGAGGTATAACAAAGAAATTTCACCACGCATGAGAAGTTCTATTCCGACAAGTATCACCACTCCTACACTGATATATGCAAAAAGTGTAGATATCGCAACAAGAACCATCGACATCATCTCAACATTTAAATGAATTTTCTCACTCTCCTCCATTTTTTTATAGAGATTTTCCTTAACATTCTTAGATTGATTAAAGCTGCTTATTTCTTGCTGTAACTCAATGGTCTCCTGAAACAGCTCAGAGTTTTCTCTCAAAACCTTGTAGTACTTACTGTTAGCTGTGATTTCTTTCTTCTTGCTCAACGGGATTACTATAAAACTCACAAGTGTAGGAATTATTGTTGCAAGTCCAAGCTTCCAGTTTCCAATTACAAGCATTAGACCCATAATAGGAAAGAAAATCCACATACCGACAACCTTAGGTATTGAATGGCTCAAGGCATGTTCAATCGAATTCACATCGACCATGATGGTTTGAGATAAATCTGATAGATCATGCTTTGAAAAGTAAGCAAGTGGTAAGTCTGCAAGATTCTCAGCAATATCTGTTCTCAACTTTGCAGACTCCTTGTATGTAGCGTTATAAAGGCTAACATACTCTTTTGATAGGAGTAAATACATTATTATCAGTGTAGCTATTGACATGCAGATATATTGCCAAGTAGCATGCACATTCCCTAGAATCAGCTGATCGAACACTATCATTAAAATGAACATAGGTGCAAGATTTGCAAAGTAAGTAAGTGTACAATTTAAAGATGCAGTAGTAACATTTTTTGCACCCTGCTCGGATAGGGCATATCTTCTTTTAAAATAGTTTTTCATTTTACACCCTCCAATCATTTGCTGTTTCATATAGACGAAGTAGCCTGCTATATATTCCTTGCTTTTCAATCAAGGAATCATTACTTCCACGTTCGACCACCTTACCGCCTTCCAAAACTATTATTTCATCAACATTTTGAATACTGCTTAGTCTATGGGCAATCATGATTACTGTTCTGTCCTTCATGAGATTCTTAAAAGCTTTTTGTAATTCGTACTCATTATCAGCGTCTATAGAGGCACTCGCTTCATCCATTATTACTATAGGTGAGTCCTTCAAAATGGCTCTTGCAATTGCAATTCTCTGCTTTTCTCCTCCCGAAAGATAAACCCCCTTTGAGCCAATAATTGTATTTTCCTTATCCTTAAACTTAGCTAAAATCTCGTCGCAACCAGCTAAACTCAGTGCTTTCATGACATCTTCTCTATTCGCACTTTCATCTGCTATGGCAACATTGTCAAATATTGACTTTTTGAATAGCTTGCTATCTTGAAACACAAATGAAATATTGCGTATGATTGCTTCCTTAGTATATTCCTCAAGAGGGTATCCTCCTATTTTGATTGTTCCAGCATCAAGCATATAAAATCCAGATAGCAGCTTTGCTATTGTCGATTTACCAGAACCTGAATGTCCTACGAGTGCGTAAGTTCGCTTTTCGAGAAGCGAGAACGAGAGGTTTTCAATTACTGTGTTTTCTCCATATGAAAATGTTACATTTTCAAAATCAATATTATAGTTATCAAAACGTGTTCTGCTTCCATATGTCAACCTATCCTCCTGCATTTTGTCATACAAGGCTTCTAGATTCTCAATTGCATATTTAGCATTGAAAATATTCATGCTCGCCCACATGATTTTCATGAAGGAAACCATTATTACACCACTGATAAAAAATATCATAATCAGCTCAACAGTAAAATTCTTAGGGCTTCCCATACCTGTAATGAAAAAACTTAGCGGTATGCTGATAATTGCAATTAAACCGAGAAAGATCAATTGATATATGACATATGGTTTCTTGCAGGAAAGTGAGTAGTCATATGCATATTTCGAATAGTTTTTTATAGACTCATCAAGAGCTTTGAATGAGTTTAGCTTTGTCCCAAAAATTTTGACAACCTGCATGCCTCTTATGTACTCTACTGTCTCTGAACTGAGCTTGTCTAGTGCCGCTTGATATACCTTCATAAACTCAGAATTACCCATCATAGCTTTTAGTATTAGAGCACTTACAAGGGTCAAAATAACTATGATTATCCCTACTCTAATGCTTACCGAGAAGGCTAGAACTATTGCAAGTATAGGTGTCAAAAATGCCTGTGAATTATCAGGGATCATGTGCGCAACAGCTGTATGTGTCATCGCTGCGTTATCATCTATTGTTTTTCTAATCTGACCTGACGGATTAATATCAAAAAATCTGAAGCTCGAATCTGTTAAGCCATCGATTCCTCTTTTTCTAAGATTGGTCTCTAACCTAAAGGCTAGCTTGTGTGAGGCTATCCCAGAGATTAGGTATAATATAGCTGCTAAAGTCAAATAGATTACAATCTTTATTGCATAAACGCTTGCATTTTCAAGGTTGTCTTTGACTATAACTTCATCAAAGAATTTATATATGTAATGGTATCCAAGCACCATAATAAATGCCGAAATAGCAGATATTAGGACTGCTAAATAACCAAACACCCTATACTCGGGTACGTATCTAAACGATTTCTTATATATGTCCATATCAATTCTCCTTTCCTTCTTTAAATATACTGAGAAACATCCTCTCTAAAAAATGTCTGTTTTTTGTGAAGTTATCTCTAGCTCCTAAAATATTAGATGCAAGGATAAGTGCATTCATTACATCAGTAGAAACATTAAATATGTTTACATCAAATGACCACCCTAATTCATCACCCATGACCGTGCTAAATCTATCGCTAGTCAGCTCCTGAAGCTCCTGCATCATTTTCTCTAGCTCAGGATTTCTTTTCTTTGCAATAAGAAACTCAACATAAAGTGGCATATAAGGGTTATCATCTATGATTTTATCAACAAATTGCTTTGCTATAAATTCCATCTCGTGACCCTTTTTACACTCATCCATATGCTCTTTTATAATTGTTTTTCTATATTCAATTCCAGAGATCATAATATCTTTAAAAATTTCGTTGACGTTTTTATAATAGTGGTAGACACCACCTTTTGATAAACTAGTACCAGCAATAATCTCTTCCATCGTTGCATTTTCCAGACCTTTTTGGGTTATTACATCGACAGCAGAATTCATTATTTCATTTTTTCTTTCAGACTCACTAAGTCTACGTGCAGCACACATATGAATACCTCCTATTTTAACCGACGCGTCCGTCGGTATCTTCATTATACACAAGTTAGTCTAATCTAACAAGTGTTTTTTAATTTTTTTGATTTCAATCTATATGACAGTGCATCCTTAGGTTTGGGACATAAAAAAAGCACCTACTATGTAGATGCTTTTCCTTAATAATGCTATTCCTCTTTGTTTCGCCTAATTATAGCATATTTTTAGGCGATTGTTGAGAGAATAGGCGATTATTTATACTCGGCACTTTCTTCTTATTAGAAGTCCTGCGATAAGAAGCATTATAGCAATGCCGCCAATTATCATATAGCTTATGATTCCAGTAGTATCTCCTGTCAAAACGCTAGCCTTAACACCTGGCTTTGCATGTGCATTCTGAGCTGCGTTTCCGCCTGCATTTGACTGGCTTCCTGGCTGAACCTGTGGCTGAGTATCAGGTGCTGGTGCTGGATTTACAGCTGTTAGACCTATGCTTGCAAAGCCTGCTTTTGTCTTAAGCATTAGTCTGTAACTTCCTGCGCTTAAGCTGTTCAAGTAGCTTCCATTTATATTTAGGATTATGCTTCCCTCTCTTACTGTATAGTCCTTGCCATACTCTAGTTCCTTAGGTGCTTTTCCATCCTCTTCAAGAATTAGACTTCCTACTTTATTTTCCTCTGAAATTATCTTATTCTTGTACATGTTTGAAATGTCTACATTTAGCTTTAGAACAAGCGACTTAGCTTCCCCTATAACGAAGGAAACATTCTTCTTATCGAAGTCGAAGTTCACATTTTGATCCTTATTTTCTAGACTTGTATCTTCGAAATTCAGCTCTGTCTCTGATGCAGGTTTCTTGACCACTACCTTAGCGTATGGCCTTGCGATGGATTTACCCTCTACTACTGCTGAGATTTTGTACTCACCTGGCTTGTTAAACTTGTACTTGATTTTGCCCTGGGCATCGGTCTTTACTTCGCTTACAGCAGGAGCATTTGGTCCATCAACAAACTCTAGCACTGCATCACTTACAGGCTTTGGAGTGCTATCAGCACCATATGTTATGTCAGATCCCATCAAAGTGAATTCAACTTCCTCACCCTCTTCAACTACATATTCTTCCTTATCAAAGAAAGTAAGATCAGTTCTTACCATCCAGTTATCGTCATAGAAAACACAGATGTTTTCTCCACCCTTGAGCTCAAATTCTGATATTACCTTATCGGCCATCTTGTTATCAACAGAATACATAAAGCTTCCATTTGGATTGATACCTGTCCAAAGTCCCTTGCCTAGAACCTTCATCCAACTGCAGTTATCGCCGCAGTCAAACTCTTCCTTTGATGCTGTATTAACACCCTTAGCCTTTAAAGCCTTTTCTATTGCAAGCGCAGGCACTGGTGCATCAAACTCAACATCGGTGTAGTAATCAACACCTGCAGTGAAGTATAGCTTGTCAATTTTTACAAGAGTCTTGCTTATAACTGTGTTATGAAGATCTTCCATTCTTATATCAACATCAATAGCCTCAACCTGAATGTCTTTTTCAGCATTAAGTGCCTGATTTGACTTAACAGAAAGCTTTAGTTTACCATTCTTTGCTGTTATAGCCTTGAAGCTTCCCTCGGCCTCGTTTATCTTTAGTAGCTTTTCGCTATCTGTGCTGATTTCGATATCTGCATTTGGAAGGCTTATTGCTTTTCCACGGTATTTAACAGTGAATCTGCTTGTCTCACCAAGCTTAAGCTCAGTCTTTTCAACATCAAATTCAAGCTTATTTTCTACTTCCGCATCTTTATATACAGCCTTTAATAAAGTCTTTCCCTTTATCTCAAAGGATCCGCTGTATTTTAAGCCATCAAAGCTTGCCTTATCCTTTATATCCTCATCATTGAGAAGTAGTTTATCTAAAACCTTTCCAGAAGGCTCGTAAACTGTAAAGTTTACAGTTTTGCCAAGGCTTTCCTTCTCTCCTTCAACGTCAAGCTTTACTCCTTCGCCCTCAGTCTTAACCTCGACTTTTTCAGCTTCCTTATATGTGAATATAATCTCGTGGTCGTCTTTTGAAATAGTTTTAGTTATCTTTTCCGGGCTTATATAGCCTTTGATGTATTCTGGCGTAAATTCATAGCTGTTACCTACTGTATAGTAGTTTTCTCCGATGATTGCCTTTGATATAGCGTCATCTGAGTAAACCTTGGCACCATTTGTAACAAATGGATTTAGGTAGTCTGTGTAGTAGTGTCCATCACCTGCGCCAGTGCTGTACACCTCTCTTGTGAAGTACTTTCCAGGGATTTTCTCAACAACAAGCTTGTTCTTTTCTGCACCTACATAGGTCTTATCTCCACTGATAGTCTTGCCATTTTCATCCTGAAATTTAATGGTTACCGCCTGTGGATTTACTACTGCTCTTGTATTTAAAACATTTGCCTTGCCTGTGCTATCATAGACCTTTGTAAATCTTTCTGTACCCTTTGCATACTCAGTCTTTTCACTGAAGGTCCTGAAGAACACGCCGCTATTTCTTGAAGCCTTACCCAAAGTCTGAAGGCCTGTAGGCATTGTAAACTCCTCAAGCAAGGTAAACGAAAACGCCTGGTCTCCGATTTCGCTAACGCCATCGCTCATTTTGATGCTCTTTAGATGAGAACCATTGAACGCACCGCTTTCAATCTTCTTAACTGAATCTGGAAGAACTATGCTTTCAAGACCAGTATTTTGGAATGTATCGCTCTGTATAAGCTCTAGGTTTATGCCTTCTGAAAACTCAACCTTCTTTAGATTGGTATTTCCATAAAAGCTTCGTCCACCAAGAGATGTTAGTGACTTAGGTAGCTTAACCTCTGTAAGGTCATTACCTTGGAACGACATATAGCCTGTGCTCTCAATTCCCTCTGGGATAGTGAGCTTTGTGATTCTATTGTTAACTTTTCCACCAAATGAACTGTACTTGAACGCATCCTTGTCAATGTGCTTTACCGGAATTCCATCAATTGTCTTTGGAATTACAACCTCGGTAGGATTATTTTTGTCCTTAAATCCCTTAAGAGTGTTTGTGTTCTTATCAAAATTCCACTGAGCAAGTGTTCCGACAAACGGATCCTCTGAAACAGGTTCCTTAAACTCTATATAAACTCTAACGGTTACATCCTTGTTGCTCTTATCATTTACAATGCACTGTGAGCTCCATGCCTTGCCCTTGTCTCTTATTGTAAGCTTGTTACCTTTAGCAGTAACATCTACATAAGGCTTCCAGCCTTCTGGAACCTCAACCTCAAGGTCTAGGTCTAGCTCTGAGCCATCCTCAGCAAGACCTCTTAGCACTAGCTCCTTCTGCTCTCCGACAGTGCCCTCTACGGAATACTGTTTCTCTGCGAACTTAGCTAATTTCTTACTTGCTGGGCTTTCGCTTACAGCTTCTCTACTTGTAGTCACTTCTGCTTCATTATCCGATGCAAATACTTGATTTAGTCCAGTACTTGGCAGAACAAGAGCTAATGCGAGCATCAAGCTGAATAGTTTTGTTAAAAACCTTTTGTTCATATTAGTTCTCCTTTACAAAAGTCTTTTATTCTACTTGACAAACAAAAAAGCAGCTTACGCTGCAATGATACTCCTGTATTTACTTAAACTCGTTCTTAATCAAAGCACTGTAAAGCACTTGTAGATTCGAGCCTACGCCATAGCTCAAACCCGAGGACAACTAGTTTAACAGTCAACACAATCCATCGCTCGTAGAATAAATGTGGCTATACTCAAAGAAGTAATCTGGCTTGACTCTATAGTCTTCACAGTGGCGGGACCGCTTAGGATTTGCACCTAATTCCCTCCTTTGAATACTATTTAATTATATTTAGATGCTATCATATGTGAAAAATTCTGTCAATATAGCAGAACTCAGTGTTCTAGTTGGGTTTCTCTGCGATTTTGTCTATTTGGTTAATGAGATATAAATTGCAATATAAAAGGAACAGCAGTTATTTGATTTCTAATTATTCTGTACCTGGGTTTGTGCTAATAAATCGCCTAGATGTCTTTTATCATTACGCATAAATCCCATTAGCAATAACAAAATAGCAAGCCCTATGCCTATAAAAAATAGAACTATTGACCATAAGTCAAAGTCAGAGTAGATTCCATGAATCGTACTCATATGTCCTATTTGCCATGGTAAAAATTTGATTAAGTTTCTTATAAAGCTTGCTCTGAAAGATTTATGTTTATAGATGAGTTTTAAACCGGCTTTTTGTTTACCAATACTGCCATCCTTAGAGTAATCCAAATAAGCAAAGATCAAAATAATTGGAATAACCGATGTCAATACAACAATTAGCTGTGCCTGTGGCTCACTCATTTTAGGAATTCCATTGAAAAACAGGAAATAAACTGCCATTGACACTAAAAATATTACAAACAGATATAGAATGATAACTAAATAATCGAAGATCAATTCTTTCATACGCTGTTTAAATCTTATTTGATTATTTCTTATAAACATACTTTGCTTCTCTTTCTTGAGTGCTCTATGCTGCTAGCTGATATAAGAGCGATTATCTATCTACAATTATATTCCATGCTGCTCTTTAAAACAAGAAAAAGGCTCCTGCCACCTTTGGGTAGCTAGGAGCCTCGACTTATTTATTTGTATGCTAATCCGTGCTTCGAAATGCTTTTTAGACGCTCGTCTATATGAACAGATTACATTTTTCTTTGCATAGAAATTTATTATTATATTCTATAAGCACAAATTCTTGGGAACAGCGTAAGTTGGGGGAGGTTGGCAAATGTCAATCGGGTATAGGCTTTCCTGATGCTGAACAAGGTGGTAAAATTGGAACACCATTTTACAAAGTATCTGATATGAACAATTATGGTAATGAGCAAGAAATGACCTATGCTAACAATTATGTTACAGACGAGCAAATTACCCGTAAAAATTGGAAACCGATAATGGAAGTTCCTGCGGTCATTTTTGCAAAAGTCGGTGCAGCAATTATGCTAAATCGCAAGCGTTTGTGCCGTTTTCCGTTCCTTTTAGATAACAACACTATGACTTATAAGTTTGGTGAGAAATGGGATACAAATTTTGGAAAAACTCTTTTTGAGAAAATAGATTTAACAGAGTTAATTCAGATCGGAGCGTTGCCATCTTATAATGCCACTGATGTCGAAAACATTGATATAAAAATGCCAGCTGATATATATGAGCAAAAAGTAATAGGTCAATACTTTGCAAACATCGACAACCTTATCACTCTTCATCAGCGTAAATCACAATATTATATAAGGAGGATAAGAAAGGAATGCTTAATGATATAAAAAATACCGATTTATTTCACGAATATTATTCTCAATGGATAGACGTATATAAATCTGGCGCAATCCGTAAAGTTACAATGGACAAATATATTTTGACAAGCACATGGGTAAGAAAGTTAATCCCTAAATTGAAAATTAACGAAATAAATAGGCTGACCTACCAGCAACTTCTCAATGACTTTGCTGAATTTCACGAGAGGCAGACAACAATGGATTTTCATCACCAGCTCAAGGGGGCAATTTTAGATGCCGTTGATGAGGGACTTATTGAAAGAGATCCGACAAGAAAAGCGATTATAAAAGGAAAAATACCACGCGTAAAGAAAACAAAATATCTTAATCAATTTGAACTCCATAAGCTATTGCAAGATTTAAACTTAACAACAGATATAAATTGGGATTGGTTTATTCTACTTGTTGCAAAAACAGGATTAAGGTTCTCTGAAGCTTTAGCACTTACACCAAGTGATTTTGATTTTCCTCATCAGTCTCTATCAATAAGCAAAACCTGGGATTACAAAGGAAATAGTGGATTCCTTCCAACTAAAAATCGCTCATCTATAAGAAAAATCCAGATTGATTGGCAGCTCATCGTACAGTTTTCTGAATTACTCAAGGGGTTACCAAAAGACGATCCCATATTCATCAAATCGCGTGTATTTAACTCAACCGTAAATAATGCACTAGAAAGACATTGCTTACATGCTGAAATCCCAGTTATTTCAGTTCATGGACTTAGACATACACATGCTTCACTTCTATTATTTGCAGGAGTATCAATCGCTAGTGTTGCTAGAAGGCTTGGTCATTCTAGTATGACAACCACACAAAAAACATATCTTCACATTATTCATGAGCTAGAAAATAAGGATATTGATCTCGTGATGCGCTCACTTTCTAGCTTAAGTTAAAAATCAAAATGATTTACGCTGATGAAGAGTGATAAGATTGTCGATGTTTGTAATGAACTCTCCGATTTTGTGTTGTTCATCTTTACTTAAGGGATGAAAAAATACCATTCCTTTAATAGCTGTGCCAGATGTTAGGGCTCTAGTTGTCATAGAACTTTTTTTCAACATTTCATTTCTAAAAGTATATGTAAAGAAAACATATTTTTTCAACAAATTATCTAATGGATCTTTACTTAAAACACAGCGTGCTCTAAGGACAAACCCGCTAAAAACGGTGTTTTTAGGCTCATCGAGCATTACTGAAGGATAGCCTATTTCTTCTATCGTTTCACTTGTTCTTGTAAAAAATATATCTCCTTTTTTTACTTCGTAGTTTTTAATTTCAGATGGTTCAAGGGTGACTTTGCCACTGAGATTTTGGGATATAATTCCCCTATTATGAAACACATCAGTAAAATTAATTATGGGTGTTCCACTGCCAAAAAACTCTTTGCCTTTATTTAATCCATTCTTGAAATCATAATAGTCGCCAACCTTACGCTGTTCCCAAGAAAAAGCCATATTCGCAAAGAATATGGCCTAGTAATTAATTTTCTTTTTTCCCTAGATAGATATCAAATCCTCCACGCAAGATAAATTCCTTTAGCAGTTTTGATGTTTTTTGATTTACTTTCACCTTTGTTAATTCCGTTTCATCTAATTTCTCAAAGTACTCCTTAGCCTTTGATTTATCAACAGTACTTTTTAGGTCATCAAACATTCCGAATTCGTTTAAATTTGCTTCTTCTGGATTTTTTTCAATCATATTTTTCAATTTTGTTTCATCAACACCTAAGGCTTTTACTAGCTTTTGGATTTGCGTATCCTTATCCTTAGTCTTGTATTTTACAATCTGCTCCCTAAAAGACAGCGATATATCCTTGACTTCTCCCCTCTCAATATCATGAAGGAAAATATTTGCATACTTTTGGTCTTCTTGGCTTAGAGTTGCAAATGTTTTGTGTAACTCTTCCTTCGCATTCAAAACTTGGTCATTAGAATTACCATCTGTTTGGAGAAGCTTAAGATATTTTTCAAACCTTGAATTCATATAGTCAGCATCAATCTTGTCTGTATCAATTTCTGTAATATATCCCTTTATATCATATGTACCTTGAGGATTAGAAGGACCATCTGGGTCGATTAATTCTTTATATCTTTGTACCAATATTAAGTATGTGTTTTCATCAAGCTCTAATGACACAGTATACCCACGACCATCTTCATCTGTAAATTCATATTCTTTTTTACTAAAAGTCATGCCCTGTATATTTGCTGCATCAATATGCTTTTTCAACTCATTGAAAAGCTGAGAGAACTTTCTTTTCTCAGATACATCATCAGGAAGCTTTTCAAAATCCACGATGCCAGCATTATGAAATAGATATTTTATATCACTAAAAATCTCGTTAACCTTTTCTAGGTTACGATTTAGCTTATTCACAAATAAACCTAATGGCTTATCACCTGAATAAAGCTTTACTGCCGCATCTATGTTTCTTTCCATTGTATGAGGCTTTCTATAGTACTTTATAGTTCCGAAAGGTTTCAAATCTTCACGGCATAGACGATTTGTTCTAGAAAATGCTTGAATAAGGTTTTCATATTCTATTATCTTATCAAGGTATAGCGTATTAATCCACTTTGAATCAAATCCAGTAAGCATCTGATTAACGACAATTAAGAGATCGATTTGTTTTTCTGGTGTAGTTCCCACTCTCTGATATGGTGCCTTATGTGCAAGCCTTGCTGATATATCCTTCTTCATCTTGGGCCAAGTTGCCAAACTGAACTGATCGGCTTGAAAGAAATTGGCATTATAGTCCTCTATTATTTCCACTAATCCATCTTCTTTAAAAGCAAATCCTTCCTCGTTATCTATGCTAGGATCAAATAAGGCTGTAACTTTTAAATTGATATCTGCATTTTTAAATAGTCTATAGTAGTCTATTGCTTCCGGAATGCTATTAGTCGCAAAGATTCCATGGAGTTTATTGTCCCTACTTAGAGTTGTCCAATTTTCAACGATATCCTCAACAACCTTACTTTTGTGTTCGTCTCCCGTATACTGTGCCATAGGTATATAGTCTTCTATACCTTTTCTATATTTACCACTTGAATCAAATGAGCCAGCCATAGGAACATCGTTCATATAGTGATAATATATCTTTGATTTTTCGCTATTTTTAATTGCCTCGTCTTCTGTTTTTGCTTTAGCTTTATCCAATGCTACAGCTTTTCTAAGGTCCTTGTCTCTATAAGTTAGTATTTTATATGGATCAAAACCCAAAACATTCTTGTCTCTTATTCCATCTGCGATACTGTAGCGATGTAATTCATTGCCAAAAATATCTGATGTTGTATTCAACTTCTTTTGATTTTCATCTTGTATTGGAGTCCCCGTAAACCCAAAGAATATAGCCTTTGGGAAGGTTTCTTTGATGCTTGTAAGCATTTCTCCAAATGTTGATCTATGGCATTCATCTACAATAAATACTATTCGTTTAGTATTCATTCTCTTAATATCGGCATCCTTAAGTCCATCATTTTCATTGTTGATATTGCTCATCTTTTGAATAGATGTGACAATCAAGGTATTAGAAGGATTATCACTCTTTAATTTACTAACAAGTACGGATGTATCCTCAGTCTCCTGTACTTCCTCGTTTTCTTCTGCGAAGCCTCTATATTCTTTTAACGACTGAGTACCAAGCTCAATTCTGTCCATTAGAAAAACCACTTTATCAGCGTCTTTAGAACTTGCAATTAGTTGCGCTGACTTAAAGCTTGTCATAGTTTTTCCAGATCCCGTTGTATGCCAAATATATCCACCGAGTTGGTTTTTATCATCCCACTGAATCTTAGAAACCTTATCGGATATTGCATTCGCAGCATAGTATTGATAACTACGTAAAACCTTTAATACTCCATCCGCATTATCTGCTACTGTGTAAAACCCTATTAGTTGATGTGCCATTGGAATAGATAGTAAAGTTGAAGCTATGACATTCCAATCATTAATAGGCTCATTGTTAAAATCCGCCCAGTGGAAATAAAAATCTGAGTTGAATTTATTCTCGGGTCCTGGATTTGCAAAGTACTTGGTCTCATTTGGTTCCATTGCAACAAAAATCTGTACTAAAGAAAATAATCCAGTAAATACACCTTCATACGAATATTTTTCTATTTGATTAGTCGCCTGTGAAACTGGTATACCTGACCTTTTTAACTCTATGTGAACAACTGGCATACCATTGATCAAAAGCATCAAATCCCCTCTACGATCATTTAGCACTTTTGATTTAGCATTAAAAACAGGCTGACGCGCAATCTGATAGCGGCTTTCTCCAGCAGCAATTTCACGGCGGTTATATATTTTAAGACTTACTTCCTTACCTAGGTGATTTATATCATCTGGATTATCTCTTTTAATAGAAACGCTACCACCATTAATGAATCCACTAAGTTTAAGTGGAGTTCTTAAAGAAATAACTTGATCTAAAACTTGCTTCATCTCGCTATCAGTTAAAGGATAATCATTTAACCTATCTATTCCTCTGTTGTTCTCATATAGAATATTAGCCCAATTTCTTAGCAAATCATCTTCCGTTGGATTTTTTAGTATGGTATTTTCCCAACCATGTTCTACTAAGACTTTAATCAGAGCCTCTTCAAAGTCAGCTTCTTTACTAAATATCATCGGTGTCCTCCGTAAAATTATACAAACATGTTATCTAACATGGATTTCTTTATATTTTTAAGTTTATCTAGCTTACGCTGATGAAGAGTGATAAGGTTGTCGAGGCGACTAAAATATTTGCCTATAGCTGCCTGTTCAGTCGTGGATTTAGGATATAAAATATCTGTATTTTGCAATGCTGTTTTTGAAATTGAAGTAACCTTTATTCCCTGCATAAGAGGTAATAATTGGTTATGAAAAGATGCCGAGTTCATATAATATCCAAGGTATCCTGAAGCGAATTTTTGCAATGGTCTGTAAGGTATTGTATGTAGCCCTGAAATTACGATTTCGTCACTTAACCCTGCTATTTCAGCACATTTTCCAACGGTTTCATCCTCTGCGGTATCTGCCACAATAACATCACCGTTTTGTAAAAATGATGACTTGTATTTAGCTATAATTACTTCATCTACAATCATCGGAAGTAATTCAGTTTTCACATCTATTACTTCACCAAATTTAACCAAAATATCCCCATAGTGAACATTCTTAGCAATCCCTTGTTCAAATGATAAATCAGCTCTTGAAAGGGTATTATTTTGCAGGCTTATAAGCACATCCCCCAACTTACGCTGTTCCCAAGCATCAGTAAATCCCTTAAATCTTATTTCAGGAACAACTTCACCATCTTTAGGGAACATTTTATCAAGCATAGATTTTTTTATATTTTTCAACCGTTCTAACTTACGCTGATGAAGAGTGATAAGGTTGTCGATGGTGCGGAAATATGTTCCGATTTTCTGTTGTTCAGCAATAGACGGTACTAGAATTTCTTGATTGTCCAAATCATTTTTACTTAAATTTCCAATAGCACCATTTCCACCAGCCACATAAATATTTATAAATTTTGTATACCAGGGTGAGCTCATTGATGAGTTTAAAAACTCAGGTTCGTCCGCTGAAGCCACTAACATAAAACCTCCATGAACCATTGAATTATCTTGAATGTTTTTAATTATTGCGTGTTTTCCCACTAATCTGCTCGAGCCATTAGCCGATGTAATGATAATATCTCCTTTTTTTACATATGGAATATTTATTGCCACTTCATCAACAAAAACATCATCTTCATAAATTTCGAAATACTCTTCATTTATATTTGAAGAACGCAAAACCCTTATTCCTGATGCTTTTACATCTCCAGGCTTATATGTTAATCCTCTTCTTATTTCAGCAAGGTCCCCCAACTTACGCTGTTCCCAAGCATCTGTAAAACCTTTGAATCTCAACTTAGGAGTTTTTCTGTTTTCTGTCATATTAATTACCCCCAAGTAGTCTCTTTAGTTCCTTAAGTCCAAGAAGATCCTCCTCAGAACCTTCTATATCATCAAGCATATCTCTTAGAGCTTTTTCAGTTTCGGTGATTTCCTTTTCAACGTCTGAAAATGTTAACTCATATTTTTTCACGAGGGATTCCATCTTCGATGATAGGCTTTCAATAATTCTATTTGGTATTACATCTAGCCCTTTAACTATTGGAGTAATCCATTTATCATTTAGTAGCTCAATTACTTTTGTGTCTGTCAGCTCTTCTATTCTCTTCTTTGTCTCATTTTCTAGCTCAGCATTAAGAGTTTTGACTTCCTTCTTCAGCTTCTTTTCTTCGTCGATTATATCTACAACTTTATTAAGCTTTGCTAAGGTTTCCTCCTCTAATCTCTTGTTCTTTGAGGCCTTTATTACCTCTGAATTTACAAAGGCATCCCTATCCTCTGTGATGAAATCCATTTCTTTTTCATCTTCGGTAAACTCTTCTAGTAGTTCTTCGTACAGTGATTTTATATCTAAAAGACGATTTTCTTTATCGCTTAAAGCTTTCTTCTCAGCATAAAGAATCTTATCCTGCACTAAAGAAAATGGAATTACATGACCAGCCCAGCCATCCTGTACCTCGACATCTTTTCCGTCTTTTTTCTTTGATACTATATTTGGATCGACTTTTTTGGTAGCTTCAAAGCCTTCTGTCTGTATTATTTCTAAATCGACACTAACAGTATTCCATTCATCACTAAAGAGCTGGTATGCTTCATATGCATTTACAAGTGGTTTATCCTTAATTCTCTTAAAGATCTCATCACCTATCAGTATTTCTGCCATTGAAATATTGATACTTTCGATATTTTTAATCAAAATATCCTCAAGGGCTTCATCAAATCCATTAAAAGCATTCTTGTACTCTTCTATAAACGCTCTCACGTCTTTGTTATTTTTGATGCTTGCCTTGACATCATCTGTATTTAAGCCATAATACGAACTTCCTGTTTTGGAATATAGGTCATCTCTTAGAGTTGGAAAAGCATTCCAATACTCATTGTAATCGCTCAGTTCATTTTCTGGGATTCCGCCAAACATTAGGGCATAGATATCCCAACCCTCTGCTTTTTCTGATGAATCTACATAGCGAGGGATATTAAGGTTATATTCGTTTTGTCTTATTTCATCTCTAGATACGACTTTGCTGTATTTCTCTATTGATAGTCTATTTTTGAATGTATCGACAATCTTTTTGATATCAGATTCACGCAGCTTATTGTTCTTTCCTTCTTTTATAAAGCCTTTTGATGCATCTATTATCAAGATATCATCATTTTCTCTTTTCTGCTTAAGTACCATAACTATTGTCGGTATTCCAGTACCAAAAAAAATGTTAGCAGGCAAACCAATAACTGCATCTATTTTGTTGTTTTCTATGAGATTCTTTCGTATTTCACCTTCTTCTCCACCCCTGAAGAGGACTCCGTGTGGAAGCACGATATTCATAATACCATCTGGTTTTAGGTGATATAAATCGTGTAGCAAGAAGGCATAATCTGCTTTGCTCTTTGGTGCGATTCCGTATCCTGCATATCTAGGATCCATTTCTTTTCCTGATGGGTTCCAGTTCTGTGAATATGGAGGGTTTGAAACAACTGCATCAACATAGAGAGGATCATAGCTTGCTATTGGGTCAGCATCATCAAAATATGGCCAATCATCCTCCAATGTATCTCCATTTCTAGCGTATATATTACTTGGTATAATTCCACGCATAACTAGGTTCATTCTAGTTAAATTATATGTATTCTCTTTGAGCTCCTGCGCGTAGTATTTTATGCCGTTTGAGTTATCCATATACTTTGATAAGCTCTTACCTATATTTATGAGCAACGAGCCCGATCCACTAGTAGGGTCGTATATTTCAATCTTATCCCTATCCTTTAAATGCTCTGCAACTATCTCAGACATGAGAACTGAAACTTCGTGAGGTGTGTAAAACTCTCCAGCTTTTTTCCCTGCATTTGCAGCGAAATTACTTATAAGATATTCGTAAACAAAACCTAGGACATCATAATCCTGTTTACCATCCATAGGTATGTCTTTAATCAAATAAATCAAATCACTTACCGCTTTTGTCTGTGACTTGGAGCTATCTCCTAGCTTGCTCAGTCCACTTTGCAGGGTATCAAATATTTTGTTGAAGACTTTCTTATGTGATTCACTAATTAGTCTTGTAAATGCTGACAATGCAGTTCTAACATTATCAACATCAAAATCGCTTCCCATCTCAAGCCAAGTCGAGAAAAGATTTTCATACGCTATAAAATATCCTATGCTTGTCTGAATATCTTTAACTGCGTCCTCATCTTCTTCTGTTAGCTCTCTAATATCGGCATCTTCATAGTCGTTTTCCTTTAGATACTTCAACTCCTTGTCAGAAAGAAACTTATAAAAAATAAATCCTAAAATGTAATCCTTGTACTCGTTTGCTTCGATTTTAGAACGCATTTTGTTTGCTGATTCCCAAATCTTTGATGCTAGCTGTTGCTTATTCATTAGATATCCTCACATTTTCTTTGTAAACAATACCTCAATAACATGTTAAAAAACTTACTCTTTATCCCAGTGTTAATCTATCTACAATTATATTCTATGCTGCTGTTTAAAACAAGAAAAAGGCTCCTGCCATTTAATAGCAGAAGCCCTATCGTTCAATTATTTATTTACTTAACTACTGATATCTTCTTCTCTTGTTGTAAACAAGTACGAGTAGTCCAAGTGCACTTAGTCCAAAGAGTGCTGTCATGCCACTTCCAAAGCCATCCCCTGTGTTAGGTGTAGGAGGCTTATCCTTCTTTGGTGTAGGATTCTTGGTATTTGTTATAGTCATCTTGCCATCCTGCTCAATTGCGCTATAGCTTACCTTGTAGTGCTTCTCACCAATCTTAATAGCATTGTTTGCTTCGCCAACCTCACGAACACTGTAAACATTGTCCTCTGTTGCACCAGCATCTCTAACCTCTAGATTATCAAACTTGGTTGCCCAGTTGTTAGCCCCTTCTAGAACTCTGCTAGATCCGAGAGGGTTTCCGTTCTTGTAAAGCTGAACTTCTACCTTTGATTCTCTGTCAACAACCCACTTCTTAGTAACCTCAATTTCTCTGAGCTTAACTTCTTCGTTAGTGATTACCTGATCATAAGCGCCAGAAGCATTCTTTGTAGCCTTGTAGCTAGCTCTTATCTGCTGAGCTCCAAATGTAGCATTTGCATCATTTGCTACCCAGTTTCCATCTGTATCCATCTCTCTTACGAAGTAGATATTAGGATTTGTTGTGTCCTGAGCATCGTTTACCATGTCGTACTTGAGTAGGTCTACGAACTTGAACTTCCAGTCGTTTGCATTACTCAAAGCAACCTGATCGATTTGTGCAAATGTAGCAGCACCAGAAGTCATTAATTTGTCTACCTTTGCCTGGAAGATTTCGCTCTCGCTCATTCCTGTTGTATCGAGCACGCTTCCGTCTGAGTTACCTAGGTAAGCTTCGTCAATCTTACCGTCTTCATACCAGTGTACAAGCCAGTTATCAAGACCATTGTTAGAAAGAATCAAAGTCTGTGTTGCTGGGTCTTCCTTATTTATTGATGCTACATCATCACCTGCTGAGCCTGTACCGTTGTTCTCTGCTCCGTTACCTGCTTTGTTATCAAAGAATGATGCTCCATTTGTAACAGCTGTTGTCGCACTTCCTGTAGGGCAGAGCCACATTCCACCACCTATCTTAGTAGCAGTGTTACCTGTTACGAGAGTCTTACCCATCTGGAGCTTGTATGGCACGGTAGCAACGTAGATAGCGCCACCCTGCTTTCCTGCAGAGTTGTTTGTGAACTGGCCGCCATTGATGTAAACTTCCTTAGAAGCAACATAGATACCGCCACCAACTCCGTTCTCAGCATTTGGGTCTGTAATCTGACTTGTAACAGCTGTCATAGTAGCCTCATTACCTGTGATAAGACCATCATTGATTGTAACGCTCGCTGGGAAGAAGCCTCTCCAGCGCGCTTCACCAAATCTTTTTCCATCAGGTGAAGTTAAATAATCTACTACACCAATACCTCCACCAAACGGAGCCTTGTTGCCACTGATTGTACCACCATCCATGGTTAGCTTACCTGTACCGTTTACGGCTATACCGCCACCTAGTACTGCTGCTGTATTATTAGAGATAGTACCACCCTTTAGGTTCAGAGTACCTGTTGAATAGTAGTGTGCTGGATTACTGAAGTTATTCTGCATTGTGTAGTATGTACTATATGTTCCAACTAGTATTCCACCATATTCTGCAGTATTACCTGTGATGGTACCACCTGCCATATCCATAGTAGAGCTTCTCTTGATACCTTCAACTCCAACAGCTGAGTTTAGACCATTGCTTCCGCCATGCTCTAGAGTGTTGTTTGAGATGTCTCCTCCATTCATGAAGAATGAAGCACCCTCTGTAATCTTAACAACATTCGTAAACTGTTTGCTCATGTAGTTATCATGAATTTATCCACCATTCATTGTAAGTACTGCATTATGGCCCTTTGCCGTTACAATACCTACCATTGCACTGTTTGATCTCACATTCTTGATTTCTCCACCATTAATGGTCAATTTACCCTGATTGTTAATTACAGCGCTCTTATAGTTTGTGTCCTTAGCATTTACATCAAGCTTAATATCCTGCCATGTAAGGCTACCGCCCTCCTTGATATCAAAGGCAATTGCACTTGATATTCTTGTCAAAGTCACTCCACACTGCAGTGTAATGCTCTTACCTGCCGGTACTGTAACTGTCGCAGTTAGCTGCATGTCATTCGCCAAAACAATCTCTGTATCCCCTGAAGAGTTGTTGATTGCCTGCTGTAACTCTGCAAAACTTGTTACTGTTACAGTAGCCGCTTCTGATTTGCTGCCAAATAAGGTGAATGTTGATAAGACAAGCACCAGGCTTAGCACAATCGAAATGCACGATTTTCTTTTGCTAATTTTTTAACCTTGCTTTTCTAAATAAATAATTGATTTTACAATCAAATTAATGCCTTAGCCTTATTATAACCTAAACCTTCAGCAAATTTTAAACTATTTATCATATTTTTATACAAATTTTTATTAATAAAAAGAGGACGTCAATTTCGTCCTCAAAATTTTAATTATCCTCATCCTCACCGTCTTGAATTTCATCCCTTTTCGGCAAATAATCCCTAAAATACTTAGTCTCTTTTCCCAAGTTTAATAGGGTTTCCTTATCAAGTCCGTACTTATTTAAGTACTCCTTAAAAAAGCAAATATATTTTTCTCCGTCTTCCTTGTTTAGCTTTTTCTCAGGATCAAAGAAGTAAATAACATCCTTCATAGAGCCCTTTACCATCTTGTAATAATATTCCGGCGGTGCATCGTAATCCTGAAGATAATAAGCGCAGTAGTACTCAGCAGATTTCTCAAGATCTATGACATAAAAAGCACCGCTGCTGTCATCAAAGCCATTGTCGCAAACTATTCTCTTAAGCTCTCCCGAGTCGTACTCTAGTTCCACATAAAAAGGTCCCGATGACCTCAGTTCAAACTTAACATAGTATTTGCCTTTCTTAAGCTCATCAAATTGCTCTCTTGTCTCGATATCATCATCGCTATAAATGTATATATCAAATCCATATGCCTGAAGCTTCTTTGATATATCACCATTTCTCGCGCATCCCGAAAGCAAAGTTGTAGCAGCAAGAATAGATATTATTAAAATCAAAATAAGATGCTTACTAGCGCTTACGCTTTTACTAGTTCTATTTGATATTCTCATCATTGGAATCCCCTTTTGATATATAGACAACAATTGGACTATCCGTAAAACCAAATTAGTCTCTACCTAAGTCTTTTATTATAATATAAATATAGAGCAAAATTATGTAAAAATCAACTTTATAGAGCTTTAATAAATAAGTTGTTATTTTAGTATCCTCGCTTTGAATTTTATGATACAATTATAAGACATTTAAAATAAAAGATAATTTTTAGGATTGGATTTATATTAAGAAAAAGGTATTTTATCAACAATGGAATTAGAAAGATTACCGTGCTTTTATGCACGCTAATGCTCATCAACATCTTTGTACTTGGTAATGTATTTGCTAGCTACCAAATAGACGCTACAAAAATAAAAATTACTTTAGATAATGCCCCACTTACTAACGAGCATCTAGGCATGTTTAAGTTTGCTTTAAAAGCCCCAGATGGTACTACGATAAGTTCATCGATTTATCCCCGTGGTTCTAACGATTTATATGTAAACACCGAAAGCGATGCCAGCACGATTGATTTATTTTTATCACGTGCATTTGACGTATATTTACAAAATAATCAGCCAGCTCCAGGCACTACATATCTGGATTTTACACTTGAGGAGCTTCCAACCGATTTACCTAATATCAAAACTGATCCAAAAGTATATAACATAAGATTGTTTGTACAATTGAGCGAATACGACAATATCTATTATCCAAGTTATATGGAAGTGAATGGCTCATTCTATGATATCTTAGGAGCTCCAATTACACTTGGTCCCAATGGTGGTATGACGATTAATAGTGATGAGGATACTTTATTTTTTCTTTTCAACAACAAAACCGTCCACTACACAAGCCACACTGTAAACAAGATTTGGAAAAATGGTTCTGAGACATCTATTCAGGCTTGGCTTTATCAAGATGGTCTAGCATATGGTGCACCGGTAGAGCTAAATGCAGCTAATGGCTGGACATACACTTGGACAAATCTTGATTATAGCTATAGCTGGACAGTAAAGGAATTCAGCGTACCTGCAGGATATAAGCTAGATGTAGAAACTAGTGTGGGCGGATCAATAACAACACTTACAAATACAAAGCTTACAAGCCCAAGCATACCACCAGCAAGCAATGGCATGGTCCATCCTGTAAACACAGGCGATGGCTCAGATGCTGCAGCTTGGTTCATGATGTTTAGCACATCACTGCTTTGCATCTGCTTTGTACTTTCTATCAAAATCAGGAAACAAGCGAGATAACAAGACAAATGAACGTAAACCAGATAAAGTATTTAGCAGTAATATCAATGCTTTGCGACCACATTGCATATGCATTTTTACCGTCTAGCTCTACTCTATACATGGTAATGAGACTATTTGGTAGAATTGCAGCACCATCTATGTGCTTTGTTTTAGCACAGGGCTTTATACATACATCAAATCGAAAAAAATACTTTACAAGACTTCTCGTTTTCGCCCTTATATCTCAGCTTCCGTTTTCGTATTTCGGTTTCGGTAGCTATACCGGACCTATGGGTAATGTCATATTCACCTTGGCTTGTGCCTTTGCAATAATGGCTGTAATCGAAAATTTAAAGACTATAGGCAAAATACCAGGAGTAGTCGCTGTAGTATTGCTTCTATTCCTCTCAATGCTATCAGACTGGATAATACTAGCACCGATGTTCACTCTATCCATCTATTTCAACAAAGATAATAAGGATAGACAGGCCATAGGATATTTGCTAGTCAGCCTAGCAACCTTTGCAGCTAGCGTCTACTTCGCACTGCAACAGGGCGAGCCGTGGCAATATCAAATTTGGCAGCTCGGCACAGTACTAGTAATTCCTATCATCTATGCATATAACGGAAAGCCAGGTAGTAAGGCTGCTTTCAACAAGTGGTTCTTCTATGTCTTCTATCCAGCGCACCTAATGATACTTGGCATACTTTGCTGGGACTACTCATTTGCAATATAGCTAGTAAACTCCGGATGAAGACAAGTCAAAATCAGAATAAGCAAAAATATAAGTATGGCGTCCAAAGCTTTCTTTTGGCGCCATTTTCTTTAATACTATAAGCACAAATCTCAAATACGTACTTTTATTAAATTTTATTTCTAGCACTTAATGTAAGTACTATCGGTAAAATCACTCCAGCAAGCATCATAAGTCCACCTAATAAAATCAAAATTACACTTAGAGCTATGAATATAAAGTTTGTGCTATTACGCACCTGAAGTGTGAAGCTGCTATAGTCGTTATAGTCTCTTCCGATTAACTTTGATCCAAGTGTCACTTCTCCATCAGTTGACCCTACTTCATTATTTGCAGAAATAGTATAGTTACCGGCCTCAGTCTCAAATGTATATATCTTTATTCTTGTGTTTCCATTTACAGTTACAGTCGACTTTCCTAGTGGATTTGAGAGCTCAACTTCCTTGCCTGTTTCATCGTTTACTAGCCTTGGCTTTGAAGGTGCAATACCATAAGCACTGTTGTTTGGACCGCTTAGCCAAATGCTATAAGTGCCCTTTGCAGGAATTAGCATAGTTCCCTTACTTCTATCGCAAGCGACCTCATAAACGACACCTGCTTTAATAAAGTTAACAACTCCCATTACTCCTAGAACCAATGAAATTAATCCAATTGGTATAAGTACACAAAAAAGGTATCTCTTCTTCATCCTAATCCTCATCTTCCTTTTTACTTAATCTACACTTATGATCTAAGAGATGCTCCTCGCTCTCTTCAAAACTCTTATCTGCCCCATGCTCATGCTTTTCCGAATCTCCGATATGCCTATGAGTATGTCCATGCTCTATCAAATGTGTATGTGTATAACCATCGTGCGTGTGTCTTATCAAATGACTGTGAACATGGCTATGCGTTTGAACTAGCGAATCTGACACAACAAAAGCTGTTCCCACTATCATTATTATTAAAGCAATTAAATATTTCCAAGTAAGCTCATCTCCAAGCAAGGCAAAGGCAAAAGCCGCTCCTATAAACGGTGCAATAGCGTAAAACGCGCTAGTTTTAGCCGCCCCTAAATATCTCTGTGCTCTAATATATGTAAAAATGCTAAGTCCATAAGCAATAAAGCCTAGCACTCCTGCAAAGAAAACATACTTTATCTCTGGCAAGCTCTCTCCCATTAATATTGCTACTACGAAAGAGCCTATGCCTGAGCCAAGTCCTTTTATCGTTACAATCTCATATGTACTCTTATCCGAAATGCTTCGCGTACAGTTATTTTCCATTCCCCAACAAAGTGTTGCGAGCAAGACGAAAATTGATCCATACGAGAAACTAAATTCACTCTCTCCGTCTACCGATAGGATTATGCTAGAAACTGTTATCAGCGCTATCGCCATCCATAGTTTTCTTGAAACCTTTTCTTTGAAAAGTAGAAGCGCAATCATGGCGGTTGCAACAATCTCAAAGTTTCCAAGAAGTGAAGCATCTGAAGCATGTCCCAGCCTTATTCCAATCATCAGGAAAATAGGAGCAGCGATATCAAGGATAATCATTCCCAGAGTATAAGGCAAATCCTTTTTCTCTAGCTTCTCCTCCTTAACTCTATTTCTATTAAATAAGTACATGGTACCAACGCCTATACCTGCACCAAAGTATAAAAACGAAGCCATAAAAACTGAAGGAACATGATCTAGCAAGAGTTTAGATATAGGAGTATTAATCGCATAAAAAACAGCAGCTAAAACCGCATATATAACTGCCCTAATCTTCTTATCCTTCAAATACTCCTCCATTTCCTAGCACATACGCGCTTCGTCAAAGCTTACTAACTTCCAAATTTCCTTTCCAATTATATATGATTTTGAGCATAGAGTCGACCCCTAAAATGCGCTGAAATCTTCTCTTTTTCTACGCTTTCAACAGTCTGCATCGGACTTTATCACAAACAAATATACCTTTGTTTAGTGAGGAGCTTTATTATAGAAAAAGCACTCCGAATATATCGAAGTGCTTTGATTTACATTTACTTCTTCCTTTCGCCTCTGCTACTAGGAAATAGTTCTACTTATTTAGCTTTCTCTTGTAGCTAACTGCTCCAAGGAGACCTGCTGAAGCAGCAAACATGCTGAGCATCATGATTAGGCTTCCTGCATCATCACCTGTGTTAGGCTTATTTGATGTCTTTGGTGCTTTAGGATTTGCTGGTGCAACTAGTGCAACGGGTACAACTGGTACCTCATATTTGTTCGTGAACTCAATATCATTAGCTGCTGCAGCATCCTTCTGGATATCTACAGTTGCAACAAGCTTGTTATCAGCATCAGTAGTTACATCAACAATAACTGTGTACTCTGCTGTGTCATATGTATAGTTAAGTGCATTTGTATTAAGCTCAACTACCTTATATGTGTACTTACCAACTGCCTCAAACTTGATGTCGCCAAAGTCTACATCACCTGCGCCATTTACTGAAATAACCTTCTTATCAAGTACTGACCCTGCAGGCATTGGAACATCGTTTACCCCTGCTGCAGTTGTTCCTACTGCGCTAAGCTCAAATTTGAACTCTTCTGACGTAGGAGCCTGATCTCCTGTCAAAGCCTTCTTAACCTTGAAGTTTGCAGTTGTATAGTTGAATACATTCTTAAATGCTGGCTCGCTATCTACTACAGCCTTAAGTGTTCCATTATCATTTGTTACTGTAACAGTTACTTCCTTCTCTGTAGTATCATATACCACGCCTGCTAGAGGATTTGCTCTGTTCTCTGAAACCTTGAACTTATATGTTCCTGGCTTCTTGAACTCAATCTTGTCAAACTCAAAGCTACCGCCTGTTCCTACAGCTGCTGTAAGAGCCTGTGGCATTGTTACACCATCATATGTTTCAGTTGGAATCTGAGCTAGTGTTACCTCAAATGTATTTGCGGGTATTGTTAGAGCTGTATTATCCTGATCAACATATTCCTTGCTTCCTTTGATGCTTGCATCTACCTTCTGGTAGTTTGGCACGATTACCGAGAATCCTGGTTGCGTTGCATTCTGGATTGAGAATGTTCCCTCAGTTGCATTTAGTGAACCTGATGTTGTATATGCTGGGTTTGGCTTAAATACATTGTTATCAAACCTATATGCCCCTGGTGCTGATGTCTGAACTAGACGATAGTCGCCTCTTGATAGACCTGTGATAACAGCTTCTCCACTTGCGTTTGACTTTGCGATTGCCTTACGGCCTCTGATGTAGTAATCTGACCACTTGCCGTTTAGCTTTGTCTGAATCTTAAACTCAGCTCCATTTATAGGAGTTGTGTTGTCAATCTCATCTACAACCTTTACACGAATTGTTCCTGCTGCTACTGTTGCGCTTCCTGCAGACTTATCAATTGTGTAAGTAATTGAAGCATTATCGCTTGCCTGATCTGATGAAATCTCACCCTTGTTAGTTACGTTCTCTAGTCCCGTGATTTCTGGATAGTGAGTGTCAAACTCAGCAAAGAATGTAACTATGTTACCCTGTGAAGGTCCGTTTGGACCATAGATGTCTTTAATCTTGTTCATACCACCTAGATTTGGTTCTAGGTCAGTGTACTTAAGTGAATCATTTGATAGATTAGCGATGAAAGTATCTCCACCTGTCGCTGGGTCTCTAAATACACCATAGCTTAGCTTCTGAGCCTTAATCTTAGCATAGAAGCTGTCGTATGTATCTGAAGAGCTCTGCGTAATCTGCGTGAAATACTGTGATACTGGAAGCCAGTTACTCCCTGATTCAACAGGCATTATTGCACCCGCAGCTGCTTGTGCATAGTGTTGGTTTCCACCTGCTGGAACCTCAGCCCAGTTATATCTTACAGCTGTGAACGAAATTGTATCTATATCGATTACACCATTATGCGGAATCTTATCTACGAGCATCAAATTTGTCTGCTCCTGATATGTTCCAAAAGTGCTATCGATATTGTTATATGTGTTGAAAAGTCTGAGCGAACCTAACTGGTTTCCGATTAGCTTGATGTGTGCTGTATCGTATCCAGATGTCCATCCCTGCTTCTCTATCAATCTGTTGTTGATTGTTCTAGCACCTGGACTTGGACCAATTCCACCAGTTCCTCCCCCAGAAGCTGCAGCTCTAACCTTAAATGTTACGTTTGCATTTGCATCTTCGATTGTAAGAGCCTTAGTCACAGGATTTCCATCTGTTGCTCCGTTATCTAGAGCCTTTAGACGTGCTCCCGTATAGATACTTCCTGTCAAGAAATTTCTGTCTGCTGGGAAATCAGCACCTAGTGTAATCTTAACCTCTGTGCCTGTAACTACTGCTGTAGCAATCTGCTGTCCATTATCAGAGAAAATTGCAATCTCTGAGCTTGGGAGACTTCCGAACATTGTTCCAATATTTGTAGAAAGATTGATCGTATCTCCTGGCTTCATTGCATTGCCTGACTGTGTTTCGATATTAAAATCGAACTTTAGTGAAGCAAGCGAACCAATGTCTACCTGACCTGGCGAAACCTGAATGTTTGAAACGGTTATGTTATAACCATCTTTAGATGTAGTTGCGCTTACATCATCAATATTTGAAAAAAGCCCAAGCGTAACTGCCATTACTGCTATCAAAGCAATAAATTTCTTAGTTATTTTCACTTTATTCCTCCCTTTTACTCATATCGTAGACAAAGCTCTAGCGATATTAACATCTTTATATCAGTATATATTATTCACCATCCTTAATCAATTAAAACACGCTAAATTTAATAATTTTTACACAAATATATATAATTATATTAAATTCCACACTATCAAAGCAATTTGTATGAAAAGTAGCGATATATTCAAAATGACAGACGATTTAATCATTTCGCACGCTTTGCGTACTCAACAGGGACACGTCCCTATAATGTAAAAAACTGCGCACTATTTTGCACGCAGTTTTAATTACAAATTGATTAATAATTATCACTATAAATGTATGATTACTTTTTTCTTACACTAAATAAGATCAGCAAAGCACTAAGCACCATCTGAATGAGTGCACCTGGAACTACTCCTAGCAAATCATATACCCAAGCTATGATTCTTGGTACTGAAAAGCTTCCGTTTAGGCTTCCTGTAAAGTACATGATTAGAATAATTAGTGATGCGACAAACCAGATGACGCCAAAGAGTAATCCAATCCAATCAATTCTTTTCTTTTCCATCTTAACCTCCTAAAATTATCTCTGACTCAAGATTATATCAGTTTTAATCCATTTTTCTACATTTTTTTACGTCTTTTCCCAGTATTTGTGTCTGCGGTGGCTCGTATAAATTCCTATCGCAAGGATAAAAGGAGAAAAAAATATGATAATAAGAAAATATCCACGGTATCTGACGCTTGCCTTAAGTACTACCCTTCCAGAAACAGGCTTCAGCTTATTATCGGCTTGCATCTTTGAAATCTTATCTCCATCAATATCATTCTTAGAATCAGTAAGCTCTTCAAGAGCCACATCATCTCTAATTTCAAATACAGTGTCATACACGCCTTGGGAGTTTCCGAGCTCATCAAAGTAATAGTACTTTCCGTTTTTTCTCCATATAGAGCCCGTCGTCTCTCCTAAGTCTTTTAACTTTTCCCAGTCATCCTTGCTTCCCAAAGAGACTACTTCAGTATCCCATGAATATAAAAACACTCTAGTATAACCTGATAGCCATTTCTTATTTATCCAATCTCTTTCGTATGCTCTTAGAAAATATAGGTTTTCATTATCGTTAAAAATACTCTTTGACAAGACTTCGAGCCTCCCTTCAAAGGGGTTCTTCCCAATACGGACTTGTTTTTTCTTAATCTGGTTGTAAATATAGATACCATCCTTTGATGTAAATATTAGGTTATACACATGCGCGCTGCCATTTCCGATAACCGTGTATGGCTTAGCCTTTTCATCAAAGCGATATGTACCGCATGAAACGCTCCCGCTTTCTTTATCGTACACGAAGCTTTCACCCTGTTCAGCTGATACCGTCTCGCCCTTATATTCCGGGAAACTCTCTTCTTCTCCTGAACTACTTGCTAAGTCTTTCTCGGCACTAGGCAGATGTACATCTGTTAAAACTACAAATATAAATGCAGCTACAAAAATGATACAAAAAATTAAAGGTAGAAGGGTCACTAAAAGCGACCGTCTTCCACCTTTTGATTTATAATTATATTTATTTGCCGATTTATTTCTGTGCTTCTTAGTCAAAGTTATCGCCCCGCAAAAGCATGAACTAGATTCCAGTTAGTAGTGAAGTACAGTTTTATCAAAGTGCTTAACATCCTTCACTCCGGTGTACATCATCATTTCCTGAAGTTCCTCATTCATCTTCTTCATCTTATTAACTACACCGTCCTTACCCTCTTTTAGAAGCGGCGAGAGTATTCCTCTTCCTACCGAAACGCCATCTGCACCAAGAGCAAGGGCCTTATATGCATCATAACCCGTATCCATTCCGCAGTCTACAAAAATTTTTATGTCAGAATCACCTAGCGCATCCTTTATCAAAGGCAGAACCTGTAGTGGTGCGATTGCAAATGGAAGTCTACCATGGTGATGAGAAACAACTATTGCAGCGCATCCAGCTTCCTTAGCCTTTAGTGCATCTTGAACCGATAGAACTCCCTTTGCTACGAAAGGAAGCTTTGAATAGCTCACATAATCCTTTAGATCCTGTAGGCTTACCATTCCCATAGGAAATCCATCTACTACATCGTATTTTCCGTTTGTCCCTGGAACATGGTCAATATCGATTCCCACTGCAGCACTTCCGCATTTTACAGCGAAGTCAATTTCAGATAATATTTTTGTCTTATCAGCAAAAGGCTTGATTATACGAACAGTATTCACATTTTGCTCGATGATTGAGAGGTAGCTTTCGTCATCTTCCATGCCTACCCAGTTTAGAGTTTGCATTTCCTTTGCTGCGAGGCTATATTCCTCCATAGGTGTTTGACCATTATCCATAACCTTATTTAGATGCGAAAACGCAGGTGTCATAATTGGTGATGCGTACTTCTTGCCGAAGAATTCAACTTCAGTATTAACCTCTGTACTATCTATTACTCTCATTTCTACATGTATTCCATCAAGGAATGCACGATTATATATATTAGCATCATCAGCCTTACCACTAGTAACTGGTATTACACCAGGCTTTCCTGGCCACTTGTTATTTTCCATAATTATTCCTCTTTCTCTCATCTTCTATAACTTACTAAAATATTCCTCTATAGTATAGATTCAAAGCTATATAAACAGCCAGCGCAATCAATAGGAACATTGAAATGAAGGCTGAAACAAATTCCTCTTTTTCCTCGTTATCCAAAATATCCTTTATCTGTAGCGGTACTGGAAATCCGGTTGGACAGTAGAAGTAAAGCAGCACGCCGAATGAAAATATTGGATTTGCCATCTTTGATGGAAAGAGTAAAAAGAACGAAGCTATAATACCTGTGCAGAATAAAATCCTTATACCTGCTAGCTTAACAAGTGGCATTAGGTAGGATTTCTTTAAATTGATGCTATATCCAAGGCTGAACAAAATCAAAGCTGCAATAGGCGTTGTAATCGTAGCTATTGTATTCTCGTAAAGAGGCCCGAATATCTCATTTTTCAAAAGCATGTCCTGAAGACCTGTTAGATTTGTGATAAAGCCTAGAACAGCTGCTATTACAAAGGGCGCCGACACCACATTTTTGACGAGTGGTAAAAACTGAAGTTTATTGCTTTGCTTAAGTTGTAACACTGTAGGCACGAATATGAAGTTAACCAGTATTCCCGCTAGATCAAAAGGAATCAGATTTACTGCATATGCTGATCCTACAACACTTATATAGAGCGGAAGCGCAACTGCACCACCCTCACATGTCAAAAGTAAAAATGGTGAAAGCTTAGATAAGTTCTTAGGTAAAACTCTGCAGAAGAGTTTACCTAACAAGTATACACATATCCAAACTCCAATTAAATAGACTATCTCGATTCCGATTTGCTTATCTAGGCTTGAGCTTGCTAATATTTTATAAATCAAAAAAGGAAACAGTAAGTCAAGTGCAAGTGATTTGATACCGTCGTTTTGCTCATGGCTTATCCATTTCTTTTTCCTAGCGTAAACTCCCAAAAAAAGCAGGAAGAAAACTGGAAAAATCTTTGCAATTGCTTGCATTTTACACCTCTAATTCTTTCTTTATCCCTCAAAATCGCTAAGTGACTGCTAGCATCCACCAAAAGTCACAAATCAAAGATATTTACTTATTATATTATATCATACTAAACAAATCATTGAGCGCTTCTGCCATCGAAGGATGCGTAAACATATGATTTGCTAGCATTGTGTATGGCTGCTTCATTATCATCGCCATGACAACTAAATTTATTACCTCGTGTGAGTCCTCGCCAAATAGAACTACGCCAAGAATCTGCTTTGTATCGAAATCGACAACAGCTTTGTAAATACCTGCTGTATTACCGAGAATCTTTGCTCTTATTATATCTGAAGCAGAAAGCTTTGATACCTTGATGTTATACCCTGCCTCTAGAGCCTCAGTTTCTGTAAGGCCAACCTTTGAGAATGTCGGATGCAGGAATGCCGCATTTGCCATAGGCTGCCTACTTTCTCTTGAATACCTACCATTATCCTCTAGATAGCTTCTTACGATTCTGTAGTCGTCTAGGGACACATATGTGAACTGCGGACCGCCATTTACATCTCCAATTGCAAAGATATGTGACTTATTGGTCTGAAGATGCTTGTTTACGTTTATAAAGCCTCTATCTGAGCTTTCTATCCCAGCGTTTTCAAGCTTTAGCTCTTCAACATTTGGCTTTCTTCCCGTTGCAACGAGAAAGGCATTCGCTCTGAGCTCACCTTTTTCTCCATTTGAAGAGTAGAAAATGTGGACTGAACTATCGTCCTGCTCCACCTTACTAACCTCTGCATCAAATATAAAGTCAACACCGAGGTCCTTGTATGACTTAAAAACCTCTTCAGCAACGTCAGCATCCTCTTTTGGAAGAAGCCTGCTAGCCTTGTCGATAATCGTTACCTTTGATCCAAACTTCGCATAGGTTGCTGCAAACTCAAGCCCAATGATTCCAGCCCCGAGGATTGCGAGAGTCTCAGGGCATTCTTCGAGATCCATTAAGGTTTCGTTTGTGTGAATTCTCTTTTCGATTTTTAGCCCCTCTATTGGAGGAACAAAAGGAGATGCTCCTGTATTTATGAAAACACGCTCTGTATAAACATCACATTCCTCTTCAGCAGTTTTGATATTTACAGTGTGCTCATCCTTAAAAGAGGCAAGCCCAAAGATAACCTCTACATTATTGCTGATTACCTCTTCGTAGTTTTCCTGATTTAGTTCCTCGATGAGCTCATCCTTGGTTTCTACAGAATTCCTGTAGTACTCCTCGTCCTTCATTTCCCCTTCCGGCTTTTTGTATGCCCTGCCAGCGAGGAACTTTGATGGAAAGCATCCATGGTTTATATATCCACCTCCACACATTTCATGCGATTTCTCTACTAGAATGGTCTTTTCACCCTTGTCGCCGAGGTAGTTTGCTAGTATTTTACCGGCTTTACCAAAGCCGATTATAATGTTATCTACTTTTTTGTTCATAGTATTCCTCCCTTATGAGGTTTATTTTATCAAGCCAAATAGGTCGTTTAGCGCCTCTGCCATGGTTGGATGTGTGAAAATCTGATTTGCTAGCACTGTATATGGCTGGTTTGCAAGCATGGTTGAAACCACAGTGTTTATAACCTCATGTGATTCCTCACCGTATAGAACGACGCCGAGAATCTTGTTTGTGTCAGCATCCACTATTGCCTTATATAGACCTGTCTGATCTCCAAGAATCTTTGCCTTTGGAATTGCACTTACTGGAAGGCTTGCGACCTTTATCTTATATTCTGCTTTGATGGCCTCCTTTTCGCCTAATCCAACCTTTGAGAATGTTGGATGTAGAAAGGCTGAAAATGCGATAGGCTGTCTGTTTTCTCTAGTGTAGCTACCATTGTTGTCTAGGAAGCTTTTCACGATTCGGAAATCGTCTAGCGAAACATAGGTGAACTGTGGACCGCCATTTATATCTCCCATTGCAAAGATATGGGGCTTATTGGTCTGCAGATGCTCATTTACATTAATAAATCCTCTTTCAGATGTTTCAATTCCTGCAGCTTCAAGATTTAGACCTTCGACATTCGCCTTTCTGCCTGTCGCAACTAGGAAAGCTTCTGCGCTAAGCCCTCGTGCTTCACCTTTTGATGAGTATGAAATTTTAACTTCACTTTCATCCTGCTCTACCTTTTCTATATTTGCGTCAAAGATGAACTCAATTCCAAGGCCCTTATATGCTTCAAATACTGCATTTGCAACATCATCATCTTCTCTTGGAAGAATCTTGCTTCCCCTATCTATGATAGTTACCTTAGTTCCAAACTTTGCGTAGCTTGCTGCAAACTCAAGGCCGATAAACCCACTTCCTGATATTGCTATGCTGCGCGGGAATTCCTCAAGGTTCATTATGGTCTCGCTTGTGTGAATTCTGCCTTTAATCTCTAGACCTTCGGTTTTAGGAACAAAAGGTGTAGTACCTGTGTTTATGAAAATTCTCTCAGCATAAAGCTCCTGAACACCTGATTCAGTTTTGATACTTACAGTATGCTCATCCTTGAAAGATGCAAGTCCATCTATAACCTCTACATTAGGAACTCCTGCGACCTTGTCGTAATTTGCCTTATTTAGCTTTGATATCAAGGTCTTCTTGTTTTCGACTGCCTGCTTGTAGTACTCCTCATCTCCTAGCTGGCTATATGCCTTACGGTCTGCACTGGTTGCGAGAAACTTTGACGGAATGCAGCCCACATTGATGCAAGTTCCTCCGTACATCAAAGGTGACTTCTCTACCAAAACGGTCTTATCGCCCTTGCTTCCTAGATATCCTGCTAGCGTCTTTCCGGCCTTACCGAAGCCGATGATTATATTATCTACTCTATTCATAGTTTAAACCTCCATTTTGGGCTCATATAAAGAAGCCCCTTCAAATTGTTTGATACATTATTACCTATATTATATCCATTTATGGCGGGAAATAATCAAAATGTGCACAAATAAATTGCGTATAATTTATTTCTAAGACATGAGTTGCTTTGATAAGCATACAAATATACAGAGTTAAGGGGATTTTTTTCATATAATTTCCCTTTATTGAAAACAGATGCATCTATGTATTTCCCCATAGTATTATTAAAGATTTGAAATTAATATGCTTTTATTTTGCCCGATTTGATAATATAATAGTAATAATAGTGGGAATGTGGATTTAGAACTCACAAAACATAGAAGTTAACGTAATTCAAATATTTAGGAGGAATAATCATGGGATTTATTCAAGCAATTAAGGGTGCTGTAGGAGGCACATTTGCAGATCAGTGGAAGGACTTTTATGGTCCTATGCCAGGCGTATCAGCTACTGCTGGTGTATTTCCAGGGGTTCCAATTGGAACAAACAACGGCAGAGGCGAAAACACTAAGGGTAGCATAAATGTAATTTCTAACGGAAGCAAGATTATCGTTCCTGAGGGAGTAGCTCTTATCACTGTTCAGGATGGTGCTATTACAGGTATAATCACAGAACCAGGTGGATACGAGTTCACAACTGATTCAGTAAACTCTAAGTCAATCTTTGCTGGAGACGGAATCATCGATTCCATCGTTAAGCAGTCATGGGAAAGGTTTAAGTTTGGCGGAATTCCTGCAGCTCAGCAGCTAGTATTCTATGTTAACCTGAAGGAAATTCCAAACAACAAGTTCGGCACACAGTCAGAGATTTACTGGGATGACGCATACTTTGGAACACAGGTCGGTGCAATTACACGAGGCACATATACACTAAAGATTGTTGATCCTATTTTGTTCGTAAAGAACTTTGTCCCTGTAGAATACCTATTACCGAATGCTCCTCAGTTTGATTTCTCAGATATGGATAATCCAGCTGGAGAACAGCTTTTCAACGAGGTTGTAGGTTGTCTATCAGCAGCATTCTCAATGTATACTAACGACCCATCAAAGGGAAACCGTATCACCAAGATTCAGTCAGACCAGATTGGTTTTGCGCAGTCACTATCTAGTGCTGTTGACAGTGCATATCAGTGGAGACAGGACAGAGGTCTTGAAATCGTAAAGACTGCTATCCTATCCATCGAATACGATGAAGATACTAAGGAAATGCTCAAGGATGTTAAGCGTGCAGATGCACTTGCTGGCGCTCGTGGTAACTCCTTCATGCAGCAGTCTGTTGCAAGAGGTCTTCAAGCAGCTGGAGAAAACGGTGGTGGTTCAGGAATGGCATTCATGGGAATGGGTGTTGGTGCAGCCGGAAATGTAATGAATGGAGTACAGCAACCTAACAATCCAAGCTCATACCAGCCAAACTTTGGACAGCAGCCACAGCAACAGTATCAGCAGGCTCCTCAGCAGGGATATGACCAGCAAGCACAGTACCAGCAGCAGCCACAGCAAGCTCAGCCAGAACAGGTTCAGCAGGCTCAGCCAGAGCAGCCTCAGATGCAGGATACAACTGCAAAGCTAATCGAGATGAAGAAGCTTCTTGATGCAGGAGTACTCTCACAGGAAGAGTTTGACAGAATAAAAATGCAGCTTCTAGGACTTTAGTCTATATATATGAGGCATAGCTGCAGTTGCCACAGAGGCTTTTGTTGAGTTTTATGAAGATTCAACTATTGATAACGACTTTTAAAATTAACAAAACACAGGCGGTTTACTATGTATAAATCGCCTGTACATATCCAAGGAGACAAACTAATGGAAGATAGAACTTTTGAAGAAAATCTTGTTAACGATGGCATGGCCCAGACCGATGCTAAGGTAACAGAAGCCAAGGAGGAACGTCACGACGGCCAAATCAAATGTCCTAAGTGTGGTGCCACCGACATAGAGCTAGACCCAAAGACAGGTAAGCTCAGATGTAACTTCTGTAGACACATCTTCGAACCAGAGTTCACAGAGGATGATGGTAACATCTCAGAACTAGAAGGTGTTACGCTATCAAAGGGAGCTTCCGACATAGCAGCTGACGCAAAGGATGTTATGACTCTTAAGTGCCAGAGCTGTGGAGCAGAAGTAGTCATAGATACTGCTTCAGCACCTCAGGCTAGATGCCACTGGTGCAGAAACATGCTATCTATCAATTCATGCATACCTAATGGAGCTATTCCAGATATGGTGCTTCCATTTAGCGTATCAAAGGCAGAGGCTCAGGCTAAGATAAACGATTTTGTTGGAAAGAGAAAGTTCTTTGCTCACCCTACCTTTACTAGGGAATTTACGACAAACAACATCTGCGGTGTTTACTTCCCATATATGGTCGTTGATATCAACGGACATTCACACCTTTCAGGAACAGGAGAAGTTCTCGTTAGAGAGTACACTGTAAAGAGGGGCGATGATGAGGAAAAGCGCTATGATGCAGATGCATACCATGTTGAGCGTGACTTTGATATAACTATAGACGACCTCACAATCGAGTCAAGCGCAGATAAGCTAAATGTTGCATCAAAGGAAAAGACAACTAACATCATCAACTCGATAATGCCTTTTGATACAGAAAACTGCGTAGAATACAATGCAAATTACCTACGCGGCTACACATCAGAAAAGCGTGATGTAAATATTGATCAGATTAGAAACACAGTTCATACTCAGGCAAATGATATCGCTAGAATAGCAGCAAACCAAACCTTGTGCGACTATGATAGAGGAGTTGCATGGGAAGATGATAACTTTACAGTAAAGGGTGAATCATGGAAGGCTGCCTACCTACCAGTATGGCTCTATAGCTACATGCAGGTTAAGGGAAGCAAGAAACTTCTCCACTATGTAGCTGTAAACGCTAGAACCAAGGAAACTATGGGAAGTGTTCCTATCAACATGACCAAGCTTTGGATTGTTTCAATCATACTAGAAGTACTAGGTATATTCCTTGCAGTAACTCTAGGACGCAATCCATTTAATGTGGAGAGCCCATATCGCTTTGCCCTAATGGCTCCAGCAATCATATTCTTTGCTTTAATGTACTCAAAGTATAGAAACTCTGGGGCACGTCACACCTACGAAAAAGAAACCTCTAACGAGATGAGCAATATGTCCATGGTCGATGACTATCTAGAGCGTCGTAATGGACTAGAAAGCTCAAGTATAAGAGGTGCAAACAACGAACAGGTACACGGAAATTACTCGAATGACTTCGTCTCAAAAATAAAGAAATCCGGCCTAACATCCATTATGGGTAACGTATCTGAAATAAAGGGAATAATGAATAAGTTCGATGACTTTAACTAGTTCAAAGACTTATCAAAAACAAATTCGGACCACTCGCATGAGTGGTCCTTTTGTTTGCTTCATAACTAATTATGGCACTCTAGATTATCGTGTGGGTGAAAAAAATCCCTCCATAGGATATGATTGATTTGCAGTCTTAAAACATCACTATGAAGGGAGGAATTTATCATTCCAAATATTGATTTTACCACACTTATGCTTAATGTCACTAATTCTGACATTGAAAAATCGGACATTACATCTATCGATTCATATATCACCTTACCTCCAAGGCCTCTTCCTGAGTGCCTTGGGATAGATGAATTACACAGCCATGAGTTATCAAGACGTAATTCAAGTTATCTTTGTATTTTAGTAGATAACGAAAAACGAACCGTTTGGGATGTGCTCGATTCAAGAAGCAAAATGGCACTTTCTCTATTCTTTTCTAATATACCAAGAGAAGAACGACTCAGGGTAAAATATGTTACTATCGATATGTGGGAACCATATAAAGATGTCGCAAGAACATACTTCCCTAACTGTGTAATAGCTGTAGATCCTTTTCATGTCATAAAGCATCTTACAAGAAAATTAGAGAGTGAGTATTCAAAAAGCACTTCAAGCATTTGAGCTTGAAGTGCTCTTGATTTCATTGGCACCCACACGATAATTTAGAGTTCACTTTTTCAAACCCACACGATAATTTAAAGTACCCTAATTATTACTTGCTTTCAATATTTGTTTTTAGCTTCCTTAACTCGCGTCTTGCTTCTACGATTTTATTAGCTATGCTATTGCGTGATTCGCTCATCCTAAACGAAGCGATTCTGCTAAGCGTGTTTCCATACACTCTTCCATGCTTCTCAAATAAATCGTCTACTCTCTCCGTCATCCTATTTTGGAAGCGTTCCTCTAGCTCTGCAACATTTCTTTGGAAGTTCGTCAGGTGCGAAACAGTAAGAGTTATATCGCATGAATATATTGCGACAAGAATAACAGGAAGCACTGCGATTATAAATAGCGGAATCTTGTCATAAAAATCATCAAAAGGCGGTATTATAAACTTAACTATTGCTATCGCACCTAGGCCAAATCCTATCGAAGTTGGTACGCTGGTTCTGCCGTTTATGTTTAGTGGAACTGTAGTATAGTCCCACCACCTAGCATTAAACTTCTTCTCAAGAATATATGAGGTAGGATATTCTAATATCATGCTTACAATGAAGCCCGCGATGAATACCCCAAGCCATGATAAGTCAGGAATTATTCCACTAGCATTTAAATCCCAATAAAGAAGTCCAATAATTGCACCTGCCCCATATATCGGACAAAGCGGCCCATATAGAAATCCTCTATTCTGCCATTTCTTTTCCTTGGCTGTACAGTAGATGCTCTCCCATACCCATCCCAAAACACTGAAAAGAAAATATGCAATTAAATATCTATTAATAATCATAAATCTATCAAATCTCCTCTTAGATGCCTCATATAGCCTTCGCTATATGCATTTTAACTTCATCTCATTGGAATAAGCATTCCTATATACATTCCCACAATCATTCCAGGGAGCATATAGTCACCTTTAGAATTTTCTTTATTAACACCTAGCCCAAAAACTTTGAAAGACAAAAATACAAGTCCAAAGAGCAAAAGCGGAATACCGAAAAAAAAGAAAGGCAAGAATTGTAACATATCTCTCCTCCAATACATTAACTAGTTTAATCCATCTGTTATATCATAATATTTTCTATACTAAATTACAGACTTTCTAACAAAGCAATCTCTCTTGGCAATATATCCTTTGATTTTAGAAGTTCAATCAAAGCCTTGCGCTGCCCGTCTGAGATATACTCCAAGCCTTCGTCTTCCTTTGATAGAGTGACGCATTGCCTGATAGCAATTCCAATATGCGATAAGGTGAGCTTATCTTTTTTCTTCTTTAATACTTCGATAAAGATATCCCAGACAAAATTCTCATTATATACCCAAAAGAACGAAGCTATAGCCTGCATCACTTTGGAATTTTGATTTTTACGCAAAAGAGAGCGGACATACACTTTGCATTCCTCTTCAAAACTGCCTACTTCATCATCTGTAATAAATTCCGACTTAAACTTATAAAGATGACTCAGCTTTATGTATCTTGCACAGAAATTCTGAAGCGTGTAGATATTCGTCCAGATAATTTCCGGATTTGTTTCTGCTTTGATGGCCAAAAGGTATTTTTCGCCATTCAAAACAAACCACTCTTTTATAGTCCCTGTATCTTTAGTTCCAAGTTCCTTGCAGGCTGCTCTCATAAATAGACTCGCTGCTTTTTTGCGTTCTTTGATATCAGTACTGCCAAGTTCTTGCAAGGCTTGATTTAGAATCTCGCTTGTGTATATCATAAGTCTCTCTCCACTTTATCAAAATTCACCTTAGAATACTAAAGGAATATCTCCCCATATCACAAGTCTCAAAATACCTACAATAGCCATGTGTGCCGGGAAGTAGATATAGAAAAACCATTTATTCATCTTGAGCTTGCCTACTGATCCCTTGTATCTATAAAGCAATGGAAGCGTCAAAAGCGTGCAGAACTGTAACAATCCATATGCCTTATCTAGGAATAGGAAATATATCAAAACATATCCGCACACGAAAACAGACATAATAATAGACTGTTTTTTGAAGTCTCCCCTATTCTCGTATAGGAAGAACGGTACCATCACCGCAATAGAAGACCAGTCTGCTGGAAAGGCAACTACACATGCAATGACAATAGCAATAATTTTTATGATAGGGCTTAGGTCATCTTTCTTATTTATGTAGATTAAAAGAGCCGCAATGCTCAGCGGAAACATCACGCTAGTTTGATTGAATACCCCGTCTGTGAATGGAATTATTGGAATTCCAAACGCTAAAGTAAAGGCAAAGTGTGATATCAAAGCAAAGAAAAACAGCCTTTTGATATACTTAACATGGTTTTTGGTGTAGTAACATCCCTCAGCGATAAAATACCACATGATTGGAGCTGTAAGCCTTCCTATTGCATGCAAGGCCATTACGTACCAGAGCTTCTGTGTACCTGGGAAAAATAGCCATGTCAAATGATCTATGGTCATAGCTATGATTGCTATGATTTGTAGTTGATTCTTAGATAATTCTTTTCTCATAATCCCCCCTAAATACTCCTAAAATTCTTTTAGCTGATCAAACAAGTCTATTAGCTTATCCTTGTCAACGTCAAGCTCATCAGGTATCAGCGAAAGTATTCCATCAAGTGCTGTGAATACCTCATCTCTTTCAACAGTATCAATAAATGGTTTCTTCTTATCCATCTTGTTAAAGCTCTCTGTATAATCTCTCACTAGGACTTCGGCATCCTTTTCGATGTCCTTCCCTGCTCCATCAATTAGCTTTACCACTGCAGCTCTAGTCTTTCTATATATGTCAGACGCCTTCTTTGCATTGGCAGGCGTGATATGTTCCTCACCATCCCAGGAGCGGAAAGGATTCTCTAGATTCTGCGCAAGCCATTCAGCCTTTCTTGGCTTTGTAATCCAAAGGTCTAGGCCTTCACTTTTGCGGTTTTTGTATAGCTTCTTAACTTCCTTTGCTGCATCTTCTGGAAGGCTATCCATCCATAACATATACAGCTTCTGTAGTTCTTCCGGCTTTGGCACATCTTCAGCTGTAAAGCCGAATAGATCCATGGTTGTAAGTACTTCTAAATTACTGAGTTCCGATATTTTGGCAAAGTTAGTAAGTTTACCAGGGTTTCCCCAGAGCCTTAGCTCTCTTAGCTTTGGATATTCTCTCAAAATATCAGCGATATCGAGTTCTTTTATTTTTCCTATATATAGTTTTTCTAGTCCCTCTAAGCCCTGAAGCTTAGGAACGAAGCCATCACAATGCAAAATAAAATCGACTCCAGAGCTTGGTGACTTTATCTTGCAGCCATCCTTTACTTCTCCGAGCAAAAACAGCATGCTCAAATCATCATTTAGGATTAGCTCATCCATTCCCGTCATATCAACAGAAAGCCTATCGATTGTGGTTTCCGAAAAGTCAAGACTTGATTTACCGTGATTCTCGATAACCAGTTCTCTAATAAATGGATTCGAATTCAAATACTCAAATAAATTTTTATGCCATTTCGTAACCGTCAAAGAGGATAGGCAAGGAAATACTCTTAGACTTAGTGCGTCCTCAAAATCATGCCACTTATCGTTTTCACTGTGGGTGCTAAGTCTTCTTCTATTACCCTCAAATTCCACATGTTCACTACTTGCATCTGCTGCCTTGAAGGCGTCTCTTTGCTCCTTTGGTATTTTTTCCCACTTAAACTGGTTGTATATTTCAACACCGCTATTCCAGCTGCCATATGTGCCTGTATCCTCGTTATTTAGTGGTTCAATATTAGTAACGTAAACATAGTTTGATGGCACGTTTACATCAACCTTTTTCAGGTTGAAAGTTCCACCCCAATACATGTAATCGATATATAGTGGCTTCATCAAAGCTAGTTCTTCCTCTTTAGGAAGCTCATCGGAAGCCCAATCAAGTGATATAATAATAGCCTGAGGCTTCTTCCCACTCTCATCTATCTTTGTCACTTGACAAGCAGTGTATTTCTTTAGCGACTTGTTATATACGCAATAGATATCTCCAGCTTTTGCTATCATATATTTCTCTCTTTCAAATTTCTATTATAAATAAATTTGATTTAGCTTTGAGCCTAATTATATCACGAGAACCGCATGTTTTGGAACCATCAAAAAGACCTATCAAAGCTGGCCACATGGCATAGCTCTAATAGGCCTTCATTTTTTTATTCTTCATCGAACACTTTTTCTGCTACTTTGACAGATGTGTTTGCATCCTTTGCATAGTAGTCAGCACCTACCATTTGTGCATAATCCTCATTAAGTACAGCACCACCTACCATGGTTTTGCAATTTAAATTATTTTCCTTTAAGGCATCTATGGTTCTCTGCATATTCTTAACAGTCGTTGTCATTAGCGCACTTAGTCCAACAATGCTAGGCTCGTATTTTTTGACCGCCTCAACTACCTCTTCAACTGGAACATCCTTACCAAGATCTATTACCTCATAGCCGTAGTTTGAAAGAAGCATCTTTACGATGTTCTTACCTATGTCATGGATGTCACCTTCTACAGTTGCAACTACAACCTTTTCTCTCTTAACCTCAGCTTCTGTGTTTGCCTTGCTTATAACTGCAAAGCCATTTTGCACTGTTTCAGCACTGAGCATGAGCTGAGGAAGGAAAATCTTACCTGTCTCATAGCCTCTTCCGACCTCGTCCAAGGCTGGAATGAAGTAATTGTTTATAATCTCCATAGCATCATTGGTCTTTAGCATTTCTTCGACTATGGGAGCTGCTTGTTCCTTAAGACCTTTGATGATTACATCCTTAAGGTCGATACTGCCACCACTTGACGGGAAGCTCTGTGGCTCTGGCGTATTTCCGCCGTATTTAGCAATGAAATCGCTTCCGCCCTTGTCCTGATTGTTTAGAACCTTAAAAGCGTTCACAGTGTCCATAATTTCCTTTGAGCATGGGTTGATGATAGGAGCATCAAGTCCCACACCAAATGCTGCTGCAAGAAATACCGAGTTCAAAAGCGGGCGATTAGGAAGCCCAAATGATACATTGCTTACACCAAGCACGCACTTTAGACCTAGTCTGCTCTTTACAAGCTTGATAGCTTCTAGCGTAGTTGCAACCTGCTCCTGCTGGGCACTTGCAGTTAAAACTAGGCAGTCTATCAAAATATCCTCTTTAGGTATTCCATAGCTCAAAGCTGTATCCAAAATTCTCTGCGCAATTTCAAAGCGTCCCTCTGCAGTTTCTGGAATTCCATTTTTGTCAAGGCATAGACCTAAAACACATGCCCCATACTTCTTTGCGATAGGAAATATCGCTTTCATGGACTCCTCTTCACCGTTGACTGAATTAATCAAAGGCTTACCCTTATAAACTCTAACAGCTTCTTCGACAGCTTTTGCGTCTGTGCTATCTATCTGCAGTGGCTGAGAAATACCAGACTGAAGCTCCATAACAGCCTTCTTCAAAAGCTTTGGTTCATCTATTTCTGGAAGTCCAACATTGACATCCAAAATGTCTGCACCTAGGTCAGCCTGAGTTATGGCCTCATTCAGGATATAGTCGTAGTCCTCTTTCTTGAGCGCTTCTTTTAGCTTAGGCTTTCCTGTTGGATTTATACGCTCACCAATCAGATACACCCCGCCGTCTAAAATCACGGTACTGCTTGCTGAGCAAACTGCGGTAACACGCTTTGGTGAAGTTGTGATAGGCTTGAGTTCTTTGATTTTCTCCTTTGATTTTTGGATAAATTCAGGAGTTGTTCCACAGCATCCTCCAAGAATGCGTACACCCATTTTTGCCATCTGCTCAATCTTCTCAGCATAGGAGTCACTGCTATAGCCGTAGTTACCCTGCATATCTGGAAGCCCGGCATTTGCTTGTACCATAACAGGAACTGTAGCGTACTCAAGTATTGTTCCTACAATCGAAATCAGTTCGTCTGGACCAAGAGAGCAGTTTACACCAAGTGCATCTACACAAAGTCCCTGAAGACTTATAGTTGCAGAGACTGGATCAACTCCGACAAAGGTTCTACCGTTATCCTGATATGTCATAGTCGCAAATACTGGAAGATTTGTATTTTCCTTTGCGGCGAGAATACCAACCTTAAGCTCCATGAGATCTGAGAATGTCTCAAAGATGACAAGATCAGCACCTGCCTTTTCTCCTGCAACTAGCTGCTCTTTGAATATATCATAGGCTTCCTCAAAGGAAAGAGTCCCTAAAGGTGCCATTAACTGACCTATAGGGCCTATGTCTAGGGCTACATACTTTGGATTTGCTGCCTTTGCATTTTCTACAGCAGCAGTCACTAGAGTCGCTATATCTGTATCCTTTATCTTCAGTCTGTTAGCACCGAAGGTATTTGTCGTTATACAGTCACATCCTGCCTCTACGTACTCTCTATGTATGCTTTGAATGAGCTTTGGGTTTGTCAAAGACAGTAGATCTGGTATTCCACCTATCTCTAAGCCACTTTTCTGCAGCATTGTGCCCATAGCACCATCAAATATTAAATGTTCATTTTGAATATGCTTAAGAATTTCCACAGATTGTTCCTCTTTTCCTAAATTCACAGGACTGTCTCAAGCTACAGATCCCGCACTTTTGTGGTTTTGCTACCTTGCCCTCGTCTGAAAGGCCTAGAATTGCAGATACCGACTTTATTGGAATTAGAATGTTCGACGGTGAAAGATTTACACCAGTATACTTTTCTGGAGTAAGAAGTCTGAACAAAGTTTGTTGAGCCGAAATATCAAGGTCCCCATACCCTGGACTAAATCTATATCCGTGTTTTTTCATTCCGGTTGTTTCCAAAATTTCTGCTTCAACTGCATCTACTACCTGCTCAGCAAGTGTTGACCCACAGCTGTTAAAGACTACTGCCTTTGTTGGCGCAGTCGCCTGAAGCAATCTAAGCTTATTATCAAAAGCAGAACCTATGGTTGCGCAAAGAAGTGCACACATAGTGCAACCTCTGATATTGTCCGCTAGGTTCTTACTCTTAAGGGTCAAAGATGATCCCGTGAATTTTATCGTATCTTCATCTATCGTTACAGGAAAAAGTCTATACATATATGAAGGTCTAATATTTGCAAGACATTCATCTGCCGCTTCATTAATGATACCTTGCAGATCTTCACCTATATCCTGTCCCTTGTATCCGAGGTACCTAAGCACCTCGGGCATATTAATCTTATCTATTTTTATCATTGTCTAGCTGCCTGCATGAGCGCCTTCGCAATATGCGGCTTGTTCATTGTGTAAATGTGTATTCCGTCAACGCCCTCTTTCTTGAGAGTTTCAATTTGATTGCATGCGTATTCTATGCCGGCCTTTTCTAGGTCCTCTTTGTTATCCTGATACTTTGCAAGTATACGAACTATATTGCCAGGAAGCGAAACACCGCACATATAGATCATACGCTCTACCTGCGCTTTGCTTAGAATAGGCATTATTCCTGCAAGGAATGGTGCATCTACTCCTGCATTTCTTAGCTTTGATAGATAGTTAAGGAAGATATCTGAAGAGAAGCTTAGTTGGCTTATCAAAAAGCTCGCACCTGCCTCAACCTTCTGCTTTGTATGCTCGATTTCTGCATCTAGGTCACCGCAGTCTATATGTGATTCTGGATAACAGGCAGCTGCTACGCAGAAGTTCTCAGCCTTAATCTCTTTGATTAGCTCTTTAGCGTATGTGTACTCTTGCCTAATAGATAGTCCCTCGATAGGTCTATCACCACGCAAAGCAAGTACGTTTTCGATACCCTTTTCCTTAAGAAGTGCTAGACGATCTGCAACCTGCTGCTTTGTTGATGTTATACATGTAAAGTGAGCAACTGGTTCTGTGTCATAGTTTTCCTTTATATGTGCGCAAAGCTTTGCTGTATTGTCTGACTGGATAGTTCCGCCAGCACCACAGGTTACACTTATGAAATCTGGTTTTAGTGTGCTTAGCTCATCTAAAAGCGGAATTGCAGTATCTATATTTAAATCGTTCTTCGGCGGAAACACCTCTAGTGATGCCACGAAGCCTTTTTCTTTTATAATGTCTGATATTTTCATGGGAAATCTCCTCTCAATAAGCCTTTAAATTTGAACAAATTATATCAATATAAAAAAACACTGTCAATCTGTGTAATTCTATTATCAGATATAGCTACAAGCTATAATTGGCTTTAATGCAATATTGTTTCTTTATAATATACACGTAATCGCATTTTGATGGATAAGCTCTATCAGTTATAGTTTCAGTTTATATCTACCCATATTCATATAGTATTAGACACGAAATAAAAATAGGTGTATTCTCATATCACGGTAAGGCGCTGTGATCTGGACAGGCGCCAGTAAATTGGGTATAAAGGTAATTTTGAAAAGATAGAAAGAGGTGCAAACATGAGTGAATATAGATTTGAAACATTACAGGTACACGCAGGACAGGAGCAGGTAGAAAAGGAAGCGGGAGCAAGAGCAGTTCCTATTTATCAAACAGCTGCTTACGTATTTAACAATGCAGAGCACGCTGCAGCGCGCTTTGGACTTTCTGATCCAGGTAACATTTATAGCAGACTTACAAATCCAACACAGGACGTTTTTGAGCAGCGTATTGCAGCTCTAGAAGGCGGTGTTGCAGCACTTGCACTCTCATCTGGTGCTGCTGCAATCACATATGTACTACAGGCGCTTGCAGCACCTAAGGGACATATCGTAGCGCAGAGCAGCATCTACGGCGGAACATATAACCTGCTTGCTAACACCCTTCCATTACAGGGTATTGAAACAACTTTTGTTGACATACATAATTTAGAAGAAGTCGAAAAAGCATTCCAGGAAAACACAAGAGGAGTTTTCATTGAAACTTTTGGAAACCCAAACAGTGACATTCCTGATATCAAGGAAATCGCAAAGCTTGCACATAAGCACAACGTACCTCTTGTAATAGACAACACTTTTGGAACTCCTTATGTAATCCGTCCAATAGAGCACGGTGCAGATATCGTTGTACATTCTGCAACAAAGTTCCTCGGTGGACACGGAACAACTCTTGGCGGAGTAATCGTTGATAGTGGAAAATTCGACTGGAAGAAGAGCGGTAAATTCGCTTCCGTTTCTGAAGCTAACCCGAGCTATCACGGAATTTCATTTACAGATGCTGCTGGCCCTGCTGCCTTCATCACATATATACGCGCGGTTCTTTTGAGAGATACAGGTGCTACAATCTCACCTATAAACGCATTCTTGCTTCTTCAAGGAGTTGAAACTCTATCCCTAAGACTAGACAGACACAAGGATAACGCAAAGAAGGTTGTAGAGTATCTATCAAAGCATCCTCTCGTCGAAAAGGTAAATCACCCATCGCTAGATAACCATCCGCAAAATGCCCTATACAAAAAATATTTCCCAAATGGTGGTGGTTCGATATTCACATTTGACATCAAAGGCGGCAAGGACGCGGCATTTAAGTTCATCGATAATCTAAAGATTTTCTCACTACTTGCAAATGTAGCTGACCTAAAATCTCTAGTTATTCATCCTGCTACAACAACACATTCTCAGCTTTCAAAGGAAACCCTTGAGGCTCAGGGAATTAACGATGGAACTGTTAGACTTTCAATAGGAACAGAGCACATCGACGACATTCTAGCAGATCTAGAAAACGGCTTTGCAGCAGTAAAATAGCAAAATAATAAGGCATGGCGACTTGGAAATCCAAGGCTATGCCTTTTTATATTAGTATTAGTATTACTTGTTAAGTTCTAGCCAGCTTTCCCTTGTAAGAACATTTGTATGGCTTGTTCTCACTTCATCAAGCAAAGGCACGTCTAAATTTTCCCTTGTTTTGTTATATACAAATCCACATTTTTCTTGAACTCTCTTTGATTTTACGTTGCCATCAAAATAAGAGCACCAAATCTGTTTCATGCCAAGCTCCTCAAATCCATACTGAATAAGTCGCTTTGCTGCCTCAGGCATATAACCATTACCCCAAAACGGCTTTCCAATCCAGTATCCTAGCTCGCACTCATCATCTCTATCTGTCAAAGCAGTATGTTCCTTTAAAATCAGCTCAACTGCCCCTATCGCCTTATTATCATCCTTAAGGCAAACCCCATAGCACTGAGGACCGCTCAAAACTTCTCTGATGACATCTCTGCTCTCCTGTACGCTTTGATGCGAAGGCCACCCTGCCACAGGACCAACATCGGGATCCTTTGCGTATTCAAATATGCTCTCCGCATCAGCCTCAACTAAAGGGCGAAGAATTAATCTTTCTGTTTCTAATATCATAATTCAATCTCCTATACATCAAAATTTATGCCTAACACAGTCAACCATAAAGCAGGAATACTCAGGGTATAGCTTTAGCCTCACCTCTGGTCTTGGTGCGCCTGTCTTTATGAGCCTTATCATTTCATTGAACTTTTTCAGGTCCTCTTCCCAGCTTTCGATTGTCTCCTTCTTTTCTTCCTCGCTGTCGTATTCGTCTTCAAAGGATTCCTTGAGTGCCTGCTCTAAATAAGTGCGATTATTTTCTTCGAGCTTTTTGAAGCGCTTAAGCTTACCCTTTATCCACAAGGTATAGAACAAGTAATCGCAGTCTATTACATAGTAATTTTCGTCTACATCTTCATCACAGTACTCTAGAAACTTATCGTACTCTTCGAGGACATAGTAGGTATCAAAGATTTGAAAATCCGATAGTTCATCGGTGTTTAAATTATATTCATCCTCGATATCTAACACAATATGTTCTAGATAACGCATTGCCTCATCATTGTTTCCAAGACTTATCTCGCAGTATGCTAAGCAAAGCTTTAGCCACATCCTGTCTGGATAAATTTCATATAGCTCCATGAATATCTCTTTAGCTTTCTCATACTGCTTAAGCTCATAAAGAGTAACTGCATAATCAAGCACGCTCTCGTAGGTCTCACTTACGACCTTTGCCATCTCAAAGAAATCACGACTAAGCTTAAGACAATTCTCATCCCCAGAGTACTCATACTCTGAAAAGTTATAAAGCCCAAGCGCCTTATATGTCTCAGCAAATGGCGAATTCAAATCCTTAGCTTTGTTCAGATACTCAAGTGCCTTATGCGAATAGTCTTCAACAAAAGCTATGTTTGTATAGATTCTCGCTTTATCCTTGTCATCCAAAGAACTATCAAACTCTTCCAGAAAGTTTTCAAGGAACTCTACATAGCCGTCTTCATCGCCGCTGAGCTCCAGATTAACAGAGGCAAGCGTGCATGCCACGTCTACATTTGATGGACTCTCTTCCTGCTTTGCTAAAAGATACCTTTGCATTTTTTCGAGATATTCCTTTGATTTATCAAAGTCTTTTAGAAAGGCTTCACCATATATATTTTCGTATTCTGTTTTTAGATTATACCAATATGCTTTTATTTTTTCTAACATTTGTCCCCTCATTTCAATCCCGAATCATGCATTCTCTTCTGCGACCTCGTAGAACATTATCAATAAAGCTATGAGTAGAAGCACTGACGAAAAAATTATTGCATAGGTACCAAAGATTGGAATCAGAAAGCTTTCGATTATTGCACCTAATATGAATGACCCTATTATTCCATAGTATAGCAAGGATTTCTTTAAGTAGGATTTTTCCTTAGTCACTAGGAAACGATCCAAGTTGGATGTTCCACTTCTGAAATTTCCAATGCACATAGTTGTTGTAATGCTGTTTCCATGAATTGCTCTAAAGCTTTGCACCTGAATCCCGCAGGCAAAGGATAGCAATGAATTTGCGAGGTCATTTGCTGACTCCGGTAAAAACATAACAGCTGTGAGAATAATTGCTTCCAGAAAGACGGATATCTGACGCCAGTGGACAATTTTAACCTTTTTTACGGCGTTAAATATATCCGCTATGATTATTCCTACTGCAAAAAATAATACCGGCCAGAAATATTTTGATGCTACTGCAAAATTTCCACTAGCTATATTTACACCCATCAAAAGCATGTTTCCCGTCTGCGCATTAGAGAAAACCTGCCCCCTGAATATATAGGAGTATGCATCCATACAGCCCCCCGATAGGGCTAGAAGAATGCCACAAGGTACGGATTCCGATATTTGCTTTTTCATTTTTGCTTATCACCAACCTTGGAATAAATATTTATAAGTGTGACTACAAGTAAAGTTTATTACATTATTTTATATACAAATAAAGCATTCTGCTATATTAAGTCTATTTCAATAACATATCCCGTAGATTTATTAGGCTCGTATCAATATCTGCAATATCAACAAAAAATATTTTAACATTAACACCATCATCACTGTTGAACGAAAGATTATTTAGCCCTCTCATTTCTTTATTGATTGGATATAATAGCCATATTTCGGGTGTGTTATATTTTTTTGAGTAAGCATACATCTGATACATATCTGACTGAGATATACCGTAATTCTTTTTAGGATTATTAATCAGTCTTTTCCATTTAGTATCTAATATAATTTTAGTGCCATTTTTACGGGTTATAACAATATCTGGGCGTAAAGCAAATTTCCGTGGAGAATCAAACAGATAATATCCATTATCCTGAGCAGAGATATCCCATTCCAAATCAATAAGTACCTTTCGTAATTGTTGTTCAACATAAGATTCAAACAATTTTTCCATTGGAAAAAGCAGTGCTCTTGCATTTTGAGTGCCAGAAAATGTTGTAAAGCTTTTATTAAAAAGAAAAACTTTGGACCAACGTATAAGCATGTCGTAATCTTTTACATTTCGATTAGTTTTCACTTGTGCAAAATCCTTCTGGTAGTTTATAGAAGGTTTAACCATTTCAAATGCCATTAACAGTTTGCCTATTTCTTTTTGGTTTTCTGCACTGCCTGACAATTTCTGAAGTTTAAGTAGGGTAGCTTTCACAATTTTATTTTCAGCCCGGTCTACAAGATATTCGTCATAGCGAACAAAGAATCGCTCTGCATGAGCAACATTCCTTTTTATCTGCTCATTAACCAGAAGTTTACCCTTGTAGAAGTTAAGATTTTTCTCGCAAGCTATATAGTCAGATTTTATTCCATGTTTCACTAAAATTCGTACTCCCCGCAAATATATGTTGATGAAAATTTCATAAAGTGTCATCGTATCAATTTTAAGGTTTGCATCATTAAAAACCTTGTTTGGAAATTCCTTAATGCTGTGGAGCATTTTTATAAATATTCGCTTAGTTTCGCTATTGTCTCCATCTGGATTAGCGATAAAATCAATCTTTGGCAGAACTTGAATCTGATATCCGTTTTTAATCTGAATCAAGCCCACATAATTATTCACAGAAATAAGCTCACCAACATGCCTTCTAAAGCTTATTTTAAAAAAATCCAATGCGTCTGCATGTTCATTATCTCCAGCAAATGTTTGAATGAATTCCTTAAGTGAATCAAAAGCTTGTTCTGGAAGGTATGCATATTCATTTTTAAAATCCGGGTTGCATGAAATCTTATCATATTCCCTTACTTCCAGTAATTTCTTCATATCAAAGGGTCCTGTCTATCTTTTTATAACTTTCTAATTTTAAAAAGGCAGAATATTGTATTATATAACTTTTTTCCGGAAGATCAATGTCCGGATTTCCATTAAATATATCTTTTACCTTTATCGGGCAATCTAAAATAAACTTATACTCATCTTCTTTAGTATTATCACCAAGCACTAGTTGAATTTTATCGTAATCCTCGTAGAAGTATTCCTGAAGCAAGGGAATAACGTTCTTTTCAAATATACTTGCAAGCGTATCAATAGAAGGGTTTTGGGATAGTTTAGTAAAGAATGCATGTCCGATAGTATGCTCACGATCAAACAAATATTCAATTCTTTTGTTTACAACATTAAGCATTTGAGCTACATTTAATATTCCTTCATCAGTTTTTAATGTCCCTACACCAAGCTCTACAAGAACATTAGAATCCGGCATCATCTCAATAAATTCAAATCTCCTGCGAAGTGCTGTATCCATTAATGCGATAGAACGATCCGCAGTATTCATAGTTCCAATAATGTAAACGTTGTCCGGTACAGAAAAAGCTTTTCCTGAATAAGGCAGGGTAACCTCCATTGCTTCTTCCGCTCCAGAACGTTTTGTTTCTTCAATAAGAGTGATAAGTTCTCCGAAAATCTTTGAAATATTGCCTCGATTAATTTCATCAATAATAAATACGTATGGTTTTGTTTCTTTTTCAATCATCATTTTTGTATCAGCTCTATGCTCTTTAAGAATCTGATATATTAGATCCATTCCAATATAATCAAATGGAAAAACCGAGAAACGCGATAGCTGTATTCTGCCAGTTGGAAGAAATGAAACCATATCCTGCTCAATATCCTTTATAAGCCACTCTACAGAGCGTTTCCTTGGATACTCCCCAAGATTTTTATCATAAATGTAATCCCCGGTAATGACACCAATTGCATCAATGCTCTTGCTGTTTTTTTCTATGACAACGATATCCCCAACTTCCATTGAGTTTTTAAAATTAGAAAGAATATTCTTTGCCTGCCAAGATATATTTTTATCAGCGGAAAAGTCACCATCAATGTCATAGTCATTTACTCCGCTCCATCCAATACGTATTTCGTTATTATTAAAACACTGCCTTTTTAGTTCGGTCATACCCGATCCACCGAGAATCATTCCCCATATTTGAGGATATTCTTTAATTTTTGATACAGTAGAACCTTGTACCTTTACACCTTTTGCACGTTTACAAAATTTCTTAAATATACCATCTTCCATTACGTATCTCAATTCATCACTTTCTTCATCAATCTTCGGTTTAATTCCTTCAATAAACTCTTCGTATCCATAAGACTGATGAAATGTTGTAAAAGCAATGCGACCACTTTCTTTAAGAGCGTTATAGCGTGACAGTATATTTTCATAAGATTCACCCTTAACGGATTTCCCTTCACAAATTTCTACCGCATGTATCACTGAATTATAGGTCTTTCCTGTTCCTGGAGGACCATATAAAATTATATTGTGATTATATTTAGGTATCGAACTATTCATCTCAGATTCAAATACTCCTTCTGATATAATTTTTTCCATTGCTATGACTACCTGCTCCCTCATTTTCCAACAGTAACTTCCTTTTGATTTATCTGCAGAGCTTTTTCCTTGAAACAAAACGGGCCAGTATTGTGATTTCCCATCTTCATAAGAAATAATAGGACAATTTATTTCTTTTGAAATATTAACTGCTGTTGATGATAGATAGCTTATATAGTGGCTTGGAAGATATCCATACTTATCACCCATCTGCTTACATGTTCCCGCATGATCAGGCATCATATACATCTCATGAAGTGCTTGTAACCATGTACGTTTTACAATGCCTTCATTCATAAACATATCATAATATTCCTCCGCAGTTACCCCTGGGGTATACTCTTTAAGATCAGGCCACCATCCTTCCTGTTGCATAACATATTCATAAAGCGGTAATATTTCTTTAACCGCCTTTACTGTTTCTGAAAGCAATTTGCCATTAGAATCTTTTTCAATCAGGTTTTTAATAGTCTCAACAATCTGTAATTTGATAACTTCCCCTTTTTCGCAAAGGCCTTTCACCACTTCTTTTTCGGTGCCATGTGAATGATAGCTTTTATCCTTATTTCTTGTTAGATACGTCATTCCTTCTATAATTTCACAATCTAATAAACGAAGTTGACGACTGTAGTCTTCTGCCTTACTACCACTATCACGTGTCTCTGCTCGAATTGATAGATAATAGCCTTCTCCAGGGAATATCTCACCATGCTTCTCAATTGAAATAGAGACACTTTGTGGATATTTTTTCCATTCTTTTTTCTTCAGTTCTATCCAAATATATCCCTCAACGATTTGACTTTGGTTTATCCAGTTGCTACAGGAATAGTACTCAAGTTCTGGAATCATGGAAACAATTTTTTTACTAAAAGCAATAAATTTCTCTCTAATATCCTTACCTCTACGCTTCATTTCTGTCATATACCCAGCTTTATCACCTGCTTTTTCAGGCAGTATATAATGCTCTCCAGAGTAGTCATCTAAAAAAGAAAGAATCTCTTTAAATCCATACATAACTTCATCCATCTTTTGTCCTTTGATATCTATATCATTATTAATCTTTAACATATAGAAACTCCTCACCATTATAAAAAAAACACTTACTTTTAATGGATTATTATTTCAATCTTATATATTTTGTAGCTCGTCCTACACCTTCTCTTTTGATATCTCCTTCATCTATAAGCTTTCTCAAGGCTCCTTCAATTGAACTCACGCTGAGCGATGGGCAGAGTTCTCTGATATCTTGTTTTGTGAAAATACCGAGCTTCTGTTGCACAGCTTTCCTAACAAGTTCTACGGCAGGTAGTTTTTCTTCTACAATCGTGAACCTGTCCTCAAATTCTCTATATGCTCCGAGAATTATTCCCAGCATGTATTTTACGAAGGGTAATACATCCTCATCTTCCTCATGCCAGCCTACTCCTGCTTTTCTCAGAGCTTCATAATAATCAGATTTATTTTTGGCAATCATAGCTTCTATCGAAATATATCTTCCCACATAAAACCCACTCCTATAAAGCAACAGTGAAGCCAATAATCTACTCATTCTGCCATTGCCATCATTGAACGGATGAATACATAAAAAATCGTGTATAAAAATCGGTATAGCTATAAGCGGTTCCACCTCTGCATTACCTATGACTATACTATATTCATTACATATACTTTCTAAGGCCTCTGGTGTTTCAAACGGAGAAGGAGGTGTAAACAAGACTTCAGTATTTCCATCCGTGTAAGTCGCACTTATATAATTTTGGACATTCTTTGTTTTACCTGCCGCCTGGTTATTCATATGGCTTAACAAAATCTTATGCATCTGTAGGATATAGTTTTTAGAAATAGAAATTGTATCAAAGCTTTCATGAATAATGTTTAGAACATCTCTATAACCTGCAATTTCCTGTTCATCTCTATTTCTTGGAGTAGTTTTCTCATCCATTAACTTTTTTAGTCTTACGCTTGTTGTTTCTATCCCCTCAATCTTATTTGATGCCTCGGTACTTTGAATCTTCGCAATCTCAATAAGCTTATTTAGTTCCTCAGGCTTCTGCTTTAAATACAGTTCCTGCTTACCTTGGTATTTATATATTGAAGCAACCAGACCAAGGATTTCCGAGTCCCATTTGGTCTCTTTAATTTTATGGTAATTAAAGTTCCTCATCAAAAGTTCCCCTTACAAAAAGTTTTATCCCTTAAAATATATCACATTTTAAGGGATAAAACAATATTTAAGGTTAAACTCATTTTTTACTTAAGTTTCTCAGCCCAATCTGCTTCCTTAAATCCAAGTAGCACAGTATCACCGTTTACGATAACCGGGCGCTTTACCAGCATTCCGTTTGTCGCAAGCAGCTTTAGCTGCTCGTCTTCAGTCATTTTCGGCAGCTTGTCCTTAAGCTTCATGTCCTTATATAGAAGTCCGCTAGTATTGAAGAACTTTTTGAGTGGCAGGCCGCTTCTATTATACCAGTCCTTCAAATCATTATAAGTCGGATTATCCTCCACAATGTGACGCTCAGTGTATTTTAAATTGTTCTCATCGAGCCACTTCTTTGCTTTCTGGCAAGTTGAGCATTTTGGATAATATACAAATAACATTATTTACCTCCATTTTTACTAATATATTACTTCTTAACGATTCTTTGATAGAATTTTCATATATGTGGGCACTATACAAATTTGGGATTTATGTATTCTGCACAGTTTTTTTATTTCAGCTTTAAACCATCTTTAAATGCCTCACCGACTCTGTTCCCAACCCTGTAATAACCATTTGTATAAGGATCAAAAGCTATTGCCTCAACAGAGTCAATGTCTACCTTATCACCATTTAGGTGTTCTTCCTCCACAGAGATTCTGATAACTTTTCCTATAACACCAATACCATTAGTATTTCATAACATCAACGGTCCCATCTTCATTGAAAGTAGAAATCAATAATACCGGCATAGGAAATATTGCTTCAGTTGTCTTAATCTGCTTCTTCATCTTAAAGCTCTCCTTCTATTTTCTGATTTTGATATATTTGCAATTTGATCGCTGGCTGACGATGGTGCCAAATTCCCTTTACCCGACAGATTTATTATTATGACCATTGCAAAGAAGCCGATTAACAGCTTTATCGCTACTAATAAAAATGGATTCATGATTTTTCCCCTCTTATTTTTGTGTAATTTCTACAATACTATTTATAATTACTTTTGCATACATTTTTGAATATATATAGCTCAATTCACTCATTTAGAACCGTACTTTTGTAGCCGGTACCGGACAAACGATCAAATAATAAGCGTCTGTTCAACAGCACTACTGCAACTGTAATTATTACATACAGCAGCAAAATCAAAGCAGAAGTTACAAATAGACAAATGAACAATAGTGAGTCTGCATATTTATTAAATTCATTCATGATATACAGTAGTCCCAAAGGGATTAAGTAAAAATATCCTGTCAATAATATGCCTCTTAGAATCGTACGAATCCATTTTGCGTTTTCAAACTCTATGCCAAACTTTAACAAAGCGCTACCAAATGTTTTGCCATTAAACAAAGGAATTAAACTGAAATACAGTGCTATAAACAGAAACAAAGGAAGCGTTGTTTTTGATATCATATACGGAATATATACAATCATTGTATCAATTATAAGTGATAGGCAAATGCGTATTTCAGAAACTCGCGAACCTGCCTCTAATGCTTTCTCATCGATTTTTTCTCGAGATGGAAGTAGCTTCACAGCAAACCAACCAACGGCATATCCGAGACATCCACCTGTTGTATTTTGGATGATATCATCTATATCACTTAATCGATATGATCCTGGATATATGAAATAAAGTCCCGATAGCTGAGTTAATTCAAAGAATAAGCTGAGAAGTGCTGTAAGCAGCATTGTCTTCTTAAAGCTACACTTAAAGTAATAACGCAGATAAATACCAAACGGAATTAACATCAAAATATTAAATGCCGGTACATAAAAAGACGGATGCTTTAGTGCCATGACCCAGGTTGCCGGACTTGATAGAGTGAACGGACTGTCTTTAATGAAGTCCGCAACAAAGGAAAACGGTATCAGATTAAGCATATCCGTATAGGTAGTACGGATGCTTTCCCGATTCGGAAGCGGCAAAATAACTAACAGATAAACAGTTAGTAAATACAAAATAAATGAATATAAAATCAAAGTTCGCAGCTTATTAACTGAACCATATTTACGATAGTTGAAAATCATATAAGGCATTGTTATAAGGAATGCCAAAACTGGAAAAACAAATATTGCTGTTTTTATAGAAATAATATATCCCATTGAACCCTCTATTTGTATGTTGTTAATATCGAGGAGTTATCCACGTATTCCCCTAAGAATACATTACTATGTTTATCTACGCCTTGCTTTTTCATTTCTTCCATAAGCCACTCCTCACTCTTACCGATTATTTTGAGTATATCTGTATGTACCTGCCCATCTGTGATAATCGGAAACTTCGGATTTTCTTCTCCTGACTGTATTACAATTAGCTGCCCATTCTGCTCAATCACTGATCTCTTTACATCCTTTGATGAGTTGATGCCATTTGTACGAAGCCTAAAGGCTATGTCATGAGCTGATAACCCTAGCTTTTTGCAGTTGTCTACATCTATTTCACCGTCATCGATAATAATTAATGCCTTCCCATCTATTATCTGTTTCGCCTTCACGTTGTGTTTCTTCACCCACTTTTATGATTATAACCATTGCAAAGAATCCGATTAAAAGCTTTATTTCCACAAGAAAAAATGGATTCATATATTTTCTCTCCTCACATTTTCGTCTGTGTATTATACATTATTTGGCACATAATTATAACACATATTTTTTGCAAAATGTATAAATTGCAAGTTTTATATTTTCTTCATTTGATTTTCTCATAAATATTAACTCTAATCTATGTACTAGCTATATTTTGCCATAAACTTATGTCAAAAGTAACAACTATTATAATATTAATTTATATGGGTCATAACAAAAATAATCAATTATTCTGCCAGTTTCTATTTTAAAATATCATTTGTTTGGGTATAATTATTTATTATAAATATTCAATATATCTTAATATGCAATGTTCTGTTGCAGTATTATCTACAGGAGGGGATTATGAAGAAAAAATTCTTGGCTTGTCTTACGACATGCAGTCTTTTACTAGCTATGTTTGCTTCAAGCATAACAGTTCAAGCTACATCGCAGACAATCAAACCAATCTATCAAAACGAGCTAAATCAGTCTGGTCAAACATCACAGACTAGTGGCGGCATCAACATAGACGGGTATATAAGTGCGAACCTAAATGGTGTTACAAGCAATTCTAGCAAGGCAACAGACCAGCCTTATGGAACCATCCCTGCTTCCACTTACATATATAGTACTGTAGCTAATGCAGGAGATCTAATAGATGTTAATTCGACAGATATCGTGCTTCATGCTAATATTACAAACACAAATTCCGCTACTAGTGCAGCAGATGTTTCACTTAGATTAGATAACAACGGAAGAGTTCCTACAGCAACTAACTATCCAGATGAATGGTCAGTCGATGCTGCAAGAGTTCAGGGTAATGATGTATTTGATGCATCTACGAGATCTGATTTAAACATTGAGTATCAGTTTAATAACGCCACAAGTGGTTCAACAACTGTTACTCGCGCAAGTGTTCTAGCTAGTGGACTTCCAGCTGGTTATAGCTGGGGTGACCTAGTTCGAATCAATGTTTCAGGAAATCTTCAGCCAAATGAAGTGGTTAAATATAATGTTCCTCTAAAAGTTACACCAAAACAGGGCGCTAAGGATACATATTCTTTCCAATTTGGAAACACATCTGGCGGAGTTTACAAAACTGCTACAATCATTCTTAAAGGAATCACCCAAAACGAATTAGTTTCTTCGGTTCTCGACACTAAGATTTTAGCTACTTATAGAAACAGTGATGGCTCATACACAGTTGCTGAAAATAAGGTTCAGGACCTAATGCCTAATGCAACATCTAGCAACACTAAGTTCAATAACTTCCTAATGCAGGTACTAAGCACTTATGAGAATTCTCCTGCCGACGGAGTATTGACCAGCAACTCTGCTTACTCGATTTCAACACTTGATATATTTAATGCTATCCATAATGATGGATATACAACTCTAGTTAGATCTAACAATACACTTTTGCCAATATATGCTTACTATAATAATGGTTCAGTTAATCTTAAAGATGCAGATGGAAATCCAGTGCGTGTTTCAGACTACAACATGAATTTCTACGCACAGATTATCAAAGTTCTAGAAGCACCTGAAGAGGTAAGCCTAAATGTTGGGGACAATTTTGATGCTGAACAGAATCTGATTTCTGCAGTAAATCCAGTAGACAATAGCCCAATTGCTTATACTGATTTGACTGTCACATCAGATGTAAATACTGCTGTTGCTGGTACATACCATGTTACCTACACTTATACACTAGCAGATGGAAAAACAATATCTGTAACGACTAAGGTTAAGGTTACTTCACCAAATACTATAGTAAATCCAGTAAATCCTGCTGGCCCATCAAATCCGTCAACACCAGCCAAAACAGCTGCAAAGACACACTCATCACCTAATACATATGACGGAACCTCAGCAGCAAGTCTAGTTTTTTTCTTTACATCATTTGCAACACTTGGACTTGCTATATATAGATACAAAAGATTTAACTAATTGCATTTAGCTAGGCTTCCTTTTAAAAATTAAAATAAAACAAAAGACTGTGAGATTTAGTTGTTCTCTCAGTCTTTTTGGTTTTACACTTTCTTTATCGGATGCCTAATTACTGTTTTCCACTTCTCCGGAGCAACTTTTCTTGCGTCTGATAAATAAATTTCGTGGTGCAATCTGTCTTTGTTCATATCATTAGTATATCCATTTTGCTTAATGTATTCGTCCATAATTGCTACTGTCGCAGACTCATCATCAAATGCCCCAAGATGCATCATCTGAACGCAGAGTCCCTCATCTATACTTAAAAACTCTGCCCATGAGCAATCAAGCCCCTTCTTTTTGCTTGCCGTTTCTACAGCCCAGTCAAAGTCCTTTTGACTTACGAAGTCTGGCAAACGGATAACCGAAATCCAGTTGAATTTTGATTTGTCCGTATAGTCCACACCGACAGTATCTTCTTGCCACCAAAATCCTTCAAGAGGAGGCACTACATACTCAAAGAAGCCCTCAATTTTATAGTCTGTCTTATAGCTCATTTTCAGAGTATAGGCTACGGCATAAAGCACGCTAATCGCATTTTGATACGCACCGCCCTCCTCGTTGGGATTGCCTTTTCCCCTTACTGCAATATAATTCATCTTTGGCACAATTACTATTTCAGGCTTGTTCTTCGGCATATATAATTCTTTATATTCTTTTTTATAATCAAAAGCCATTTATATTATTTCCCTACGTCCTTTGGCTAAATTCCTTATCAATTTTATCGACTGTCATCTTTGTGCGTACATTAGGATTTTGGTTAAACCTTTTGGTGAGCTCTTCTTTGGCAGTTATTTTAAATTCGTCACTCGTCTTTTGTCTATAATAATCGAAGCAGTCAAAGGTTCCGCTGCAGCAATCACCCCAATCGGATAAATATCCGATAATTTCAAAAAAAGAATCGTTGTACTTTTCGAATTTTTTTGTTCCCGTACTCTTTAAATAGCCCGAAATGCAGTACACAAAAGAATAATAGTAGGCTGGATCACGAAATGAATTGTATTGCTTACTATGAAAGCTTGGGTCTATAATTCTCGCCTTTCGTACATCGTTAATTGTAGGCTTTCCTGACATTTTAATATCTGTTTGCACATAGGAATAGAATGTTTCCTTGTCGTAAAATTTGCTATCTACAGCGATTAATGCCCCATACCTTCCATCCTCGTATTGAAACACCATTACCGCACCATTTCTGTATTTACTTTCCACAGGAATTGGTGGGGCAACCCTCTTTTTCGGTTTTTCTTTTTTGACGCTGATTTTTTTAAGGAATTTCTCTAAGTGTGCAGTTCTCTGCTTAATGAACGACTTATCAGCACCAAGTTCTTCAAGAACAGCCAAATCCTCTTTGCTCTCTATGACCTTCTCTATATCAGATAAAAACGATTCATCTAGTTGTCCTACTTCCCACATACATTGCGCAAGAGCAAACATCACGTTAAATCTATCCTCATCATCTATATCTAAAAGCAGGTCTTTCTTAATGTCCTCAGGCTCTTCTCCCAGATTATACCTTTCAAAAAATTCATCCTTGATATCAAGAGATGTATCGTTGCCAAAAATACTTGCGCTCCATGTACCCATATTTTCCTCACTATATCCTTTTATTCTAATCCAATAAATCACTTAGATCTTACAACAAAAAAAGCAGTAAGTGGCAATATTTCACATCATTGCTTTTACTTAACAAATCTCACTCTATATCAAATTCTAACTCAAATTTAGGATTCTTCAAATTCGGAAACCCATATTTTTCTACACTGTTTAACGCTCTTTCAATCTGTTTGGTAATATTTCCCCCGCTAACTGGCAAATTGCTTATGATATATATAATTCCATCTCGTTTTGCCGGGCAGATAATCCCGCGGCTATCTTCCTTATTTATAATGCGAAGAAGATAGACATCGTATTTGGTTTCAACATAAAAATCAAGCTCCTGATTATCATAAATCTCATCTGAAATCATATGAACGGGGGCAACTATGCAGTCTTTCATTCTGATGCTGTCACTTCCAAAATGCACTTTACAATTACGTTTTCGCTTTTTTCTTTCTATCCATTCAGTAAACATTTTTCCCAAAAAACACAGTTTCACAAAATCTTTTCCATTCATTTCCTTACCTAATTTCGCTCTATATATAATATTATATTGGTTTGTTATGCTTTCTACAAAATAGATTTGATCCAGCCCCATACTTGCTTGGAAAATTTGGATTCATCAACTTCTTCGGCTAGCACTAGCGTTATCCTATTTAGCTTTGATGAATATTGCTTATTAATTATTAGTAAAAATGGACCTTCTCCAGAAAGTTCATCTGCATAAAAGCCTTTTTCCTCCATTAGCTGAAACATCTCCTCATCTCGGGAAATATAAACATCTGTTGTTCCATCTTCATTATCAATAACAAAGTATGGATTTTCCCAAAACGGGATAGTTTCTTTTATTTTTTCTGTAAGAGCATCCTGACTTTTATCAGTATATAAGATGTAATCAACACCTGTAATCATGATTTTACCTGTCCCCTAAGTTTAGTTACATTTAAACATTATTTCAAGCCATTTCTTTGCATTTTCGCAGCTACCATCTATTGGCGTTGCACGATTGTTTGTAAAAGCTTCCCACTGCCAATCCTCACCACCTACGCACCCGATTTTGGTGTATTCATCCAAAAACTCTTGGAATGTGTTTGACATTACATAGCCATGCATATCGCTTCCGTCATGGCTTAAATACACGATTCTTCCATAGCCTCCTTCTTCCAAATCAATAGCAAATAAATCGCCATTACTTACTTTTTGGAAAGCTAATTTATTATGAAAGATTTTGTCATATGGATTATTGTAATCAGGATAACAAATATCGATCCATCCCTTTCTGCTTTCTTCACAGCTAAGTATGGTATCAATGCCGAAGTACAAATTACCAGAAAAAATTTCCACTAACTCTTTTGGTAGCTCCAAAATTTCCTCGTCTTCACGATAGAGATTCCAGAAAAATTCTAAATGCGACGATACATTAAGAAGTACCCACCTGAAGTCTTCTGGTAGCTTATTTCCTAATTCCTTTTCAAGTTCCAGTATTTCTTTTTCTGTTGTAACTTCTTTACAAATTATTTTGCTTGTAGTTCCACCTAATTCGTTAACTCTATTCTTAAAACGATTAAGTCTCTCTAATATTATCTCTTTCGTGATGGTATTCATAAGCTAAGCTCCCTCGAACATTTACTAAAACATTTCATTGTAATTTATATCTATCTATACTGACTTTGTTTCGGGTAATTTAAAACCATATTCTGAAATAAACTTCTCTTTCTCAAAATTTATTTCACGCTTTTCTTGTAAATATTCCTTTAGCTCTATTTCTCTCTACGTCTTTGCTCAGTTAAGTTTTTCTCTCTCTTCTCTATTTCAAGATATGAAACTATAGTAAAAAACGATGCACCTGGATTCATCCTTTTGAGCCTTGAATATTCCACCACGTCATACTGCAAATCAAACATTTTAATCTCTGGTGTAACTTTGATAAAGTATTTGTTTAAGTTATTTTTTCCAAGTTTTTTTTCTAACATCTGCCATTGCTCATTTGGCAGAACGCAAAACGAGAGAGTATCATCTTCGGCACTGTCGACAAACATGCGAATCGAAAAATCATCTTTGATTAATTCATTTATCGATTTTATCGTTGTATCTCTATCCATCTTTTCTTGATATGGGATTATCATGCTTTTATCCTTATAGATTAGAATTATGTCATCCCCATACGGCTTTTTACTGTCATCCCTACGGACAGAAATCGTATTGCCTATTGCCTTATTAAAATATTTTACAATATCCTCATCACACTCACGCCAATCAATCTCTATAAGTGCCTGACTTTCATAAAACTGCTCTACATTTTGTGGATTTGCTAAAAACAATTCAATTGCTTCATAAATTTGTTCCATAATAACCTCTAAACACCTTGCCTCTGATTAACGAATTTATTATATAGTGCTATCAGCTTCTTTGGAAGCTCCTGTATGTTCGCCTTACATAGCTTGTACAGTTCAAGGCCCTTTTCCGTGAATCCGAATTTTTCTATGTAGGCAAGAACAAATTCACCCTGAATGCTTTGGTGTTCCCCGTCACAAAGGGATAAATAATCGCATGCAAGCTTGTGATATTTCTCATCGTACAGTCCTAATGCAAATACCGCAAAGCTTCCCGGCATCGCGGAGTATTCGCCATCAAGGTTCAGGTACCACTCAAACTCCTTCATCGCTAGCTTTGCGTATCTCTCAATTTTGTCATGGAGCTTATGGTAAAGAATTGCGTTAGCGAAGAGCTGGTTTACACCTTTCTTAGGTAGCTTTTTGATAGGAAGGTATATATTATTTTGCCCTTTGAATTCTATAGAATAGCTATGCGAAAATCCAAACTCCAGCAAATTGCAAAGGTAATCTAGGATTTTACTATAGCTTTCCTCAGATTCATTTTTTACCGATATTTTTATTGTGGCAAAAGCGTCATTAGCAGTGCAAGAAAATTCCTCCGTCTTGCATTCTGCGATTTCTTTGGGCAAAGCTCCACTGCCGTTTTTCTTTATCTGTGCAGGGAGTTTACTTCCAAGTGCAGTGACTAAATCAAAGATTTCTTTAGTAAAACTCTTATCAAAGCTTGCTCCGTATTTGGTGAAACACACTGCGATAAAACATGCAAATTCGAGTTGATCCTCAGACAAAGTATATCCTGGTTCCTCCGGCTTTCGCACCCACTTGTGCTCATATTCCCTGTCGCTTTCATCATAGAAAAATGGGTTTATTACGACTCTCTCTATCCATTTTCTAAGCACTCTTTCAACATCCCATTGCCAGCCACATATTGCTCTCATCTTGTCCGTGAAGGCTTCTGCACTTTCACTTACGAAACCATTGCAATGAAGGTCATATAGGTAGTATTCGAGAACCGATGATACTAGAATTTCTTTGCCTTCTACTCTAAAGCACGGCCATGAAGGATAGCCTGCTTTTGCTCTCGTGCGCGACTTGTGGGCCTTTCCTTCTTGTATATCTTTGATGCATATATCAAAGTATTTCCTTAAGCTATAATCTCTAAGTACATCATCAAAGAGTATGTATGTAGGTTTATCTGTCATTAACTACGGTCCTTTCGTCAGTCTCAAAAGCTTTTATGAGTTCACGCGTATCTTTAAATTTGAGGTTCCAAGTCTTTTTGTTAAGAGTAATTTGATTATATATGTCATCCAGTGTTGAAGCAGGAGCGAGAGTTCCTAAAACATAATCTTCCAATTCCACTCGCCCTATTTTCTCAAATCTATCTATGAGCTGCCCTAAATCTTTATGGTTAAACCAACAATCCGTCTTAAAGCAGTAGGATGTGTCCTGCTTGCCACAAGCAATTTTACTGCTTAGGAAATCGTCGATGCTTGGTTTTTCTTTTTGCAGTAAACGAGTGCAAGCCAAATTATATTCTAATCTTCTTGGACCTTCATCTACTGAAGATACAAAACAAATGCCATACTCATCATCAAATTTTATCGCAAGTACATCCCCTGTTTTAAAGTACGGCTTTCTTGCATGCTTAGCTTTTGATACTTTGATTGGCTTAGGATTTTCGGTTTCTAATTGTACTGCTAATTTATCTAGGTTCTTTTGTCTTTGCTTTAATGCCTTTTCATCTATTTCAAGCCAGAGTTCATTTGCTCCTTTTTCTATGATTTCCAAGGCTTTCTTTTTTATGTCACCCGGTAAATGCCCTATCTTCCATAGAGAATATGCAAGCGCCGTCCAATAAATCTCGGAATAAAAATTATCTATGCAATAATCCTTTTCATCCGCCAAAATTTTCTCTATGATTTTATCTGCACTTAGTCCGTCCTTATAACTTTCTGTAACGTAATTATAAATGTCGCAAGCTGTATCGCTATCTATAATTTTCACCCCATCTATTGCCATAATGCCTATTCCCTCATAATTTTTCTTTAACAGCTCAATATCCTCAGTAATTAATTAAAGCTTTTTACCCTTAATCGGCGGGATACTGAAAAATGTATTTCCTGTCTTTATTCTTGTCTAAAGTATTCCATCTTTATAACTACATAGTTTTCCAACAATTCTTTTTCATAAAATCAGAAATAATGGATATATCCTCTCCCTCATAATACTTTACAAGCAAATTTTTAAATTCCGGAACTTCTTTTTCTGGAATAACTAAAAATCCTCCTCCGTGAGATATTAAATAGTGATTAGCAAAAATAACAGATGCTCTCTTATTTCCATCAAGGAAAATTTGCGTCTTCATGCAATAAAGACATAACTTAATCGCAGTATCAATTACATCAGCTTTTTCTTCAGTAATTTCTCTTATTTTGTCTTTAACATCAATTTCATTTGGTAATGGCGGTACATAGAATGAACCACCTATTGTTATAGGAACACCACGAATGCGACCTCCATCTGCAAAAAATCCTTCATTAACAAGCCTTGCAATATAGCTAAGCACATAATAGTCGGATTTGCTCGCTATTACATCTTTATCTAAAATAAACTCCCATGCATGCTTTAAATTTAAGATTTTCTGTACATCAGTTGCAGTCATACCACTAACTTTTCCATTATCTATAATTTCTTCTGTTTGAGGAAAAGATGTGGCTACCCCCTCTAGCACAGCCTGGTCGTAGATATTTGACTTCATATTCACTCTTGCAAACGCAATATTATTTATAACATCAGCAGACAGTTCATCATCTGAATATCCAGCTGCAGCCAGTTGCTTTTCTATATGTCTAAGTTGCTTTCTTATTTCACGGGTTTCTCTAGCATTGCGAAGAAGTAGATTATAAAGTTCTTCGGAATATACTCCTACATAAGTTGATGTCAGCTTACCTGCTACACGCTTTCTGACATACAGATACTTTCCATCCCCGCGTTCTTTAATTTCAGGTGTGCCATCATAAGGCATCAAATTTAATCTGGCATGAAGATCAGCACGACTTCTAAGCAATTCTTGTATTTCATTATATTTTATAGCCATTATTTTACTCCTTGGGGAACATTTCCTATTGTAACTATACCACTTTGTTCCCCAAAGTTCAATAATATGTAGGGAATTTCTTATAGCTTATTTAGCAATATTTGTTCCCCAATTAAATATTTAGTTTCTCGACATCTACATAAATATATCTCTCTGACAGTAAACGCTCAGTGAAATAAAAAAGAGGATCGAATTCAATTCCAAACCCCTCTAATACTTGTTAATTCATTTTTATATATAATCAATTAAAGCTTTTCACCCTTAATCGGCGGGATAATGAAAAATGTATCTCCTATCTTTACTCTCGCATAAAGTATTCCATCTTTATAAACAT
>ERZ772960.139-NODE-139-length-69763-cov-8.150126_pt1 | contig 69763 bp, 69 predicted proteins | sample MGYA00580678_ERZ772960 | MGnify/ENA primary metagenome ERZ772960 (study PRJEB29015, sample SAMEA2737930) | human oral metagenome | biome: human oral; feature: human-associated habitat; material: dental | place: China | collected 2059 ...
ATATCTATCTCTCCGTCATCACATTGAGATACTGTATGCTCATATCCTCGGGGCCAGTGATCTGACAGCCCTTCTTCTTCGCATAACGAATATAGGTCAGGATATCCTCTGTGATCTGCTCTCCAGGTGCAAGAATTGGAATCCCAGGAGGATAGCACATCACAAACTCACTGCATATACGTCCACATGTTTCCTCAATTGGAATAGACTCTTTCTCCGCATAGAACGCATCTTGCGGCCCACAGATGACCGTGGGATCAATATATTCCATCTTGAGTGTTTTAGAGGGATCCTTGCGATAATTCCGCCGTATCTCAGCGAGTGCCGCCACAAGTCGTTCGATGTCCTTCGGACGATCTCCGACAGAGACATAGGCGAGCAGATTTGCAATGTCACCAAACTCCGTCTGAATATCGTAGTCATCACGTAGAATGTCATAAACCTCGACACCTGCGAGTCCTGTCGGACGTGTAAAGATAGACAGTTTCGTGGTATCGAAATCGTAGACTGCCGCACCATCGATCAACTCACGCCCATAGGCATAGTAGTCGCCAATTGCATTGATCTCGTCGCGTGCATAAGCAACGAGGTCGATGATCTTGTCGATGACCTCCCGCCCACGCAGAGCCAGATTTCGGCGGCTAATATCGAGACTTGCGAGAAGCAGATAGGAGGCACTCGTCGTCTGTGTGATATTGATGATCTGATGAACGTAGCCGAGCGGCATCGTCTCTGCACAAAGCAAGATGGAACTCTGCGTCAGTGAGCCGCCAGATTTATGCATGCTGATGGCCGCCATATCCGCACCCGCATCCATCGCTGATGCGGGGAGACGATCACTGAAATAGAGATGTGTACCATGTGCCTCGTCGACAAGCACCTTCATCCCATGTGCATGGGCAAGCTCCGTAATTGCGCGGAGATTCGAGCAAATACCGTAATACGTCGGATTGTTGACAAAGACAGCCTTAGCGTCCGGATGACGCGTGATCGCGGCGGCGACATCCTCCACGCGCATACCGAGTGCAATACCGAGCAGATCATCAATACCCGGATTTACGTAGATCGGAATCGCTCCGCAAAGGATCAAGGCATTGATGGCACTCCGGTGCACATTACGTGGCATGATAATCTTATCGCCGCGCCCCACCGCCGAGAGCACCATCGCCTGCACGGAGCCGGTTGTCCCACTCACCATGAAGAAGGCATGCGCAGCACGGAACGCCTCCGCCGCTAAAATCTCCGCATCCCGAATCACAGAAACCGGATGACAGAGATTATCTAGCATCTTCATAGAATTTACGTCAACATCGAGGCAGGCTGAGCCGAGGAATGAAGCAAGCTCCGGATTTCCCCGCCCACGCTTATGCCCAGGCACATCAAAGGGAACAAGGCGGGCACGCTTCATTCGCTCGAGAGCCTCCTGAATGGGCGCACATGTCTGAGAGAGGTACGGCATTATTTCTCCTCCAAGAGAAGTTTGGAAACGAGATCATCGTAGCGGTAATCCCCCGCAAGTTCCTTGCTCTTCACCCAGCGTACTGCCTCCTCCACGTCTTTCTCTGCCGGAAGTCCCGCAGAACGGTAAGGCTTGAGGTCGAGGGCATCACGTGCTGGGGCGGGAAAGCCGCTCTTTTCCATCACGAGATCGATATACTCCGCACGCGGTGTATCATTGAGATATTTGACAGCCTTATCGTAGGCGCGATACATTGCTCGAATAGACTGCGCCTTCTCGTTGATGGAGGAGTCCGTAAATACGATCACCCCCGGATTGATACCGAGATCCCCCGACCCAGTTACATATCGGCTGCCCGATGCTACTGCAACGCTCGCCATCGGCTCCGGTAAAACCGCCGCCGCAAGATTGCCGCTCTGCAGCATTTCGAGGCGCACGGGAATTTGCGGAATAACGACCTTGGAGACATCCTGTTCCGTCATGCCATTGACTGCGAGAATTTCATCGGTCACATATTCAATGATGGTGTTGCGTGAAATGGCAATATCCTTTCCGTGCAGATCGGCGGCAGAGGAAATCCCCGTATGTTTTCCCGCAACGAGATTGTAGTTTCCGTCCGTATAGGATGTCGCGTGCAGAGAAAATCCTCCGGATCGCGCGAAGATAACGGCAAGTAGATCGGAAACTGCTCCGTCAAGATTGCCGCTCTGGAGTGCCGCATCCCGTTCCATCGCACTCTTAAAAGGAACGAGTTCCACCTCGACGCCTTCCTCGGCAAAATATCCGCGCTCTGCTGCAATGATAAACGGGATGGAGTCGGTATCAGGCATCAGCCCGATCGTCAGTTTTGAGAGCTTCACATCCGTTGCTTCCTGCGGCTCCGAGCCGCAGCCCACGACAAAAAGAAGCATCAAAGAGAGCACTACGGCAAGAAATCTCTTCATTGTATCTTTCCTTCCCGATCCTCGACAGATACTGCATGTTCCTTCGCTATATGTTCGCACAGGTAACGCAGAGTCCACAGTGTATTGTACGGAGTAATCGTCGATTTGTACGTGATATGCGGAATCCCCGCTTCCTCCATCGCCATGAGAACTTTCGTCAGCCGTTTCCCACGAATATTTTCCAACAAAATGAGGCGGTGTGAGAAGCTGAACTCCTGCTCTTCCTGTATCTGCGTGGCTTTAAATCCCTTGTGTCCGAGCAGGTAGCCGACCTTTTCACGCCATGTGTCCGCAGGAAGAATCTGTATACGAATACCAAGTGTACGGAACACATCCTGCGCCGTATGGATTTGGTCATCGGGAAACTGATAGAGAAGAACGCGCTCTTCTTTTTTCATCGTTGTCGTTCCCTTTATTTTTCCGCAAGTCCACGCATCAGGAGATAGGTCACGAGTTCATCCAGAGAAACCTCCTCTTCGAGCATCTTTTGTTCCAACGAATTGCGTAGAGTCTTGGGGAGACGTACGGTCAAAAATCCCGTCATCGTAGGCGTTGGCATGCTTTCTACAGGAGCTGTGGAGTTCTGTACCTGCTTTTTCTTGGACTTTGTGGCAGCCTTCACCGTCTCATCCACCGCTTTGCCGGGTGAATCTTTTTTCTTGACGGTTACTGTCGTTTTCTTCTTCTGCTGCTCCGATGTTTTTTCTGCCTGTTCCTGTACAGACTTCTGCTTGACAGTCTTATCCTCGGATGATTTCTTCTTTGCCACGGTCTTCACCTCTGTACTTTTGCTTTCCTTTTGGTTTTTCTTCGTACTTTGTATCGGCTTTGATTCCGGCGGATAGACGAAGAACTCGTTGTAGGCGTTGCGTAAATCTTCGCTCGCCTGCTTCGTCCCGACCCCGATAATATACGACGGATCGTCAGCGTTTAGAGATTCGGCGATCCGTACGAAATCCGAATCCGTCGTGATAACAAAGTACTTCCGCACACCTTCCTGATATAGGATCTGCGCCGAATCATAGAGTGCGGAATCCAATGAATTTTTTCCATAGAACGTACGACTAATCTGTCGAAAGGTAAAATCTGGATATTCCATGAGGCGATCCCATCGTTTCTGCTCGGGATGTGCCTCCCAGTCCGATACTACAATCATACGGCAAGGCTGGTAACGCTGTGCCTTTTCAATCGTATACTGAAGCATTTCAATGGGTGCGTTCTCGATGTCATAGAGAATCGCTACCGTATCATTGCTCGAGTCGAGCATCATTTCACTCCTTACTACTCCACCTTTTTATCGAAGGAGCGCTTTGCGCGCTGCACGAGGAACGACGCCTCCACCTCTAGCACCTCAGCCTGACGCAGACTGCTCTCAGCAGAACGAATCGTGGCGGCATTCTTGTCCGTCATCCATGAAGCATATCCCTGTGCATAGGCAATGTGAAGATCACAAATCTTAAGGCGTAGCTGATGAAGACTCTGCATACTGCGTGGGACGGAAACGGCTGCAAGCTCATCTTTGCGTTCCTGCCAGTCGGTAAGAATATCTTGTTCCATGATCTGACGTGCCATATCGCGCGTCGCCTGACTACCAAGTGCCCCTGCGCCCAATACAGAGTAAAGGCGCAACTGCGCTGCTCCTGCCGTCTGATCGTGTCGCGCTATGATCGCATCCGTTTCCTCTAAATAGGACTCAATGCGCAGACGGCGTGCCTGTTCAAGTAGAACGGCATATTCGTGTAAGTTCTGAATGGAAACAACCTGCCAATCCCCTGCGTCGGATGGGGCAAGCATGATTTTAAATGTGAAATCTGCATCTGCCTCCTCTTGATGGACAACAATCTCCGCCTCTGCCGTCTGCTCTGCATCGTTTTGCGTCAGTTTGGAAATCTCTTGGAATGTCAGATCGCGTACACCAATACGAGTGAGGATATTATCAGCATCGACTCCCTCCTTTGCAGGATCCGCATCAGGCCACGCACCGCTCGACAAACGTGTGTCCACTGCATCCTTGAGCATCGCAATGAATGCGGGTTTGAGCATTTTGGAGAAATCCTCAATTGCCGCAGACGTCTCACGCGAGTGCCCAAACTCAGCATCCATCGTTCCGCGCATAAAATCATCATACCCTGTGTCCAGTACAGCGTCCAGATTGACATAGCGCAGAAAAAGTTCCTTATCATTCCGATCAAGTGCATCTTCAATGGAATGCAGCGCATAGTCCGGTGTCTTTGTATAAACGTGAAAATACCAAAAAAGTCCCGTAAGCAACAGGAGTACCGCGAGAATTGCCGCAATGGTAATCCTCACTTTCATGGCACGGCTCATCATCGTAATCTCCTCCCCATTAAGGAAGCACTGATAATTTCAGTACCGCCATTTTGACATATCTTTCTTTGCCTACTTTTTATCCATGATTCTCCACAGAGCATCACTCTGCGTTCGGTTTTTCTCCTCAATCATGCGAAAAATCTATGCAAATCTGTAACTGTTTTATCAGTGGTTTCTTGAGGAACCAATCAAGCCATCACTACATCATCAATGACTCCGCCGCCAAGCACGATGTCGTTCTCATAAAAGACAATGGATTGTCCAGGTGTCACAGCGCGCTGCAAATCCGCAAATCGTACCCGTATACGTTCATGATTGTATGGAAAAATGACTGCAGAAGCTTCCCGTTTTCCATAGCGGATTTTTGCCATAGCCGTACGTTCTGCAGTCAGTGAATCCCACATTGTCCAGCTCAGATCCGATGCTACGAGTTCCTGCGCATAGACCTCATGCGCCTCCCCTACGATGACTTGATTCTCTTTGGCATTCAGTGCCGTTACATAGAGTGGTCGTGGTGCCGCTATGCCGAGTCCTCTGCGCTGTCCAACGGTATAGAACGCAATTCCGTCATGCCTGCCACGCACATCCCCCGTCCGATCAACAATATCTCCTGAACGTGCACACTCCGGTCGCCTTTTCCTAAAATAGGTCTTATAATCATCGTGAGGAACAAAGCAGATCTCCTGACTCTCCGCCTTATGCGCAACGGGTAATTGATATGCCTCTGCCATGCGTCGTGTCTCATTCTTAGTGAAACCTCCAAGGGGAAATAAAATGTATGGCAGTGTCTTTCTATTCAGATGATAAAGTACATAGGATTGATCTTTTTCGAGATCTACCCCCTTGCGCAGCCGATAAATTCCATCTTCATCACGGTCAATGCGCGCATAATGCCCCGTTGCAATATGAGAGGCACCTAGTTCACGCGCCTTATGCAGCAATCCTTCAAACTTAATATAGCGGTTGCAGGCGATGCACGGATTCGGTGTGCGCCCACGCAGATATTCATCAAAAAAATAATCCATCACCGCATGTTCGAAAGACTCCGTAAAGTCCATGACGTAATGTGGGATTCCAAGCACGTCCGCCACTCGGCGCGCATCATTCACACTGCTCAGTGAGCAACAGCTGCGGTCATCGGGAGACGCATCACGACTTTCATCTGAAAGGCGCATGGTCACCCCCACAACGTTGTACCCCTGCTCCAAGAGCAACGCTGCTGCCAATGAACTGTCCACACCGCCGCTCATCGCAACAAGAACACGCTCCTGTTTTCTCTTTTGTTCCACTGATATATTTTCTCCCTATTTCTTCATGGAACTACTGATACAGCGATTCCTTAATATTACGTTTAGTATAGCATTCACGCCTTGAAAACACAAGAAATTGTATTTACTGCACAGATCTACACAAACACTGTTTTTTTTGTTAAAATATGAATGCAGACAGATACGGGGAGGATTTCCATGCCGATCATTGGCGTCATTGCTGAATACAACCCATTTCACTATGGGCACGGCTTTCAGATTACGACTGTACGGCGGCAATATCCTGCAGCACATATTATCGCCGTCATGAGTGGTAGTATTACGCAACGGGGCGAGCCATGTATTCTGGATAAATGGGTGCGCGCAGGGCATGCCGTCGAGGGCGGCGCGGATCTCGTCCTTGAACTGCCCTTCGTCTTTGCCTGCCGCAGTGCACAGGACTTTGCACGCGGTGGGATTATACTCCTTGCACGCCTTGGCATCGTCAGCCATCTAGTCTTTGGCATGGAGGCAGAACAGCTTGCGCCGCTCGCAGGAATTGCTGCGTGCATTGACAGTGAGGATCTGCAACGAGAGCTGAGCAGCCATCTTGACACAGGTTGTTCTTACGCAGAAGCACTGACACGCGCACTGACGAAGGAAAAAGGCATATCCAAGGATATGCTGCGAGCACCAAACAATATTCTTGCCATCGAGTATCTGCGTGCACTGCGACAGTTTGCACCACAGATCACCCCCATCGGTATTCAAAGAGCGGCAGCACAGCACAGTGATTCCAAGCTGCGCAGAGGCATTAGCAGTGCCTCATCAATCCGCCACGCACTCAGCAACGTACCGCCTCCGTGGAAGCAACTGGAAACCAGCGTTCAGGCGCATGTTCTGACCGATCTCAAAGAAGGACGTACACAGGGGCTTCCACAGGAGGACAAGCTTCTGAATCTCCTGCGTTATCAGTTGCTTATCACTGATTCTCCTGCACTCAAAGAAATCTATGGCATCGCGGAGGGCATCGAGCATCGCCTCATCTGCAGTAAGGCACAAAGCTATAGAAATTTTCTCGCAGAGGTATCTACCAAACGATATCCACAAAGCCGAATCGCCCGCCTCATCATCCATCTGCTTCTGCACCTCAAGAAGACGGAGACAGCAGCGTTTGATCTACACAGCGCAGCATATATCCGACCACTCGCATTCAATGCACGTGGAAGAGAGCTGCTGCACTTAATCAAACACACATCTTCCCTTCCTATCATCACGCGTACGGCAGCATTCCTCACGAGTGCAGAACGCACCAAAGGTGCAGCACAGCTTTCATGTCTTCAGCGTATGCTTGCATTTGACACCCGTGCGACGGAGCTTCGCAGCCTCACGATTCCTGCGCGTCACGCACAAAATCAGCGTACAGATTTTATTATGTCTCCCGTATTTCTTCGATAGAGAAAGGAACGTATTATGAGCCAGAATGTAAATCTTTCAACACTCCTTGTCCTAAACGGACTGGAGAGTGACCCAATCCTCAGCTTCCTTGAGTGGGATGCAGCTGATACAGAATCTCAGGCGCAAGCTGCCTCACATCTCGTCCGTGCTGCAGAAACATTGGGACTCAGCGGAAATTTGCTCCCACAGTACCTTCTCCACGTATTCACGCATAGCGCTAACCTTGTTTCAGAAACCATGGAACGAACAGGACTGCCGCCTGGAAATAGCCTGCGCCAGGCATTCTATCAAGATATTGAACAGCTCTATCCCCTACTCACGTTACCAACCAGTAATTTTCTTGGTGTACAGCTTTTGGACAACTATGAACCCACACAGAATATCTATGACAAGACGGAGGATTTTCTGCTCCCATGGATCGAAGCAGCAAAAACGCCACGCGACTATGCTGAGGCACTGCTCACCTTCTATGCACGCTATGGCTATGGGGATCTCGCGGCTTACGTTGTCTTCCGCTGGGATGACGAAAAGAATAAGATCCGTGGGGTCGAGTATTTTGAGCGCACATACATGCGAAATCTCATCGGCTACCAGCGACAAAAAGATCAGTTGATCCAGAACACACGAGCATTCGTTCAGGGCAAACCGGCAAACCATGTTCTCCTCGTCGGTGCACGCGGTACAGGAAAGTCCTCTGCAGTCAAGGCACTTGTGAATGAATACGAGGAAAGTGGTCTGCGTCTTGTGCAGGTTACAAAAGAGCAGCTGCGTAAGCTGCCCGAGATTATGAATACCCTGCGGCACTATGCAGGGCGGAAATTTATTCTGTTTCTCGATGATATTTCGTTCGAGGATTCAGATGCCGAGTTCAAGACGGTCAAATCTGCGATTGAGGGTGGTGTTTCTTCCTGCCCACCAAATGTACGCCTCTACGCGACCTCCAACCGCCGTCATCTGGTGCGTGAAACATGGCGGGAACGTGAGCAAGATGAACTCTATCGCGATGACACAATCAACGAGACTGTTTCGCTTTCAGATCGTTTTGGGCTCGTTATCCACTATCATACCCCCGATCAAGAAGAGTATCTCGCGATTATTAACTATATGCTCTCTCAGAAGGGGATCCATCTCTCTCCCGAGGAACTTCGTATCGCAGGTCTACGCTGGGAAATGACCCATAGTGGTCGCAGCGGACGCACAGCACAGCAATTTGTTGCTCATTACCTCGGGATTCACTGAGGAGTCAACAGTAGACAGAAAGCGCGAGAGGCAGCGTCCGTACACGAAGAGGGAGCAAGGGACCACATTCGCCGTCAATATCGCTGTAGAGTTCTTCTTCCGCATGAATCTCGAAGGACTTTGCTTGAATGTGCAAGATATTCTCTCGTTCCGCAACCGGTCTCCCAGCAAACAGGTCTGCCGCAACAGACATAAACTGCGGCAGACCTGTTTTTTTGACGGCCAAAAGATTGAGCATGCCATCGTCGATGACAATGTTCCGACCAATCTGCTTCATCCCTGCCACAACGGGGCTGTTTGCAATGACAAACAAAAATATATCCGCGTCATACTGCACATCATCTGCCGTAACGTGAACAGAAAAGGAGCGCAGACGCGGAATCTCACCAATGCCCTTGAGATAATAAGCAAGTTTTCCAAGTGCGTTCTTATATGAGGGTTTTACCTCATGCGCAATCCCAGTGAGCACCCCCGCACTGACAACATTGACAAAATACTGCCCTGTTCCCTCAATATATCCAAGATCGACCCTCCGCGATTCATCCGCTGCAATACGCTCGATATAGGATTCCCAGTCCCCCTGAATGCCCAGATGCGTCGCAAAGTCATTGGACGTACCGCTGCCAAGAATACCAAGCGGAACATCTGTATCGGATTCCATCATGGCATTCACCACGGCGTGTACCGTTCCGTCCCCACCAGCGGCCAGCAAGCCGTCCGGACACATCTCACGGAGAAAGTGTCCGAGATTGTCCCGCCCTCCTCCGCGCGTACGGTAGGGACAGAGTACGATCCCGTGTCTCTGAAACATATCAACAAGGGGGTCGAGTTTCCCCTTGAAAAGTGCATGACCCGAAATAGGATTATAGATCAGCCCTAGTTTTTTCATGCTTTAAAAACTCCAATCCTCTGCAGGAATCGGATCCCAACGCTTCCGATCATCGGCAGACGGCGCAGATCCTCCTCAATGAGTGCGCGCAGGAGAATCATTGCCGCGACATAGATCGCGCAGCCAAAAAACACTGCCCCGAACGTAGAGATCGCAGGAATCCCCCACAATTCGAATGTCCATTCATAGAAAAGATAGACCGCACCCGCCATAATCAAAGCTGCACCGATTGTTTTAACGAGTTGCAGCAGCTCGATCCGATAACCGATAAATCGATAGATGAAATACAGGTTTATGAGTGCAGCAACCCCCATATCTGCTGCCGTTGCCCATGCTGCTCCCATGATGCCAAGCCACGGAATTGCGGTCAGGTGCCAGTTCAGAAAAACCTTTGCCGCTGCTGCAAGCAGCATATTCACCATCGGGATTGTCGGATGACCGAGTCCCTGCAAAATTCCCGTCGATACCTGATGCAGACCAAGCAGGATAATACTGACCGCCGAGATCATTACAGCCGGACCCGCACCCGGCGCATTGTAGATCAGCGCAGAAATCGGTGTCGCCAACATAAATACGATAACAAATGCAGGAAAGCAGACAAAATTCGAGATGCGCACCGATGCCGCCGTCTGATCGTAAACACGCGCACGGTCACCGAGTACCCGTGACTCTGAGATTGCAGGCACGATGCTCATTGCCATCGACGCGGTAAGAATAGTGGCAAGATTGACAAGCGGCACCGCCATACCGTTCAGATAGCCGAAGAGCTCTGTCGCCTCACTGATGCTGTAGCCCGCTGCCTCAAGGCGCTGTGGAACAATCATGAGGTCAAGATTCGACACGACGGGCAGCATGATACTCGCCGCCGATACGGGCAGCGCAAGCTTGAAGATGCGTTTGATAATGGAGCGCCGCGACTCGTATGCTGCCCCCGGCAGAGGTTTCAGCTCCGTGCCGTAGTCGCGTACAATATCGCGTTCCAACTTGATGTGGAAGTAGACAAGAACGACAAGCCCCGTCACCGCTCCCGCAAAAGCCCCAAGCGAGGCACCCGCTGCCGCATAGTCAAGTCCCCATGGCATGAGAAGGCTTGCGAGGACGATCATCGTCACCACGCGAAAAATCTGCTCCACTATTTGAGACACCGCCGTCGGCGTCATGCGCTGCCATCCTTGTAAATAGCCGCGCGAACTGGCAAGCAGCGTCACAAAAAAGACCGTCGGTGCAAGCACCACCACAGCCTTGTATGCACGTGCGTCACGAATCAGATGCCAATCAATCAGCCAGTCCGCCGCGAGATATGTTAGAATCGAAAAGAGCAGCCCCGTGAGGAGCATTAGCATCATTGAGATACGGAAGACACGCTTCGCACCATATATATCGTTCAGAGCCACGCGTTCTGCCGTGATGATCGAAATAGCAACGGGCACGCCCGCTTGCGAAACCGTCATGGCAAAAAAATAAATGGGAAAAGCCATCTGATAGAGACCGATTCCCTCACCACCAAGGATGCGGGAAACAAAAATCCAGTTCAGCGAACCAATGACCTTGACGACAAAACCTGCGATCGTCAGGACGAAGGTTCCCTTGAGGAAGGATTCTCCCTTGCTGCTTTTCCCCGCAGCCACATCTATCTCACTAATGAGAAACACCGCCTCAATACGATATTTTGAACATATATTTGCTACGTAGAATTATAACATATCCCCCTCATCCTAGCAATCGGACTTTTCTCAAAACAGACCTCCTGCAAGCAGAGAATGCTCACAGGAGGTCTGTTTATGAATTTATCCGCGTGTTTTTTTTACGGCTGCAAACCCCTTCTCGGCTGCGGTGATTGTTCGCGCAATATCGTCATCTGTGTGCGCACCCGAGAGGAAGAGCGTCTCAAACTGCGACGGTGCGAGATAGATGCCTTCGTCCAGCATTGTCTCGAACCACACGCGAAATGCTTCCTGATCGGCCGCCTCTGCATCCCTGTAGTCATAGACCTCGTGGTCGATGAAGAAGATGCTGAACATCGAACCCGCTTGATGCGCACAGATCGGCACACCTGCATCCTTCGCAGCACGCTGCCAACCAAGCAGCAGATTCTTCGTTTGGATGGTCAGCTCGCGGCTGTAGTCTGCCCTGCCCTCCTCGGGCTCTGCCGTGAGAATCTTCAGCGTCTCAATGCCCGCCGTCATCGCGAGCGGATTGCCCGAGAGCGTGCCCGCCTGATAGACAGAACCGGAGGGTGAAATGCGCTCCATGATCTCGCGGCGCCCACCGTACGCCGCGACGGGCAATCCTCCGCCGATGATCTTGCCGAGGCAGGTGAGATCAGGGCGGATGCCGTAGGCCGCCTGTGCCCCGCCAAGCGAAGCACGGAATCCGCACATGACCTCATCGAAGATGAGCAGCGTACTGTGCTGCTCTGTGAGGTCACGCAGTAGAGAGAGATAGCCCTGACGAGGCAGGACGAGCCCCATATTGCCCGCCACAGGTTCCACAATGACCGCTGCAATCGCGTCCCCTTCACGCTCCATGACAGATCGAATGGCATCCGCATCATTGTATGGAACGGTGATTGTATCTGCTGCCGTCCCCTTCGTCACACCGGGAGAGCTGGGCACGCCGAACGTCGCCAACCCAGAGCCGGCATTAACGAGCAAGCTGTCGCTGTGTCCATGATAGCAGCCGATGAATTTTACAATTTTATCGCGCCCCGTATAGCCGCGTGCCAGACGAAGTGCACTCATTGTCGCCTCCGTCCCGGAGCTCACCATGCGGATGACCTCAATGGAGGGATATACGCTCTGTACCAGCTTTGCGAGATCCGTTTCCCAAAGTGTCGGTGCCCCGTAGCTTGTCCCGCGTGTCACAGCTTCCTGCAGCGCCTTCACGACCTGTGGATGTGCATGGCCGACGATCATTGGTCCCCATGAGCCCACATAGTCGATGTACTCGTTACCATCGATATCGTAGATCTTGGAACCTTCAGCACGCGCAATAAAGGGCGGATTTCCGCCCACATTTGCAAAAGAGCGAACGGGGCTGTTCACTCCTCCCGGCATATACTGCTTTGCCTCGTCAAATGCGGCTTTTGATTGCTGTGTATTTCGCATAACGAACCTCCTCAGGCATTGAGCCATGTTGCGGCATCCATTGCATGGTAGGAAATGATGATCTTTGCCCCCGCGCGCTTCATGCTTGTCAGCGTCTCCAGAACAATGCGCTGCTCATCAATCCAGCCGTTTGCAGCGGCGGCCTTGACCATCGCATACTCGCCGCTGACATTGTAGACCGCAATCGGGCGATCCGTGCTGTTGTAGACCTGATGCACGACATCGAGGTAGGCGAGCGCCGGCTTCACCATGATGATGTCCGCGCCCTCCTCCACGTCGAGTGCAGCTTCCTTTAGAGCCTCGCGTACATTTGCGGGATCCATTTGATACTGCCGGCGATCGCCAAAGGCGGGCGCACTGTCCGCCGCATCACGGAAGGGGCCGTAGTAGCCCGAGGCGTATTTGACCGCGTAGCTCATGATGCTCGTATTGATAAAGCCCTCGGAATCAAGCCCCGCACGGATAGCGGCAATGCGTCCATCCATCATGTCGGACGGTGCAATGATGTCCGCTCCCGCGCGCGCCTGACTGACAGCCGTCTGAACGAGGTGTGGCAGGGTAGCGTCATTGTCTACATAATGATCGTGCAGCTCGCCGCAGTGACCGTGTGTCGTATACTGGCAGAGGCAGACATCTCCGACAACGAGCAGCTGCGGAACGGCCTCCTTGATCGCCGCAATCGCACGCTGCACAGGGCTTGTCATATCCCACGCACTTGATCCGATCTCATCCTTGTACTCCGGTAGACCGAACACCTCAACCGCAGGAATCCCAAGCGCTGCAATTTCACGCGCAAGTGCAGCGACCTGATCCACAGAGTAGTGATAGCAGCCTGGCATACTTGGAATCTCTTCCTTGATATGTTCTCCCGGCACGACGAAGATCGGATAGACAAAGTCGCGCGGCGAGAGTTCGGTCTCACGCACGAGATCGCGCATTCCCGCTGAGATACGTAGGCGGCGCGGACGCTGAATCATATTCATTGCACATACTCCCTTATCGCATGAACCAAGCCATCAATCGTATAATGCTCTGCCACAATGTCGGGTTCAAGTGCAAAACTCTGTGCGGTTTCTGCCGTGACAGGGCCGATGCAGGCGATCTTAGTGTGCTGCAGCGGTGTGATGTTGCTGAGCTGCTGTACAAGATTTTTTACGGTAGACGAACTGGTAAAGGTTACAAAGTCAATCTCCCCGCGCATCAGACGTGCGGCAAGCGCCTCCCCGCCCTCACGTTCCGGAACTGTTGCGTATGCCGGCGCAACGTCAACGGTCGCTCCATGGGTGCGCAGCGACTCAGGCAGTACATCGCGCGCCTCCTGGGCACGTGCCAGCAGAATACGCGCGCGCGGCGGAAGGATGGGAGAAAGAGCCTCGACAAGCGCCTCGGCTCGGAATTCCCTCGGAACGATATCCGCATGAACACCAAATGAACGTAGTGCCTTTTCCGTCGCAGAGCCAATGGCGGCGACTTTTGCATAGCCAAGCGCACGTGTGTCCTTCCCCGCATGATGCAGGCGTGCAAAGAAATGCTCCACACCATTCGTGCTCGTAAAGATCAGCCATTGATAGATATGAATTTCGTCGATGGCGTGATCCAGTGCCGCATAGCAATCTGCGGGCGGTTCGATGCGGATCACGGGTGTCTCGATACAGGATGCCCCCAGTGCCGTCAGCTGTTCCGTCAGCGCAGAGGCCTGTGCACGAGCGCGTGTAACAAGAATGCGCTTTCCGTGCAGTGGGCGAATATCTGCGCGATCAAACCAACGAAGCTGCTCACGCAGCTTTACAACCTCACCGACGATAAATATTGCAGGCGGACGAATCCCGTCTCGCTCTGCCATCGCAGCTGCTTCGCCGATGGTCGTGATGTATGTCTCCTGGTCAGAACGCGTCCCCCAGCGGATGATTGCCGCAGGGGTGTCGGCAGGGCGACCGTTGTCGATGAGATTCTTCGTGATAACGGGAAGATTGGCTACCCCCATCAGAAAGATCAGCGTGTCAACCCCTGTTGCAAGATGCTTCCAACGAATGTGAGATTCCGACTTCGTCGGATCCTCATGTCCTGTGATGACCGCGAAGGAGACGGCAACGCCGCGATGCGTCACAGGGATGCCCGCATAGGCAGGAACGCTAATCGCCGAGGTCACGCCCGGCAGCACCTCGAAGGGGATGCCGCGTGCAAGGAGTACGAGCGCCTCCTCGCCGCCGCGCCCAAAGACAAATGGATCGCCGCCCTTGAGGCGAACAACCGTCTTCCCCTCATCCGCCTTGTCCGCCAGCAGGACATTGATATCCTCCTGCCGCATCGTATGCTTGCAGGACTGCTTTCCAACATAGATGCGCTCTGCCTCAGCGGGCACATAGGAGAGAATGCTCTCGTCCGCGAGGTGGTCATAGACGACGACATCCGCCTGCTTCAGGCAGTTCATTGCACCAACCGTCAAAAGGCGCGGATCGCCCGGACCCGCGCCGACAAGAAATACTTTTCCGCTCATACCGTAATTCCTATCTCTTTCAAAATCTCTCGGCCACCGACATCGAGCAGCTCCTCTGCCAGAGCAATGCCGATCTTCTCCGCCGTCTCCGGCGTTCCTCTGGAGCGCGATCGGCAGACGCGCATCCCGTCGACGGAGGCAATCATCGCCTCGACGTGGAGCACATTGCCCGCACCGACCTCGGCGTAGACACCGACGGGGATCTGACAACCGCCCTCAACACGCCGCAGGAAGGCGCGCTCTGCAGTCGCTGCTGCCGTCATCTGTGGGTCACGCAGGAAGTCAATCAACTCCAGAATCCGCATATCGTCCGCACGACATTCGATCGCGAGTGCCCCCTGCCCGACGGCGGGAAGGATCATAGAACGCGGCAAAATCGTACGGATTCGCTCGCCAAGCCCAAGGCGTTTCAGCCCCGCTGCTGCGAGGACAATCGCATCGAACTCTCCCGCATCGAGCTTTGCCAGACGCGTATTGACATTGCCGCGCAGATCGTGGATCTTGAGATCCGGACGCACAGCAAGCAGCTGGGCGCGTCGCCTGAGGCTTGACGTACCGACCTTTGCCCCTTGGGGCAGGTCCTCCATCGACTGATAGCGCACACTGACAAACGCATCACCCGCATCCAGCCGCTCCGTGACTGCACCGATGACCAGCCCATCAGGAACCTCCGTCGGCATATCCTTCAGACTGTGCACAGCGAGATCAATCTCACCCGCGAGCATTGCCTGTTCGAGCTCCTTTGTGAAGAGCCCCTTGCCCCCTATCTTCGCGAGCGATGCATCGAGAATACGGTCGCCCTTCGTCGTCATCCTTCGGAGCTCCACACGCACAGTAGGGTACTGTTTTTCAATCTCCGCCGCGATGTATTCTGCCTGCCACAGAGCCAGCTTACTTGCCCGCGTACCGATAGTGATTGTGTCGCTGTTCACTTGTACCTGTCTCTCCTATCGCATCCAACTTAAAGAGCGCACGCATTGCCTCGATGTAGAACGCCTCATCCGTCGTGCCTGCAGAGGCACGCAGCTTCATCATCGGGATCCGCAGGATCTTTCGCACGATCATGCGGCTCATGTGCTCCACTTGCCGTTCCTCTTCCTCCGAAAGATCCGGAAGCTTTGCACTTGCGCGCTTGATCTCGCGTTCCCGAATGCGCTCACAGCGCCCCGAGAGGAGTGCCATGAGCGGCTGAAAGGACAGATATTTGAAGCGTTCAAGAAGGGCTGCCACCTCCTCGTCCACGATCTTCTCCGCCTTGACTGCCTCTGCCTGACGCTCATTGAGATGCTCGTCCACCACCGCCTCAAGCGCATCGATGTTGTAGAGTTCGATGCCCTTGATGCCCGCGACCTCGGGATCGACATCACGCGGAACAGCGATATCAATGAGGAAGAGTTTTCGCCCCTGCCGCCGTGCCATCACGCGACGCGCTTCCCACGACTTGATAACATAGTGCGGGGCTCCCGTAGATGTAACCACAACATCGACGCAGGTCATATAGTCCATTGCACGATCAAAGGGGATCGCTTCCCCCCCGATTCGCTCGGCAAGGCGCTGCGCACGCTCAATGTGACGATTCGCCACGTAGATCGTTTCGATGCCATGCGACCGCAGATGTTCCGCCGTCAGTTCCGCCATCTTGCCCGCACCAAAGATCAGCCCGCTGCAACCGCCCAGTCCACCAAGGGATGCAGCGGCAAGCTCCACTGCTGCATAACTCACGGATACCGAACGGTACGCGATGCGCGTCTCCGTCCGCACGCGTTTTCCCGTTGCAATCGCACGATGAAAGAGCAGATTGAGCACTGTACTCGTCGCCCCTGCCTCACGTGCAATCGCATACGCTTCCTTGACCTGCGAGAGAATCTGCCCCTCGCCGAGCACTAGGGAATCAAGGCTGGAGGCAACACGGAAGAGATGTCGGATCGCTTCGTCATCCGTGTACGTATATAGATATTCGTCCAGATCATCCCCGCCCTGTGCCAGATCATTCAGAAACTGACGCAGCGCCTGTGCCCCTGCCGCAGACTCATCCACCGATGCATAGAGTTCCGTTCGGTTACAGGTGGACAGGATGACCAATCCACTCAGGCCGTCGTATTCTCCCAAATTCATCAGCCCTGAACGCAGTTCCTCACGGGAAAATGAAACGCGCTCACGCACATCAACCGGAGCCGTTCGATGATTTAGCCCCAATGTCAAGAGCTGCATTGCGTAACTCAACCTCTGCTTTCTCTAACTCTCCGCTGCGGATCATATCCAAAAGATGGGGGCGCAGTGCCATACGCCAAAAACACGTACGCTCCCTGCTCGACGGAAGTGCCTCCTGCAGTTCTGAGCGCAGAAGTGCAACGCGCTCCAACCACAGCCCAAACGCAGGCGGATAGAGTTGCTCCATCTCCATCCGTATTGCCCGTGAAAGTGCAGGGCTGCCGCCACCCGTCGAAACAGTCAGCAGAAAGTCTCCACGCCGCAGCGTTGCGGGCAGTTGAAAGGATGAGGCGTTCGGATCATCAATCACATTGACAAGCAGTCCGAGCCTCTTTGCCTCAGCAGCGATTTCCGCATTGACCGACGGCGAATCGGTCGCCGCATAGACCAGAAATGCTCCTTCCAACATACCGCCTGCGTAGTATTCTTCGCGCCATTCAATCTGTTCGCAGTCGGCGAGTTCACGCAGAACATCCGTCATCGCAGGAGCGATGACACGCACTGCAACCTCCGCATCCAGCGCAAGAATGCCGCGCACCTTACGCTCCGCGACCACACCGCCGCCGATGATGATGACAAGACGCCCGGCCAGATCAACATTCATCGGATACAACACGATGATTCCCCCAAAGAAAAATATGAATCCTATTCACGTTCGCTATTATACCGCAAATAGTCGTAAAAAAAAAGAGGAGAAGACGGAATCCCCTCTCTTTATAGTGATTATCAATGTGTATATTAGGAAAGCACCGATAAATTCAGTACCGCCATCTTATCAGCATCTCCCTTCATCTTTCATAAACAATCTGCCGCATTCCTCCAGCAGCGGATAATCTGTCATATCCATGCCGACCGGCGTCACTGAGATCAGCCCGTGCTCCACCGCATAGATATCCGTACCTGCCCCCTTGTCTGTATCCGACACCTCACCCGCCACCTTGTAGTGCACGCGCCCGTTCTCCTCGATTCGCTCAAAGGCATTGATGTAGTCGCGTCCCCCCTGCCGTGCAAAGACAAACTGCAGCGTGCCTCCTGCAAGTTCCTTCGGGAAATTGATGTTGAGCAGAAACGGCTTTTTCGTCTCCGTCATAATCTTTTCCATAAACGGCTCAAAATATGCCGCCGCTTCTACATAGGTAATATTACTTCCTTCGATCAGTGAGAGTGCAAAGGACGGAATGCCGTGAAAGAAACCCTCGAATGCGGCACCAATCGTACCAGAGTAAATTACGTCCGTACCAAGGTTCGAACCATGATTGATCCCCGAGAGCACAACATCCGGCATTTCCTCTGCGATTGCATCGAGATAGAGCTTACCACAGTCCGTCGGTGTTCCGTCGATCGCCCATGCCCGAATCGCCGCATACGCGTCGAAATATTCGTCGGCACGCACCTCGATTGCACGCCCGATTGTCAGCGCGTGCGAGGTTCCGCTCTGTTGGTGCATGGGTGCTGCAACAGTCACGCTGTGGCGCTGTGCAAGATGGCTTGCCAGTGATCTCAGTCCCTCTGCCGCAATGCCGTCATCATTTAATATCAGGATATTCACGCATGAGCCTCCAAGTCTCTATATACAAAAAGCAGGTTGGTGTTCCAACCTGCTTTCGACAAAACCGCCAAGCGGATAAAATACACATGGTGACCCACCACGGAATCGAACCGTGAACCTACTGATTAAGAGTCAGTTGCTCTGCCAGTTGAGCTAGTGAGTCATACACACTTCCTAAGTGCATTGCTATTATAGAGGAAATATGGCTGGTATGTCAAGTGGCAATGTACCTTTCATACAGAAATATCGTCAGATCAATAAAAAAGGTCTTTACAGACCTGCTGCAAAGACCTTTTAAGCTACTAATGAAAGAGATTACTTCAGTGCGTCGCCAAGCTGTGCATTGACCGCGCGTGCTGCCTCTACGCTCTCTTCAAACTTCGCCTTCTCCTCGCCCTCGAGCTTCACATCGACGACCTTTTCGAAGCCGCCCTTGCCGAGCACGATGGGAACGCCGACGCAGAGTTCCTTCTCGCCATACTCACCCTCAAGGTAAACACAGCACGGGATGACCTTCTTTGCATCGAGAGCAATGGCCTCAACCAGCGTTGCTGCGGATGCGCCCGGCGCATACCAAGCGGACGTGCCGAGAAGTCCCGTCAGCGTTGCACCGCCGACCTTCGTCTTCTGAACGACATCCGCAAGTACTTCCTTCGAGAGGAGCTGCGTGACAGGGATTCCGCGAAGCGTTGCAATGCTGACGAGAGGAACCATCGTCTTGTCATTGTGACCGCCGATGACCATGCCGTCGACATCAGATGGCGTTGCGGGATGCCCTGCCGCATTGAGAGCCTCGGAGAGATAATAGCGGAAGCGGCTGCTGTCGAGCATACCGCCCATGCCGATGACGCGGTTGCGCGGCAGCCCCGTGGACTTCAGTGCCAGATAGGTCATTGCATCCATCGGGTTGGAGATGATAATGAAGATCGCGTTCGGGGAATGCTTGAGCGCCTGCTCCACCACGCTCTTGACGATCTTGGCATTGACGCCGACAAGCTCCTCGCGCGTCATGCCAGGCTTGCGCGGCAGACCGGAAGTAACGACGACAACATCGGAGTTTGCCGTAGCAGCATAGTCGTTCGTAACCCCCTTGACCGTCGTGTCAAAGTTGAGTGCGTGCGAGCACTGCATCATGTCCATCGCTTTGCCTTCGGAAACCCCCTCTTTGATGTCAATGAGGACGACTTCCTGTGCAAATTTCTTGAGTGCGACGACATTTGCCACGGTTGCGCCTACGTTACCTGCACCAACAACAGTTACCTTCATAAGTACTTCCTCCTTAAAAACTCTCCTGTCACCCATCCCTAGCAATAAGTGACACGATTCGGAACGGGGTATACCAATAGTTCTTAACTATGAAATCATTATAACATTCCCATTCAGAAAAATCAATTACTTTTCGCATTAGTTCTTAAAGTTCTCATAAAATTATTGGTCAGTTGAGACGAATATCACATAATAATAAAAAGGTACTGTTGCCCAAAGCTGGAAAACTTTGCACAACAGTACCCCGGTGGACAATACAGGATTTTAGGAGGCGACGAAAAGTCTACGCCAATCTGATGAACTTCGTTTTATCAGCGATTCCTTTATATCCCCTCCTCATTGCGCCCATGATGCGGCTGACCGCCGACAATCTGTACCGCACGCATGACCTCAGTTAAAACTTCTACCTCATATTGGAGCTCCATGCCCTGAACACGCTGAAGAACACTCCCCTTATGCGTAGAGACATAACGGGGCGGCAAATTGTTCAGAGCAATCATCATCATATCTGTACGACAACGGTCACACATACAGATGTCCGGATACTGTGGCGCTATCCTGTCCAGCATTTGCGCGACAGCATCCTCCATGTAGTTCTTAAAAGGCAAGTGTGACATCGTATCGCTCCTTTCCGATCTGATGCAGATCAGCCCAGACGAACCGTATATACCGTTCCCTTATAGCTCTTTGCCGCAAGCCCCTTTTCCGAGGCAACTGTATATTCGATTGTATTTGGTGAGCGCTTTCGAATATAGATACCGACCATATCGTCATCACTCACATCATCCGCATCAATCATGCAGCGTACCATCCGTACCTCCGCCGCTTTCATGTGACCTTTCAACGCACGAGGTTCCTGCGTATAGTAGAGTTCAAACTCATCCTCGTCCGCATAAGTGAAATACGTCCACTCACCGTAGTCAACACGCGCATCGATGTCCACATTGAAACAACCACGTTCGTTCAGGCTGCCAAGAAAGTATGGGAAAAGGAGTTCGTCATGCTCATCCACATTCTTGTTGATGATCTTGACATCCTTTCCGCCCTTGCGACAGCGGAGAAGCCCAAAGGCAACCCCAGTCTTTCCCGTACGCAGACGATCAAAGCCGTCGTGAAGAACCTTCGATTCCTTTTCTGCATCCTCCATACCAAGTGGGAGGTAGAGGAGAAACGGTGCGTCCTTACGCTGCATCGCGGTCTTTACAGCAGCAGCATCCGACTTTTTCTCTGCAGTATCAATCTTGCCCTGTATCGCGGACTGCACCGTATGCTGTGCTTTGATCTGGCGCTCTATGTATTCATCAAAAAGCTTACGCACCATCGGCGCTTTGCAGGAATTTCCGGCAAGAAAGATATGTATCTGACGTACATCACGACCTTTAAAAGCTGCTGCCATTGCTTGGAAAAAGTTTTCAACACCGCGTCGAATGCGTGTCTCCAGCGTACGCTCGAGCTTCTTCACATCGATGTGAAGGCGGATTTCTGCACGATTCCCCGCATTTCCCGTCTTTTCTGAGGAAAACAGCGTGATATTCGTATCAAAATGATCTCCTGCAGCAAATTCCTCATAGCCCTCACGCCGTTCCCAGAAAGGACGCAGTCGCTCGGCAAGAATTTTATTGTTTAGATGTGATGCTGCATCACGTGTTTCACGCACGAGTGCCTCTGCTCCCGCAAAGGTTTCACTCTCAGGCGGCAGAGCAAACGTAATTTTGTGCAGACGCATCTCCGCAAGATTGTCTTTAAAGACCTCATATGCGAGGAGTTCGAGAATGTTCTCCCCACCAAGATACATATCGCTGCCAAAGCCGAATTGTTCTATAACGAATTTGCGTCGTCCATTTTCTGGTACATACTCCACACCAAAGTCGAAATCCGTCGTACCGCCGCCAAAATCGAATACGCCGTAAGCAACCTCCTCACCGACACGCTTCGGCTCAAGACCATACGCCTCAAGTGCGCTGATTGCGTACGCCGCTGGTTCATTTGCACCATCGTATACCCGGAATCGCCGCATCATTTCCGCGTCATCGAGCAACGCCTTGGGAAGCGTCTTGCGCAGACCTCGTTCAAAACTCATACGAATATGTTCCCGCACACTCTTCTCATAGCCTACGGGGAAGGACAAAATATAGTCAAGGTAGATGTTCCTGTGCATATTATTGATGTAGAGTCCAAGATAATACGCATAGATCTCAATGGGATCAAAACCGCCCGCATCGAGAGGCTGTGTTTCTGCGTACGGTTTCACTTCCTGAATATATCCGCGCCGGTCTTTCAGGATCGGTGAGTTCGCCGTGTCACGTGTCCAACGCTTGAGTTCACTGAACACAGAGTAGTAGACAGCAATGCCCTCCGTGGACTGACGTTCAAAAATCGCGTCTGCCGCCTGATGGGATGCCGTGACCTGCGCCCATTCTGTATAGGGACGACCTTCACGTGCACGATAGAGCTGCTTGAACTTCTCAATATCAATCAGCTCGATCGCCGTCGGGTTCTCATAGTCCTGAATGGTCGGCTCATGCTCATAGTCTCCTTTGCCAATACGCAAAAGACGCGGCTCCCGATCCCGACAGACCACAACAGTGCTGCGCGTGCCAAAATCAATGGCGCAGGTTCCATTCATGATAACATCCAGCTGAGGTGGACGTGCAACAAGAAAATCCGTCGGCGGCAGACGCAGACATACACTGTCCTCTCGTCCCTCATCGGACAATTCCTCGTAGAGATCCCAATGCCCGAGGCTCATATCCGTCAACAGACGATCTGCATACGGCTGAATGTTCGCACGAACATGATCCGCGTAGAGAAGCTGCTTCTTAAACGGCTCAATCGAAAAATCAAGTGCTACTGATCCCGTATTGATCGCCGTCTCTATGACGCTCTGAATATCGAAGGTCATACCGAAGATCGTCTCTTTGAATCGCCCGGCTACCACATCTTCCGCAAATCGATCGTGATCAAAAAGAAGCTGGTCTTCCTCGATACGGATATAGGATCGGATCTTCGGATACTCTGCAACCAGACGGCGCAGCCGCTCCTCCTGTTCATGAGAAACATCCTCTGCGTTAAACTCGTCAGCAATCCATTTCAGAAAAGTCTGTGCACCGCTCTTCTCCGTTGCAAGTGAGAACATATACTTCTTGTTGACAATCGATGCGGTTTCATCCTTGAGTTCCGCAATATCTTTGCCAATTTGCTGACCGAAGTGAAGCGAACTCTCATAAAAGAATTGCCGAAATGCGTTCTTTTTCAAATGCAGGCTGCGCATCAGTACCGGACGTATGCCTGCCTGCATCTCTTTTCGCGTCATTCATTCATCTCCTAACGAAAAAGCAATAATTTCCTTAAGTAGATATTCTGCGCCTTCTATCAAAATCCTTTTTCATTTTTTTGCAAACAAAAAGCCCTGTGTAAAAATCCACAGGACATTCGATCAATATGGTGCGCTCGGCGGGAGTCGAACCCACGCTTTCAGCTCCGGAGGCTAACGTCCTATCCACTGGACTACGAGCGCGCGTCAAAACACATTGTGCATTATAGCTTAAAATATATTATTTGTCGAGAGCTTTTTCATCACTTTCTGCCTCCACACCGACCGTATCCTCATGTGTTGGTGAAACAGGCGCAAAATAGCGTCGAATAATACCGACCTCATCACTGATGAAAAGTGCCACAGGGGACTCGCGCAGCATAACAAGTTCCAAAAGGCGAGCCTGCATGGCGGGATTCTGCTCCCGCATGGCCGTAGGGTCTGCTGCCGCGCGTGTCAGCGTGATTGCCTTTTGTTCGGCAGCTGCATAGTCATTCGTCTTGCTCATGATAAGTACAATCGGATCATAGATATGATTTGAGAGTTCCGTCGGCGGTACATTCTGTTCCATACGAACACGTAGTTCCTGCATATCCTGCTCAAGTTCTACAAGGCGCGCATAAGTAACCGCAAGCTTACTCTCACCTTCCTTCGCATCGGTGAGAATTTGATGATAGCGCATCCAGTTGCGGTCTAGTTCTGCAATTTGCTTCTGATATGTACCCCACCACGGCGTAAAGAGTTCCTGATCACGAGCGATGACGGAACGCTGCTCCATTGATAACTGTTCCGGCACACGCTCTGCCGTCTGCATCTGAAAAATGATACCACCAAGCACAGTAAGTAGAGCAATAAAGATGAAAAAAATACGCCGCGGTAAATAACGGAATAAAATGACAAGCAATAAGATGACAAGAAAGACAAGAACATAGAGCAGCATAAAATCCTCCGATGAAAGTAGGGATCAGACGCCTGCGCGCTCCTGCAGCGCGACACGATTCAGGATGTGAATACGCCCTCTGGAGGTCTTTACCAACCCCTCCTGACTGAATTCACGGATGAGCCGACTGACCACCTCGCGTGCCGTGCCAAGATACTGTGCCGTTTCCTCATGTGTCAAACGAATCTCATCACCTGCAGTGCGTGCAGATTCTGCAAGCAGAAACTTAGCAAGCCGTCGATCTGCCGAAGTGAAGATCATCTGCCGAAATTTCCACAACATCTCAGAGAGACGAATGACTGCATGCTCATAAGCACGCGCACGCACGGGAATATTTTCCTCCAGAATGCCGCGTACAACCGCCGTATCCGAAATAAACAATACAGTATTTTGAGCCGCCTCAATCGAAATATCACAGGAAGTCGAACCGAGAGATGAGGTGCTCGCAAGGAGTCCAACATCTCCATCGCGCAGGAAATAAAGCGTAAATTCCCGCCCCTCCTCCGAGAGAATGTAAACACGCAAAGATCCGGAAATGATATGAAGCGTCCCCGCCTGCGCAAGCGAACCTCGATAAACAAAGCCTCCTTTTGCACAACAACTGAACCGCGTATGAGAGATCAGATTTTCTCTCTGCGCATCGGTCAATGCGTTCCACAGCTCAAATTGCTTGATATAATCTCTAAAATGACAGCGTTCCGCAACATCCTCCGGCATGTTCACCCCCCCTTTTTCTCTTTCCTATATTTTATTATTTTCGCAGATAACGCACAGCCGCAAGTCCAGCCGTGGCTCCTTCATAGACGGCCTTGGCAATTTGCAGGAGACCGCCCGTGCAGTCTCCTGCAGCATAGATACCCGGGACATTGGTCTCCATTTCTTTTCCCACAAGAATTGCTCCTTCATGCAGCATTACGCCCAGCTTGCGTGCAAGCTCCACACTTCCTGCCGTACCAATCGCCATAAAGATGCCATCCACTGGCATCTGTGAACCATCGTCAAAGACAATCTGACGAACGCGGCGATCCCCCTCAATACACGATATGGATCGTTTCTCCACGGAAATACCCTCCGTAGTATCAAAGGACGGTTCCGCTCCATTCGTCAGTATGGAGATTTTCGATACGTGCGGTTGTAGAATCTGAGCCTCATGCAGGGCATAGTCTCCCGCACCAATGACAGCAACCATTTTTCCACGGTAAAAAAATGCGTCACAGATTGCACAAAAACTAACACCACGCCCCTCGAACGCACGAATCCCGGGCACAGAAATTATTTTACGCTGAGAACCTGCCGCAAGAATGACCGCATCCCCTTCATAACATTGTCGCACACCCTCAATACAAAACCCACGCTCTCCGTCTGTCGTGAGAATTGCCATTGCTTCGTCCTTCTCGAAACGAACACCGATTCTTGTTGCTCCTTCAATACCGCGTCGTTCGAGTTCCGTCCCCGTAATTGGCTCGGGAAAGCCGTAAAAGTTTTCAATCAACGCTGCGCTGCCAAGTGCGCCTCCCCCCTTCGTGACGACTGTCACATCGGCACCGCTGCGCCGCGCATAGAGTGCGGCGGAGATACCGGCAGGCCCCGAACCAATGATGACGACGTGCATAATGTACTCCTGCAAAAAATATAGAAATCGCTGATAAAATGAAGTCCGTCAAATTGGCACAGCTGAATTTATCAGTTCTTCCATAAAAAAGAGACGCCCCTTAGACGCCTCTTTTTCTCTGTCTGCGGGGCTGCTTAATGATGGTTGAAAAGCAGACTCACCGAACGATGGCTTTGAATCCGCACAATAACATCCGCAAGAGATTGTGCGAGAGAGAGTGTGACGAGTTTATTGGACTGCTTCTCCGGCTGAATCGGAATGGAATCGGTGATCGCAAGCTGATCAATCACGGAAGCATTGAGACGCTCGATTGCAGGATCGCTTAGGATTGCATGCGAACACGCTGCGAGCACACGCTTTGCCCCACGTTCCTTCAAAGCCTTTGCCCCCTCACAGAGAGAACCTGCCGTATCAACAATATCATCGATGAGGAGCGCAGTCTTGCCCTCAACCTCGCCGATGAGGTTCATAACCTCTGCGCAGCCAGGACGCGGACGACGCTTCTCGATAATGGCAATCGGTGCATGGAGGAAATCCGCCATGATGCGCGCACGTGTAACACCGCCGAGATCAGGAGAAACGACAACGAGATCCTCAATCTCCTGGTCACGGAAATAACTGGCAAGAACCGGAGCTGCGGCAAGATGATCCACGGGAATATCGAAAAACCCCTGAATCTGTCCCGCATGAAGATCGACCGTGACCACACGGGTCACCCCCGCCGTTGTCATGAGATTGGCAACCAGTTTCGCAGAGATTGGTTCACGTCCGCGCGTTTTGCGATCCTGGCGTGCATAAGCATAATATGGAACAACCGCAGTAATACTGTGAGCGGATGCACGTTTGCACGCATCTGTGAGAATCAGCAGTTCCATGAGATTGTCATTCACAGGAAAACTCGTCGACTGGATGATGAAGATATCCTTTCCGCGAATACTCTCTTCGATCATGACCTGGATTTCACCATTGTTGAATTGTCCGACGAAAGCCTCGCAAAGCGGTATACCGATGCGATCCGCAATATCCTTTGCCAACTTCGGATTCGCATTCCCTGTCAGAATGCACACGTTGTCGGTCGGAAAGCTCATCTCTCTGTTCCTCCTAAAAAGCAGATGCGTCACTATAAACAGAATACACAAATTTATATATAGTATAACACGCGCTGTTTATTTTTGGAAGGGCGTTCCCGGTCTTTTTCAACGTGTGCGACGCCATACACAAAGATCATGTGCAAATCTCATTTTCGTTTGTCGTGCCAGCCCTCAATTTCCTTCTGACGTGCACGTGCCACCGAAAGCGTTCCCGTGGGAACATCGCGCGTAATGGTAGACCCTGCCGCAATGTATGAATTATCTCCCACCGTAACAGGGGCGACGAGGTTGGAGTTGCACCCGACAAAAGCATTATCGCCGATGACGGTACGATATTTATTCTTTCCGTCATAGTTGACAGTAATTGTACCGCAGCCCATATTGACCCCCGTACCCATATCGCAATCACCGATGTAGGAAAGATGCGGCAATTTCGATCCTGCCCCAATGCCAGAGTTCTTGACCTCAACGAAATTTCCCATCTTCACACCTACGCCAATGAGACTGTCCGGGCGAATGTGGTTGAACTGCCCAAGATCTACATCGCTCCCGACCTCCGAATCATGCGCGTAGACGTAATGCGCCTTGACATTATCTCCAATGACCATGTCCTGAAAGCGCACATGCGGTCCGATCACGCAGTCCTCGCCGATGACCGTGACCCCTTCCAAAAAGGTAAAGGGGTAGATGACCGTATCCATACCGATGCGCACCTCTGCATCAATGAATGTGGTATGCGGATCAATGATTGTGACACCATCTGCCATGAGTTCTTCGACCTTACGGCGGCGCAAAATCCGCTCTGCCACGGCGAGTTGGCTGCGCGAGTTGATACCAAGCGTGCTTTCGTAGTTGTCCGCGACAACCGCCCAAATCTTCTCTCCCTCGTCACGCAAAATGCTGAGCACATCTGGGAGATAGTATTCGCCCTGTGCGTTGTCGTTCGTCACCTTTGTAAGCGCAGAGAAAAGTGCCTGTGCGTCAAAACAGTAAATTCCCGCATTGACCTCGTGAATCTCACGCTCCTCCGGCGTTGCATCCTTGTGCTCAACGATCTTCAGCACTTCGCCGCTTTCACGGCGAACAATGCGCCCGTAGCCCTTCGCATTCGGCATGATTGCCGTGAGTACCGTTGCCTTCGCGCCTGCATGTACGTGCTCCTCGTGGAAACGCGCCAGAAGCGCTGCGGTCAGGAGCGGCGTATCTCCACAGAGCACCATGATCGTCCCATGCTCCCCCGCAAGCAGCTCCTTTGTCTGCAGTACGGCATGTCCTGTGCCCAGCTGTTCACGCTGCTCGACATACTCAACACTGTCTCCAATGGCCTCACGCACCGTCTCGCCGCCAAATCCCGTGACAACAATATTACGTCGTGCACCGGCTGCATCCGCTGCATCAATGACGTGCTGCAGCATTGCCTTTCCTGCAGCACGATGCAGTACCTTCGGCAGCTTGGATTTCATACGTGTACCTTTTCCTGCTGCCAGTATGACTGTAATAAAATCCAACATTATGCTCCTCCCGTTCTCTGGAAGCACCTATTCCTCAGCTTCCTTACTCTTTTTGCTCTTGCGCTTCACTATGGTTGTACCTGTCTTTTTTTCCTGTTCCTCAATAGCGTAAAGCAAGGTCTGTTCCGAGTTCTCCATGTGCTTGGCACCAACCTTGCGTGCATGACGGGCATCACCTGTGCCGATCGCATCGACAATCGCACGATGCTCTTCGAGAGTCGCCTTGAGACGCCCCGGATAAGACATGGAAATCGTGCGAAACCGTGTCAGCTGTTCACGCAAATTGCCAATGATCGCAAGCAGACGCTCATTGCGCGCTGCCTGATAGAGGAGTTCGTGAAACTCAATGTCCGTTCGCACAATACGCTCCATATCGTGCTCCTCAATCGCACGGCCTATGGCGACAAGCAGTCGTTCCAAGCGCTCCTGTTCCTCATCGGTGATTCGTTCCGCCGCAAGTTCACAGGCGAGCGCCTCAAGTGCTGCACGAATCTCAAAGATCTCATTGATATCGCGGATGGATACGCTTGCAACATAAGCCCCACGCCGCGGTACAGTAACGACATACCCCTCCTGTTCGAGCTTTCGAATCGCCTCCCGTACAGGTGTACGGCTAACGAGCAGTTCGTCCGCGAGATCGTTTTCCTTCAGCCATTCACCGGGCTTTAGAATGCCACTGCGAATGGCGTCGCGCAGAACTTCACAGACAATTTCACGAAGCGGCTGGTAGCTGTTCACAACTACCGGTGATAGTTTTCCTTGCATATTATCCCTCTGGTTCTACTGCTGACCATATCTGCCTACGGTGCGTGTCAGATGTACCGCAGCGTCCGTCTCCCTGCGAAAAGCCTCTGCTGCGTCTGCCGCTGTCCGTTCATTCGCAAAGAGACCAAACACCGTCGGACCGCTGCCCGACATCATGGCGCAGATAGCTCCATGCGTCAACATACGCACACGATAGTCCCCGATCACAGGATGCGCCGCCTCCGTTACAGGCTCCAGTACATTCGAGATGAGCTGCGCACAGGATTCTCTATCGCCACGCGCAAGCGCCTCGATGAACGCCGCATTGTCCGGATGATATTCCGGCGGATGAGCGTCGTAGCTACGATACGCCCATGGCGTCGATACGGCGACCGGAGGCTTTGCAAGTACAACAAATGTCTGCGGAAAATCCGTGAGACTTTGCAGAGCCTCACCGCGCCCCGTCGCAAGCACTGTGCCCCCCATGAGAGAAAAGGGAATGTCAGACCCAAGCTTTGCACCGAGGTCACAGAGACATTCATCTGAAAGCCCCAGTTCATAGAGTTCATTCATTCCACGCAGCGCTGCCGCCGCGTCGGCACTGCCTCCCGCAAGCCCCGCTGCAACAGGAATGCGCTTCGTGATTGCAATGTGGACACCGTTGCGGACCCCACACTCATTCATAATGAGTGCCGCCGCGCGATGGGCTAGATTACGCTCATCTGCCTCCAGTCCCGGCAAATCCACGGTCAGTGTGATCCCCTCCTCCTGCCGTGTAAGCGTGAGCGTATCTGCGAGTGCAAGTGACTGCATCACTGTCGCGATCTCGTGATACCCATCGTCCCGAAGCCCCAGAATATCGAGCGTCAAATTGATCTTCGCCCGTCCGAGAATCGTCACCATAGGAAGTCATTCCTCCATTGCTCTGAAGAAAAATGATTCGTGCCGCTTCGCATTTCATCAGTCTTTCCTTCTATTTCCAGATTAACAGGATTTACAATTATATTCAATAGTTTTTTATATTACTTTTTAAAAAATTACGATAGGATCGATATCAATGGCAACATCATCGCGCAGATGAATCCCTTGTCGACGCAAATACATTTGTATGTCTGCAAGTGCATCTGTCTTGATGAGCACAATGAAACGATATTCGTTTCGTTCTCTCGCAATCAATGCAGGCGAGGGACCGATCACGGAGCACCCCGCCTGACCTGCACATTCCTTTTGTGCAGCAGTGACAAAGGATTGTGCATTGTTCCATGCGCGCTCGCGGCTCGTGTCGTGGAAGAGAAGCTTTACGAGACGGCTGAACGGCGGATAGAACAGCTCGCGGCGCAGTTCAATCTCCTGCGCATAGAACGCCTTGTAGTCCTGCCGCATGGCGGTACGAACGGCATAGTGCTCCGGATTGTACGTCTGCACGATGACCTCGCCGCGTGCCCCATGCCGTCCCGCGCGTCCCGCCGTCTGTGTGATCAGCATGAAGCAGCGCTCCGCTGCACGAAAATCCGGCAGGTTCAGGCTCGCGTCTGCACTGATGATGCCGACGGACTGCACACCTGGCAGGTCATGCCCCTTCGCCACCATCTGCGTGCCGAGGAGAATGTCGAAATCACGTCTGCGGAACTGCGTCAAAATCTCCGTATGCGCAAGTTTGCGCCCCGTCGTATCGCGATCCATGCGCACAAGACGCGCCTCAGGGAGGAGCTGGGACAGTTCCTCCTCGAGTTTTTCCGTACCCGAACCGAAGTATTTGATGTAACGGCTCCCACATTTGGGGCAGACCTCCGGAACAGGAGCACGCAGATCACAGTGATGGCAAAGGAGTGCGCCGTTGGCATGATAGACGAGCGGCAGTGAGCACTCCTTGCACGTAATCACTGCGCCGCAGGAGCGACACATGATGAAGGTGGAATAACCGCGCCGGTTCAGCATGATGATTGCCTGCTCATGACGTGCAAGGGTCTCCGTCAGGAGTTCGCGCAGAGCAAGCGAGATAATCGTACGCCGTCCCCGCCGCAGCTCCTCGCGCATATCAACGGCACGCACCTGCGGCAGCGGCTGACTGCCGATGCGTTCAGGCATCGTAAGGAGCGTCAACTCCCCCGTCTGGGCACGCGTATATGACTCGAGTGACGGCGTCGCACTGCCGAGCACGAGGATCGCCCCATGCCGCCGCGCAAGGATCTCCGCGACCACCCGCGCATGATAGCGCGGCGACTCATCCTGTTTGTAGGACATATCCTGTTCCTCGTCGAGGATGATCGCACCGACATCATGCGCGGGTGTGAAGAGGGCGGAGCGTGCACCGATGATGATGCCCGCCTCCCCGCGCCGCACGCGAAAGATCGAATCATTGCGCTCCGCGTGCGAAAGCTGACTGTGCAGGACGACGATGTCGTCCGTGAATACCTCCTGAAATGCCGTGATGAGCTGACCTGTGAGCGCGATCTCAGGAACAAGCACGATAACCTGTCGTCCTACCGCGCGCACAGCGCGCGCCGTCTCAATGTAGACGCGTGTCTTGCCGCTGCCCGTCACACCGTGCAGCAGAAAGCCCCGAAAGCCGCCCGCTGCAATTCCTGCGCGCAGCGCATCAGCAGCCGTCTGCTGCGCCGCAGTCAACTCCTCCGCACGCATGGTCTCCGTCCCTGCTCCATAACTGGAACGAAGTTTGCGCCGCAAGTGCTCCGTCAGATACCCTGCTGCAACAAGATGCTTGATCGTTGCCAAGGAGACGCCCTTTTCATCAAGCTCTGCGCGTGCATACTCAGGCTTCTCCCGGAAGAGAACAAGTGCCCGTACCTGTGCGGGCTTGCGAGCAAGGCCAGCGAGCAGTTCATCTGTGATCGCTCCCGCCGTATAGTATTTCTCATAGCGCGCGTGATCGCGTTTATCGGCGTGATACTCCTTTTGCACAAGATGGTAGCGCAGGAGTTTTTCCACGCCCTCCTCCACTGCCGTCTCCGGCAGGGCACGGCGTAGCTCCGCCATGCGCTTACTGCCCTTCTCGCATAAATACTTGTAAACAGCACACGCATTCACATCAGATAGGACGGAATGTGATGCATCCGCATCCCTCGCCGCCGAATAGACAGAGAAAATACGCAGCCCACTCTTACCCGGCATGAAGAGGCGCATGATCTCCGCTGCCGAGCAGAGGTAAAAATCTGCAAGTTCCTGTGCAGCGACAAGGAGTTCGGGGGAAAACCACGCCTCCTCATCCACCGCCTCAATGATCTCCTTCAGCGCATGGTTCCCGTCCCGCACAGGATCGTAAGGGCGCACACGAGTGACGAACCCCTCCTTGCGCACATTTCCGAATGGAACGAAGACCCGCCATCCTACACCAACCTGTGCCAACCTCTCCGGCAAAACATAGGTGAACTCCTGCTGTATGCTCTTGATCGGAATGTTGATATAGACATCCGCAACGGTCATATATTCACTTCTCACAAAAAAGCTGTTACACGAAAGCATTCGTGCAACAGCTCCTTTCCATACATTCTGTTAGGCGATTGCCGCCTGATTCGCAAGGATTTCTTTACCTGCCTGACACGCAGGGCATATACAGGTATCTTCCCCCTGCTCCTTCGCCTGCTTTGCCGCAGCATTATACTCTCCTGCTCTCTGCGCGCCGAACAGCGCGACACCATCCGGTGACTCTGTGAAGCTGATGAGCTGATCAATTGTCAGCACATCGCTCTTTATTTCATCAATGAGTGCCTGAAACGCAGATTTCTCCTGCGGCGTGTTCACCGCTCTCAGGAACACCTCTGCTTTCGCCTTCAGTCCTTCGTAGACCGACGGCGCATCGACAAGCTTCTGCACCATATCTATCACAGCACTGCGATCCAACGCCATCCTCCTTTGTCCGATACTAGAATCCCTAAAATAACCTGTTCACTATTATAGGACAAAGGTTCACGTTTGACAACTGAAAAAATTTTTGATTTTCTCAAATTCCGAGTATTTCTCTCGGAATTGTGTCTTCGATCACATTCTTTTGTGTGCTGTCCGTGTATACTATGCACATAAATTCCAAAACACATAAGGAGGAAACAATATGGCAATCCTGAACAATATCCAGCACCAGCAGGCACTTCTGCTCAAAGATCAAGTCGCATACGCTGAGGGACAGGTCGTCAGCAAGACGCTCGTCCAGAACAAGGGGCTTGGCGTCACCCTCTTTGCCTTTGCAAAGGGCGAGGGCATCAGCACGCATGAGTCAAAGGGCGATGCACTCGTCACGGCTCTCGACGGCGAGGGCATCATCAAGATTGACGATGAGACCTATACACTCAAAGCGTGTGAGAGCATTGTCATGCCGGCCAATCACCCGCACTCGGTCTATGCGGCAAATGACACACCGTTCAAAATGATGCTTGTTGTTGCATTCCCCGAGTCATAATTATTTCACTACACAACGGTACTGCATGAAGAAAAATCATGCAGTATTTTTTTGTTCCGGTTACACCATAATCAGTCAGTTCCACGGAATCGTACTGACGATGGCCTGTACGGCTTCGATAGGAATTGGCTCCTCGAACGACAGGGAGAAGGTATAGCCGCCGCGCGACCAGAGAGCGAGGTTGACGAGCTTTTCCGTCCCCTTGACGCGAATGTACTGGCGACCGATCTGCACAATCTGATTGACCTCATAGACTGTATTGTCGCCGCTGATGTCCGCATTGCCCTTCGCCATGCGAAACAAAATTTCTTTGCCCGCCTCATTGCGGTAGAAGATCTCGGCGAGGCTCTTATCGATGACGATGATATCCTTCTGCACATAGCCGACGGGCAGGAGGGTCGGCGTATAGACAGGAAGCCCTGCGACCGCCCACGCGTCACGCACGCTCGTATATGCAGCGAGCGGTGACGGCATTTGCTGTGCCATTGGCTCTGCGTGGACACTGCCCATACAGAGCGATGATGCCGCGAGTCCTGCAATCAAGATACGCTTCATTCCGCATCTCTTCACGGTATACCTCTCAATTCTTTGTCTTCGACTTCTTCTGAAATCCTGCCTTCTTCTTCTCCGCAGCTGCAAGCATTTCGCGTGCGTTTGCAAGTGCCGCCTCGGTGACATCATCGCCGGATGCCATGCGCGCGATCTCGCGCACGCGCTCTTCATCAGAGAGCGCAGTCACCTGTGTCACAGTTGCGTCGCCCTTGACACACTTTGCGATGTAGAGATGGTTGTCCGCCATACACGCAATCTGCGGCAGATGCGTGATGCAGAGAACCTGCTTGTAGTGTGCGACGAAGGCGATGCGCTCGGCGACCATCTGGGCGGTGCGCCCGCCGATCCCCGTGTCGATCTCATCGAACACCATGCTCGTCCCGCCTGTATCGCGTGCGGCGACGATGGATTTGATGGCAAGAGCAATGCGCGAGAGCTCGCCGCCCGAGGCGATCTTTTCAAGGGGCTTCTCCTCCTCGCCCACATTTGCTGAAAAGAGCATGGCGAGGCTGTCTGCACCGCGGCTTGTGTATTTCTCTGCAGGGGTGACGACAATGCGGAAACGCGCCTTTGCCATGCCGAGCCCCTGGAGTTCACGCGCAATGTCGACGGAAAGTGCCGCACCGACCTCCTGTCTGCGTACGGTGAGCTCCGCCGCAAGGTTTTCCAGTTGTTTGCGGAGTGTGCCGATTTCCTTGTCCAGCTGCGCCATGTCCACATCGTAGTTATCGAGGCTTTCCAATTCACCGCGAACGGAAGAAAGGCGTTCGAGTACGGCGGGGATCGTCCCGCCGTATTTCTTTTTGAGGCGGTCAATCACATCCATGCGTGTCTGGATGCGGTCGAGCCGGGCAGGATCGGCATCGATGCCATCGAGGTAGTCGCGCACCTCATAGGATGCCTCCTGTAGGGAGATGTATGCCTCCTCGATCATATTCTGCGCGTTCGCGAGTGCGTCATCATAGCGCGCAACCTCATCAAGTGCATGTGTGACACGGGCGAGCGCGGACAGGACGGCGATCCCCTCCTCCCCATCCTCGCTGAGCAGACTCGCTGCCTCGGCAGCGTTTTCGACCAGACGCTCCGCATGGGAGAGACGGCGGATCTCCGTCTCGAGTTCTTCATCCTCGCCCACCGTCAGCTCTGCCTCGGCGATCTCCTTTTCCTGCCAGCGCAGTAAGTCCAGACGCTCACCGATGCCCTCAATCTCCTCCGCACGCTCCTCTCTGAGGCGCGTCTTTTCCTTCCAGTCCGCATAGACCTTCGTATATGCCGCAAGACGCGTACGCAGATCACTGTCCCCGCCCTCAAGCAGATTGCGCTGTGCGTCCTCACGCAGCAGAGCAAGGTTCTCGTTCTGCCCGTGGATATCCACGAGATACGGAGCAATTTTTTTGAGAAAGGTAAGTGTGACATGACTGCCGTTGACGAGGATCGAGCCCTTGCCCGTCCGTGCAATCTTGCGCAAGATGATGAGTTCATCCTCGCATTCGATTTCCTGCTCTGCGAGCATGGCGCACAGTTCCGCATCGCTCTCATCGAGCGAAAATACCGCCTCAACGCGCAGGGCATCCGCACCGCTGCGAATAGCATCGCTCGAGACGCGCTGCCCGAGAATTGCTCCGAGTGCATCGATCAGGATGGATTTACCCGCACCGGTCTCCCCCGTGAGGATGTTGAGTCCCGCACCAAACTCGACGAAAACCTCCTCAAGCAGGGCAAAATTCCATACGCGAAGACTCTGCAGCATAAGATCTCCCTCTCCCTTCAGCGAATGAGTTCCTGAATACGCGCAACAATCTCCTCTGCCGCATCCTTCGGTTTGACGAGAACAAAGATGCTGTCGTCGCCCGCAACCGTACCAATAACCTCCTGCCAGTCTGCAGCATCAAGGGCAGAGGCAACAGTTGCAGCAGCTCCCGGGATCGTCTTGACGAGAACGATATTTTCACTGAAATCGCAGAGAATCACATTGTCTTTAAAAAGACGTTTCATGCGCCCCTCAGAAAAGTGGACACTCTCATGAGGGGATACGGCATAGCGATAGCGCCCCCCGCCCGCCGGTACCTTGATCAGAAAAAGCTCCTTGATGTCCCGCGAGATTGTGGCCTGTGTGACACGGGTATGATGGGAACGCAGCGCCTCGGCAAGCGCCTCCTGCGTCTCGATGATCTCCTCGCTGATGATCTTCTTGATGAGTTCGTGGCGACGACTTTTCATTCCACTCTCTCCTAACAGTTTTTCCAAAGCTTCGTACGCAGAATACGATAGTAATCCTTATCCTCAAATTTAATGATTCCCGCACGGACATCCGAGCATTTGACCGTGATAACATCATCCGGATGAATCTTTGTCGTCTCCTGTCCATCGAGCGTGACAATAATGCTCTGCCGCGTATCAACGAGATGGATGTGCACGACATCCTCCTCACGAATGACCAACGGACGAATATTCAGGGTATGCGGACAGATGGGCGTGAGGACGAGCCCCTTCACCATCGGATTCATGATGGGACCGCCTGCCGAGAGCGCATAAGCCGTAGACCCAGTCGGCGTTGCAACGATGAAACCATCCGCCTTGCACTCAACCAGGGGCGTCTCATTGACCGTCAGCCCGAGTGATATGATACGCGCCGGATCTCCCTTCATCACAACGATATCATTAATAGCATGCCCAAGGAAATGCTCCGCGCCGTCTGGCTTCGTGATGTATCCTGCAAGGAAGCGACGCCATTCAATGTGATAATGCCCCGCACAAAGCTGTTCCAACCGCACTTCCAGTTCGTTCTGTTCAATATCCGCCATGAACCCGAGCGTTCCCATATTGATGCCGCAGACGGGCACTGGATTCTCCGCATAGCGGCGGCATATACCGAGGAGCGTCCCATCCCCGCCAAGACTGAGTGCGAAATCCGCCGGCTGACGCTCAATATCATCTACACCGCAGTCCTCCATCCCAAACTCAGCAGCACGTACGCGCGGAAGGATAATACGCGCCTTACGCACGGAGAAGAACGCACGAATTCGTGCGAGAATTTCTCGCGTCTCCGATTTGATCAGATTTGGAAAAACCGCAACCGTCCTCATAGAAATATCAGTACCTCATCCATCCAGCGTACGATGCGCCTCTGCCACAATATCACACACAGAGAGTTCATCCGTCTCCCGCTCCCCAGCCTCCTGCATCTTGAGATACAGAAGGTATTCGATATTCCCCTTCGGCCCCTTGACCGGCGAAAATGTCAGCCCCGCAGCATAGAATCCCTGCTCCTCTGCTACAGTAAGGACACTTTGAATGACATCTTCATGAACACGCGGGTCACGGACAACACCGTTCTTTCCCACACGCTCCTTGCCTGCCTCGAATTGCGGCTTTATGAGTGCGATCACTTCCCCATCGTTTGACAAAAGTGTCCGTACCACGGGCAGCACCTTATCCAGAGAGATAAACGCCACATCAATCGAAACAAAGTCCAGTGGCTGCCCTAACAGCTCCGGTGTTACATTGCGGATATTCGTACGCTCCATATTGACGACACGTGCATCTGTCCGCAGCTTCCAGTCAAGCTGACCATAGCCAACGTCGATGGCAAACACCTTCGCAGCATCGTTTTGGAGCATGCAGTCTGTAAAACCGCCCGTCGAAGCACCAATATCCGCCGCCGTCTTTCCGGCGAGAACGGCGCCAAAGACCGCCATTCCCTTTTCCAGCTTCAGCCCACCACGGCTGACGTAAGGCAGATCCTCACCTACGACGCGCAGCTTTGCATCGACGGGCACCGTTGTCCCCGCCTTGTCAACACGCTGCTCATCCACAAGTACCTGTCCTGCCATAATGAGCCGCTTTGCACGTTCCCGACTTGGCGCAAGCCCCTGCTCTACGAGAAGAATATCCAACCGCTCTTTCTTCAAAAATATCCCCTACTGCTTCCGATTCACAAGATATGCCACGAGTTCGCGCAGAAAAGTAGCCTCTTGACCAAAGACCGAAAGAGCCGCCTCCGCCTCCGCCACGGTGCGGCGTGCCAACTCTTGCGCCATCTCTAAAGAGGTCAGTGTCACATAGGTTGACTTGTGATTTTTTTCATCGCTGCCAACCGGCTTTCCAATCTCCTCAGCATTGCCAATGACATCGAGAATATCATCCGTGATCTGGAATGCCAGCCCAAAATGATCGGCGTACGCGGTCAGTGCGGACAGCTGCTCTTCCGAAGCTCCTGCAAGGATTGCACCACTACGCAATGCCGCACGAAAGAGCGCCCCCGTCTTCCCCGTATGGACTCGACGCAGTTCCTCCATCGAGATCTGCCGATTCTCCGCCTCAAGATCGAGTACCTGTCCACCGACCATGCCTTCGGCACCGGCGGCACGACTGACTTCATCCACCACACGCAGAAGTGCCTCAGCGGGTACAGCCTTCTGGCGTAGAATCACAGTGAACGCGAGTGTAAGAAGTGCATCTCCAGCGAGAATCGCAATCCCCTCACCATACACCACATGATTCGTGGGTTTACCACGCCGCAGGTCATCGTTATCCATCGCAGGAAGATCATCGTGAATCAATGAATACGTATGGATCATCTCTAGTGCGCATGCAACAGGCAAAAACTTCGTCCCATCTGCGCCCACGGCATCGGCAGCCGCCATCAGGAGCACCGGCCGCAGACGCTTTCCGCCCGCCATCAGACTATACGCCATCGACGCACGCAGCGTATCGTCAAGCACAGGAGTTCGATCCAGTTCTTCCTTTAGGGCGCGCTCCACAAGTGCCTGACGTTTCTTCCAGAGTTCCTTCATCATCAGCCTCCGATCTGCAGTTTCTCTTCCGAAACGCCATTTGCCGTTTCCTTCACAAGAAGATCCATTGTCTCCTCGGCGCGTTTGAGAGATGTCATACAGACATCGGACAGCTTAATCCCTTCCGAGTACTTTGCCATGAGATCGGCAAGCGATAGTTCCCCTGTCTCGATCTCAGAAACAATTTGCTCCAATGCGCCAAGTGCCTCCTCGAACGCCAACTCTTTTTTACGCGCCATGCTGCTTCTCCTTTGCCTCAACCACAGCAGATATTTTTCCGTCCGCAAATGTAATATTCAAACGATCACCAACGGCAAGAGCCTTTGATCGCGTCACCGTTTTCCCATTTTTCTCGACAACACTGAATCCACGATACAGAATATGTACGGGGTTCAGGAGTTCCAGACGCTTCAGCACGAGTTCCAAACGGTGACGCGCACACATGCGTCCATCCTTTGCCGCACGGTGCAAACGCTCCGTCACGCGATCTGTGCGCTGCATAGCAGAGGCAAGCAAAAGCTTCGGATTTCGACACCACGGCCGATCCACCAGAGCCATGAGGTGTTCCCTGCACTGCTCAATATGACGCCTACGTCCCGCATGAATACGCATGAGGAGTCCCGCCGTATACTGGTACAGCTCTGCAGCATCGGGCACTGCGAACTCTGCCGCCTGTGACGGCGTTGCCGCGCGGCGGTCACTCACGAAGTCTGCGAGCGTCGTATCCGTTTCATGTCCGACTGCCGAGATAACGGGAATCCGTGACGCATAGATCGCACGTACGACCGGCTCTTCGTTGAACGCCCAGAGATCCTCCGCAGAACCTCCGCCGCGTCCAACAATGAGTACATCCACAGGGTACTTCTCGTTGAAGAAGCGAATCGCCCCCGCAATCTGCTCCGCCGCCTCCGTTCCCTGCACGAGAACCGGATGGAGAATAAGCTGTATCGCCGGCCAACGCCGCTTTGCGACCTTATGAATATCACGCAGAACGGCACCGGCGGACGATGTAACTATTCCGATCCGACGCGGGAAGCGCGGCAAAGGCTGCTTATGCGACTCGTCGAAAATCCCCTCGGCGTACAGCTTTTCCTTGAGCTGCTCAAAGGCAAGAGCGAGTGCCCCCGCGCCCTCCGGCGTCAACGCATTCACGTAGAGCTGATAAACACCATCGCGCTCATAGACGGATACACTGCCACCTGCAATAACCTGCATTCCGTTTTCCGGAGTAAAGCGCAGATTGCGTGCACAGCTGTTGAACATCACACATTTCATACTCGCTACAGCATCCTTCAAGGTGAAATAACAATGACCGGATGGATAGCGCTTAAAGTTGGAGACTTCCCCGCGAATCAGGATATCCGACAGGATTGCCTCTCCCTCGAACATTCCCTTGATGTATCGCGTAACATCACTGACAGAATGAACGGTCATAACACACCTTTCCACTTTGATAAAAAAAGAACCATTGCACGAAAGTCTCGCACAACGGATTCTTCCTCTATCATTGGTTGCTCAAACAGATTTTTGCATTGCAGCAAGAATCCCGTTTACATAACGGCTCGCATCATCCGAGCCATATTTTTTTGCCAGCTCAACCGCCTCATTGATCGCAACGGGAGGATCAATGCGTTCCTCCTGATAGCGCATTTCATAATACGCCATGCGAATGAGATTACGATCCACCGCAGCCATGCGCTGAAGCTTCCACTCCTTTGCAAGACGCGTGATTTCCGCATCAATATCCGTCAGATGTGCACACGTTCCCTGCACAAGATGGTGTGCGTAGGGAAGATCATCCTCTGTGATTCCCTCAACCTCGTTAATGGCAAGCTCACTTGCACGTTCCGGCGAGCCATCATCTGCAGCAAACTCCGACTGAAACAGCGTCAGCAGCGCGGCTTCCCGCGCATGCCTGCGGCTCATGACATCCTCCGAAACAGACGATTCAATGCACTCGTATCAATCAGCTCCGACCAACCGCCAGCTCGCTCTGCCCGCAGACCGAGATACATACCAAGACCCGCACAAAGAAGGACAAAGACAACATGCCAAAAACCGAAGAGCAGAACGGTAACCCCAAAAAAGAAGCCGATGAAAAGTCCTGCCGTTCGACCACGATGCTCCTGCCATTGGTCTTGGAGGAAAAGCCATATATTTTCTTTCATGCTGCTTCCCCACTACGTCACAGAGCGCTTTGATGTGCCGCTGGCATTCGAGATCTCTGTCACACAAAGCGTCACAGGAACATCCGGGATGCCAAGCACATCGTGAAGTTCCTGACGCACCTTCGCCGTCAGCTCCTCAGACACTGCATTCAGACTCGTATGATCTGCAAGTGTAATCTTCAGCTCCACCTGCATCGGTGTTGCCGGAGAATCCTTTGGCGCATCATGTACGGAAATAACAGAAGTGACCGTGCGCACCCCCTGCATCGAGAATGCTGCACGCTCCACAATGCCACGTACAGCAGAGAGTGCCACTTGAACAGCCCCCGCCGGCGTATCGACCACCATGAACTCGCCATGCGTCCGTGCAGAACGTGACGTTCTGGAAAAGACCGCAAAAAAGAACTTGAGACTAACCAGAAAGAGAATTCCGCACGCTGCCAGGAGCTCTTGTCGGGATAGTACATAACGCAGTTCATTCAACCAGACACTCTCCGGCACAATACGCAGTGCCGCAGCAACAACTGCAACAGTCAATGCCATCGTAAAGAGAGCGTATGGCAAGAGTAGCAGACGATTTATAATCCCCATCGCTTGCCCCCTCAGCTACAATCAACGTACACGGGTTTCCTCAGGCTTCGGTTCCTCCTCTGGGAAGCCGACGCCCTGCACATGAACATTGACTTCGACTACCGAGAGTCCCGTCATCGTCTCAATCGCACGCTTGACATTTTCCTGTGCCGCGAGTGCAACTTCCGGAATACGGATGCCGTATTTCACGATAATATAGAGATCGACCGCCGCTTCCTTCTCGCCCACCTCGACCTTGACACCCTTGGAGAAATTCTTACGTCCAAGGATCTCTGCAATGCCGCCGGCGATACCGCCGCTCATGCCCGCAACGCCCTCAACCTCCGTCGTCGCAAGTCCCGCAATGATACTGACGACCTCGTCCGCCACGCGGATCGTGCCAAGACCGGTTTCCTTCTTCACTATGTTCTTCTCGTTGTCCATGTCCATATCCTCCATTCGTAGGAAATACCTCAGCTCCCTTTAAGCACGCTCGATATAGTTACCCGTGCGCGTGTCGATGCGGAGCACATCACCCTCATTGATGAAAAGCGGCACACGAACTTCGTAGCCGGTCTCGACCTTTGCCATCTTAGTTGCACCCGTCGCCGTATTCCCCTTGACACTCGGCTCGCACTCGACAACCTTGAGGCTGACGGAGTTCGGCAGCTGGATGCCAATGATCTTCCCCTTGAACTGCTGCATCGCCACCTCCATGTTCTCCATGAGGTAGTTCAGTGCATCGCCCAACTGCTCGCGCGAGAGTTCGGACTGCTCATAGGTCTCCGTGTTCATGAACGTATAGACGCCGTCTGCCTCATAGAGGAACTGCATCGTATGCGTCTCAAGATGCGCTGCCGGCATCTTCTCATTGGGGTTGAAGGTACGTTCAACCACGGCACCGGTCTCGACATTCTTAATCTTCGTACGGACGAACGCAGCCCCCTTTCCCGGCTTCACGTGCTGGAAATCAACAATCTGCCAGACACCCCCATCGTATTCGATCGTAAGTCCGGTGCGGAAATCGGTGCTGTTAATCATAGTGTTTGTTCCTCCATACAATACATATTCTCTTCATATTATAGCGGTTTTATGTGCAGATTTCAATAAATTCTTTTGGCGCACGCGTCAGTGGCTCCGAGCCATCCGCCGTGATGAGCACCGTATCCTCGATGCGGATGCCGCCCCATCCAGGAATGTAGACCCCCGGCTCATCCGTGATGAGCATATTCGGCTGCATGATATGTTTGCCTGCCTTCGAGAGACGCGGCTCCTCGTGGATCTCAAGCCCCAGGCTATGCCCGAGTCCGTGTCCAAAATACTGCTCGAAATTTTTCTCCGCAAGCGAATCCCGTGCAATGCGGTCGACTTCGATGCCCGTCACGCCGGGACGCAATACCGCAAGCGCACGCATTTGTGCCGAAAGAACAGCATCGTAAATTTCACGTTGGCGCGCATCGGCGCGTCCTACGCAGATCGTACGCGTGATATCCGAATGATACCCCGCACAGACCGCACCGAAGTCCATCGTCACGAGTTCTCCACGCGCGATCACCCTATCGCTCGCTACGCCATGAGGGAGGCTTCCACGCACACCTGAGGCAATGATCGTCTGAAACGCGGGGCGCTCCGAGCCAAGCGTACGCATATAATGCTCAAGTTCCGCTGCGACCTCCATCTCCGTCATGCCTGGCTGAATATAGCGAATGATGTGTGCAAAGCCTTCGTCTGCAATGGCGCACGCACGACGGATGAGCGCAATCTCATCCGCATCTTTTACCTGACGGAGTGCATCGAGCGCGAGCGAAGTATCAAAGGAAATCTCTCCGAGCATCGCCTTTAGCTTCTCATACTGATCGCAGACCAGTGCAGCCCCCTCGTATCCGAGCGCAACGACGCCTGCCTCCACCGCAAGCTCCGCAACTTTTCGATACAGACCGTCTCTCTGCTCTACGATTTCATAGAGAGAAGCCTCACCGCTCGCCTGCTCCGTATAGCGACTGTCCGTCACCAATAAAAGCCGTTCATGCGTCACAAGAAGCGCTGTCGAATCCCCACGAAAACCACTGAAATAGTGGACATTCTCCTCCTTTGTGACGAGAACGGCATCCACGACCTTCTCCGTAAGAAGAGCCCGCAGACGTTCAACACGCCCTTTCACATTCATTGCGTTCCTCCCATACGACAAATAATTGCCTCAAGTGCCGCCATATAGCTCTCCGCACCGAGTCCCGCGATCTGCCCAAGCACGACGGGAGCAATGACCGATTTGTGACGGAATTCCTCACGCCGATGAATGTTTGAAAGGTGCACCTCAATAACAGGCACGTCAATCGCCGCAATTGCATCTCGAATCGCAATGCTGTAATGTGTAAACGCTGCAGCATTTAGAATGATATAGTCCATCGTTCCCTGTGCTGCCTGAATCGCATCCACAAGAACCCCTTCGTGATTCGACTGTAAGCATTCCATGTCCAAACCTGCCGCCTCGGCGCGGCGGCGCAGACGTTCATTGATGTCCTCCAGCGTCAGTGAACCATAGATCTCAGGCTCCCGCGTGCCGAGCAAGTTGAGATTGGGTCCGTTCAGTACGAGTATCTTGCCCATAAGTGCTCCTAATATTTGATGGAAAAATCGCGCTCGCCGGATACAGGATCGCGCTCCTCAACATCCAAACGCTCCACACGGATGAAGTAGTTACCCGCACGCATCGCGGCAAATGCCGCCTCGACTGCAGATGCAGCCCCCTGCAGCTCCATCGTCACAGTCCCATCGGACATATTCATCACCCATCCCGTGATGTCGTTCATCACCGCCTGCTGACGGACGAACATACGAAATCCCACGCCCTGCACGCGTCCTGCGGCGCACGCATAGCGGCGAATCACATCTTCCATCATCGCATCTCCTTCTTCATCTGGATATCACGGCGCAGAATACTGTTTGGCTCGACCGGCTGCACCATTCGTATCCGGACAATCTGCTGCGGGTGCGGTGCCGCCGTGATTTCCTGCCCCTCCGCATCCCACATATCCGCCAATTCCTGCCGAAACGCTTTTCCCAAGGGCTGAAAAATCTCAATCTCCTGACCGCACTTCATATTGTTGCGCTGTTCCACCGTAGCAAGCTGCGTCACGGGATCGTATGCACGCACAAGACCAATGAAATCCGAACTCTGCTCATAAGAGGATGAACCATAGATCTGATCTGCCCCCGTCGTCTTTCCAAAAAAGAAGCCCGTCGTATAGGCACGATGTGAGACCTTTTCAAGCTCCGTCAGCCACTCCTCACGCACTTCATAATCTGCATCCGTAAGACACGCATCCAATGCCATGCGGTAGGCCTTGACCACACTCGCAACGTAGTGGACGCTCTTCATCCGCCCTTCAATCTTGAGGCTGTCAATGCCGCAATCCACGACCTCATCCAAATGCGGCAGGAGACAAAGATCCTTCGAGTTCATGATGTAAGTGCCGCGCTCATCTTCCTCGACAGGATAGTACTCGCCTGGACGCGATGCCTCCACGAGTGCGTATTTCCATCGGCAGGACTGGGCACAGCTGCCTCGATTCGCGTCCCGTCCCGTGAAATAACTGCTGAGGAGACAGCGCCCCGAGTAGGAAATACACATAGCACCATGCACAAAAAGTTCGAGTTCCACCGACGTACGACGGCGAATCTCTCGGATCTCCTCACGTGACAGCTCACGCGCAAGCACGACGCGCTCTGCGCCAAGTTCCTGCCACGCACGCACCGTACGCCAGTTCACATTGTTTGCTTGTGTACTGATGTGCACAGGCAGATGCGGTGCCGCTTCACGCGCCAGCATAAAGACACCGAGATCAGCTACGAGGACGGCATCCGCTTCCGCATCCGCAAGAAAGTGCAGATAATCCGGCAGAGATACAAGATCATCATTGTGAGGAAAGACATTGACCGTCACATAGATCTTTTTCCCCATACCATGCGCCAGCTGCACTGCCGCCCGTATCTCATCGTTCGTAAAATTACCGCCAAATGCCCGCAGCCCAAACTGCTCACCGCCAAGATATGCCGCATCTGCACCATAAGCAAGTGCCATCTGCAGCTTCTCCATCGTACCCGCAGGTGCCAGCAGTTCAGGTTTCTTGCACATTCAACTGTCTCCACACATCTCAGCGAACCCGCTCCACGAGATCGAGATGATCCGCATAATTCGTTGCATAGTAGTTATTCCCGTTTCGGTCTGCGACGAAATACAGATAGTTTGTATCTGCCGGGTGCAGAACCGCCATCAGCGATGCCGTTCCGGGGCTTGCAATGGGACCCGGCGGAAGCCCGACATTCTGATAGGTATTGTACGGTGACTCAATCTCCGTATCACGATAGAGAAGATCCTCCTTCGGTGCATCCAGCAGATACTGCACCGTAGGATCTGCCTGCAGCGGCATACCAAGCCGCAGACGCTTCAGGAAAATCTGCGCAATGATCGGACGATCCTTCTCGTGATACGCCTCCTTCTCTACAAGGGACGCAATGGTCACCAATTCGTAAATGGAAAGATCCATCTCCTTCGCACGCGCACGCATGTCCTTCGTTAGACGACGATCAAAATTCGCCGCCATCATCTCCATGATCTGTGCAGTGTCGAATGCTCCGTTGATCTCATAGGTATCCGGAAAAAGGAACCCCTCCGCCGCATAGCGTACATTCTCGTGCTCCTCGACATAAGGGTAGGGGCGATAGGTCTTTGCCATTTTCAGAAAGTCATCTGCCTTGACCAGCCCTTCCTTATCAAGGCGTTCCGCAATGTCGCGAACACTAAAGCCCTCGGGAATCGTAAAACGAATTGTGACGGTATTGCCATAGACCAGCGTCTCAAGTGCATCGCGCGGACTCATGCCCACCTGCAAGGCAAACGTACCGCTCTTAACCTTGTTCTCAAAGCCGTTCAGCTTCGCTGTCCACCAGAATTTCATCTCACTGTCGATAATGCCGCGCTCATGCAGTTCCTTCCCGATCTCACTCACGCTCATGCCCGGGCGAACCGTAAAATAAATTTGTGTCCCCGGCGCCTCTGTATGGGAAGGAGCGTCCGACCGTGGAGCGATAACAAGCACAACAATAAGCACCAGCAGAACAGCCAGTGCTGGAATCCCAAACACAATTTTTTTCTGGAGTGGCGTTCCCTTTCCGCGATAGACAGCGTCAAACGCCTGCCGCAATCCGTCGTTATTCAAGAAGTCCAACATTCCCTTTAATGACTCCTTCAAACGAATCCTTCCTCTCTTGCTACTCCCTACGAAAAAGCTGTCATCTCCCTAGGATGACAACCTCCCAAGCTCACTCTTCCTCTTCCGCCAACAGTTCATAAGCGCGGCGCACCGCATCAAACTCTTCATCCGTCGGGTCTGTATAGATGTCTTCACCATCCTCTGTCACGATCTTCGCAATCGTCGCCTCATCGCCCTCCTCCGCACTTTCAAGCTCCTCTTCCGAAGAAGCAGTAAGGGCGATCAGAACAGCAAAACGCTCCTCCCCGATGGGAATAATCATCTCCTCACGATAGTAGCACTCGTCCCCGTCCTCATTCGTCATAACAACGATGACATCATCATCGTGAAGTTCTTCGTGTTCAGCCATTTTCGTACTCCTTTGCAGTTATTTCAAATGCTGCTGCCGATCCAAAAAACCCTGTAATATGTAGACCGCTGCCATCTTGTCGATGACCTTGCGGCGCTTTTTGCGTGAAACATCTCCCTCAAGCAGTGCACGTGAAGCGGCAACCGTCGAAAGGCGCTCATCCCAGTAGTATATCTCCATCGTCGGAAAACGCTCTGCCGCCTCTGCCATAAAGGACCGGACAATCGTGCAGCGCGCCCCCTCATCGCCGTTCATGTGCTTCGGCAGCCCCGCTACGAACGCCGCCGCATCATACTCCTGCACCAGGACAGCAAGACGGTCGAGATCGGCAGACAGCTCCGTCCGTCGGATCGTCTCAACGCCCTGCGCCGTAAGACCTAGGAGATCACTGACCGCGATTCCGATCGTCGCATCACCGATATCAAGCGCCATATAGCGCTTCATTTCTCGTGCTCCAAATAGAAGCGCACGAGTTCATCGAGCAGCTCATCGCGCTCAAGACTGCGGATCTTGCTCCGCGCATCCTGATGACTCGTCACATACGCCGGATCACCGGAGAGCAGGTAGCCGACCAGCTGATTGATCGGGTTATAGCCCTTCTCACGCATAGCCGCAGCGACCGCCCGTATGACGACATCCGCCTTCGGCTTGTCTTCGCCAAAGGAGAACATCATTGTTTTCTGTTCATCCATTTGATTCACCTCACTGAGGACATACCTATTTGTCCTTCTGTATGGCATCCATCGCAGCCAAAAGGGATGGATAGATGCCTGCGCAGAGTGCGCGCATCTCATCCGTCGGCGGCATCGTGTCAGGGATCATGATGGGCGCGCAGCCCGCTGCTGCGGCACCGCGCAGACCATTATAACCATCCTCAAAGACATAACATTCCTCTGCGGGAATGCCAATGCGCGCTGCCGCCATCAGAAAGATATCCGGCGCGGGCTTGCCATGCGCCACAAGATCTCCGCCGACAATAGCGTCAAAATAATTGCGCAGACCACTTCGGGTAAGATTCTTTTCAATCTGTGCGACACTTGAGCTGCTTGCCGTCGCAATACGTATCCCCTGCTCATGAAAATATGTGAGGATTTCACGTACACCCGCCATCACAGGCAGGTTCTTCTCTGCCTCATCATGGACGTATTCGATCACGCGGCGAATATAGGCTTTTGCATCCACAGTCGGGTGGAACTGATGCACGATCTGCACGGTCAGATCCCCACACGTTCCGCAGCAAGCTTTCCCAAGCTCCGGCTTCCGTGCGACGCCAAATTCATCGGCAATGATCGTCCAGCCCCTCTGATACAACGTTTCTGTATCAAAGAGAAGTCCATCCATGTCAAAGATTGCGCCTCGTTTCATGAATCCCTCCGCAGACATAGATTATCATGAGCAAATTACATGGTTGATATTACCACAAAACGAAAAAAAAGAAAAGGCGCTTCATTAAAATGCGCCTTTTTCTATGTTTGTCCATCAGCTTTCCTGTTTACAGGAAAGGAGAACCTATCACATTCTTTCTGTCAGGGAATCGCTGATGAAATGACGTCTGTCAAACGGGGCAAGAACTACACATCCCCATCTGGGAGCGCGGAGTTGCCGAGTGTGCGCGTGACGCGATAGACATCCTTGAGCAGACGCATTTTCGTCATGACCTGCGTGATCTGATCGATGTTGCTGACATTGAGCCCAAGAAGGACGGTCGAGGTTTTGTTCCGCCGATTTGGTGTTGCATTGACCGTGTGGATGTTGACCTTCATCTCGGCAGGTACAGCCAAGAGTTCGGCGAGCATTCCGTTGCGGTCGTTGCATATAATCTCGATACCGACGGTGTACTCCTTGTCGAGTCCGATATCCCAGCTCACCTCAATCACGCGTGTGAACTCCGTATCGTTGAGGACGTTCGGGCAGTCGGAGCGATGAACGGAGACACCGCGTCCGCGCGTGATGTAACCTGTGATCGGATCCCCCGGAATGGGGTTGCAGCAGCGTGCGAGGCGCACGAGATAGCCGCCCTCCCCCTCGACGAGGACACCGTGACTCGCCTTCTTGCGCTTCCCCCTTCGTGGAGCCTTAAGTTCGGAGAGCATCTGTGAGACTTCGGGAGGCGTGCTGTCCTTGATGGACTGCTGATGCAGCTCGATGAGCTTCGTCATGACACCGCGCAGGGTCACACCGCCGTAGCCAAGTGCAGCGAGCAGATCATCCTCACTCTGCACGTTGAGTTTTTCAGCGACCTTGCCAAGTCGACCTCCCGCAATCAATTCCTTGGGGGCGTAACCCAGGCGCTTTGCCTCATCACGGATGAGATTCATGCCGCGTTCGACATTCTCCTCGCGGTTCTCCTTCTTAAACCACGCGCGTATCTTGCTGCGCGTGGCGGAGGAAGCGACCGTGTTCAGCCAATCCGGACTTGGGCCGTTGCTCGCCTTGTTCGTGACGATGGATACGATGTCGCCATTCTTGAGCTTGTATTCGAGCGGTACAATCTTTCCGTTGACCTTTGCACCAACACAGTGATGTCCAATCTCCGTGTGGATGTGATAGGCGAAGTCGATGGGATTCGACCCCTTCGGCAGATCAATGACATCACCGCGCGGTGTAAAGACAAAGACCTCGTCGGAGAACACATCCAGTTTCAGAGCCTCGAAGAATTCCTTGGGATCGTCGTATTCCTTTTGCAGACTGACCATTTGGCGCAGCCATGACATCTTTTGATCGTTTTCATCGGTCACACCGATGCTCCGCCCCGCCTCCTTGTACTTCCAATGCGCGGCAATGCCGAACTCGGATACCTGGTGCATCGCCTTCGTGCGAATCTGGATCTCGAGCGGATCGCCGTGTGTCATGACGGTTGTATGGAGCGACTGATAGCCGTTGGATTTTGGCATAGCAATGTAGTCTTTGAACCTGCCTGGGATAGGCTTCCACATCGCGTGAATGACGCCGAGCACACCATAACAGTCTTTGACGGAGGAAACGAGTACGCGTACGGCAGAGAGGTCATAGATCTCATTGACACTCTTGTTGTCGCGCTTCATCTTTCGATAGATGCTGTAAAAATGCTTCGCCCGTCCCTTGATATCCGCTTCAATCCCTGCTGCTTCGAGCTTCTCACGTATTTGCAGAATGGACTCCCGTATGAACTCCTGCCGCTCTTTCCGCTTGTGCTTGACCTCCTCTACGAGGGCATAGTACGCCTCTGGCTCAAGATAGCGCAGACAGAGATCCTCAAGTTCCACTTTGATACTCGAAATACCAAGTCGATTGGCAAGCGGTGCATAGACCTCGATGGTCTCCTTTGCGATGCGATGGCGTTTGTCCTCGCGCATATACTTCAGTGTCCGCATATTGTGCAGACGGTCAGCAAGCTTTATCATGATAACGCGGATATCCTTTGCCATTGCAAGGAACATCTTGCGGTAGTTCTCTAGCTTGACATCCTCCTTGGACATATACTCGATGCGCCCAAGCTTCGTCACGCCGTCGATGAGTGCCATGATGTTTTTGCCGAACTCCGCCTCCATCTCCTCCAGTGTTGCGCAGGTATCCTCCACAACATCGTGCAGAAGTGCCGCACAGATCGTCTCATCGTCGAGATGAAGCCCTGTGAGGATGTATGCGACATTGAGCGGGTGAATGATGTAGGCGTCTCCCGAGATACGTACCTGTCCGCGATGCGCCTTCTCCGCACAATCGTACGCCTTTTTGATCTTATCAACGTTTGCGTCTGCTTGATAGGAGCGCACCTTTTCCAATATCATAGCGAGGGTGACGTCCCTCTGCACATCGTCTGACATCTATCTGTCACCCTTTCTTTCCTGATACCGACGATAGGTCGGCGCATCTGTGAGTTCCAGCCTCCCGGTGGGCGGAACGAGCTGCCAGTGCCCCTCCGTCCGAGGGATAAGCAGTCCGAGTTCACGAAAGATACACAGGGAGGTCTCCATCGTATAGGATGAGATATGCCCGTGTTCGCGTGAAAAACGACGCGTGAGCGCGATCATGTTATATGGGATTCGTCCATCTGCTGTGCACAGTCCTTTTAGAAAGGCGTAGACTACTTTGAGCAGTGCACGTTCCGGAAAGACGCGTTCGTGCACGGCGGGCAGGATGGAGTCTATCATGCACTGCACGGAACGCGTTCCCTGCCATTCGTTGATACTCGGCGTATAGGAGAGGTCGCCGATCTCCTCCGTCACGATTTCTGCAAGTTCTCCGGCGTTCCAGCAAAGTGCGGCAACGCGATGCTCCCGCGTACCGACCTCCATGCGCAGGTGCCGCCCCTCCGCTCCGATTGCCGCGGCCGTCTGTGGGCGGAGATTCCGCACACCAAAGATAGGACGCGGATTCCCCATGCCATACGGCTCAAGGAGTGCCAACTCCTCGACCGCTGCAAGCGTCCAATCCGCAGGAGCGACGAGAGCTTCAATGGAAATTTTCGGTGTGAAATCCTCGATCGCCATACGTGTATCTACATAGTTCGCGAATGCACGGCGAAAATCCTCTATGCGGTCACGCGCAAGTGTCAGTCCCGCTGCCATCTCATGTCCGCCAAACTGAATCAGTGTATCTCTGCACGCAGCAAGTGCCTCATAGATGTGAAGCCCCGCGATACTGCGGCAGGATCCCTTGTAGATATCGCCCTGCCGCGTGAGTACAATGCTCGGGCGATAGTATTTTTCAACAAGACGGGATGCTACAATACCGATCACACCCGCATTCCAGTCCTCGCCCGCAACGACAATCGCAGGTACATCGGGCGTAAAGTCCGTAAGATAAACCTCTGCCTCTGCAAGGATCCGCTGTTCTAGATCACGCCGCTCTGTATTGAGTGCGTTCAGTTCGCCCGCGAGGCGATCCGCAGCCCGCCTGTCCTCGCTGCGAAGCAGCTCCACACCACTCCGTGCCGTCTCAATGCGTCCCGCAGCATTGAGACGCGGTGCAAGCTGGAAGCCAACCATCCCCGTATTGATCGTCTTTCCTTCGAGTCCTGAAACGCAGATCAATGCTGCAATACCATCACAGGGATGTTCCGACATACGCGCCAGTCCCATTTTGACGATCTTGCGATTCTCTCCGACGAGCGGCACGAGATCCGCAACCGTTCCAAGTGCTGCAATATCCAGATCATCCGTGTAGAGCCGCTGCTTCTCCATCTGCCAAAGCGCCTGTACGAGTTTGAAGGCGACACCGACCCCCGCGAGTTCCTTGTCCGGATAGGGGCAGTCCACACGATGCGGGTTGATCACTGCGTATGCAGATGGCAGTGCACTTCCCGGGAGATGGTGATCGGTGATGATAACGTCCATCCCCGCATCCAATTCCGCAACTGTCTCCACGGACGCAATTCCGCAGTCAACGGTAATGAGCAGGTTGCACCCCTCTGCGGCGAGCTGCTCAAGTGCCCTGCCGTTGAGACCATACCCCTCCGTGAAGCGGTTCGGAATATAGTAGGCGACCCTGCCTCCGAGTGCGCGAATATTCTTCATAAGCAGTGTGGTCGAGGTCATCCCGTCCACGTCGTAATCCCCATAGACGACAATCTGCTCCCCGGCGTGAATCGCGTGCAAAATGCGCCGCACAGCTTTCTCCATATCTCTCATGAGAAACGGATCATGAAACTGCTCCTTCTCTGGATGCAGAAAAGCCTGTGCAGCTTTTGCCGAACGTATCCCTCTATTCCAGAGAATCTGTCCAATGAGCGGTGCAGTTCCAATTTCTCGTGCGAGTGCGTCTCCCTCCGCCGTTTTTTCCCGTACAACCCATTCTTTCAGCATGGCTCCCCCTATAACAGCAAAAGAGCCTGTCCTTGGACAGGCTCTCTTCTTTACCCCTCCACCGCTGCGGGTTTTGCGGCAGGGCGCCGCTCCGTACGATTGCGCAGCTCAATCCAAAGCTGGCTTGCAATGAAGATGGAAGAGTAGCAGCCGCTCGCAAAGCCGACGAGAAGCGCGAACGCAAAGTCCTTCGTCGTCTCGCCGCCAAACCAGTAAAGCGCGAATGTCGTGAACAAGACCGTGAATACCGTATAAAGCGAGCGCGTCAGCGTTTGATAGATGGAGCGGTTGACAAGCTCGTTCACATCGCCGCCGCGGCGGAAATGAAGCTTCAAGTTCTCACGGATACGGTCAAAGATGACGATGGTATCATTGATGGAATACCCCACGATCGTTAAAAGTGCCGCAATGAAGGAAGAATCAATCTGACGTTGGGTCAATGAGAACACTGCCAGTACGATGATGATGTCGTGGATCAGCGCAAGCACCGCCGACACACCAAAGCGCCACTCAAAACGATAGGCGACGTACAGAATGATAAGTGCCCACGAGATCACAAGTGCAAGGACGGCGTTCGTGATCAACTCACCGCCGATGGTCGCACCGACCTTCTCCTCGCGGAGAACCGTATATGATCCGACATCCTGTGTCAGTGATGCCATGACCTCCTTCCGCTGATTTTCCTCAAGATCAACGGTACGAATCATGACATTCTCGGAGGACTCGACGCCGGACTCTGCACCCGCGAGCTGGATTGTACTCCCATCGAGTCCATATTTTGCGAGGCTTGAACGCACATCGGTAAGCGTCACAGGCTGCGCAAAACGCAGATCAATGATCGTACCGCCTGTAAAGTCAATGCCGAAATTAAAGCCACGCACCCCCATGCAGATAAAGCCGGGAATGATGAGAACAAGAGAGAGCAAGAACCAGATTTTCCGATGTCCCGCAATGTCAAATTTAGGCATTCTTCTCAGCCCCCTTCTTTTTAGTGCCCAGCATAAAGCCATTCGCACCGTAGAGCGACGGACTGTCGGAGAGCTTCGAGTTAATCATCAGCTTCAAGAGATACTGCGTCAATGTAATCGCCGTAAACATCGAGAGCATCGTGCCAACGCCCAGCGTAATGGCAAAGCCGCGGATCGTTCCCGTTCCAAGGAAGAAGAGGACGCCCGCTGCAATCAGCGTTGTGACGTTTGAGTCAAAGATCGTCGTGAACGCACGCGAAAAACCTGCATCCATCGCAAGGCGCAAAGATTTTTGGTTGATCTGATACTCTTCCTTGAAATGCTCGAAGATGAGCACGTTTGCATCGACCGCCATGCCGATGGAGAGAATGATTCCCGCCACCCCCGGCAGGGTCAGAGTCGCATCCATCAGATAAAGAATACCAAGCAGCAGTATTGTATACGCCATCAGTGCAACGTCTGCAATAAAACCGGACAGTCGATAGAAGCAGATCATAAAGATGACGACTGCGCCAAGACCTATCACAAAGGCGAATTGGGACTTGTCCTTCGAGTCCTGTCCGAGCGTCGGACCAACTGTGCGCGTTTCGATGATCTCCACCTTTACAGGCAATGCGCCGCTGCGCAGGACGACCGCGAGGTTCTGTGCCTCCTCAAGGGTTTTCTGCCCCGTGATCTCCGCGCGTCCACCGAGGATCGGCTCACGCACATTTGGTGCGGTCAATACCTCGCCGTCAAGGAGAATTGCGATGGTACGACCGACGTTCTTCATTGTGAGGTCGGCAAATTTCTGTGCCCCCTCATCCGAGAATTCGAGATTGACAACATTCTGTCCCGTCTGCGGATTCGTCGAAGCCTGTGCGTCCTTCAGATCCGTTCCGGTCAGTACCGTATGCCCGTCCTCGTCGCGGAATTCGAGCATCGCCGTCTTGCCGATCGTACGGATCGCCGCATCGGGATCCTTGATCCCCGGCAGCTCGATGATAACACGCCGCTCTCCCTCACGCTGAATGATCGGCTCGGTGAGTCCGAGCGAGTTGACGCGCTTTTCCATGATCGTAACAACACGATTCATTGCATCGTCATTGACTTGTGCCTGCTCCGTATCGACGGCCTCCAGAACGACGTGCGTTCCGCCTTGCAGGTCAAGTCCCTGCCGGATCGAACTCGCAAGCGGCTGAACGAGGAAAAAAAACGCACCTATGATGATAGCAACTGCAATCACCAGCTTTAACAGACTATGTTGTCTCAACAGTCCTCACACCTCTTCCTTAAGGTCTTTTATCTTGCAGAAAATCCTGCGACACTCCGTCAGTATAATGTCGACACGGGCATCCTGCATACCCATGGGAACATCGGGAACGATTTGAAAATCAAAGGCAAGTACGAGGCGGACAGCATCTACTGCACGGGGCAAAAAACGATCATAATAGCCGCCGCCAAGCCCCAGCCGTCCGCCGCTTTCATCAAATGCCGCCCCCGGAACGATGATGACATCGATCTCCTCCGGCGGAATGATGGCACCGCGCGCCGGATCGGGCGTCAAGATGCCAAATGCACCGTCGATCAGCGCATCCATAGCGGGCAGCGCCCGTGCCTCCATCACGCCCCTGCCTACGATCTCGGGGAGAACAATACGCCGTCCCTCTTCAAGCAGCGTTTCCATCAGCGGATAGAGATCGATCTCCTCCTCCGTAGAGGCGTAGAGCATGATTGTCCGCGCCTCTTGCAGCACCGCCTGTTGCCGTACGCACCTGCAGATCGTGTCGCTTGCGCGTGCGCGTTCCTCTGCTGAATATGTGCGGCGACGGGCAAGCATCTCCCGCCGCAGCGTCTTTTTTGCGGCAAGCATATCTCCTGCCATGGATCGTATTACTCCTGATCTGGCGTATTCACAGAACTGATCGCCGAGCGCTCAAAGACGATACTGACACCATCTGCGACACGTAGCGTTACCGTCTTATCGTTGAGCGCCGTGATCTTGCCGTGCATACCGCCGAGCGTGATGATCTCGTCGCCGACCTTGAGTGCACCGAGCATTGCCTCACGCTTCTTCTGCGCCTGCTTCTGCGGACGGTAGAGGAGAAAATAAAAGAAGAGCACCAATATGACAATGGGTCCCCACGAACTCAACTGTGCCATCATTTCTGCATCCATAAATACAGCTCCTTCATTCAATAAGATTATTTTTTATGATAATTATTCATAAACTCCTGATAAAATGCGGGGAACGTGCCCGCGATGATCGCTGCGCGCATACGCCGCATAAACTCCTGCAAAAAATAGAGATTGTGCAGGGTCAAAAGGCGCAGACCAAAGATCTCCTCCGCGCGCACGAGGTGACGAATGTACGCCCGTGTATAGCCATTACGGCACGCATAGCATTCACAGCCCTCTTCGAGTACCGTATGATCGTGCGTATGCACCGCATTCTTCATCACGAGCCGTCCCGTCCACGTCATTGCCATGCCGTTGCGTGCCACACGCGTCGGGAATACGCAGTCAAACATGTCAATGCCGTGCCGCACCCCCGTGAGAAGGTAGTCCGGCGTCCCGACGCCCATGAGATAGCGCGGCTTGTTATCCGGCAGCAGCTCCACCGTGTAGGAGAGAATCTCCTCCATCAGCTCATGCGGCTCGCCGACACTCAGCCCTCCGATCGCATAGCCCGGCAGATCGAGTTCCGTTGCCTCGGCAGCGTGCCACGCACGCAGATCGCGGTACATACCGCCCTGCACAATACCGAAAAGCCCCTGCCCCTCGGCATCCGCCATTGCGTCACGACAGCGCACAAGCCAACGCTGTGTGCGTTCCGTCGATGCCTTCGCATAGGCGTGATCGGCGGGATACGGGATGCACTCGTCGAATGCCATAACGATGTCCGAGCCGAGATATTTCTGCACCTCCATCGACACCTCGGGCGATAGGAATTTCTTCGAGCCATCGATATGCGAACGGAATGTCGCGCCCTCCTCGGTGATCTTCCTCAGATCGCCGAGGCTGAATACTTGGAAACCGCCGCTGTCCGTGAGGATGGCGCCGTCCCAGTGCATGAATGAATGCAGTCCGCCCGCCTCCCTCACCAGCTCCATGCCGGGACGAAGGAAGAGATGATAGGTATTGCTGAGGATGATTCCTGCGCCGAGATCGTGCAGCTCGTCCGGGGATACGCCCTTGACCGTTGCCTGCGTGCCCACAGGCATGAAAATGGGCGTCGGGAAACTCCCATGCGGCGTGTGAATCACGCCTGCACGCGCGCCCGTCGCCTCGTCTTTGCGAATCAGTTCATACGTAATCGCTGCCAATCATACCCCCCTCTCAAAACACACTGTATCATACCACAAAAGGGAAAGATTTTCAAAACCCGAATTATGTCGGCTATGATAAATGTTACGGACAAAAGAAAATGCAGTACTCCTAAGCAAACACTAGTGGAGCAAGCGGCGTAGAGTGTGCGACCCGCCCCCTGCGGATTTTAATCGTTCAAGCGCAGCGCGTTTGGAATCCGCAGGTATTTAGGCGGACGAGCACACGTCCGCTTGCGTAACGAGGGTTCTGCGTGGAGTACGCAGCGCAAATCCGTAACAGTTTCCATAGACCCTTTATGTCCTGCGTGCAAGTTCTTCACGCAGGACACGTTTCATCAACGCAGTATCAGGGCGCACGCCCGTCCAGAGGAAGAACGCCTCCGCACCCTGCGCAACGAGCATTGTCTCCCCGTTGATCGTCACATGTCCGCGCGCCGCCGCCTCCCGCAGGAACCGCGTCTCAGCGGGCGTATAGATGAGATCATAGACCACCGCGGACGGCTTCAGTGCCGTGATATCCACGGGCGGCACCTCCTCCACATGAGGCATCATGCCAAGCGGTGTCGTCTGCACAACAATGTCAGCAGCCCCCATGGCGGAAATAAACGCCGGATCATCAAAGGACAGCGCCCGCACGTCTCCATTCGCTGCGAAATCCTTGCAGAGTGCCGCGCCCTTTGCCGGATTGCGTACACCGATCACAACGGAGGAAACATGACTTTGCAAAAGTCCCCAAAGTGCCGCGCGCGCCGCACCGCCCGCACCGATCATGACGGCACTTTTACCTGCAAGTACAACGTCGCGCTCCGCAAATCCTGCAAGAAAGCCCATCACATCCGTATTGTGCCCCACAAGTCTGCTGTCTCTTTGAATGACGACCGTATTAACCGCTTGAATATACCGTGCATCATCGCTCAGATCGTTCATCAAATGGATCATTTCCGTTTTGAACGGAATCGTCACATTAAATCCGACCACTCCCGCATCACGCAGACCATACACCACTGAGTCAAGTGCATACGGCGAAGCGGGAAGCGCTACATAGACATAGTCAAGCCCTGCTGCACGCAGGGCTGCATTCTGTATCATTGGCGAGAGGCTGTGTCCGATGGGCGAGCCAATCACCCCCAACAACCTCGTCTTTCCTGTTATCATCCGTACCATGCCCCTCTCAGCTGTGTTTCCCGCGCATATCCTCAAGCAGCCCCATTTTGAGTTCGTAATAATCCGGGGTCATATCAAGATAGTGACGATGTGGATTCTCGAAACGCTGTTCCTCCGGCCAGATTTCAACATCCAACTGCCTCCGGACATAGGCGCGAATTTCGTCCAGTGACGGCAGCTTCTCAATACGCTTTCCCTCACGCAGATAGAGGCGACGCAGATTCACCGCCGAAAATCCGTCAAAGAAACGATTTTTCCACGGTTTACGTGGATCAACATAGCGGAAGGGCTTTGTAAGATCAATCTTCTCTCCCCTGACGGCAATCATGTCCGCGACCGCCTTGCCGTGGCTGTCGTAAATGCGATAGAGATCCTTGCAGCCGGGATTGGTCAGCTTTTCCACATTCTCCGACATCTTGATACGCGGCACAAAGACGCCGTCTTTCTCCACGCCAACCAACTTGTAGACTGCACCAAAGACGGGATCCGATTTCGCCGTGATGAGCCGCTCGCCCACGCCGAAGCTATCCACGCACGCGCCTTGCAGCAGGAGCGAAGAAATCGTAAATTCATCGAGACTGTTCGACAGGATGATCTTGCAGTCTGTAAGACCTGCTTCATCGAGCATTGTACGGATTCGTTTCGAGAGATATGCCAGATCGCCCGAGTCGATACGCACGCCCGCAAGACGCTGTCCCTGCGGTTCGAGTACTTCATGTGCGATACGGATCGCATTCGGAATTCCCGAATGGATGACATCATACGTATCGACGAGAAGAACCGTCGTCTGCGGGTAGAGCTGCGCATAGTTTTTGAATGCAGTGAACTCATCCTCAAAGAACATGACCCAGCTGTGTGCCATCGTTCCCGAAATGGGAATGCCGAACTGCTGCCCCGCCGAAACGGTCGCTGTCATATCGACGCCGCCAATGTATGCCGCACGCGCACCGTACGTAGCCGCATCCATATTGTGCGCACGCCGCGCACCAAAATCAGAAACACACCGTCCTTCTGCCGCACGCACAATGCGCGACGCCTTCGTCGCGATGAGAGACTGGTGATTGATCTGCGCGAGAATTGCGGTTTCGATGAGCTGTGCATCAATGATCGGCGCAACAATCGTCAGCAGTGGCTCGTCGGGATAGATGATCGTGCCTTCAGGCACAGCATAGATGTCCCCACGAAAGTGAAAGCCGCGCAGGAAAGTCAAAAACTCCTCGGAAAACAGCTTCTGCTGACGGAAATAATCAATATCCTCGTCTGAGAACGCAAGATTCTCTACAAACTCAATGACGTGCTCAAGTCCTGCAAAGACTGCATAGCCACCCCGATCAGGAACCGAGCGGAAAAAGAGGTCAAAGGCGACGCGCATATCAGCACACCGCTGATGAAAATATCCATAGGACATCGTCATCTCATAGAAATCCATCATCATCGACAAATTTCGCTTATCAAATTGTGTCACAGCTGAGTCCCCCTATCGGGCAAAAAATTGAAACAATATGCTGCTTATTATATCATTTTATCAAGATTCACGCAAAAATAGTTTTTATCGAATTTCATTCTGTTTCGCAAGAAACATCAAATCCTGTGTCGTCAATTTCGCCATCGGCAAAAGCTCCGGACGCAAACGCAGTGTCGCGAGGAGCGACTGCTCGCGCCGCCAGCGCGCAATCGCCGCATGGTTGCCCGAGAGGAGAACATCGGGAACGGTCTTACCCTCAAATTCGCGCGGGCGCGTGTACTGCGGATAGCCGAGCAGCGCATCAAAGAACGAATCCGTCGGCGCAGATGTATCATCGCCCAGCACGCCCGGAAGCATACGCGCTGTCGCATCCACCGTAAGCATGGCGGGAATCTCTCCGCCCGTCAGAACAAAATCTCCGACGGAAATGAGCCGGTCTGCAAGATCATAGACACGTTGATCAAATCCCTCATAATGCCCGCATATAAGGACGAGCTGGTCATACGAGGCAAGCTCCTTTGCGGTCTGCTGCGTGAATGCTTTTCCCGCCGGATCAAAGATGATGGTACAGCGCCGCTCGGCAAATGCCGCAGTCTTTGCCCAAACATCGCGCACAGCAGCATAGATTGGCTCCGGTTTCAGCACCATGCCTGCCCCACCCCCGCACGGCGTATCATCTACATGGCGATGCTTATCCGTGGAATAGTCACGAAAATTCGTGTACGCGATATCCAATATGCTGCGTTCTACGGCTCGTCCGATGATACTCGCACCAAATACACCCGTAAACATTTCCGGAAAGAGTGTCACAAGATCGATTCTCATAGAAGCTCCTTATTGTCATTGAAATTTTTCTCATTATACCATGAATACATGTGAGAATAGGGAAGCCCATACAAAATATTTTACGAATGCGCGCAGAAGATATATAATAGGGCAAGATAAGATGACAACAACGGGGAGTATTTATGGACATCAATCTTGCCCATTTCAACACGGACATTGGACGGCAGAAGCCAGAGAATATCATTCACAGCAATACGGCGTGTCCGTTTTGCGCAACGGACGAACTCACGGACATCATCGCAACGGACGGTGACATCATTCTGCTCAAAAATAAATACAATGTCATCGAGGAGGCAGATCAATTCGTTCTCATTGAGGGCAAAGACTGCGACGCCGACATACCGAGTTACAGCCGCGATCACATGCACCGCCTCATTGCGTTCGGCATGGAGCATTGGGAACAGATGCGTGCGAGCGGGAAATACGACACGGTTCTCTTCTTCAAGAACTACGGTCCCTACTCGGGCGGTACGATCCGCCACCCGCACATGCAGCTCGTCGGCTTTCCCACATTCCGGCAGGAACTTGCCTTTCGGCGCAGCGAGTTCGATGGTCTGACCGTAGATCAGCGGGACGGGGTCACACTGAACCTATCGACCGAGCCGCGCGTCGGCTTCTGGGAGCTCAACATCGTACCTGTAGATGCAGGTGCCACCGAGACGATTGCGGACTATATACAGGTCGGCGTGGATTTCTTTATGAATGCGTTCCGTCGGCCGCTCACAAGCTATAACATCTTCTTTTACAACGATGGGGATGCAGTGTTTGTGAAGATCATGCCGCGCTTTGCCACCTCTCCCGTCTTCATCGGCTACAACATCCGTCTCCTTCCGTCCAACCTGGCGGAGATACGGGATCTGATGCGAACGAAGTATTTTGAGAATAAATGGAGCAGAGAATGATGGATACAGTGAACGAAACACCACCAAAGCGAAAGCGACGAAGTAAAACAAGGGCACGGAAACACGGCAGCAAGAAAAAAACGCCCCGCAGATTTGGGCGTTTTTTCTTGGCTACGGCACTGTGCTTACTGCTGGTCTTGGCTGGGACATTCCTTTTCGTCCCACAGATCTGGCAAGAGGTCGGCACCCTCCTCCCTGCGCCCGAGCGGCAACTCCCGGCGAATCAGCTGCATGAGATTCATGATCCGGATGCCGCCGAGCAGATCGCCCGCCTCCTCTTCATCCGCCGCGCCGTTGAGGCACGGCTGAACCGAACGGACTACGTTCCCATTGGACACATATCCCCCGATCTCAAGAACGCCATCGTGGCGATTGAGGATCGCCGCTTCTATGACCATTGGGGGTTTGATATGACGGGCATGGCGCGTGCGACCCTCGTCAACGTCCAGCATGGGCGCATCGAGGAGGGTGCGAGCACGATCACCCAGCAGCTTGTGAAAAATCTCTTTCTCGCAAACGAGCAGACATTTACGCGCAAAGCGCAGGAACTTTTGCTCGCCCTTGATATCGAGAATGCCTACTCCAAGGACGAAATTCTCGAGATGTATCTGAACGTCGTCTACTATGGCGCAGGATTCTATGGGATAAATGCAGCCGCCGAGGGATATTACGGCAAAACACCTGCCGCACTCAATCTGCCCGAGGCATCCATGCTCGCGGGAGTTCCGAATGCGCCCTCCGAGCTGTCCCCCTTCACCAATTTCATCGCGGCAAAGAAGCGTCAGGCTATCGTGCTCGACACGATGACCACACAGGGACTCATTGATGCGCGCACCGCCGAGGACGCAAAGATGCAGCCGCTGATCTTCCGTCCCGAGGAGTACTGACTATCGGTCGATCAGCGCTGCATCGTCCGCAAACAAGCCGATGCGTGTCACGTACGCCTCGTTCGGGTCAACAGGCAGATCGAAGTCCCGCGCCATGAGGCTTAGAATTTCGATGGGCTTTACACTGCCCTGCGGCGTGACAACGAGGTTCATCCAAAACGTCAGACGCCCGTTCTCCAACCGGAAGGAGACGGGCGTTTTTATGTATGCCTTCGTCTCAATCACGCGGTTCTTCTTCGGCGTCACGCGCTCCCATACGGCACTCTCTGCCTCGTTGTAGCGGTGCACACTCGCACGCACAGGCTCCAAATCGCCCGCATAGGATATGGTGATGCGGTAACGCGCCTCATCCACATCCGCCATCAGCGCCTTGTGTTTCCCTTCCAGCATCTTGAGCCGCACGATCTGTGCTCCGCGCGGCAGATGCTTGCGCAGGCGCTCCATCACCAGAGACGGCAGCAGAGCCTCTGTCATCTCAAAGTCGACATACTCCGCGTCGCTCGCTGCACCAAGCGAGAGGGCGGAGGCGAATGCTACCTTCATGTGCGGGTTGAATCCCTCCGAGTATGCCATGGGCAGCCCCGCACGCTTGCACGCACGAACAAAGAGATTTGCGTAATCAAGATGCGAAACGTAGCGCAGCTCCTCTCCTTTCGTTATGAGACCACGATAGACAAAAAGACTGCGCTCTTTAGCGGGCTGCCCTCCCCCTGTTTCCGGCGACACAGATGTTTTCTCACACACCGCATCTGAACGCTCCGCCTCAGCACCCGCATAGTCAATGACATCCACGCCTAGCGTCGGACATATCCCACAGCCCGTGCAATGCGTTCGGCGGCAGTCCTCCGTGAGTGCAGCGGCAAGTGCCTTCTGCCACTCGGACTTCAGGAAACGTTCAAGGACACCGGGCGAGGTATGTGCCCATGGCAACGGCTCGCCGATCGTGCGCGTACGGCGGCTGTAGTATTCCCAGTCAATGCCGCAGTTCTCAAACGCCGCAAAATAGCGGCTGTCATCAAAGAGATCCGACCAGCCGTCAAACTTCGCACCTCTTTTCCACGCCTCATGGAGCGCGGGTGCAAGGCGGCGGTCGCCGCGTGCAAACACGCCCTCAATGACCGAGAGACGCGCGTCATGATAGTGAAATGTGATCGAGTGATCCGTGATATGCTCCTTGAGCAGCTGCTGACGGCGCTGAAATTCCTCGATGGGCAGCTGCCCAAACCACTGGAATGGTGTATAGGGTTTCGGCACGAAACAGGAAACGGAGATCGTCACCTTACAACCACGCCGCCCACGTACCTGTGTATAGAGATCCACCACTTTCTTCGCGAGGCTTGCAATCCCAATGATATCCTCATCCGTCTCCGTCGGCAGCCCCATCATAAAGTAGAGTTTCACCTGCTTCCATCCGTGACGGAATGCCGCACCGCACGCCGTGAGCAGATTCTCCTCCGTCACGCCCTTGTTGATGACATCGCGCAGACGCTGAGTGCCCGCCTCGGGCGCAAAGGTCAGTCCGGACTTTCGCACCTGCTGCATACGGTGTGCGAGATCAATCGAGAAGCTATCGATGCGCAGTGACGGCAGAGAGAAGCTGATCTTCTCACCGGCGTTGTCCTCCATCAGATCGTCTACGAGCCGTCCGAGGCAGGAATAGTCCGCCGAGGAAAGCGAGGTGAGACTCATTTCATCGTAGCCCGACGCATCGATCAGACCACCCGCCATCTGCCGCAGTCTCTCCTCCGTACGCTCACGTGCAGGACGGTAGGCGATGCCCGCCTGACAGAAGCGGCAACCGCGCGAGCAGCCGCGAAACAGCTCCATCATGATACGGTTGTGTACGATGTCCATATAGGGCACGATCGGGTGCTCAACGGACATGACCGCATTCATATCGCGTACGACGCGCTTGTAAATAACGGGGCGTGCCGCAGTGTGCAGCGGGCGCAGTTCAGCGAAGTTCCCCGCCGCATCATAGATTGGCTCATAGAACGAGGGCACATAAATGCCGTCGACTGCAAGCAGGCGCGTGAGAAACCCCATTCGCCCGCCCTCACGCCCTGCAGCATTCCACGCAATAAAGGCATCACAGATCTCAAGCACAACCTCCTCCCCCTCCCCGATTACGAAGAAGTCAAAGAAGTCAGCAATCGGCTCGACATTGTAGACACACGGTCCGCCGCCCACGACAAACAGCATATCCTCGCTGCGTTTGCGTGCATAGAGCGGAATCCCAGCAAGGTTGAGCATATTCAGCACATTCGAGTAGATCATCTCATACTGCAGAGAAAACCCAAGGAAATCAAAATCTACGATGGGGCGGCGGCTCTCAAGCGAAAAGAGAGGGATCCCCTTTTCCCGCATCTTTTCCTCCATATCGACCCATGGCGCATAGACGCGCTCTGCGGCAATATCCGCACGACGATTCAGAATCTCATAGAGAATCGCAAGCCCGAGGTTGCTCATGCCCACCTCATAGACATCGGGCAGAGCAAGTGCAAATTTGCACGCTGCGCTGTCCCACTCCTTGTGCACGGCATTCCATTCGCCGCCTGTATAGCGCGCAGGTTTCAGTACCGATTGCAGGATACTGTGATCGAGCTGCACCATTGTTTCATTATCCCCCACATACACAGAAAAGAAAAGAGACTGCCGCTCGAAGGCGAACAGCCTCACAGAAATCCCCTAAAATAACAGTTTTTGCCGCCGCAGCTGAATGTTCAGCAGGATCGCAATCGCCATGATATTCGTCGTGAGCGAACTCACGCCGTAGCTCATAAGCGGCAACGGGATCCCCGTAACAGGCATAATGCCCATTGTCATCCCGACATTGACAAGCACATGGAATGCGATCATCGACGTGATTCCGACCGCGAGAAGCCGTCCGAAGGTATCACTCGCATCCTGTGCGATCTTGATGCCGCGCCAGAGCACGATGAGATAGAGCAGGAGCAGCACGGCGCACCCGACGAAGCCAAGTTCCTCCCCCACAACGGAGAAGATGAAGTCCGTATGATTCTCCGGCAGGAAGTTCAGCTGACTCTGCGTCCCACCAAACAGCCCCTTGCCAAAGAGCAGCCCCGAGCCGATCGCAATCTTCGACTGGATGATGTGATATCCTGCGCCGAGCGGATCGACATTTGGATCCATGAAGACCATGATGCGCATTTTCTGATAGTCCTTTAGGAAATGCCAGAGCACAGGCATCGCCGCAAGACCAAGTCCAAAGATTCCAAAGAGAATGCGCAGACGAATCCCCGCAACAAAAACCATCCCAAAGAAAATCGCAAGAAAAACCAGTGAGGTGCCAAGGTCAGGCTGCTTCAAAACAAGCAGGAACGGAACGAGGACATAGCCGGCAACGGGTGCCAGATCACTGAGCGAGCGTATTCTTCCGCGCTTTTCCATCAAGGCGGCAAGCGCGATAATCATGATAAGCTTCGAGAACTCGGATGGCTGTATGCTGATGGGACCGAGTGCGATCCACCGCTGCGCTCCAAGCGCCGTCTGCCCGATCAACATGACCAGAATCAGGAGTATCAGATTGAACACATAGAAATGATTCCCGTATCGCTGCAGTATCTTGTAGTCAAAATTCATCAAGAATATGGCGAGAGCAATGTCCACAATGATTGAGATGCCCTGCCGCTGAACAAACCAATAGCGTTCCTCACTCGGCGTATTGACGTGGGTCGCACTGCCAATAATGACGAGACTCATAATGACGATTGCTGCCGCCGCCGCAATCAGCGTCAGATCCGTTCGGCGCAGGAGCCGCTTCGACAGTATCATCGTCTGCGCCTTGATAGATCGCTGCCACCGTGCTGAACGCTGACAACGGGAATGTTGACGACAAGCGCCATCGTGTCATTTTCATTTTCGAGAGAAAACTCCATCTCCCGCGTATCGATATACATATATTTTGAAATAACCTGCACAATCTCTGCGCGCATATTCTCCATAATCTCCGGAGAGACATTCGCCCGATCATTGATGATAACGACCTGGAGGCGGCGGCGTGCAACATCGCCGGAGCGTTCCTTTTTGCCAAGAAGCCTTTTCAGTGCCTCAATCACGCCAACACCTCCTTACTTTCTCCCAAAGAGCTTGCTCTTGATGGTCTCCCAGAGGCTTTCCTTCGCAAACTCACGGAACGGTACATCCTCGCCGCAGAGACGTCCCACCACATCGAGATATGCCTGTCCTGCCGGAGAATCCGGCATCGTGATGCACGGCTCACCGCGGTTCGTGCTCGTTACGACCATCTCATCATCCGGAATCTGACCAATGCAGACAACCGAGAGGATCTCGTCAATATCCGCCATATCGAGCATATCGCCCTTTTCAATCATCTTTGGGCGAATGCGGTTCACCACAAGGCGGATATCTTCCTTGTCCGCACGCCCAAGTTCACCGATGATCTTGTCCGCATCGCGCACCGCCGAGATCTCCGGCATCGTCACGACAATCGCCGTATCGGCGGCAGCAATCGCCGTCTTGAATCCCTGCTCAATCCCTGCAGGGCAGTCGATGATGATGACATCGTAGGAACGGCGCAGCTCTTCACAGAGCAGGGCAAGCTGTTCCGGGTTCACCGCACTCTTATCCTTGACCTGAGAGGTCGGCAGGAGGAAGAGCGAATCGTATTTCTTGTGACGGACGAGCGCCTTCTTGTATGGCACCCGACCTGAGGTCACATCGACCAGATCGTACATGATGCGGTTCTCAAGTCCAAGCAGGAGATCGAGATTTCTGAGTCCCGTATCCGTATCAATCAGGACGACACTCTTGCCGCGCATGGCAAAACCAACGCCCAGATTTGCCGTCGTTGTCGTCTTTCCAACGCCTCCTTTGCCCGATGTCACCACATAGATCTCACTCATATTCCGAACCTACCTCTCTATTGGCTCAATGACTATCTGACCATCTCTGACATAGGCGCGCTCTGCCTTGCCGGAGTCCTCCGGCTCATCTGGCGACCGTGCCACATAGTTCGCAATGCGAATCTGCGTTGGCATCAGATGGTCTGCAATAATAAATGCGGTCGAGTCTCCTGCTGCTCCCGCGTGTACTACACCACGGCAAGTGCCGCGAACATCCACACTGCCGCCCGCCGTAATCTGCGCACCGGGATTGACATTACCGAAGACAATGACAGACCCTTCCGTCTCGACTGCTTGTCCACCGCGCAGGGTCTTATCAATGATGAGCATGCGCTGCGGCTCCTGTGCATCCGTCGCGTCCTGTGGCGCTTCGTCTGCCGGCTGCACCCGCTCCGATGCAGGCGCAAGAGGAACGGCAGGTTCCGGCTTTGCCAGACGACAGATCAGACCGTGCGTCCGGAAGAGCTCCTGTACCTCAGCAAGCTCCTCCTTCGAAAAGTAATCACGAGGAACGCGCACAAGGGTGCCGCGCAGGAAGAATCCTGTCCCCGAATCCAATTTCTTGGAAAGCTCCTCCATGATCTCCGAAAAGGGCATATCGTTGGGGAAGCCGAGCATGAGTCCACCGTTTTCTCCTTTGATCTTGATCTTATCCTCGCTCATTTCCATCCCTCACTTGTTCCCTACATTTGGCTGCACACGATCCAGCTGAAATGCTGCCTCCAGGATCCTGCGTCCGATTGGTACAGCCGACATCGACCCAAAGCCGCCCTGCTCCACAATGACAGCAACGACAATATTTGGATTCACGTATGGACCATACGCCACGAACCATCCGTGATCGCGTCCCTGCGAATTCTCCGCCGTCCCTGTCTTGCCTGCAATATCGATCGGAAATCCGGCAAATACGCCCGCCGCCGTACCGATCTTGGTAACACTGTGCAGTCCCTCCTGCACATTTCGGATCACGGATTGACTCACATCCAGCTCGGAGAGAAGCTTTGGCTGGAACTCACGCACCGTATTCCCGTGGACATCTACGATCCGCTGAACGAGATGCGGCTGATAACGCTTGCCGTTCGCCGCAATCTCCCCCATAACCATTGCCGCCTGCAATGGCGTCACAAGGTTGAACCCCTGACCAATCGCGGCATCAAACGTCTCCGAAAGATACCACTCGCCATCCTCAAAATTGTCTGCCTTGTATTTGCGGTTCGGGACAAGCCCCTCCGCCTCGTATGGCAGATCAATCCCCGTCCGTGCCCCCAGACCAAACATGCGTGCATAGCGCTCCAGTGCATCGACACCAAGACGGTTGCCCATCTCATAGAAATAGACGTTGTCCGAGTGCGCCATTGCCTCTTGGAAGTTAATCCAGCCAAGAGCCTCTCCGCCCGCGTTCGTCTTCGGGATGATCCAGTGATGACCGGCATCGAAGATCTTCTCCTGCGGCGTCACCTTGTGCTCGGCAAGCGCTGCTGTGCCCGTCACAATCTTGAACGTCGAGCCGGGCGGATACTCGCCCGTGATCGCCTTATTGTCCATCGGATGATAGGGATTGTTATTCAACACATTCCAGTTCTGTGTGGAGATGCCGCCTGCAAAGAGATTCGGATTGAAGGCGGGACGGCTGACCATCGCGAGCACCTCGCCCGTCTGTGGATTCATAACTACCACAGCCGCTGCATGTGCATGCACGATGGCAAGCTGCGCATCCACCGCCTGCTCCGCCGCCTCCTGAAGGTGCTTGTCAATTGTCAGAACGAGGTCATTTCCCGGGATCGGGGACTGCCGTCCAAGGATCTGCACGGGACGCCCCGATACATCCACCTCGACCTGATCTCCGCCGTTGACGCCGCGCACATCCTTGTCGTAGATACGCTCCAAACCGAATTTACCAATGATATAGCCGGACTTGTACCCCTCATCCTTACGCCGCTCGAGTTCTTCCTCGTTAATCTCGCTGACGTAGCCAAATACATGCGCCGCATACTCACCGTAGATATAGTCGCGGATCGGAAGCA